>Ga0066903_100003915_pt1 | contig 12377 bp, 14 predicted proteins | sample PanSoiMetaGPlot1_FD_67491 | JGI IMG/M metagenome (GOLD analysis project Ga0066903, IMG submission 67491) | Tropical forest soil microbial communities from Panama analyzed to predict greenhouse gas emissions - Panama Soil - Plot 1 (version 2) | ecosystem: Environmental > Terrestrial > Soil >...
GATGTGCAGCGCGCGACCGACATCGCGTTGCTGCGCGAGCTCGCGCCGCAGATCCCCGAGGCCGAGCTCGAGCCGCTCGGCGAGGCGATGCGCTCGTCGCTGGCCGGGCTGGCGCTGTGGTGGCAGGCCCGCCCCGACGTGCCGCGCGAGGCGCTGGTCGACGCGATGGCGCGGATCGCGCTGGGGCTGCTGTAATTGGCAGACCGATGAGAGCCGTACGCAACGTCGCGATCATCATGCTCATTGCCGCGCCGGTCGCGTTCATCCCGGCCGGCACGACGGCCGCGGCCGTCGCCGGGCGGGTGCTGTTCATCCTGTTCGGGGTCGTGATGGTGCTGTTCGCCGGGCGCTTCTACCTCGAGCACCGGACCGAGATCTTCTCGCTCGGCGACCGCGACCGGCTGCTGGCGTACTCGGCGATCGGGGCGATCGTCGTCGCGCTCGCCGGTCGCCCGACGTGGATCGGCAGCGGCGCCGGGACGGTCGCGTTCGTGGCGCTGCTGGTGTTCGCGGTGCTGGCGCTGATCGGCGTGTTCCAGCGCTGGCGCGCGTATTAGTGGCGCCCGCGCCGCGCGTCTCCGGGCACTGATTTTCCGCTGATTTGTTGCGCTGCGCGTGTCCGCTGTGACACGCGTCGCGGGATCGTGGAGGTGTGATCTGGCGGGCGCGCGCAACGGGCGAGTGGGGGCAGGCGAGCGTCGAGCTCGTCGCGGTGATCCCAGTGCTGGTCGCGGTGTGCCTCGCGCTGTGGCAGGGCCTCGTGTACGGACAGGCGGCGTGGCTCGCCGGCGCCGCAGCGCGCGCGGCGGCGCGCGCCGAGGCGGTCGGAGGCGATACCGCGGCGGCGGCGCGCTCGCGGCTGCCGGCGGCCCTGCGCCACGGGCTGCGGGTGACGACGGGCCGCGACGGCGACGTCGCGGTCCGCGTGCGGGTGCCGCTGGTCGTCACCGGTGCAGCGCTGGGAACAGTCTCGGCGCAGGCGCAGATGGAGTCGCAGCGGTGACGAGCGGCGCGCGGGGGCAGGCGAGCGTCGAGACGGTGGCGCTCGTCCCGGTGATCGTCATCGTCGCGCTCGCGTGCGTGCAACTGCTGCTCGCCGGCTTGGCCCACGAGCTCGCCGGGCATGCCGCCGAAGCGGGCGCGGTCGCCGCGATCGAGGGCGTGACGGCGCCCGCCGACGCGGCACGCGACGCGCTCCCCGGCTGGAGCCGCTCGCGCCTGCGGGTCACGGTCAGCGGCGATCGCGTCCGTGTCCACCTCGCGCCGCCGACGGTGCTTCCGGGGCTGGCCGAGCTGCTCGACACAACCGCCACCGCCCGGAGTGCTCCATGACCGAGGCGATCGGCGCGCTGGCGCGGTTGTTCGTCGCGCCCGCGTCGCCCGGCGACGCCCGCGTGACGCTCGAGACGGCCCTGCCGCCGGCCGTCGCGGTCGTCGGTCGCGACCGTCGCGCGATCGCGGCCGGATGCGCGGCCGGGCTGCTGCTGGCGCGGCGCCGCCGGACCGGGACGGCGCTCGTCTGCGTGCGCGGCGGCGACGCAATCGGTAGGCGTCGGGCCACGCCGACGCTCGGGGCGCGGCGGCTCGCCGCCGCGGTCGGGGTTGCGTCGCACGGGATCGCCATCTTCGCGACCGGCCGCCTCGCGCTCGCGTCTCTCGAAGCCGCCGGCTCGCTCGGTGCGGTGGGCGCTGCCGCACGCGCGCAGCAGGCGCTCGCTGCGGCCGACCACGCGCCGACGGTGCTCGTGATCGCCGGTCCGCGCGAGGCGGCGTTCGACGCACTGCTGGAGGCCCAGGACGCGATCGGCGTCGCGTGTGCCGCGGGCGACCCGCCCGCGCTGGCGGACCTCGCCGTCGCCGGTCTTCCCGATCCCGCGGTGGCGCTGCGTTGTCCCCGGGGCGCGGCGACGGCGGCGCTGGCGACGAGGGGGCTCGCCGTGGCGCCGTCGCTCGCCGTTGCCGTAGCGCCGCTGATCGAGGCGCTGCGATGACCCGGTGGGCGCTGCGCAGCGAGGACGGCCAGGCGGCAGTACTGCTCGTCGTCGTCGCGATGGTCGTCCTCGGCGGCGCGCTGGTGGTCGGCTCGGTTGCGCAGGTGTTCGGGGGCGAGGGCAGCGACCAGCAGGCCGCCGATCTCGGGGCGCTGGCCGCAGCCAAGCGGATGGGCGGCGTCTACGCGCGCGTCTACGAGCCGCCGGTCGTGGCCGGCCGCATCAATCCCAAGGCGCTGGCACGTGGGGCGTACCTCGGGCTCGGGCGAGCGGCCGCCGTCGCAGCGGCGCGGGCCAACGGCGCTTCCGGTGCGGTCGCGGTGACGTTCCCGGGCGCCCGCGGTCAGATCGCGCCGACGCAGGTGACGGTTCGCGTCGGCACACAGCGCGCGACGGCCGAACTCGTCCCGACGGGGGATGACCCGCTCGCCGGACTGGGCGCGAACAACCAGTACAACGGCCCGTTCGCGTTTCGGCAGGGAAAGCCGATGCGCCCCGACGTCGCGCCCGCGTTCGACCGCATGGCCGCCGCGGCGGGCAAGGAGGCCGGGCTGACGCTGATCATCGTCAGCGCCTGGCGCAGCAACGCCGAGCAGGCGGTGCTGTTCGCCAAGGACCCCGACCCGCGGATGGTCGCCCCACCGGGGAAGTCGCTGCACCGCATGGGGACCGAGCTCGACCTCGGGCCACCGGCCGCTTATCCGTGGCTGAAGGTGAACGCGACGCGCTTCCATTTTATTCAGCGATATTCGTGGGAAGCTTGGCATTTCGGCTACACGCTCAACCCGTCGAGCACGCCCGACGATGCCGACGGCCGCGCGGCGTCGACGCTGCCGTCGTTCGTGCCCGCCGCCTACGTGCCCGACATCGTCGCCGCGTCGCAGCGCTGGAGCGTGTCGGCGATCCTGCTCGCCGCCCAGATCGCCCAGGAGTCGAACTTCGAGCCGAACGTGGTCTCCTCGGCCGGCGCCGAGGGCATCGCCCAGTTCATGCCCGGCACTGCCGCAGCGATCGGCCTGCGCGATCCGTTCGATCCGAAGCAGGCGATCGACGCCCAGGCCCACCTGATGCGCGACCTGCTGCGCCGCTTCGGCTCGGTCGCCCTCGCGCTCGCCGCCTACAACGCCGGCGACGGTCCCGTCGCGGCGTGCAGCTGCGTGCCGCCGATCCCCGAAACGGTCGCCTACGTCGCCGCGATCCTCGGCCGCATGAACGGCGCCGGCGACCCCCAGCCGCTCGGCCTGCGCGTGCGACTGATCGCGTAGCGGGTGTAGCGTCCGCGTGTGGAGCAGTCGGAGTCAGCGCCGGTTCTCACCCCGGAGTGGGTCGAGTTTGTTCACAGCGGCGTCGCGGTCGGGGTGGCGACGCGCGACGAGGGGATGCGCCCGGCGTGCACACGCGCGTGGGGACCGCAGGTGTCGGCGGATCGCCGGTCGTTGACGCTATGCGTCTCGGCCCCAGCGGGTTCGGCGACGCGGGCGAATCTGGAGGGAAACGGCGGGGTCGCTGTCGGGTTCTGCCCGCCGACGATCGCCAAGGCCGTGCAGCTGAAGGGGGTCGTCGTTGTTGTGGGCGAGCCGGGGCCTGACGATCTGGAACGGGTCGAGCGGCATGTCCAGGCCTTTCGGGCCGAGTGTGCGCGTATCGGTGTTCCGCCGGAGGTGGCGCATCGGATCTTCGACGGTTCGAGCATGGTCCTGGTCAGCGTCTCGATCGTTGACGGGTTCGACCAGACCCCGGGGCCGACTGCGGGCAGTCGGCTGTGAGCGAGTTGTCGGTCGCGCTCGAATCGATCATGCCGTGCTTTCAGGGAGTGATCCCATCGTGGGTGACGACGTGTTCGGCAGACGGCGTCCCGAACGCGTCGCTCGTATCGATCGTTCACTACGTCGACTCCGAGCGTGTGGCGTTGACACGCCAGTTCATGAACAAGACCCGCATCAACCTCGACGCGAACCCGCAGGCCCAGGTGATCGTCGTCAATCCCTCCAACGGCGATCAGTTCGCGCTCGACCTGCACTACCTCCGCACGGAGAGCGAGGGGCCGATCTTCGATGCGGTCGCTGCGAACCTCGACGCAATCGCCTCGATGACCGGAATGACGGGCGTGTTCCGGCTGCGCGGTGTCGATATCCACAGCGTCATCGCGTGCGAGCCCTTCGGGGCTGGCGACGTCGTTGCGGGGGCGCCTCGGGCTGCGCCGGACACGCTCGTGTTGCTCGACGAGTTCATCCGCCGGCTGTCGGTTTGCGTCGAGTACGCCGAAGCGGTGCGCGTCGGGCTCGAGGCGCTTGATGACCTGTTCGGTTTCGGCCATTCGGTGCTTCTGACCGCTGACGAGCGCGGCGATCGGCTGTTCGCCGTCGCGAGCAACGGCTACGTGTCCTCGGGGGTCGGAGCGGAGGTCCCGATCGGCTACGGCCCCGTTGGGATCGCGGCGCAGCGGCGAAGGGTCGTCTGCGTTCCGAGCGTGACGCGCAGCCGCTCGCTGAACGCCGCGATCCAGGACAGCATCCGCCGCAGCGGCGGCGAACCGTCTGCTGGCGAGATCGAGTTGCCGGGTCTGGAGCGCGTTGACAGTGCCGCTGCCGTGCCGCTGCTCGCCCATGGCGAGCTGACGGCGGTCCTGTACCTCGAGAGCGAGCGCGCAGGCGATTTTGGCCCGGGGAACGAGCGGCTGTTGCGGATCCTTGGCGGGCACCTTGCGGGGGCGCTGGCGGTGCTGCAGGCGGATCGTGGCGAGAGCGCGCCGCCGGAAACCGCGCCGGAGACGTCGCCGCACGGGGAGCCGCTGGCGGTCACCTACTACCAGGCGGATGACAGCGTTTTTGTCGACGGCGAGTACGTCGTCAAGGGTGTCCCGGGCCGAATCCTGTGGAAGTTGCTGCGCGAGCACGGGGCCGACGGCCGCGTGTCATTCACCAACCGTGAGCTTCGGCTCGACGAGCGGCTCGGGTTGCCGGCCGGAAACGACAACCTCGAAGCGCGGCTACTCGTGCTGCGCAAGCGTCTGGCCGCCTTGGACTGTGGAATCGGACTCGACCGCGTCGGCCGTGGCCGGTTGGCGCTGCTTGTCGGCGCGCCGGTCACCCTCTCTGAGGTGCCGACGGCCGGTCCGATGCGCGCTGCCCATCGGCCCCCTGCGGGTGGGTAGTCGCAAACTAAGAAGTGCGTAGCCAACTCCTAGGAGACGCGGGCAGCCAGCGCGTCTACGGTCATCGGGAAGTGATTCCCGACCGAAGGAGCACCATGTCCACGAAGACCGCCCCCAAGCCCTACCGCCTCGCCTCCGGCGAGGGCCTCGCCGACGTCTGGTGGAAGACGGGGCGAGTCACCGTCAAGGCGGGTCCGGATGAGACCGGCAACGCCTTCTCGCAGATCGAGGTCGACGACCCGCGCGGCGGTGGACCGCCCCTCCACGTCCACCACAACGAGGACGAGACGTTCTACATCATCGAGGGCGAGGTCACGATGTTCGTCGGCGACGACCGGATCGACCTCGCGGCAGGCGACTACTGCTTCGGTCCGCGCGGTGTCCCCCACGCCTACGTCGTCCGCTCCGAGCGCGCACGAATGCTCGTGACGATCAGCCCCTCGGGCTCCGAGCAGCTGTTCGTCTCCCTCGGCGTCCCGGTCACGAGCCCCGAGCCCCCAACCGACGCGGTGATGCCGCCGATGCCCGAGATGGCACGCCTGTTCGCCTCATACGGCGCCGAGATCCTCGGCCCGCCGCCATCGCTGAGCGAGCTGTAGTCGGCGATTGATCGGCTGTTCGTCGTCCTCGTCGGGCCGGGCTCGCCGCCTACAACGCCGGCGACGGTCCGGTCGCGGCGTGCAGCTGCGTGCCGCCGATCCCCGAAACGGTCGCCTACGTCGCTGCGATCCGCGGCCGCATGAACGGCGCCGGCGATCCCCAGCCGCTCGGCCTGCGCGTGCGACCGATCGCGTAGGGGTGGAGGTCGACGTGGTTACGCCGCGATGGGTCAGGGTAGGAGACGGGAAACGTTCGAAGGGGTCACGATGAACAACTTCACTGGGCGTCTGCGCGTGTCGGTCGCGGCCGTTGGGTGCTGCGCTGCTCTCACTCTCGCCGCGCTGGCATCCGCACACGGTCACGCGGTCAAGAACCATCACCCGGGGAACCGCCCGGTCCCGCACCACCGCCATGCCGCACACCTCAAGCACGTGTTCGTGATCGTCCTCGAAAACCACTCCAAGGACGGCGTGATCGGCGACCCCAACACACCGAGGATCACCGCCCTCGCCAGGCAGTACGGCGAGGCGGGCCAGTACTTCGGGGTCACCCACCCGAGCGAGCCCAACTACATCGCCATGACGGCCGGTGACAACTTCGGCATCAACAACGACAACCCGGCCAACCGCTTCGACGCGCAGAACATCGTCGACCAGCTCGAGGCCAAAGGCAAGACCTGGGGCGCCTACATGGAGTCGATGCCCACGGCCGGCTATCTCGGCGACTTTGCGCCCGGAACGATCCAGTTGTACGCGAGCAAGCACAACCCGTTCGTGCTGTTCACAGACATTCGCAACAACGCCGCGCGGCTGGCCTTGGACAAGCCGTACACCGCGCTGCGCGCCGATCTCAACAGCCGTGAGAAGTCGATCCCCGATTTCGTCTACATCGTCCCCAACCAGTGCCACGACATGCACGGCGGCGTGTTCACGCAGGTCGCGCCCGATGGCAGCGACGGCACCCCGTGCCCGTTCGGCTCGACCAACGACGACGCCAACGACGCATCGCTCAAGCAGAAGGCTGACGCGTTCGTCGCGGCAACCGTGCACACGATCATGTCGTCCAAGGCGTGGCGCGGGAACAGCGCGATCTTCATCGTCGCCGATGAGTCCGACTTCAACGGCGACACGACCCAGGGAGGCTGGGCGGACGTCTCGGGCTGCTGCGACTCGCCCGTGCTGCCGGCCGGCGACCCCGCCATCTCGCCGACCTGGCCCGGCGGCGTGTTCGGCGGCGGTCTCTCGCCCGCCGTGGTCATAACGCGCAACGGGCCGCGCCACTTCGTGAGCGAGACGCCGTACAACCACTACTCGCTGCTCACGACGATCGAGCAGAACTGGCATCTCGGTTACCTCGGCCATGCAGGAGACACGGCTGGCGGGGTGCTGCCGATGGACGATCTGCTCGGCCACTGACGGTCCAGCCGGCTCATGGACTCGGGGACGCTGACGCGCGCGACGCGCGTGCCAGCGCTCGCAGGCACGCATCGTGAAAGATGCAGGCCATGTGGCCCGACGGACGCAACATCGACATCGGCGACGGACTGCACTTGCACACGGTCGAGGCGGGGGAGGGGCCGCTCGTGGTGCTCTGCCATGGCTTCCCCGAGCTCGGGTTCTCGTGGCGCCACCAGCTCGAGCCGCTCGCGGCGGCGGGGTACCGCGTCGCGATCCCGGACATGCTCGGGTTCGGCGACAGCTCGAGGCCGGACGACGTCGGCGCGTATGCGGCCGATCGGCTCGGTGCCGGGCTGCTGGCGCTCGTCGAGGCGCTCGGTGAGTCGCGTGCGGTGTTCGTCGGCCACGACTGGGGAGCGAGCGTCGTCTGGCACCTCGCTCACGCGCAGCCCGACCGCGTCAACGGCGTCGCCGGGCTCAGCGTGCCCTACGCGCCGCCCGCGCCGGCGCCACCGACCGAGATCTTCCGCCGCCGTATCGGCGACGACTTCTACATCGTCTGGTTCCAGCAGCCGGGCGTCGCCGACGCCGCGCTGAGTGAGGACGTGCGGCGCACGCTGATGACGCCCGAGGTGTGGACGGCGGACTGGGCGGCCCGCGACGAGGAGCTGCGCCGCGCCGCGTGGATGAGCGACGACGAGCTGCAGGTCTATATCGACGCGTTCACGCGCACAGGCTTCACCGGTGGTCTCAACTACTACCGCAACATCGACCGCAACTGGGAGATCGCCACGGCGATCGGCGACCCCCAGGTCCACGTCCCGGCCATGTTCCTCACCGGCAGCCGCGATCCGGTCGTGCGCTTCATGCCGTCCGACCGGCTGCGTGAGTTCGTACCCGACCTCCGCGTCGAGGTCACGGTCCATGGGGCCGGCCACTGGGTGCAACAGCAGCGCCCCGACGAGGTCAACGCGGCGCTGCTGGAGTTCCTGGGCACCCTGGACTGACCGGCGTCAGACGAGCCGCAGGATCAGGATCACGATCAGGATCAGCACGATGATCCCGATGATCCCGAGCCCGGTTCCGGCGATGGCGAGCGGAGTAGCGAGCAACACTGGGGCACCTCCTTGGGTGGATGGGGCGCTCAGGGGCGCCGTTCGCACCCGGATACCCGGGCCACCGGGCGCGACTAGCGGTTAACTTCGGCCGCCGGCTGGGTAGGCGCGGCGCGCCACATCCGCCACACCGGCGGCGCGCCCTTGCCGATCGTGACCTCCTCGGTCACGACGAACCCGTGGCGCTCGTAGAGCGTGCGGCTGCGCACCGATGACGCTTCGAGGTACGCGGGCAGACGTTCCGCCTCGCAGTGGTCGAGGATCGGCTTCATCAGCATGCTGCCGATCCCGCGGCCCTGGCGCTCGGGTGCGACGCCGACGAACGCGAGGTACTGGTGGGGCTCGGTCGGGTGGTTGCTCTCGATCGCAGTCAGCGCGCGCAGCACGCGCGGCAGGCGACGCCCGTACACGCCGAGCATCGACGGCAGCAGCGCGAGCTGCGTGCCGAGCCCGATCTTCCACGCCCCCGGCGGCTCCCAGATGCAGACGCCCGCGACATCATCGCCGGCGACGTAGACCTGCTCGTGCTTGAGCCACAGCCGGCGCAGGAACACGTCGAAGCCGCGGCGCGCCGTCTCCAGCCGCGTCGACTCATCGTCCAGGAGCCACGCGATCGCCGGGTCGTCGTAGAACGCCGCGGCGAGCGTGCCCGCCATCGCGTCGAGCTCGCCGTCGCGGGCGAGGCGGATCTCGGGAAAGCGTTCGGCGTCCACGGCTGGACAACCCTACTTCCCGCGCACGTGTGGGCCGAGAAGCGGCTCTGACCCGCGCCGTATGCTCGGAGGCGATGGCCCAAGACGTCGACCGCCTCACGACCCAGCGCCGCGCGCTCCCCGACGCGCCGGGCGTCTACCTGTTCCACAACTCAGGCGGGCGGGTGATCTACGTCGGCAAGGCGAAGTCGATCCGCAAGCGCGTGGCCAGCCACTTCTCCAACCCGGTGACTCGGGGCGCGACCGAGATGGCCGACCTGATCGACTCGATCGACTTCGTCACGACCAACACCGAGGCCGAGGCGCTGCTCGCCGAGCAGAACTTCATCAAGCAGTACCGCCCGCGCTTCAACATCCGGCTGCGCGACGACAAGAGCTACCCGTTCATCGCGATCTCGATGGACGAGACCTACCCGCGCATCTACTTCACGCGCGAGCGCCATCGCCGCGACCGCGTCTACTTCGGCCCGTACTCCAACGCCAAGCGCGTCCGCGGCACGCTCGACCTGCTCGGCAAGGTCTTTCAGTTCCGCACCTGCCAGGGCGAGGAGCCCGGCCGGCGCAGCGGCTCGCCGTGCCTCGACTACTACATCAAGCGCTGTGGAGCCCCGTGCGTGGGCTACGTCGACGAGGCGGGCTACATGGAGTCGATCGACGGCGTCGTCGCGTTCCTGTCCGGGCGCTACCGCGAGATCGAGCGTGACCTCGAGCAGCGGATGAAGGCCGCCGCGGCCGCCCAGGAGTTCGAGCAGGCCGCCCTCGAACGCAACCGTCTGCGCGCCGTGCGCTCGCTGCTCGAACGCCAGCGCGTCGCGAATGAGGGCGTCGGTTCGCTCGACGCGGTCGCCGTCGCGATCGACGGCGTCGACGCCAACGCGCAGGTCTTCCAGGTCCGCGACGGCGTCCTCTCAGACCGCCAGTCGTTCTACCTCGAAAACCAGGCTGAGCGCGAGCTGGGGGAGGTGGCCGAGGAATTCCTGCTCCAGTACTACGGCGCCGCCCTGTCGATCCCACCCCAGGTCATCGTCCAGGCCGAATTGCCCGACCCCGACACGATGGCCGCCGTCTTGTCCGAGCGCCGCGGCAGCGCCGTCGACGTCCGCCACGCCCAGCGCGGCGACAAGCGCCGGATCCTCGAGCTCGCGACGCGCAACGCCAAGCTCGCGCTCGACCAGGAGCGCCTCAAGACCGAGCGCCGCCACCAGCAGCGCGTCCAGGCGCTCGACGACCTGCAGGAGGTGCTCGGCCTCGACGCGCTCCCGCTGCGGATCGAGTGCTTTGACATCTCGAACCTGATGGGCACCCACACCGTCGCGTCGATGGTGGTGTTCGAGGGGGGCGCGCCGAAGAAGTCCGACTACCGGCGCTTCAACGTTCGCGGCACCCAGGACGGCGTTCCTGACGACTTCGCCGCGATGGAGGAGATCCTCGGCCGCCGCCTGGCGCAGTGGGAGACCCAGCAGGACCTCTCGCCGCACGACCCCAAGCGCAACGAGTCGTTCGCCGCGCTGCCGAACCTGATCGTGATCGACGGCGGTCCCGGCCAGCTGTCGGCCGGCCTGCGCGCGCTCGAGGCGTTCCGCGACAAGGGCGTGACCGTCATCTCGCTCGCCAAGCGGATCGAGGAGATCTTCGTCCCCGGCCGCCGCAGCCCGATCGTCCTCGGCCACGACACGCCCGCGCTGCAGCTGTTGCAGCGGGCGCGCGACGAGGCCCACCGCTTCGCCATCACCCACCACCGCACGCGCCGCGACCGCGCGATGACCGCGTCGTTCCTCGACGACCTGCCGGGCATCGGGCCGGCTCGCAAGCGCGCCCTGCTCGCGCACTTCGGCTCGCCGGAAGCGATCGGGGCAGCGTCGCGCGAGGAGCTCGAGGGAACGCCCGGGGTCCCGCCCAAGGTGGCGCGCGAGCTGTTCGCGGCGCTGAACCGGACCAGCGGCTGAGCTACGCCGGCCCGAGCGCCGGCGTCGCTCGTTCCAGAGCCGCCCAGCCGAGGTCGCGTTCCTTGATCGCCTCCTCGGCCGCGTAGCCGCCGCGGAAGCCGAACAGGCGCTTGGCGTAGAGCAGGTATGCGACGACGGCGACGTTGACGAGGAATGCGAAGACCTTGAACGGCGTCGCGCCCTCAACGATCTCGTAGATCTCGAGCGGCAGCAGCGACGTCGTGACGAGGAACGTCAGGTACTCGGCCCAGCGGCGCTGCTGCCACAGCCCGACCATCTCGACCCCCTCGACCGCCGCGTAGACGAGCAGCACGATCCCGAGCAGATGGAGATTCGACGACGACGTCGTGAAGGCGTTGTCGATGTCGTGCAGGATGCCGTGCTTGGCGAAGTGCGGGCGGCCCGACGTGACGCCGCCCTGGAGGTCGGCGACGACCTTGTAGAACGTGTCGCGCAGCGCCCCGCGGTCCGACGCGAAGACCAGGACAAGCGTCCCCAGCGCGGCGAGGACGATGAAGTGAAAGCCGCGGTTGATCGCGATCAGCCGCAGGATGATCTTGTCGCGCAGCGGCTTGCCGCGCAGCGGCAGTTCGATCTCGTCGCGGGCCGGCGGGCGCTCGCGCGTGTGCGGTTGGGGCGGTGAGACGGGCAGCCACGAGTCGCAGCGCAGGCAGCGGTGCCAGCGCACGTCGCCGATCTGACGCGCCACCAGCGCGTCGTCGGGCCCGACCTCGCGCGCCTCGAGCCCCACCAGCTCGTGTCCGCTGACCCCGCAGATCAGCAGTTCGTAGTGAAACCGCGGGCGGAACCGCTTGGGCTTCTCGCGGCTGACACCCGGGGGGTGCTCCTCCGGCTCGTTCACAGCGCGGCATCCTGACGATCCGAGCGGCGCGCGACAATATGAGGTATGGCGCAGGCCGCTGCGGACGTGCCGTTCGCGGAGTCCCACCTCGAAGATCTCGTTGTCATCACCGGTTACTCGGGAGCCGGGAAGTCGACGGCGATGAACGTGTTCGAGGACGCGGGTTACTTCTGCGTCGACAACCTCCCGCCGGGGATGATCCGCGGCCTCGTCGAGCTGTTCGTCCACGAGGGGTCGAAGGTCGCGCGCGCCGCCGTCGTCTCCGACGTCCGTGGCGGCGAGTACTTCGAGGCGCTGACCGCCGTGCTCGACGATCTCGAGGCGCTCGGCATTGCCCATCACGTGCTGTTCCTCGACGCCGACGAGGAGACGCTGATCACGCGCTACAAGGAGACGCGCCGCCGCCACCCGCTCGCTCCGACCGGGCAGGTCGTCGCGGGCATCGCTGCGGAGCGCGCGGTGCTCGAGCCGCTCAAGGCGCGAGCCGACATGGTCATCGACACGCGCGGCCTCGAGGCGCACATGCTGCGGCGCAAGATCGCCGACGAGTTTCTGCCGCGGACCGCGGCGACGCAGCTCGCGGTCACGTTCCAGTCGTT
>Ga0066903_100003916_pt1 | contig 12377 bp, 12 predicted proteins | sample PanSoiMetaGPlot1_FD_67491 | JGI IMG/M metagenome (GOLD analysis project Ga0066903, IMG submission 67491) | Tropical forest soil microbial communities from Panama analyzed to predict greenhouse gas emissions - Panama Soil - Plot 1 (version 2) | ecosystem: Environmental > Terrestrial > Soil >...
TGCCAGCATCACAGCCATATACTTGCCGCCCGTGGCCCGCAAGATCCGAGTCGTGATCGCAAAACCCGGCCTTGACGGACACGATCGCGGGGCCAAGATCATCGCACGCGCGCTACGGGACGCAGGCATGGAGGTTATCTACACCGGCCTGCATCAGACGCCGGAACAGATCGTCGAGACCGCCATCCAGGAGGACGCCGACGCGGTCGGGATCTCGATCCTCTCCGGCGCGCACATGACCCTCGTGCCGCGGATCCTCGAAGGGCTCAAGGAAAATGGCGCCGAGGACGTCCTCGTCGTCGTCGGCGGCACGATCCCAACCGCTGATGCGGACGAGCTGAAGCAACAGGGCGTCGCCGAGGTCTTCACGCCGGGAGCGCCAACATCTGAAATCGTCGACTTCCTGCGCGAGAGGGTCGCTGCTTGAGCGTTCGTACGGAGAAGCCGGCCCTCGGCGTCGTCCTCGTCACCATCGACCGACAGGATGCGCTCAACGCGCTCGATCTTGCGACGCTGACTGAGCTGCGGGACCGACTCGACGAGCTCGCCGACGATGCCGATACGCGGGTCGTCGTCCTGACGGGCGCCGGCGAGAAGGCGTTCGCCGCTGGTGCGGACATCAGGTACATGAGCGAGCTCGGTGTCGACGAAGCGAAGGCGTGGGGCGCGCTCGGGCACGAGACGGCGCGGCTGCTCGAGACGATGCCGAAGCCGACGATCGCCGCGATCAACGGCTTCGCGCTCGGCGGGGGCTGCGAGCTCGCGATCGCCTGCGACCTGCGCTACGCAGCCCGCACGGCGAAGATCGGCCAGCCGGAGATCAATCTCGGGATCATCCCGGGCTGGGGCGGCACCCAGCGGATGGCCCGGACGACAACCCTCGGCTACGCCAAGGAGCTGATCTTCACTGGCCGTGTGGTCGATGCCGACGAGGCGGAGCGCCACGGCCTCGTCAACGCCGTCTTCGAGCCCTCGGAGCTGCTCGAGAAGGCGATGGAGGTCGCGAGCCTGCTCGCCTCCAAGAGCCCGGTCGCGCTTGCCGCTGCCAAGGCCGCGTCCAACCGCGCCCTTGCCGGCGATCACCGCCAGAACCTCGACTCGGAGGCCTCGGACTTCGGCGAGCTGTTCGCCTCCGAGGACGCGAGGGAAGGCATGACCGCTTTCGTCGAGAAGCGCGAGCCGGTCTTCGTCGGTCGCTAGGCCCTGGATAGAGTCCGGCGCCGGATGAAGATCGCCGTTTGCGTAAAGGCCGTCCCCGAGCACGCCCGCCGCATCGACCCCGAGACAAAACGGCTCGACCGCTCGGGCGAGCCGACACTGAACCCCTTCGACGCCAACGCCGTCGAGGAGGCGCTCCGCCTGAAAGGCGACGACGAGTCGGCCGAGGTGGTGCTCGTCTCGCTCGGGCCCGAGCGGACGCTCGACGCGCTCCGCAAGGCGCTCGCGATGGGCGCCGACCGGGTCGTGCTCGTCTCAGACGACGCCGCGGCCGGCTCCGACCTCGTCGCCTCGAGTTACGTGCTCGCGAAGGCGCTCGAGCGCGAGCAGCCCGACCTCATCCTCTTCGGGCAGCAGGCAAGCGACTCGGACGGGGCGGTCCTCTGGGCCGCGGTCGCGGACCGGCTCGGTCGACCTCTGATCTCTCAGGTCGCGGAGCTGACGCTCGCCGACGGCTCGGTGAGCGGCAAACGGCAGACGGAGTTCGGCTACGACGTGATCGAGGCGCCAATCCCCGCGGTGGTCGCCGTCTCGGACGCGATCAACGAGCCTCGCTATCCGTCGCTGAAGGGGATCATGGGCGCCAAGAAGAAGCCGCAGGAGACGCTTTCGCTCGCCGACCTCGGCGTCGAGGCCGAACGCGCCGGCGAGGCCGGTTCCAAGACCGAGGTCTACGCCCTCGACGACCCGCCGCCGCGCGGCGAGACGGTGCGGATCGAGGACGACGGCACCGGCGCGGAGAAGGTGGTCGAGTTCCTTCTGGAGCGGAAGGCGCTGTGAGCACGCTCGTCTTCCTCGAGCACCACGACGGCGAGCTGCAGAAGGACTCCCTCGGCGTTCTCGGCAAGGCCGTCCAGCTCGGTGGCGAGGTCTCGGCGTTGATCGCGGGCTCGGGCATCGAAGCCCTCGCCGAGCAGGCCGGCCGCCACGGCGCGAGCAAGGTCTATATCGCCGAGGATCCGGCGCTCGAGAAGCCGCTCCCACAACCTCGAGTGGACGTGTCCGCGGACTTGGTCCGCGGACATGGCTTCGAAACGGTCCTCTTCGCGGCGTCGGTGCTGACCGCCGACGTCGCCGCCGGGCTCGCGGCGCGGCTCGACGCCGGTCTCAACTGGGACCTCGTCGACCTCGTTGAGCAGGACGGGCGACTTGTGGGCAAGCGGCCGGCGTTAGACGACACCGTGTACGTCGAAGTCGGCTGGAGGGGCGAGCCGCGCCTGGCGCTCTTTCGCACCGGAACGTTCGATCCGGTCGCGAGCCCGGTCGAGCCGCAGGTCGAACGGGTCGAAGTCAACCTGGAGGACTTCTCCGTGCAGGCCAAGATGATCGAGCAGGCGCACGAGGAGAGCGTGGGCCCGTCGATCGAGGACGCGGACGTGATCGTGGCCGGGGGCCGAGGGCTCGGCGGGCCGGAGAACTTCGCGCTCGTCGAGGGGCTCGCGAAGGCACTCGGCGGCGCCGTCGCCGCGACGCGAGCGGTGGTCGACGCGGGCTGGTACCCGTACGCCGCGCAGGTCGGCCAGACCGGCAAGACCGTGGCGCCAAGGCTCTACGTGGCGATCGGCATCTCCGGCGCCATCCAGCACAAGGTGGGCATGCAAGGGTCGAATGTGATCGTCGCGATCAACAAGGACCCGAACGCCCCGATCTTCGAGTACGCAGACCTCGGCGTCGTCGGCGACCTGAACGAGATCGTCCCGAAGCTGACCGAGCTCGTAAACGCGAAAAATGCTGCGCATTTTCCGCGGGGCTAGTTTGTACGTCGCTTCGCTCGTGAGATGAGGCCGTCGGAGTTCCCGCCGCCGTTCGACGTCGCCGAGGCGATCGCGCCGCCGACCGATCCCGAGGACGAGCGGATCGAGGTCGGCGTCTGCATCGTCGGCGCCGGCCCCGCGGGACTGGCATGTGCGATCCGTCTCGGACAGCTGCTCGAGAGCGCGCCGGCCGTCGCGGAACGGCTCGGCGAGGTGCCGGTTGCCGTGATCGAGAAAGGCAAGCAGCCGGGCTCGCACCTGCTCTCGGGCGCGGTCGTGAACCCGCGCTCCCTGCAACGCCTCTTCAAGGGCCGCAAGCGCCTCGACGAGATGCCGTTCTACGGCCAGGTCGATCAGGAGTCGGTCTACTTCCTGACGCGCAACCGGGCGCTGCGGATCCCGACTCCGCCGACGATGCACAACCACGGCAATCGGGTCGCCTCGCTCTCCCAGCTCGGGCGCTGGCTGGCAGAACAGGCCGACGAGGCCGGCGCGATGATCCTCCCAGAGACGGCAGCCACGAAGCTGCTCGTCGACCACGACCGCGTACGCGGCCTCCGCACCGGCGACAAGGGACGTGGCCGCGACGGGCAGGAGCTGCCGAACTTCGAGCCGGGCTCGGACGTTCTCGCACGGATCACTGTGCTCGCGGAGGGAACGCAGGGCCATCTCACCGGCGCCGCGATCCAGCGCTTCGGCCTCGCAGGCGAGAACCCGCAGGTCTGGGCGCTCGGCGTCAAGGAGGTCTGGCGCGTCGCGAAGCCACTCCGCCGGGTGATCCATACGCTGGGCTGGCCGCTCCGAGGCGGGGCGAAGTACCGCGAGTTCGGCGGTTCGTTCATCTACCCGATGGGTGACGACATGGTCACGCTCGGGATGGTCGTAGGGCTCGACTACCGCGACGCCGAGCTCTCCGTCCACGACCTGCTCCAGGAGCTGAAGACGCACAAGCTCGTCCGCAAGCTGCTCGACGGCGGCGAGCGGATCGCCTGGGGCGCGAAGACGATCCCGGAGGGAGGCTTCCTGTCGCTGCCGAAGCGTCTGCACGCGCCCGGGCTCCTGCTCGTCGGCGACGGGCCGGGCTTCGTGAACGTGCCCGCGCTGAAAGGCATCCACTATGCGATCGAGACGGGCGCGCTTGCCGCCGAGGCGGCCTTCGCGGCGCTGCAGCGTGGGGAGGCCGTCGGCCGTCCCGGGGCGCTTTCGTCCTACGACGAGGCGGTCAGGCAAAGCTTCGTCTGGCGCGACCTCGAGCAGGTCCGGAACATGCGCCAGGCCTTCGGTCACGGCTTCTGGGTCGGCGGCGCGCTCGCAGGCGCGATGACCGCGAGTCGCGGCAAGCTCCCGCCCGGCGACGCGCGCACGGAGCCCGACGCCGACCAGGAGCTGATCCGCACCGAACGGGCGCGTAACTATCCCGCGCCCGACGGGAAGCTCACCTTCGACAAGCTTTCATCCGTCTTCCTGAGCGGCAACAAGACGCGCGACGACGCGCCGAACCACATCCGCATCCAGACCGAGGTTGCGCCCGAGCTCGTACAGATGTGGGCTCGCATGTGCCCCGCGCAGGTCTACGAGGCGTCAGACGGCCACGTCGAGGTGACTGCGTCGAACTGCGTCCAGTGCGGCGCGATCACGGCGAAGGGCGGACGGCTGACCCCGGCCGAGGGCGGCTCGGGGCCCGAGTACACCGTCACCTGATCGCCAGCGCCGGGCTGAAGGTGTCGTCCAGCAAGGACCAGATCCGGAATCTCGACCCGCGGCCGGCGGATACGACACGCGTGAAGAATCCGGCGCCGCCGGTGATCGAGATCCGGCCGATCGGCACCCAGCTCCCGAGCGACCGCCGCTGGAGCAGATAGGGCTGCGGCCCGGAGCGCGGCCGCACCTGCCCCCAGAGGGTCGTCCGGCTGCCGCGCCGGCTCACCTCGACGAGCGGAAGCATGAACGAGAAGAACGAGGGCTTGACGGCCTCGCCCGCGGTGAAGAACCCGCTCGCCCAGCGCCCGACGACGGGCTCGTCGCGAACGAGGAAGTTGATCAGGAGGTCGACGCGCGGCGCCTGGTAAACGCGTCGCGCCGCCTCGGCGAGATACCGTGCCTGGAGGTCCGGGGCGACCCCGCGGGACCGGTCGGGCGGGTTCGTCTTGTACGCGTACTCGGTCAGCCAGACGTGCTTGGGGCCGAAGTTCCGCGTGACGTCGCGGAGCAGACACTGCAGGCTCGCCATCGTCAGCCACTGGGTGCAGGGCAACGTCTCGAGCGGCGTCTCCGGGCGGCCGCGCCCGAGCCAGCGCGGGTACGGGTGGTGCGAGTAGACGTCGAACCGCGCGCCCGCGAGCCGCATGCCGCGCATGAACGTGACGGCCGAGAGAGCCGTCTTCGTGGCCCGTGGTGAGGTGGCGCCGCCGGCGACGACGTTGTGCGCGTGGAGCGCGTGGAGGGCCACGACCGTCGGGTTCAGCAGGCGCTGCACGTAGAGACGCGGCGAGTTGGGGTTGAGGCCGCCGCGCTGGTTCGGCTCGTTCCAGACCTCCCACTTGCGAATCCACGGGTAGCGGAGCGCCGCGGCCGTCGCGAACGAGGCCAGCGCGGACGCACTCTTCGGCGCCCAGTTCGGCTTCTGCCACCCGTTGGCCCAGGCGGGCGTGCCCCAGAGCGTCAACACGACGTCGATCCCGCGGGCATGCAGCCCCTCGAGCAGCGCATCGGAGGAGCTCCAGTCGTAGGCGGGATCGGCGGGGTTCGCCGGGTGCGCCGGACGGCGAGTCGCGACATGGTCCCAGCGGAGCGTGTAGCGAACGACGTCGACGCCGAGTCGGTCGAGCGTCGCGAGGCGCTCTTCGAGCGGTCCCGACTTCGGCGCCCCGACCTGGAGCCACGCGTCGTCCTGGACGCCGTACTGCGCCTTGTGGGACGCGACTGCTGTCGATGCAGACGCGGACAGCGCGACAAGTGCCGCAGCGATGACGAGACCGGCCCTCACCCTTTACTGAGTCGGAGTCAACCACGAAATCCTCAAGAGGAAGTTAGGGTCGGTCGGCAATCGCCACCGCCGTCATCAGCCGAGAAGACGTCCAAGGCGCCCGCAAGACGATCTCGGGCCGGGTGCACCGGACGCCGACGCTCACCTCAGCGTCGCTCGCGCGCGAGGCCGGCGTTCCCGTCTACCTGAAGGCCGAGCTCTTTCAGCGCACGGGCTCGTTCAAGCCGCGCGGCGTGTTGAACAAGCTCGCCTCGCTTTCGCCCGAGGAGAAGGCGCGCGGCGTCATCGGGATCTCGGCGGGCAACCATGCGCAGGCGCTTGCATACGCCTCCGCGCTCGACGGCGTCGATGCGCTGGTTGTGACGTGGCAGGGTGCGAGCGAGCAGAAGCTCGAGGCCACCCGGAACTACGGCGCCACGGTCGACCTCCAGGCGACCGACCCGGCCGAGGCGTTCGACCGCCTCCACGCGCTGATGGACCAGACCGGCCGCACGCTGGTCCATCCGTTCGACGACCCGCTCGTAATCGCCGGGCAGGGAACGGTGGGCCTCGAGCTGGCGGAGGATGCGCCGGACGCCGACGTCGTCGTCGTCCCGGTCGGCGGCGGCGGGCTGGTCAGTGGGATCGTCACGGCGGTCGACGCGCGGGTGGTCGCTGTCGAGCCGGAGGGATCGGCGGCGCTGCACGAGGCGCTCGCGGCGGGAGAGCCCGTCGACGTGACGCCGCGGTCGATCGCCGACGGCCTGAGCGCGCCGTTCGCGGGCGCGAACGCCGTCGCGATCTGCACGGGCCGGGTCGAGTCCGTGCTGGTAACCGAAGCCGAGATCGAGGAAGGTTTCCGCTTCCTGTACAGCCGCGCGAAGCTCGCCTGCGAGCCCGCCGGAGCCGTCGGAGTTGCCGCGCTGCTCGCCGGGAAAGTGCCGCTCGAGGGGGCAAAAGGCGTTGCCGTCGTCGTCTCGGGGGGCAACGTCGCCGCCGAGACGGCGGTTGCTATCCTGGCCGGGCGATGAAGGCCGGCATCCACCCCGAATACGTGCTCGCGACGGTCCACTGCGCCTGCGGGAACACGTTCCAGACCCGCTCGACGAAACCGGAGCTGCACGTCGAGATCTGCTCGAACTGCCACCCGTTCTACACGGGCAAGCAGAAGCTCGTCGACACCGGCGGCCGGGTGGAGCGCTTCCAGCGCCGCCTCGAGCGGGCGCAGGCCGCGCAGCGATCGTAGAGAAGTAGCAGCCATGGCGAATCCGATCGGCGGGCAGGCTGTGCTCGAGGGAGTCATGATGCGCGGCCCGTCGAACTGGTCGGTGGCGGTGCGCAAGCCCGACGGCGAGATCGCGCACGTCTCGAGGCGGATCGTCTCGCCGATGACGCGCCACTGGGTTCTCCGCCTGCCCATCGTTCGCGGCGTCGTCGCGCTCGGGGAGTCGCTCGCGATCGGGTTCCGAGCGCTGGCGATCAGCGCCAACTACGCCGCCCAGGAGGAGGGCGACGAGGAGGTCGCGACCGAGCTGACGCGCGGCCAATTGATCTTCGCGTTCGCAATCGCGATCGGGTTCGCGCTGCTGCTCTTCAAGGTGGGACCGGCGCTGTTGACCGACTGGATCGGAATCAACGCAAGCTGGTTCGTGATCGTCGAGGGCCTGATCCGCGTCACGGTCTTCGTCCTTTACCTGGCGTTGATCTCGCTGCTGCCGGACCTGAAGCGCGTCTTCCAGTACCACGCAGCCGAGCACAAGGCAATCAACGCCTACGAGGCGGGCGAGGAGCTCGAGCCGGAGCGCGTGCAGCGGTTCTCGCTGATCCACCCGCGTTGCGGGACAGCGTTCCTGCTCTGGGTGATGGTGATCGCGGTCTTCGTGTTCGCGTTCTTCGGGCGGCCGGCCTGGTACTGGCTGATCGCGACGCGGATCCTGCTGCTGCCGGTGATTGCGGGAATCGCCTACGAGCTGATCCGCTTCGCCGGGAAGCACACCGACAGCCGGGTCCTGATGACGCTTCTGGCGCCGGGCCTCTGGCTGCAGCGCCTGACGACGCGCCAGCCTTCGCTCGACCAGCTCGAGGTCTCGATCCGCGCCCTCCGCGAGGTGCTCGAGCGCGAGGGGCGGAGCGCCTCGCCGGCCGCGCAGCGCGTCGAAGTGATGGCCTAGCAAACCCTCCTAGACGCAAACCGCTGCAAATCGCTAGCGTCTAACACCGCTATGAGCGCTCGAGCGGCAGGGGTCGCCGCGGTGCTTGCGCTGTCGGCGTTGCTGGTCTCCGGGTCGGCGTCGGGTAAGGCGCCGCCATGGTCGAAGGACCTCTCGTTGATCAACCGCGGCATCGATCGGGCGGTCGCGGCCGGGCGGATCGACGGCGCCGAAGCCTCGGACTACTACGCCGCAGCGGCAGGAGCCGTCAACGTGCTTCCCAACCTGCCGAGCAGCCGCTACCGCAACCTCGCAGCGGTCGTCCACCAGGTCGCCGGCTTCTGGAAGGGCTACGACTCGCCGCGCGGGCGGACCCTTTTCGACATGCTCGCCTTCAACGCGAAGTGGTTCGCGGGCCACTGGGACCAGAAGCCGGGCACTGACGTCGTCGACTACTCGGACGGGACGTGGTACCGGGCCTTTCCCGGAATCGGCTTCCAGTTCCATCCGCTCGAGAACTTCGGGAAGCTGAACAACTTCGTCACCCAGAAGAACACGGCGCGCGCCGCGCAGCTCGCACAAGCGTTGATGGCGCGGAGTGTCGTTCGCGCCGGCGGGCTCGCCTGGGAGTACTACTTCCGCTTCGAGGGCGGCCGGCCGCCGTGGATCTCGGGGATGGTGCAGGCGGTCGCGGCACAGGCGCTCTCGCGGGCCGGAGCCCTGCTTGCGGATCCGACGCTGACGGCGGCCTCGCAGCGCGTCTACAAAACGGTCCCGTCGCTGACGCGCGCGGCGCCGACCGGGCCCTGGATCCGGCTCTACGCGTTCAGCGACGAAACGGTCCTGAACGCGCAGCTGCAGACGATCGTCTCGCTCCAGGACTACTCCGCCGCGACCGGCGACCAGGCGGCCGCGAGCCTCGCTTCGCAACTCCAGGCCGCGACGACCGGGCTGCTGCCGCGCTTCGACACCGGCTACTGGTCGCTGTACTCGCTCGGGGGCGCCGAGGCGACACTCGACTACCACAAGTTCGTGGTGCGCCTCCTGACCATGCTCTCGAAGCGAACGGCCGATCCGACGCTCACGCTCTACGCGCAGCGCTTCTCCGACGATCTCCGTGAGCCGCCGGTCGTGAAGCTGGGCGCGGCGCCGGGCGCGATCTATCCGTGGCCGCAGGACGGCTACCGCGACTATGCGCGCTACGTCTTCTGGGTCTCGAAGCGCTCGACGGTGCGTCTCGAGCAGGTCGCGAACGTCCCGAAGCCGGTCGTCGTCGCCCGCGGCTGGCATTCGCTGCTCTGGAACCCGGGTCGGATCGCGCCCGCCACGTACACGCCCGTGCTGCGCGCCGCCGACGTTGTCGGCAACGTCTCGGACACCGATCTGACCCCGGTCGACGTCCGGCAGGACACGGAGGCGCCCAAGGTGAACGCGGCCTTGTCCGGCCGCAGGCTCTACTGGCGCGGCACCGACGACGCCTCGCCGTGGCTCGCCCTGCGGGTTGTGCTCAGGCAGCCGGGCCGCGTCCTCACGGTTCAACTCGGCCGCGAGAGCTTTCGCGGCTCCGCGCTCCTGGCTGCGCCTTCCGGGACCTGGCGGGCAGCGCTGTTCGCCGCCGATTCTTCGGGCAATACGGCCCAGGTCACGCTGGGCTCCCTCCGCGGACGGCGCGGCTAACCTCCGTCTCATGGCTTCGATGCAAGACCTCGTCGAGGAGGTGGAGCGTTCCTACGCCGAGACGCAGGAGCGGATGTCCGACCCGTCCGTCTACAACGACCACCGCGAAGCGGCGGAGGTCGGCCGGCGCCTGAAGGAGCTCGAATCCGCGCACAAGCTCGCGAAGGAGTGGATCGAGGCTTCTTCCGACCTCGAGGCCGCGCGCGGCGACGGCGACCTGCGCGAGCTGGTCCCGGAGCTCGAGGAACGCGTCGATCAGCTTGAAAACGAGCTGAAGCTCGCGCTCGTCGAGACCGATCCAGCCGACCGCAAGGACGTGATCGTCGAGATCCGGCAGGCGGCAGGTGGCGACGAGGCGGCGCTGTGGGCGGGCGACCTCTTCCGGATGCTGACCCGCTACGCGGAGCGGCGCGGCTTCAAGTCGGAGCAGCTCGAGTCGAGCCCGAACCCGACCGGCGGGTTCCAGAGCATCAGCTTCGCGATCAAGGGCGATGGGGCCTACTCGATCTTCAAGTGGGAGGGCGGCACGCATCGTGTCCAGCGGGTGCCGGTGACCGAGTCGCAGGGGCGGATCCACACCTCGACCGCGACGGTGGCCGTGATGCCCGAGGCCGAGGACGTGGACATCGAGATCAACGACAACGAGCTCAAGATCGACGTCTATCGCTCGACCGGGCCCGGCGGCCAGAGCGTCAACACGACCGACTCCGCGGTTCGGATCACGCACCTTCCGACCGGGCTCGTGGTCGCGATGCAGGACGAGAAATCGCAGCTCCAGAACAAGACGAAGGCGCTACGGGTGCTGCGCGCTCGGCTCTTCGAGCTCGAGCGCGAACGGCAGGCCGCCGAGCAGGCGGCGACGCGCCGTTCGCAGATCGGCTCCGGGGAGCGCGCGGAGAAGATCCGCACCTACAACTTCCCGGAGAACCGCGTCACCGATCACCGCGTAAAGCTGACCGTGCACAACCTCGACAGAGTGCTCGAAGGTGAGCTCGACGAGTTTACGGAGGCGCTGTCCGCGGAAGAGCGGCGGCAGGCTCTAGAAGCCGCAGCGGTTTGACATGACAGTCGGCGAGGCGCTCGCGCACGGCACGCACGTGCTCGCGAAGGCGGGCATCGATACGGCTCGGCTCGAATCCGAGTTGCTGCTCGCGCGCGCCTGTGACGACTGCGCCCGCGCGCTCCTCTACATGGAGCTGCAGCGGGAGCTGGCGCCGGAGTCGCGTGAAGCCTTCGAGACGCTGCTGCAGCGGAGGGCCCGGCGCGAGCCACTCGCGTACATCCTCGGCCACTGGGGCTTCCGCCGCCTGACGCTCAAGACCGACAAGCGCGCCCTGGTGCCGCGGCCCGAGACCGAGATGGTCGTCGAGCGGGTGCTCGAGCACCTGAACGGCCTGGAAGAGCCGGCCGTCCTCGACGTCGGGACCGGCACGGGCGCGATCGCGCTCGCGATCGTCGATGAGCACCCGCGCGCTCGGGTGACCGCGATCGACGTCTCCGAGGACGCGCTCGCGCTCGCGCGTGAGAACCTCGACCTGCTCGGCATCAACGGTCGCGTCCGGTTGGTCGAGCACGACCTCACCGCGGGCCTCGGCGACCACGATTTCGACCTCGTCGTCTCGAACCCGCCGTACATCGAGCCGGAGGACATCGGCACGCTTCAGCCCGAGGTGCGCGACTGGGAGCCGCGGATCGCGCTCGTCGCCCGGGGCGCCACCGAGGCCGTAGCGCGGGCTGCGACCGAGGCGTTGCGCCCCGGCGGCTGGGTGGTGCTCGAGATCGCCGAGAATCAGGCCGAACGGGTAGCCGGTCTGCTCCGGGACCTTGGTTACGGAGACGTGCGCATCTCATCCGACCTGGCCGGGCGTGACCGCGTGATCGAGGGGCGGTGGAACTGATGAGCCTCCGAACCCTCGGCGTCGAAGAGGCCGTCGACGCGCTTCGCTCGGGGACGCCGGTGATCCTCCCGACCGACACGGTCTACGGGCTCTGCGCGAATCCGTACGGCGAGGAATCGGTGCGGCGCGCCTACGCGCTCAAGGGCCGCGAGCCCGTGCAGCCGAGCGCGCTGCTCGCGAGCGACGTCGACATGCTGCTCGAGTGCCTGCCGGAGCTGCGCAGCCGCCTTGGGCCGGCTCTGCGGGAGCTGCTGCCGGGGCCCTTCACGCTCGTCGTCCCGAACCCGGCGAGGCGGTTCAGCTGGCTGGCGGGGACGAATCCGGATGCGATCGGGGTTCGCGTGCCGCAGCTGCCGGCGGGGGCCGACGCCGTCGTGGCACGGGTCGGCGCCGTCATGGCGACGAGCGCCAACCTGCCGGGCGGGCCGGATCCGGCGAGCGTCGACCAGGTTCCGCGGGAACTGCTCGACGGCTGCGCGACGGTGATCGACGTGGGAGAGCTCCCCGGGGTTCCGTCGACGGTAATCGATCTCACCGCCGACCCGCGCGTTCTCAGGGAAGGCGCCGTCCCCGCGGACGAGGCTCTCGCGCGGGTCGCCGGCCTCGTTGGTCAGTAGCATCCGGCGTAACCGATCGAGGAGCCCGAGATGGCCGTTGCCGAGGAAACCTTTCAGCACCTGCGCACCGCCGGACTGACTGAGATCGATCCCGACAT
>Ga0066903_100003917_pt1 | contig 12375 bp, 11 predicted proteins | sample PanSoiMetaGPlot1_FD_67491 | JGI IMG/M metagenome (GOLD analysis project Ga0066903, IMG submission 67491) | Tropical forest soil microbial communities from Panama analyzed to predict greenhouse gas emissions - Panama Soil - Plot 1 (version 2) | ecosystem: Environmental > Terrestrial > Soil >...
CCCGACATCGTTTTCTGCGGTCATCTCCACATGGCGCCGCTTTGCCTCCTCATAGCGCGGCTGATGCGTGCCAAGCTGATCGTTCAGATGCATGGGATTGAAGCTTGGCGGCCTCCGTCGCGGTTTCAGCGTGCTGCGGTCGAAGCCGCCGATCTAGTGCTTTGCGTGTCACGTTTTACGCGCGCATCGGTGCTTGGCTGGGCGGCGATCGCTTCCGAGCGGGTGCTGGTCCTGCCGAACACAGTGCGTGCAGCATTTACACCGGGAGACGGATCAACTTTTCGGGCCGCGCGGGGACTTCAGGACAAACGCGTGCTGTTGACGGTCGGCCGGATGGACACGCGGGAGCGCTACAAGGGTCATGACCTGGTGATCAATGCGATTCCGCAACTGATCGCTGCGGGCCATGATGTGGTGTATCTCATTGTCGGCGAGGGGGACGATCAGAAGCGGCTGGAAACCCGCGCCCGCGAAGCCGGCCTTGCCGACCGCGTGCAGTTCCTGGGCGCCGTACAACTGCCGGGGCTGGTCGAGGTCTATCGAGCGGCCGATTTATTGGTGATGCCATCAAGCGGGGAGGGGTTCGGAATCGCATTTCTGGAGGCGATGGCGAGTGGCACGCTGGCGCTTGGTCTCGACGTCGCCGGCGCCAAGGATGCGCTGGCAGACGGCGAGTTGGGAGTGCCTGTACCGGAAGCGAACTTGGTCGCCGCCCTTATCCAAGCGCTGGAACGCGAAACACCGGAACCTTACGGGTTAGCCGCTGCCACGCGGGCCCGTTTCGGCCGTGAGCCCTTTGCCGCCGGCGTCAGTGCTGCACTCGAGCGACTGACCGAGGCGGCATGAAATCAATGTTGATTACAGGAGGCGCCGGATTCATCGGCGTCAACGCGGCGCGCCATTTTCATCAGCGCGGCTGGGCCACGACCATTCTCGACAATCTTCGCGACGCGGTGCGAAGGGGAATGTCGAATGGCTGAGATGCCAACAGAGCAAGTTCGTCTTGAACATGCTGACATCCGCGATTGCCGTGCGATGGAGCGGATCGTTGATGAATTGAGGCCAGCGCGGTGTTGTACCTCGCCGCGCAAGTGGCAGTCACCACGCGGTCACCAGAGGACTTTGAAAACAACGCGCTTGGCGCATTTAACGTGCGCGATGCCGTGGCGGACCGAAAGCCCAGAAAGCTTTTTCATCAATTCATCCACCAACAAAGTCTATGGCAAGATGAGCGATATCGACGTCGGCGACGAGCGGCGGCTCGACTTCCGTTCGCCATACGGAATGTTTCCAAGGGCGCCGCCGATCAGTATGCGATCGATTACGCGCGAATCTACGGCATCCACAGTGTGACGGTTCGCCAGATTCCATTGAGCTATAACGGGCCTGGTTTCTTTAAGAATGGGTAAAATGTTCTCCACCATACGGCGTAAATTGAGGACAATACGCCGCGTTAGCGAGAATCCCGATACACTGAGGTTGTTCATTGTCAGCCGTTATCCTTCAATTTCGCCCACGTGTTATTGGCTGCGCTGGTTGTATCCAGCTTGGTGGAAATATGTATTTCATGCATTGGCACGGTGCTTCTGCCTAAATAGGAGAGAGCTCAAAACCGATTCCTCGAGCCGCTTTCTCTTAAGGCTGCCCAAAAACGCCGGGATCGGGGACCAGATTGTGACATCGTGGTCAGAAACGTACATGTTGGCCCGCAAGTATGGACTGACGTTCGTCCATCATCCATTCGCGAGGAGTCTGCATAATCCCAATACAGACTGGGAAGAGTTCCTAGGATTCGGCACCGACGAAATACAAGTACAGCAAGTTTTACAAAATAAGGCTCTCAAGACTGTATGGCTTCCACCAATATTACTCGCGGACCAGAGGAACATCGCGCTCGTCGGTCGAATCATCAACCAGGTATATCCCCAGAGCAATATAATATTCCGTTTGGCTTCCAACATTTATTTTGGAGTGGCCCTTGATCAAAGCGAACCTTTACCCGCTGTGTATTTGAGGAAATACGAGGCTGCGCGTCGTAAATTCTCTTTGAACCTAAATTTTGAGAGCCGCTGTCTTCATATCGGGCTACATATACGCAGAGGCGATGTGAATACGCTCAGGGAAACAAATACGGATCAATGGAAATGGAGATGGGTTAGCGACGAGTACTACCTAAACGCATTGGGAGATCTGCTAATTCTTCTCGATGAAATACCATTCCAGGTGCATATCTTTTCCGACGGCACGGCGAATGAGCTTTGCGCGTTTCGTGAAGTCCCTCACTGCGTGTTTCACCTGCAGGAGGACCCGAAGCGTGCGTTTCACGGGATGGTGAGCGTGGATATTTTAGTATCCAGTTCCAGTTCCTTTGCGATTTGTGCAGGAAAAATTTCCCGAGGTATAAAGTTGATTGGACGCGATTTTGATCGGGACGAATTCAGGCTGTTCGTTCCCCAGACCGCAGATTGGGTTCCGATTGAGCCAACCGGCTATTTGCCCGATTCCGCCAAGACCCAAATACGGGGTGAGCTCGTTCGCCGAAGGCTGGCGTCCCCAGCAAGGGCGCTATTGCGGGGGACGGCATGACAATGACCTCCGTGGTGCCCTGACGGAGTGAGCGCTTGGGGTGGGCCATTTAACAACCAATCAATTCACAAGGATATCATTGAGGCGATAGTGAGTTTCACTAGACCAACGGCGATTGTAGAGACGGGAGCGGCGCCACGACAGAGTACATAGCTAGCAAGTATGACATCAGGACATTCACTTGTGAGATAGATGGTTATTCGTATGGATATGCGAAAGCCAGACTCTTCAAGCATTCGAACGTATCAATCAGGCACCAAGATAGTCGTGGCCGAACGCGTTCTCATCCTTGAAGCGGGCCGCGCCGAACGGCACTATTGGTCTGATCTTTGGCACTATCGCGAGCTGTTCGCTATTCTCGCTTGGCGCGATATCGCGGTGCGCTACAAACAGACTGTGATTGGCGTCGCTTGGGCTATCGTGCGGCCGCTCCTCACCCTGGTGATTATGACCATCGTGTTTAGCCGCGTTGCCCGACTGCCCAGCGACGGAGTTGCCCCGTATCCCGTGTTGGTATTTGCGGGCATGCTGCCGTGGTTCCTTTTTTCGAGCATTCTCGGCGAAGCCTCTAGCAGCGTGGTTGGCAACAGCAACCTTATCAGTAAAGTCTATTTCCCGCGCATCATCATTCCGGCCGCGTCAGCTGTCGTGACGCTGGTCGATTTTGGTATTAACCTCGCACTCTTAATTGGACTCATGATTTGGTATCATTTCGTTCCCAGTTGGCAGCTTGTATTTTTGCCAGCGTTCGTTCTTCTGGCCACGGCAGCAAGCTTAGGGCCTGGCCTCTTGATGACCGCACTCAATGTGAAATATCGCGACTTTCGCTTTATCATTCCCTTCATCCTCCAGTTTGGTCTTTACGCGTCGCCGGTTGGCTTCTCGAGCGCTGTCGTGCCGAAAGCCTGGCGTTTCTGGTACAGCTTGAACCCAGTGGTCGGCGTGATCGACGGCTTCCGCTGGTGTCTGCTCGGCGGCGAGAGTCAGCTCTACATGCCTGGCTTCCTGGTGAGTCTCGGCGTTGCCGGTTTCTTCCTGTGGCTTGGCATCACCTACTTCCGTCGTACCGAGCGCAGCTTCGCGGATCTGTTCTAATAAGATGGAATCCGACGTCATCATCTGCGCCGACTGCCTTGGCAAGAAGTACATGATCGGCCACGAGTTGGAGCGCGAGCGCTACATAGTTTTGCGCGACGTGATCGGTCGCAGTGCGCGTAACTTCATCCGCAGAAGCATGGACATGCTGCGCGGTCGGCCTATTTTCGTAGGGGATAACACCGAGGAGTTCTGGGCCCTCAGGGACGTAAACTTCGAAATCAAGCGCGGCGAGGTGGTCGGCATTATCGGCCGCAATGGGGCCGGCAAGTCGACACTTTTGAAAATTCTGTCGCGCATCACCGAGCCGACTGAAGGTCGGGTAACGATCAATGGACGGGTTGCCAGCCTCCTCGAGGTTGGCACTGGGTTCCACGGCGAGCTCACAGGGCGCGAGAATATCTACTTGAATGGAGCCATTCTCGGCATGAGGCGCGCCGAGATTCGGCGGAAGTTTGACGAGATCGTTGCTTTCGCCGAGATCGAGAAGTTTTTAGATACCCCGGTGAAGCGGTATTCGAGCGGGATGTATGTGCGGCTGGCCTTCGCGGTGGCGGCGCATTTGGAGCCAGAGATCCTCCTCGTCGATGAAGTGCTAGCTGTGGGAGACGCCGAGTTTCAACGCAAATCGCTTGGTAAGATGAGCGATGTGGCAAAAAGGGGACGAACTGTCCTCTTTGTCAGCCACAATTTGGGAGCCATACGAAGGTTATGCTCTCATGCCTTCCTGTTCGACAGAGGAAAGCTAACGTTCGGCGGCAATGTGGACGCGACGCTCACGGCTTATGAGAGGCTGTATGCAAGCTTGGGCAGAGTGATCGCGAATATGAGTTTTCACGGTCCTCTTGCAGACCAAATTCGATTCGACCAAGTTATTTGCAAGCAAGGCGGGACTGTTGCTAGTATGCTTGATCCGTTGCGCAAATTTCAGATTGAGGTGCACGGATTCGCTCTCCGGCGGTTTTCCGGCCTCGAGTTGAAGCTATCCGTATTCCGCGACGGACTCCATATTGCTTCATGCCACGATACCGTCGATCCAGCACCATTGCACGCTGGCCATTTTATTTCGAGATTTGATATTCCCGAAGACGTTTTCAGACCAGGCATGTATACCCTTGCGATTGGCTTATACGAGCCGCCTAGTCGATGGGCTTGGTGTTCAGAAGTAGCTGCGTTGGATTTTTCGGAAAACCTGGGCGAGCGCTCTGCTGATCGCAGTGGCGGCGTGGTCGGCATCGCTTATACGGCACAGCGCATCCAGCAGAATGTCGCGAACTGCAGCCACGTCGATGCATTATAATTGAGGAAGCGGGAGACATGGAATCTGCATTACGTTTCCAGTTTACAGAACCGCTGTCGATGAGATGAAGATCTTGATTACCGGCGGCGCTGGATTCGTCGGCGGTGCGCTGGCGAGGCAGTTTCGGCGGGATGGTACCGCTAATTCGGTACTCGTTTTCGACAACCTTCGCCGCCGGGGATCCGAATTGAACCTGGACGGGCTGCGCTCCGACGGCGTTGCGTTCGTACACGGGGACGTCCGTAACATGGCGGATCTCGAAGCGCTCGATGGCAAATTCGATGTGCTCATTGAAGCCTCGGCGGAAGCCAGTGTCCTTGCGGGCATCGCCGATTCTCCTCGATACGTGCTAGATACGAACCTTCTGGGCGCGCTGAATTGTCTTGAATTCGCCCGCAATCGTTGCGGTGGATTCGTCTTCCTCTCAAGTTCGCGTATCTATTCCATTCAACCTCTGACGCAACTCTCTATAGTTGCGCGTGCAACACGATTTGAGCTTGGAGACGATAGCGGCAATATTCCTGGCATCGGTCCCGACGGCATCTCGGAGAGCTTTCCCTGCAACACTCATCGGTCCTACTATGGCGCGTCGAAATTGGCTGCCGAATTGCTGTGCCAAGAATACGCATCGCATGCAGGATTGCCCATTGTAATCAACCGCTGCGGCGTAATCGCTGGACCTGGCCAATTTGGTAAGACTGATCAGGGCGTTTTTACGCTATGGGTTGCGCGGCATTATTTTGGTCGCCCCTTGAAGTACACAGGGTTCGGCGGCAAGGGACTTCAGGTTCGGGATCTGCTTCATCCAGATGACCTTTACAGCCTCGTGAGGATGCAGCTCCAATCCTGGAACCTGGTGTCGGGACGTACTTTCAATGTGGGTGGGGGACGTAGTGGATCAGTTTCGTTGCATGAATTCACGCAGCTCTGCCAGGAAATCACTGGACGAAAGGCGACCATTACCGAGGACCCGACCACTAGTCCCGTCGACATTCCCTGGTACGTGACCGATCATGGGCAGGTAACTAATCTACTTAATTGGATTCCTCTCCGGCGCCCCAACCAGATTGTCAATGACATAACCGGTTGGATTCGTGCACATGAAAGCAGCCTCGCACATATACTGGTGTGAGAGCGATGAAAAGGTCTTCAATTTGAGTATAGTTATAGTGACAGGTTCATCGGGCCTCATCGGCAGTGAGGCAGTGAGGTTCTTTCATCGTCAAGGGTTTGATGTTATCGGTATCGACAACAACATGCGCGAATATTTCTTTGGTCCAGATGCGTCGGTCAATTGGAATACGACCCAACTTGTCGCTTCTCTTCCCCGTTTTCGGCATAAGGCTATAGACGTCCGCGATGCTTCGTCTGTTGACGATCTTTTCAAGGCTCACGGAAATAATATGGAGTTGGTGATACATTGTGCCGCCCAGCCCAGTCACGACTGGGCCGCGCGCGAGCCGATGACGGATTTTTCGATAAACGCGACAGGCACGCTCGTGCTCCTTGAAGCGACCAGAAAATTCTCATCAAATGCCGTATTCATCCTGGTATCGACCAACAAGGTCTACGGCGACACACCGAATAACTTGCCGCTCTATGAAACCGAGCAGCGTTGGGAGCTCGACGCGACCCACCCCTGGAGCGAGTTCGGCATCGATGAGTCGATGAGCATCGATCAGACCAAACACAGTATCTTTGGCGCAAGCAAGGTGGCCGCCGATGTTATGGTCCAAGAATATGGCAAGTACTTTGGTCTGCGCGCCGGCGTGTTTCGTGGAGGGTGCCTTACTGGTCCGGCACATTCTGGTGCAGAGTTACATGGATTTCTGGCCTATCTTGTTCGCTGCGCGGTAACCGGCCGACCGTATACGGTGTACGGTCACAAGGGTAAACAAGTCAGGGACAACATCCATTCCAACGATTTAGTGCAATGTTTCTGGCATTTTTACCGGGATCCAAAACCGGGAGCCGTATATAACATCGGTGGATCCAGACTCAGCAATTGTTCGATTCTCGAGGCTATCGACCTGATAGCGCACCTTAGCGGGTACAAGGTCGCTTACAGTGTTTCCAACACCGCTCGGTCCGGAGACCACATCTGGTGGATCAGCGACGTGCGCCGCTTTCAACGAGACTTTCCTTCATGGGCTTACACCTATGATCTGCATGCAATAATGAATGAATTGATTGAGGCCGCCAAGGAGCGCTATGGGGCATACGTCGTCGCGGCACGAGCGACACGGAGTGGCAGGTGAACGGTCAATTTGTTCCTCGCATGGTTCGCCATCGATCTAGCAAATCGTCGAAAAATTCGCGAACGCAACGAGGGGTGCTCGAGTAGCGATGCCTGCCAATCCTGTTGATTGTCTACGATGAAGCGAATTCTGCTCTACTCGCCCAACGTGGTGGGCCATCCAAGCATTTACTGCCGTGTGATAGCGGACGCCTTAGCAACCGAGCCCTGTCAACTCGTGGTCGCTATGGGGTTCACCGATAAAATCGGGTTGAAGGAAGCCCCCGATATCCGACCGCTTTTGTCGCGAGCAGGAGTTCAACTGGTTGACACAAGGACCTTTTCCCGAACGAGCAATCCAAATCTGAGCGCCGAGGAGTTGCTCGAACTGCAGCTCCACTTTGACACGGATACAACTCTTTTCATCGAGGCAGACAAATTAAAGACCGAGTTCGTGCGCATTGCTGCAGGAGAGGCACCCCGTCTTCGCGGTCGTAATCTTGGCATATTCGCAAAGACTGCGGAGTGGTATCCCGGGGAAGATTCCCGTACTGGCCAGCGTCGAAGTCTATTGGCACCTACAGTCAGAACCACGTTGGGAAACGTCAAGCGAGCTGTCTTCAACAGACGGCAGTCTGCGAACTATTTCTACGAAAAGATCATCATTCAGTCTGGGGTGCTGGACGAAATCCTTGTAAAGGACGAAAGGTTGGCTAAATGGCGAGGTCCGCCAGTACATTGGATGCCAGAAATATCTCGTCCTAACGCTGTTGCGGAATCCCCTGAGGAAACTGCTGAATTCTTACGCAGGCGCAGCGAAATGGCAATTTTCCTTGCATCTAATCAATACCGTGAGCCAGTGCTCTATTTTGGTGATGCCGCCTACTACAAGGGTTACGACCTGTTTCTTGAGTTCGTCGCGTCTACCCCATCAACCTGCGCCATTCACTCGGGGCGATCGTACGATGCCCAACAACTGTCCTATTTTCGCAGTGACGTCGAGGCATTGCGCGCCGAGTTGACAAGGCAAAACAGGTTGCATGAAACGAATGCCTACGTGCATTCGCACCGTCTTAAGGAACTTTTGTTCGGTTGCATCCGGCTGTACATAACTACACACAGGCTAGCGCTCTCTAGCTCTACCGTCATCCAAGCCATCGAACTTGGCAAGCCGGTCCTCGTTCCTGACCGCGGGCTTCTTGGTTATCGCGTTCGCGAGAACAATCTGGGAGACGTATATAACTACCAGGACTTGTTCGACCTCGGGCACAAGGCCGAGAAGCTGTGGCATAGCGATCTCAGCCGTTTTTCTGCTCCCGCTAAATCATTCTGGCAGCGCTTCTCCGATGAAGCCGTCCGAAGCTTTTTTTTCGAACGACTCCTTAGTTCTTCGGTCTGACTGTTTTGTGCTGTTCCCTATCACAACAGGTCGGCATAGGCAGCGCCATTCGATCGCCGGCTTCCACTGAAAAGCCCGAGATTTCTCCCGGCTCAAAATTGTGATGGAGATAAGATAATCGTGCCGCACACGGTGGGCTTCGTCCTTCTCAGCCATACCAAGCCCAAACAGGTAATTAGACTGATTAATACACTAAATCGCATGTTTGCTAACCCGCCGATTGCCTGCCATCACGATTTTACACAATGTGATCTGCCGTCAGAATCCTTTACAAAAAATATTTCGCTGGTTAATCCTCATGTTCCGACAGCTTGGGGCGGGTTCTCTTTAGTTGAGGCAGTGTTGCGCGCCCTTCAATTATTGTACGAATCCAAAAATCACCCCGATTGGTTTATATTGCTTAGCGGCGCAGATTACCCAATAAAGCCCGCAGAACGCATACTGCATGACCTAACGACCAGTGAATATGATGCACATATACACCACGAAAAAATCAGGTATAATAATTATGATCGAGAATGGCAGGAACTGTGCCATAAACGTTACTGTAGTCTAAAGTTTAGAGTTCCATTTATAAACAAGAAATTGGAGCTAACTCACCGTGTAGTTACGTTGAGGCATCCATTACTCACAAAACCATTTCTCCCCTTTTCTAACAATTTATCTTGTTTTGCTGGGCAGCAGTGGTTTTCCGCCAATCGTAAGGCAGCGAAATATCTCATGGAGTACCACAGGACAAAGCCTGCTTTGCGTTCTCATTACCGCAGATTGGACAGGTACAACGTCATTCCTGACGAATCCTATTATCAAACTATATTATGTAATGCTGCAAACCTGAAAGTCTCTCAAAATATTTGGCGTTATGTAGATTGGTCAATAGGCGGTAGGCATCCTAAAACTCTGTTATTAGAAGATCTTCCAAAATTAAACGACTGTTCAGCGCACTTCGCGAGAAAGTTTGATATCGATGCGGATGTCGCCATTTTGAATACAATTGATAAAATCATTTTGAATTGTCCGTAACAATGCACCCCGATGATGGCTGAGCTGCGCGGTAGAAGCACAGGATGTCGAACGACGCAGTCGCCTGATAAGTGCCGGGATTGCATTAGTACGCGAAAAAATGATTCATGAGCCGCCCGTATGTTCGGTCTCAATGTTTTACAGAGATAAAGAAAGCCCTCGGATACAGCCACCATCTATTGAAAACGCGGTGCGAACCGACGGGGCGGCTAGATCGCCTACTGAGCACGTGAGTTGGTGAATGGTGCGCCATGTCCTCCACCGCAATCCGGTCTCTACGAAACCTGGTCACGAATGGCCTCGTGTTTCTGTGACAAGCCAAATACCCGATGCGGAATTCTGAAACCTTGCAAGAGCCGCGAAGTTGAATCTTACGATCGAGAGAACATGTGAGGTTTTGGGGTCTGACGTGCCGTGATTTCCATCTGTATCTGCACATATAATCGCAGCGAACGACTTCGGCGCACGTTGGGCTCGCTCGCCAGACAAACCAATGTCAATTTAAGCACGGTTGAAGTGCTAATTGTGAATAACAACTGCACCGACAACACCCCGAACGTGGTGGATTTGTTTCGAGAAAGGCTACCTATTCGCGGCGTAACGGAAACCCGGCAAGGCCTCGCTCACGCTCGGAACAGGGCACTGGCGGAGTGCCGAGGAGATGTCATCGTATTCACTGACGATGATGTACGGCTCGAACCTGGCTGGCTTGCTGCTTATCAGGATGCAATCCGCCGTTTCCCGGATGCAGACTATTTTGGGGGACGGATCTTGCCGGATTGGGGCCAGGCGAAGCCCCGGTGGATTAAGGATAAGGCTTTGCCGCTGATCGATGGAGTTCTCGTCTGGTTCGATCATGGTGCGGAAACCAGACCGCTCTGGACAACTGAGGAACCGCCCTGGGGGGCAAGCTTCGCCATGAGACGGCGCCTTTTCGAAAAAATTGGGCTATTTCGCGTCGATCTCGGCACTGGAGGCCTGGCGCTGGGACGCGGTGAGGAAACCGAGTTCTTGATGCGGGCAAAAGATGCGGGAGCACGTGGCGTTTACGTGGGGGAAGCGGTTTGTTTGCACGCCTACGATCCGAAGCGCCTTACACTTGCCGCGCTATATCGCCACGGGATCGCGTGCGCCAGGTCACGCAACGCATTCGTGGCACGACCTCATTGCGGCAGCTATCGGGCGGCGGGATGGTTCGTATTGCGCGGACTGTACCAACTGGTAAAGGGACGCGGCGATCGATTTCGCCAATGTGTTATTAATGCCGGGATCGAGGTCGGCACCCGATCAGATTATGTTCGGCGATAAGCTTTTCGAGTTCGTTTTTCGTATGCGGTCCTGTGGCATCGTAGGCCCGGGTGCTGAGCCCCCGACTTCCTCGCGATACGTCAAGCGCATAAGGCCTACCGTGGATGTTTGTTGAAGGGCTCGTCAGCACCATCATTCCTGTCTACAACCGATCTTTCCTGTTGCAGGAAGCGGTTGCGAGCGTACTTGCTCAGACTTATCGGCCGCTCGAGATTATCATCATTGACGATGGGTCAACTGATGAGACGGGACGCGTAGCGGACAGGTTGGCAGAAGCTCATTCAGAAGTTCGCGCGATCCACCGTCAAAACGGCGGCGCTGGCGCAGCGCGTGAAACAGGTCGACTCGTAGCTCGCGGCGAATTCATTCAATATCTGGATAGCGACGACCTCCTGCTGCCGACCAAATTCGAACTCCAGATAGCTGGTCTGCGACGATATGACGAATGCGCGGTCGCTTACGGAAAAACGCGCTTCTGCGTTATCGGCGAGCGCCCAACTGATGCGCCGCTGAAGCGGACTGGTGAGCGAATTGAGACGATGTTTCCCTCATTCCTCCAGTTGCGCTGGTGGAGCACATCGACGGCCCTTTATAAGCGCGCAACTACGGATGCAGCAGGTCCGTGGACTAACCTGAAGAATGAGGAAGATTGGGAATACGATTGCCGGATAGCAAGTCTGGGCGTGCGCTTGTATTACTGTGATGTTTTCGTTTCGGAAACAAGGAGTCACCGCGGTACACATCTGAGTGATGGGGGAAATTATCCAGACAAATTGAGAGATCGGGCGACTGCCCATAAACTGATTCTAGGGCACGCGATGGCGGCCGGAATATCCCATGAGACCTCCGAGATGCGGCGCTTTGCCCGCGAGCTTTTCCTGCTATCCCGCCAGTGCGGCGCCGCCGGGCTTGCGGACGAAGCGCGAGAATTGTTTGAACTGGCGCGGCGGGCCTCAGGAACTGAGCGCAGCCGCGGCATCGACTTTGTTCTCTACCGTGCAGGAGCCCAGCTACTAGGGTGGCGCGCGATGGGAAGCCTTACCTGCAGCTTGGACCAGCTCAGGATATGAGCAGCAGTAACCCAGACGTTTCGGTAGTGATGAGCGTTTATAACGGTGGTTCGCATCTTGCTGACGCCGCCTAAGTAGAAGATCGATCAGCGCCACTCGAAAAGCCGAGCAACCATGCGCTACGAGACTCCTTGTTAGATGTGCTGCGGCATGACGATCCGGTCAAGATGATTCTCAGCTGGTCACGAGATTCAGTAGGCGGGAAAGCCGGCGCAAATTGTTTTACTGGAGTCCGCAACAGGAGGCACGATTCTATTACTTTATTGGCTCGCTCTTGCGTCAGCATCAACCGGAGAAGGACAAGCTTTATTTTTGGCGCGCGGTAAGTGCTTGGCTCGCTGATCCAAAAGCTTGGTGG
>Ga0066903_100003918_pt1 | contig 12375 bp, 11 predicted proteins | sample PanSoiMetaGPlot1_FD_67491 | JGI IMG/M metagenome (GOLD analysis project Ga0066903, IMG submission 67491) | Tropical forest soil microbial communities from Panama analyzed to predict greenhouse gas emissions - Panama Soil - Plot 1 (version 2) | ecosystem: Environmental > Terrestrial > Soil >...
CGCACGACATCGTGGCCGTCGACGACCAGCCGCGCGTCCCTCGGCATCCGGAGCGCGACGTGCAACACCGCGCGGTTCTCGGAAACGTTGATGTGCTCGCCGGCGAACATGGCGTCCCGGCGCTGCGGGACGCCCGATTCTTCAGCGAGCTCGACGAGCAGCGCCATGGTCTCGTCGGTGACGCGGTTCTTGGAGTAGTCAACGTAAATGCCCTCGGCCTCGGCCGTCATCCGCTCGCCTCGGCGCGGATCGCTGGCGAAAAGCTCGCGCAGATGCAACTCGCCGATGTCGGTGTGCTGGCGCTCGAGGGCTTGCCAGGCCTTTCGTTCGCGGAGCGGCGGGACTTCCGTCATGTCGCGTCTCCTTCGATGGGCATCAGCTACCTACCCGCCCGGTGTGGGTCCAGCCTGCCACGCGTCGCGTGGACGGCCAGGACCGGTGCGTGCACAATTGGTGAACCCATGGCTTGCACTTGCCGTGGTAACGGTCATGATGGTTGCTGACGTGATGACGACGGATACGAGGCTGGGGCCAGGACTGCGGCTCGTGCTGCGGGTGACCGGGGCAGGGCTGCTGATCGCGACTGCGGCCATCCACCTGGACCTCTATCTCACCGGCTACCGCACGATCCCGACAATCGGTCCGCTGTTCCTGTTCCAGGTCATCGCGGCCTTCGCACTGGGCGGGCTCGTGCTGGTGACGGGCTGGCGACTGGCCGCCGCGGCGGGCGCACTGTTCGCGATCAGCACGCTGGGCGGCTACCTGATCACCGTGCAATTCGGGCTTTTCGGTTTCCGTGAGGTGCGCACGACCGCCGGGATCGTTGCCGCGATCCTCGAAGTGCTGGCCTTCGCCGTGCTAGCGGTCCTCGCGGCGCTACCGGGCCGTCCTGTCGCAGCCCATACGCGCAGTACGCCCGACTGGGTCAGCAGCCGGGCGAATGTCGGCGTCACCGGGCTCCAAGCCGGGGTGGCCGTGGCCGCGATCTCGGTCGTGGCCCTCGGGCTCACCGCCGGTGCCCTGGCCGCTGCTGGCAGCACCGCCGCCTCGCCGTCGAGCGCCGCGGCGTCGGGCGGTCAGCTCAAGACCGCCACGATCGGCGGGACGACCGTGCTCACCAACGCCTCGGGGCGAACGCTCTACTGGTTCGCCCCGGACACCAGCACCAAGTCGGCGTGCTACGGCTCGTGCGCGAGCTACTGGCCGGTGGTGACAGGGCCGCTGACAGCCGGCCCCGGCGTGCACGGCACGCTCGGCACCATCCAGCGCACGGACGGCTCGAAGCAGCAGACTTACAACGGCCACCCGCTCTACACCTATATCGGCGACTCGGCGCCGGGGCAGGCGAACGGGAACAATCTCAACATCAACGGCGGCCTCTGGCACGAAGTGGTGGTCACCGGCTAGCGAGCGAATGCGTCGTGCAGAGGGGGCGGCCGGAGCCGCCCCCTCTGGTGTCACTTACCGATCCTCGCGTCGACCTCGGTCAGGGGTCGATCACGACCGTGCAGGTGTAGGTACCCGGAGCCAGCCCGGTGGCGCTGGCGCTGGCGGGATCGCCCGGACCGCCACTGGCGATCGTCGTGGTGTCCTGGACGCAGCTGATCGTGGAGTTGGTTGCCCCCTTCACTTCAGCGCTGGCTGTGACGGACAGGTCGGTCAACGGGATGTCCGTGAACGAAGCCGTCGATGCGTGAGCGGTGGAACTGCACGTGGCGTTCTGCGTTACCGACACGTCCTGCGGTGTGCCGTCGAGCGCATAGCCGGTGGGGCCCCCCGTCTCGGTGATCGTGTAGGTAGTACCGGACCCGCTCCACGGCAGCTGGTCCAGGCAGGCCGTGCCGTTGGCGCCCGTGGTCACAGTGCCACCAGAACCGCCCGGGCCCGATATGGTGAACGTCGCCCCGGACAGGTCAGCGGTACTGGCTCCGGTGCAGACACCATTGGTGATAGTGGTGGCCGCGCTGGCGCAGTTCTTGTCCTTGCCGTTCTTGGTGATCACGATCGCGCCCTGGTGGAGCTGGTTCTCGTAGACGCACGTGACCACTCCGCCCGCCTTGAGCGTGATGGACGCCGTCTCCGACGACACCGAAGCCGTCGACCCGGAGACCGGATCGGCTGAGCAGGTCAGGCTCTCGAACGAGAAGGATCCCGGCTCCGTGCCCTCTGTGACCGTATACGAGCCCTCGAGGACGGTGGCACCGGTGTCGACGGTGTTGCTGGCGCTGTTCTGGGCCGCGTCGGTGCTGCCCAGCGTCTTGCCGCTGTTGCCGGTGTCGTTGAGGCAGAAGCTGCCGTCAGCCTGGATGCCGGCCGTGCTGTTAGCCGGACAGGTCACACCGCCGGCAGAGCTGTTCGCCGGCAGGTTTGAGGTGAAGCTGAAGACCTGGTCCTGCCCGCGCGGGTCAGCCTGCTTGATGACCTTGATCTCGCCGCAATTGGCGATCGTGTGATGCTCGACCTCGATGTCCTGCGGGTTCGAGGTGAAGCTGGACCCCGACGACCGCGACTCCCAGACCTCCTGCGGGAATGCGAAGCACTTGCCGGACAGGCCGAGCGCTTCGGTCAGGTTGACGCCGAACTCGGCGAACTGGTTGATCGCCAGCGCGGCACCGCTGATGCCGTTGTTGGCAGCCACGATCGCCGACTGATTCGACTGGCCGTCGAAGAGCGACGCGTTAACGAGGACGGCGTTGGCTCCCCAGCACGGCATGCTGTCGCTCTTGACGAAGCATGTGCCGTTGTTTCCGCCCAGAGTCGGGTGGGCGCTGTCGATCCAGGTGAGCACGTGGAAATTGAGGTTGGTGCCGCCGTTGAGGTAGTCGTAGGCCAGCAGCCGGTCGCCTGCCGTCCGGCAGCCCGCCGTCGTCGTGCCGTTACCGGCATTCTGATCGAACTCCACGTCGCCGCTGGCGTTGCCGTTGGCGGTACTTCGGATCGTGGCGCCATAGAAGTACGTATCAAGGTTGCTCGCTGTGTCGTTGAATGATGCGACGTTGGTGAACTCATCCTTCGGCGGGTTGTTCCCGGTGGAGAGCGCCGGGCACTGGGTGTCGAACTTCTGGCCGTTCACCCACTCGACCTCGCCGTTTTGGTCGGCTGTGATGGCGGTGGCACCCGCCTTAACAGCACATTGGCTGCTGGGCGTGCCGGGCTGGAAGTTGCTCGTGCCGACGAAGCAGTTCCAGTCGGTCTGGAGCCCGCTCAGATTGTTCAGCACCATGTTGCCGTCGGATGACTCGAAGCCGCTCGGGCTGCCGGTAACAGCCTGCGAGACTCCTGCGGTCATAAAGGTTGCGGTCGCCAGGCCGACAGCCATGGCGGCCGCCAGCATCCCCCACGTTCGCTTGCGCACAAGACGCCGGCCGCGCAGGTGCGATACGTCCATATTTCCCTCCCTGTTGTGCATGCTTTCGCCGCTTCGTAGCGGCATGAAGTTCAAGACGCTGAGAATCCGCTCAGTGCACCAAGCAGCCAGATTCGGCCGCGGACTCACGGCTCGGTGCGGGCTTCCCCCGGCACACCGGCGGCCCGCGTGCTACCAGGCGGGCTGGTTGCGGATAGCCCAAACCCGACAAGCGTGGCAGCCAGCGGCGAAACGGTTGCTGCCGCGCTAGTCGCTTCCGCCTGACGATCGGCGGACCTAGTCCGGTAAGTGCCCGCGATCGGCAGGCTGACATGATCGTCCGCTCAAGCGCGGGCAACGGTAACCCATCCCGCAACCCCCCTCTGCTGCCGCGTCGCCACGGCAGTCCCTAACCAGGGCGCCGGGCCATGGATAGGCGAAATCGCCCCCCGGAGCGGGCGGGGGAGCGCTATATCGAGTCTTTACTCGATAATTAACCGTTCAAGCGACCTGTAGCGTTACGCACGGCCGTTCTTACCGCAGCCGGCGACGAGCTAGCGTGGCGGGCCGCCAGAGCCAGCAAATGCCAGCCGTCCGCGTTCTTGACAGCTATGGCTCCTCCGACGGCCACTCCGAGGAGGCACAGCGGAGTCGCCACGTCTCGGAAGTAATACAGCGCAAGCGTCGAGCCGATGGCGGCCAGGCCGAAGGAAGGCAGCATCGACCATGATCGGTCGACGATGGCGATCATAGGGACCACCGCGCCAGCCACCAGGAGCACGTCGTAGTACTGGTGGTACGTACACAGCAAGGTCATGGAGATGACCAGGCACAGCACTCTGGGGTTCTGGATTCGCCGGGCGTGCTGCGGCAACCTCGCAAGGTAGGCGATGCAGATAGCGACGAGCGCAAGACCGGCGACGACGCGCAGGGCCACGCTTGCGATGCCAAGCGTACGCAACAGCGCGCCGAGATCGATACGGTTGCTCTGCTGGCCGAGATGATCGACGGCGCCGGAGACGAACGAGGTCGCGAAGTCCAGAAGGCCGGAGTTGGCGATCTCCAGGCCCACCGGCAGCGCCGAACACGCCAGGATCAGCACGATCCCGCGCCACAGCACTGGCCAGCCATTCAGGACCAGCAGTGCGAGGGCCAGGGGGACACCGGACTGCAGCGTGGTGGCCGCGAACATGAACCCCAGTCCGGCCTGCCACGGCCCTCGAGCACGGACCAGGATCGCAAGCCCCAGCAGCATGAACCCGGTGGGCTGGCCGAGTAGCAGCGTTTCCGGGCCACCGCCGATCAATATGGCGAAGGCACCGCACGTGGCAGAGCCGAGGACAGCCCACGGTTGCGTAGGGCTGGTCAGCACGAAGACGCCCGCCCAGATCGCAAGGATGCTCGCTAGCGTGAAGGCGAAGAGCGCCAGCTGTGCTGGCAGCGCCGCGAAGGGCACCTGCCAGAGCAGCGAGGCGGGCACATGCTGCCCCACTGGCCAGGCTGGCTCGATGCCGGGAATGGCGGCATTCGTTGGCGCGTATATGTTCACGCCCGACAGCAGCGCACGCCATGCCCGCCAGGTGTTGTTGAAGAAGTCCTGTCCGCCCAGGATCACCGTCGGGTGCCGGAAGGATGCCATCTCCTGGTACATCGCCCAGCACGTCACTGCGGCAGCGAGACCGCAGGCCGCCGCCCAGGCGAGCCCTCGGCGTGCGTCGTGCCCGCGCAGGTCGGCAACAGTCGTGGCGGCGCTGGCTGAGGTCGACACGGTCAGCGCCGGACGTAGAGGATCGCGGTCTGGTCGGCCGCGTGGACCTGCCACTGGGAATCGTTCCCGAGCCGCTGGGCCAGCCCATAGCTGCGCGGTACGAGCACGCAACCCGCGCCGGCGAGCTCGTGAGTGAGATTGCCCCAGCCGTGCAGTACGCGCTCCTCAGCAACCGGAAGCGCGCGTCCGTACAGGTTGTTGCGCGAGTCGAGGGACACGAGGACGTCGGGGCGCGCGAGGATCACATAGCTGCCGATCACATCGTTGGTGAACAGTCGGCAGCCGTGGGGGATGCCGGCCACCAGCGCCATTGGGTACGTCGCCGGCTCCGGGCGGCCGATATGGGCCAGGCTCGGCGCAGCGACCGCCACCATTGCAACCAGTGCCAGGGCAGCGCATCGCTGGAACATGATTCGCCGGCTGGCCAGGTAACGGCGGATCGGCTCCGGGGGGTCGGAGGCGAATGCCGCGAGCACGGGTACGGCAAGGAGGACCGCGAACGGCAGAATCCGCCACGCCTCGACGGAGCCTGCCAGGCAGACGACGAGCGCCGCCGTGAGCACCAGTTCTCGACGTCGCCAGGCGATGATCATCGCAGCAGCCCCGGCGAGAAACGCGACGTCCTGCACCGGACTGGCCCAGTTGAGCGGCATCCACTCGTCGATGGACGCCACCGCGGAGTCCCGCACCTGGACCGCCTGGTGCAGTACGCCCATCCCATAAGGGTTGGCGAGGCAGCCAAGCGCGGTCGCCACAGCCGCAGCTACGGCGTACCAGCGGCCCGCGCCGCGGCGGACGACCGTGAGCAGCGTGGCGCAGGCGGCCGCGATCGCTACGGCCAGCAGCGCGGAGGCGTGGAGGTTGATCCATGCCACGGTCAAGAGTCCGGCTAGCGCAACCGATCCGAGGCGACCTTGTCCGCGTTCGATGCGGCGCAGCACGAGGGCCAGCGCCAGCACCGCCGCGTAGTCCACCAGCTGGGGACGGGCCGACAGCCAGATGGTCAGCGGCGCTGCAGCGAGGAAGAGCGCCGCCGCGGACGCGGCGGGCGCCGCGCCGAGGGCGCGCGCCAGCGCCAGGGCCAGCGCCGCGATTCCGAGGGTGATCAGCGCACAGAGCCCGACTGCGCTCGGTAGCCCGCCCAGCCGGTAGCCGATGGCAAGCAGCACGTCGAAGCCCCAGGAGTTCTGGAAGTACGGCTTGCCGTACATTGTCCAGCTGAACGTGTCGGTGGCAGGGATCGTGTGGTGCGCCATCGTGAGCAGGCCGATCCGGATCTGCCAGAACGTGTCGGCCTCGGCGAGCACACCGGCACGGAAGACCACCAGCGGCAGGATCGCGAGCCAGGCGAACAGCCACGCCCGGCGGCTGGCGCCGCGCCGTTGGTCTGCGGTGCTGGTCTCTGTGGCCTGCTGGCTGGCGGTTGTGATCACGAGCGGCGCAGGTAGAGGACCGCGATGGTGTCGGCTGCCCGGACGTGCCAGTGCGGGTCGTTCCGCAGCCGTTGCGCCAGGCCGTAGGTGCGCGGCACCAGGACGCAGCCGGCACCAGCCAGCCCGCGGGACACGTTTCCGCGTCCGTGCAGCACGCGTTCCTCCGCGACCAGCTGCGCTGGGCCGTAGAGGTTGTTGCGGGTGTCCAGCGAGACTGGCACATCCGGACGGGCGAGGATCACGTAGCTTCCGATGAGATCGGTGGTAAAGAGCCGGCAGCTGTGCGGGATGTCGGCCACTAGTCCAACCGGATACGTGGCAGGCTCGGGGCGTCCGATGTGGGTGAGGCTTGGCACAGCGAGCGCGACGAGGGCGACAAAGCCCAGCGCGCCGCCTCTCTGGAACATGACTCGCCGGCTGGTCAGATAACGCCGGATCGGGTCCGGCGGATCCGACACGTACGTGGCGAGCACGGGCATCGCCAGGAGGACGACGAACGGCAGGAACCGCACCGCTTCCGCAGAGCCGACGATGCTGACAGCGAGTGCTGCCGTCAGCGTCGCCTCACGCCGCCGCCACGCGACGACGAGGGCGGCAACTCCAGCTGCCAGCGTGAGGTCCTGGACCGGATTGCCCAGGTTAACCGGAGCCCACTCGGTGATAACACCGGACGAGTCGGCCTGTACCTGGCCGGCCTGGTGCAGAACGCCGAGACCATAGGGGTTCACCAGGCAGCCCGCTGCTGCCGCCACCGTGGCCGCCGCCGCGTAGCGCCAGCGTGATCCCCTGCGGGTGACCGCGAGCAGAATCGTGCTGACGCCGGCGATGGCGACCGCGAGGAGCGCCGCGGCGTGCAGGTTGATCCAGGCGACAGCGAGCAGGCCCGCCAGCGCGGCGGCTCCGGAGCGGCCGCGTCCGCTTTCGATCTGGCGCAGCAGCAAGGCGAGTCCGAGCACCGCGGTGTAGTCAACCAGTTGCGGCCGGGCCGACAGCCACCCGGTCAGCAGTGGCAATGCGAGGAAGAACGCTATAGCGGACGCGGCTGCCGAGGCACCCAGGGTCCGGGCCAGCGCCAGCGCCAGTGCGACGATCGCAAGCGTTATCAGCGCACAGAGCACAGCCACTGCCGGCAGGCCGCCCAGCCGGTCGGCAACGGCAAGTAGCACATCGAACCCCCAGGAGTTCTGGAAGTACGGCTTGCCGTGCGCGGTCCAGCTGAACGCGTCGCTGGCGGGGATCGCGTGGCCCGCGATGATCTGGCGGCCGATACGGATCTGCCAGAACGTGTCGCCCTCAGAGAGGACGCCAGCACGGAAAACCACCAATGGCAGGAACGCCAGCCAGGCGAGAATCCACCCCCGGCGCGCGACGGTCTGTCGGCGGTCGCTGGCAGCCTCGGCAGTCTGCGGGCTGGCGGTCGCCGTCATGCGCCTGGTCCGGGTCCGGCCGCCAGCAGCGCCAGTAGCGCACCGCCGATGAGGAAGGGGCCGTAGGAGATATGGCTGCGCAGGGTGACCCGCCGGGCCGCCAGGAGCGCCAGTCCGGCCAGTCCGGCCAGCACGAATCCGAGCGCTGCCCCGCCGAGCTCGATGCGCCAGCCGAGCCAGCCCAGCGCCAGCCCGGCCAGTCCGGCCAGCTTGATGTCGCCGCCGCCGATCCCGCCAGGCCGGATGAGGCCCAGCAGTAGGTAGGCGCCGCCAAGGGCCAGGCCGCCGAGCAGCGCCCGGGCCAGCGGCCAGGCCTGGTGGCCAATCAGCGCGGCCACGACCAGCAAAGCGAGCAGAGCGGGGTAGGCGGGCAGCGTGAGCCGGTCGGGGAGCCGCTGTACTTGCAGGTCGATGGTAGACAGCGCTACCCCCAGGGCGCCCAGCACGCAGTACGCCGCGACCTCCGGTGTGCCCGCGAATCGCCCGGCAACTGCCCCGACTGTGATGGCGCACGCTAGCTCCAGCAGGGGGATCGGGCCTAGTCGCGCGTGGCATGCCGCGCACCGAATGGTGGTGACCCGAGGGAGCGGAGCATCGCATCGTGGGCAGGTTGTCCGCGGCAGCTCGCCGGCCGGCACCGAGAGCCGGACGATCACGCCACGCAGGGCAGCGCCAGCCAGGAGGCCGGCAAGTGCGCCCGCGACGGCCCATCCGGCGTTCATACAGCGCCTCCAGCTCGAAAAGACGACTCACCCTACGCAGGACGATCGGACTTCCGCAGGCAGGTTCACCCCGTGTCAGCCGATCGGAGGACATGCCGGCCGACCTGGCAGAAGTGCACGCCGGCCGGCTAAGCCGAGGTCAGCGACGCCGCTGACGGGCAGCTCTTCGTGCCACACTGCCGTGACCTGGGCCCACTCAGACTTGCTGTACAAACAGGGGCCCTTTGCACAAGGAGAGGTCCCATGCTCAAGCACTTCATTGCGGCGCAGAACTTCCTGGCCCGCCAGCTCCGCTCCGACCGCGGCGCGACCGCCGTCGAATATGGCCTGCTCGTAGCCCTGATCGCCGCCGTCATCGTCGCGATCGTGGTCGTCGTCGGTCACCAGGTCTCCAACGCGTTCAACACCGTCAGCAGCCAGATGTGATCAAGCTCTGCTCGCGGGCGCGCGACGACCGGGGCGCCAGCGCGGTGGAGTACAGCCTGATCATCGCGCTGATAGCCGCCGTCATCTTCGGCGTCGTGATGCTGCTCGGCCAGCACACGGTGACGGCGTATTCGTCGGTAGTGGGCAAGTTCTAGCGAAGGTCAGGCAACGATGACATGGCATGCACGGCGCGGCAGCGCGACCTCAGACCGCGGCGCGGCTGCGGTTGAGTTCGCGCTGCTGCTGCCGCTGCTGGTGCTGCTGGTCTTCGGCATGATCGACTTCGGCCGCGCGATCAACGCCCAGATCACGATCTCCCAGGCTGCCCGCGAGGGCGCCAGGGTGCTGGCGCTACCCGGCGGGACCACAGTCGGGCCGTCCGGTCAGCCGGCCTACGTCGACAGAACGGTAGCCGCGGGTATCGGGCTCGGTCTCACCGCATCGAGCGTCACGGACCTGGCTGACAGCCAGAGTGTGACCGGCTGCCCGACCGGCTCCGGCAGCGCGGGCGACGACGCAGTGGTGCAGGTCACCTACACGTTCACTTTCATCACCCCTGTCAGCGCCATCTTCGGCTCGACGAAGACGCTGACCGCAAAGGGAGTCATGCCATGCGAAAACTAGTGCGGCCGCTGACGCGCCTGCTTGGTCGGGACGACCGGGGCGCCATCGGCGTGATCATCGCGGTGCTCGTCGCCGGCGGCGTACTGCTGGGTTCGGCCGCCCTGGTGATCGATGTGGGCCAGATCTATCAGAACCGGGCTGAATTGCAGAACGGCGCGGACGCCGCAGCGCTGGCGGTAGCTCGGCAGTGCGAACAGACGCAGGGTCCGTGCGTCCAGCTGACTGCGCAGGGCACGGCACTTGGGTACGCCAACTCCAACGCCTCCGCGCTCACCCAGGACACCGCGGGCATCTTTGTGGTATGCGGATCGGGAGGCCTGAATTCCTGCTCGTCCGGCATCTACGGCAACGGGCTAACGAGCTGCCCGAAAGACCCGACGAACGGCGCGAATTTCGTCGATGTGCTGACCGAGACGACGCTGAAGAGTGGCTCGACGCTGCTGCCGCCCATCTTCGCCAGGACAATCGTCGGCAACTCGACCTACACGGGCACAACCGTGAAGGCGTGCGCGCAGGCCCAGTGGGGTGGCGCGCTGCAGAGCGACTCGCTAGCCCTGACGCTTTCCCTGTGCCAATGGCAGGACCTGACCGGCTCCGGCGGCAGCGGGTTTGGCACGCCCGTCGCCGTCTTCATCAAGGGCAAGGCGAAGCAGTGCGCGGGTCCGGCCGGGCAGAACATGCCAGGCGGGTTTGACTGGCTGCAGCAGACCAGTAGCAGCGCCTGCACCGCCTACATCGATCTGACGACGAACACGACGGTCACCAACACTGGCAATAACGTCTCCAGTGCGTGCAAGATCGCGCTTAGCAACGATGTCGACGCCGCCATAGCGGGCAAGCCGGTGACCGTGTTCGTTCCGGTGTTCGGCTGCGATCAGTCGACACCTGCCTGGTGTCCGGTGACCGGCACAGGATCCAACGCGCAGTATGCAGTCGTTGGACTGGCCGGCTTCGAAATCCTCGGCTATGCCAACATCCCCGGCATGCAGGACAAGGGCACCAACAGCGCATGTACGTCTGTCCCCGGGCCGGGCGGCAACGCGCCGTGCATCGAGGGCCAGTTCTCCCCGGGCCTCGATCCCGTCGCTAAGCAAGTCACCCCAACACCGGGCCCGTTCGGCGCCAACGGGATCAAGCTCACCGGCTGATCGCCAGCCAACCTGAATTGAGGAATGAATGACTCGCCGCATAGTGACCATCGCAGCTGCCGTGCTGCTCGCCGTACTCGGCGCCGTCGGCGTGCTGAGCTACGTACATCAGGCCGATCAGCGAGCGCTGGCAGGGATGCGCGCCGTTGACGCCTACGTGGCCAAAACGCAGATACCGTCGGGCACATCGGCTGCTGCTGCGGTCAGCGAGGGCTTGCTGGTGCGGCAGCGATTCCCGGCCTCGTCGGTGCCAGCCGACGCGGTCCGCACGATCACGCCGACCCTGTCCGGCCTCGTGCTGACCAGCGGCCTCGCCTCAGGCCAGATGCTGCTCGCCCCGATGCTCGGCGCGTCCGTGCAGACGGCGTCAGCGCTGCCGATACCTGCTGGCATGGTCGCCGTGACGTTGCAGTTCTGCGTGCAGCAGGCGGTCGGCAACTACATCACCGCAGGCTCGCAAGTCGCCGTGTTCAACACGTTCGTCAACGGGACGCGTAAGAGCGCGACGGGCGTCGCCTGCTCGCAGGGCGGCGCCGGCGGCGCTGGCGGCAGCGCGCAGGGCGGCAGTGCTGGCGGCGGCGTGCAGGGCGGCGCTTCGTCGATCCAGGCCCGGATGGTGATGTCGAAGGTTCTCGTGCTGGCGGTCGGCGAGGGGACCGCGACTCCCCCATCCACGACTACGACGACGGCTAACGGCCAGGCGGCGGGTTCGACCGGCTCCACCCCCGGGACCATCTACCTGACCCTGGCTGTAAAAGAGGCTGACGCCGAGCGGCTGATCGAGCTGGGCGAGGGCGGCTCGCCATACCTGGCGTTGCTGACCAGCGCTTCCGCTGCCACAACCGACGCCCCGTTCCAGCCATAAGGGCCTCAGCAATGACAATCTTGTGCGAACCCGAGGCATCGGCTGCACGATTCCACCCACCGCCAGATGTCGGTGAGGTCAAACGAGCCGACACCGTGTGGGAGGCTGCCCGGCTGCTATCCGGCGATCCGTCAGAGCTGCTCGTGGTCATCGGGCCTAGCGTCCCGGTCGATGAGGCGCTTCGCTTTGCCGAGGCGCTGCGGCCGGTCCGTCCGGCCGCCGGTGTCGTCCTCGTACGTGCGAATGTGGACGTGAGCATACTCACCGATGCGCTGCGGGCCGGGGTTCGCGAGGTGGTGCCGGCCGGAGACCAGGCAGCGCTGTCGGCGGCATGTCAGCGGTCCAGGGAGGTCTCTGACGGGCTGCTCGTTGGCCCATTGCCAGAGAGCACCGCTCGGCAGGCCGGCGAGGGAAGGATTGTCACCGTCTTTTCAGCCAAGGGCGGCTGCGGGAAGACCACTCTGGCCATCAACCTGGCCGTGGCGCTCGCCAAGGACGGGCGAAGGGTGTGCCTGGTCGACCTTGACCTCGCGTTCGGTGATGTGGCCGTCAGCGTCCAGCTCAGCCCCGCCCGCACGATCGTCAACGCGCTGCCGATGGCGGGTCACGTGGATAC
>Ga0066903_100003919_pt1 | contig 12375 bp, 9 predicted proteins | sample PanSoiMetaGPlot1_FD_67491 | JGI IMG/M metagenome (GOLD analysis project Ga0066903, IMG submission 67491) | Tropical forest soil microbial communities from Panama analyzed to predict greenhouse gas emissions - Panama Soil - Plot 1 (version 2) | ecosystem: Environmental > Terrestrial > Soil >...
CGGGAGCAGCATGCTGCCGACGCGCCATCAGGCTCGCCGAGCGGACCAATCTGGCCCGGCTCCCCAACCGTCGGACAGCCCGAGCGTCTCTTAACGCGGCCGGGTGCTCCTGCCGCTAGCTCTACCGGCGTAGCCCGAGCGCGCGGCCTCGACCTCCGCGAGGTGTTCCTCGGCCCAGGTCCGTATGAGCTCCAACGGTTCAATCAGGGTCTCACCCAGGGGCGTGAGCCGGTCGTCACGCGGTGGGGGGCAGGCGCCCGCCGCGCGCGCACCCTCCCGGCGGTCCGCTGGTCGGGCCGGTGCCGCAGCGGGATGTACTGCACATTCCCCGCCGAAGCTCGTCGTTGTGTTCAAGCGTCGAGCACACGAGTCCGATTCGCCACCTGAGCTCCCTGAACCCGACCACCATGGGCGAAAATTGTGTTCTTGCTCGAGACCAAGACCATGGCCGGCCGGATCGTGTGCGAGCCGGACGGGACCTGGCGACGCACCCGCGTCGGCCGCGCGGGCACACCCTACGCCGCATACATCGGCGATCCGGCCGCCCAGGTGCAGCGCAACATCTTCGCCGTCCGCGAGTGCTTGCGGAAGCGGCTACCCGGCATGCTGCGACGCACGCCGCTGTGGATCGAGGGCCTGGTGGTCTTTGCTCACCCGCACACCGAGCTGGCGGCGGCGCACAGTCGCGTGCCGGCGGTGCGACTCCAGGACGCCGCGCCGCACATCTGCAGTCACGTGCCGCGGCAGGCCTTGCCCGCCGTCGAGGTCGACCAGGTGGTCGGCGCGCTGCTGGCGGAAGCGGACGACGGTCCGCTGCACATCATGCCTGCTGCGGAGAGCGCTCAGGCGCTGGTCGAGGTAGCCCTGCTGCTGCCGCTGGTGCTCGCCATCGTGTTCGGGACGGTCGCGTTGAGCCGGCTCATTCAGGCCCAGACGGCGGTGGTCGCGGTGGCGCACGAAGCCGCTCGGGCAGGCAGCCTCGGCGTCAGCCCTGACGACGCGGTGGAGCGCATGCGGCGGCGGGTGGAGCTGGTCGCGCCCGGGCTGGGGTTGGACCGACGCGCGGTTGACCTCGCGTACGACGTCTCCGCGTTTACGCTCGACCCCGGCCGGGTGGTGGCGGTGGTGCGCTACGCGGTGGACCTGGGCGACGTGCCGCTGGCTGGCTGGGTGCCGCCGCCGGTGGTGCAGGCCGAGCACGTCGAATGGGTGGACCCCTTCCGCGCCGGCAGCCGTCAGCACGTGGAGCCTGGACCGTGAGCGGCACGCGCTTCGCCGCGCAGGCACTGGTCTGGCTCGCGCTGAGCATGCCGCTCTTCGTGTCCACTGCCGGGCTGGCGATTGACGGCGGGGTGTTGTTGACGTCGCGGCGGGAGCTGCAGAGCGTCGCGGACGGCGCCGCGCGCGCCGGCGCGACGCGCGTGGACATGGACCGGCTGCGCGGCAGCGGCGGCGCCGACGTCCAGCTGGATCCTGTGCTCGCGGCGGCGGCGGCACGCGCCTACCTCGACGATCGGCTCGGCCACGAGCTCACGTGGCAATCGGCGCCAGACAGCCAGATCGACGTCAGCAGTCGGCGCGTGCACGTCCTGATCCACGGCAGCGTCCGCACAGCGTTCCTGCGCGTGATGCGCATCGACGCCGTGCCGCTGGCCGCCACCGCGTTCGCCGACGTCGAGTTCGGAATTCGCGACGGTGGCGGCGGCTGACGACCGGTGCAGCCACCTCACAAGACCAGGGAGAGCTTCATGACGACCGCGCATCACCAGCCACAACTCCGTACGGATCGCGAGCGCGCCACCCTGATCGGCCTGGCGGCGCTCATGCTGATGGCCGGCCTCGGCCTGGCCGCGGCCGGCGGCCCGCCGCGACCGCCGGGTGGACTACCCCGCTGGGACGAAGTGGTGTCGATCCTGGGCGGTTCGACGCTGCCGCTGGAGCCGCTTGCGCTGCTCCTGGTGGACGCGGCGTGGCTGCTCTGGGCGTGGATCGTCGCCTCGCTGGTGCTGGAGCTGGCGCTGGTCCTGGCCGAGGCGGTCGCTCACGGAGCCGCGTGGGTGCGCTCGCTGCGCCAGGTTGCCGATCGGTTGAGCGTGCCGCTGGTGCGGCGTGCGGTCGCAGCCGCGTTCGCCGTGCAGATTCTCAGTCGCGGAGTGAGCGTCGCCTCGGCCGAACCGCTGGGCGGCGCGCAGACCACGCTCGTCGAAGGCCGCTACGCCGCATCCGAGGCCAGCCAGACAGCGGCACCGTCAACCGCCTCGGCGGGCCCGACGTATGTGGTGAGAGCGGGCGACACGCTGTGGTCGATCGCCGAGCAGGCCTACGGCTCAGGCACGCAGTACCGCCGCATCGTCGAAGCCAATCTTGGGCGGCGCATGCCCGACGGACAGGTCTTTTCGGCGCGCGGCGTCATCCGCCCGGGCTGGGAGGTGGTTGTCCCGGACGGGGCCGCGGATCTCGAGGAAGCGGACGGTCAACGCTGGTGCACCGTCAAATCGGGTGACACGCTGTCGGCTGTCGCTCGCCGTGTGATGGGTGATGCCTCGGGCTGGAGCGAGCTGTTCGAGCTGAACCGCGGAGCGAGCACCGCCGACGGATTGCACGTGCTCGCCGACCCGAACGTCATCTGGCCCGGGCTGCAGCTGCGGGTGCCGGACGCAGATGCGCCGCAAGCCGAAGATCAGTCGCAGCCGACGTCTGACGTGGACGAAGACAGCCAGGCCGTTGATCCGATCGCCACCGACCTGGTGGCAGCCAGTGCGCCGACGGCCGCGCCGCCGGTCGACGGCGCCATGCCTCACGTCCCGCTGGACACCGCGCGTCCGCTGCTCGAGTCCGACCTGGGCGGCCCGCCGCCGCTGTTGCGGACACCGCATGCCCTCCAGCCGGTCGTGCTGGACCCAGCGGATGCCGCCGCGGGCGCGGGAGAGAGCAACGCGGGTGCGAACGGCGATGCGTCTGTGCCGGCAACCGCCTCGCGCGAGGAGGTACCTGTGGCACCACTCGCCCTCGGCGGCGCGGGCCTGGCGGCGCTCGCTGCACTTGCCTTCGGGGCGCGCCGCATGCGGCGCCTCCGTCCGCTGCCGCAGCAGCCCGAGAGCGAAGTAGTGGTGGAGGGCGGCTTCGCCGAGGCGCAGCTCACACAAGACTTCACGCGTGGCCTGCACGGCGTCGGGTTCGATCCGCCGGCGGCGCTGACGGGCCAGCTGGAGGCATTTCTGCGCGAGCACAATCTCGCCAGCGCTGGCGTGCTCTCGGTGCGGCACGGCAGATCGGCCACGACGATCACGCTCAAAGCGGGGCTGGCCGAGCAGGCGATCCTGGTAGACCTGGCGCCAGTCTTTGCCCAGCGTCTCGGTGCGGATGCGGAGGCCAGCGTGTCCGCCGATCAGGACGTGGTGCTGCGCCTGGTCAGGCTGCGCAGGACCCGGCTCCTGCCGACTGCCGACTCGCTGCGCGACAGCCCGTGCCTGGTCCCGCTCGGGGTGCTGTACGACCGTCAGGTCTATTCGGCGGCATGGAGCAGCCTGGGCCACCTCCTGGTCGCCAGCTTGCCTGGCCACGGTGCCGAGACCATCCTCACCAGTCTCGTGGCCACGCTCACGGCGCGGCGCTCGCCCGAGCAGCTGCGCGTCTGGATCATCGGCTCGTCGCGCGCGCTGCCCGCACCGCTGTTCGACCTGCCCCACCTGGCGCGGGTGGTCGATCCCGCCGACGAGACGGCGCTCACGCTGGCGGCTGACGATTTGCGGGCCGAGCTCGACCGGCGGGCTGCACATCAGCCGGCAGCCGACCTGGTGATGGTCGTACCCGAGCTGATCAGCCTGGGCGAGCAGGCTGCGCGGTTCGAGCTGCTCGTTGGCCGCGCGGCGCACCTGGGGGTCCGCCTGGTTGCGGCCACCACGTGTCCCGAGGAGGTGGCGGAGAGTCCACTCCTGTCCCAGTTCACGACCCGCATGGTCCTGCGCATGCGGGAGGAGGAAGCCAGCGTTGCGCTGCTCGGCGTCGCCGACGCGGCCTTCCTCGGCGGTGGCGGCCGGCTGCTGCTGCGACTGGACGGACGCGAGCCTGTTGAGTTGTACGGCTACCAGGTAGCGACCGAGCACCTCGAGCGGTTGGTGCGGGTGATGCGGTCCGCCTATCCGTCGGGCGGAGCCTCGGCGAGCCTGGCGGCCCGGGGCGATGTCGAGCCGAACGAGGCTGTCGAGAGGGCCGCGCCGCCTGAGGCCACGGCTCCAACGGACGGCACACCGCCCGCGCCCCAGGACGAACCGGTTGTGGCCGGCACGGACGTCACACCACCCGCCGACGCCGACGAGCACGCATCGCGCGCGCCGCGCGCGCCGGCCAGGCCGCCGATTGAGGTCGTCTGCTTCGGTGGTCCACGTGTGCTGTGTGCAGGCCAGCAGGTCTGGCCACGCCTGCCGGGCGGCGACGTCAAGCCGTGGGAACTGCTGCTTTATCTGGCGGCGCAGCCGGCTGACGGGGTCTCGACTCGCGACGCGGTCGACGCACTGTGGCCGGATGACGAATCCGCCGACGATCCGCCGCATCGGTTTCGCCAGCTTCGCTACCGCTTGCGGCGGATGCTGGCTGACGTTTCAGCCGCGCCCGATACCGACGGCATCTGCCTGGAACGCGGAGTCCTCAAGCTCGACCAGGCGGTCGTCCACAGCGACGCGCAGGAGTTCCTGTCGCTGGTGCGGACTGCTCGGATCACACCCGGCCCGGAGGCCATCGAGCCGCTCGAGCGGGCGCGGAGCCTGTATCAGGGCGATCTCCTGGCCGGACCTGACGCCCGACGCTACGCCTGGGTCGACGAACGCGACCCGAGCGGGGTCACGCTGCGCGAGCACTTCCGGCGGCTCTTCCACCAGGCATCGGTCCGGTTGGCTGAGCTGCACGCAGCGCGCGAGGCCACCCACGCCGCATTGGACCTGTATCGCGAGCTGTCGGAGATCGACCCCGGCGACGAGCGACTGTGGCGGGCGCTGTTCCGCCTGCACGCTGAACGGGGCGACCGACTGGCGCTGGTGCGCGAGGAGCGGCGCATGCGCGAGGCGCTGCGCGAGCTGGCGGACGAGGTCGACAACCAGCCTGCCGGGCACGTACCGGACGCGAGTCGCGAGACAGTTCAGGAGTACCAGCGGCTCCTGGCCAGCCTGGGCGAGCGCGACCGCGAGCCCGCCACGGCCTGACGCAGGACATACCCGCTCGAGAGCCTGACACTTACCAGCCCACGCCAGCGGGCGCTACAAACGCCGCTATGGACAGTGACCTCCTGGGCGGCAAAGTGGTGTTCATCACCGGCGGAGCAGGCGGACTCGGCCAGGCTATAGCCTTCGCGTTCGCGCAACAGGGCGCGGCAATCGCCCTGGCGGATCTGCCAGCCCGCGCCAGCGAACTGGACGTGCTCACCGCGCGCCTGCCGCGTGCCATTGGGGTCCACGTGGATGTGCGCGAGCCAGCCACCATCAGCGCCGCGGTGCAGACGACCGTCGACCGACTCGGGTCGGTGGACGTCGTGGTGTGCAACGCCGGCCTGAACGTCAGGAAGCCATCGCTCGAGGTCACCGAAGCCGACTGGGACACGGTCATGGACGTGAACCTGCGCGGCGTATTTTTCTCAGCCCAGGCCGGCGCAGCACAGATGGTCCGCCAGCGGCGCGGCGGCAAAGTCGTGTGCATCGCCTCGATCATGGGTCTCGTCGGCGCGCCGACCAGCAGCGCCGCGTACTGCGCCAGCAAGGCCGGCGTCGTCAACCTCACGCGCGCCCTGGCCATCGAATGGGCCAGCCATAACATCCAGGTCAACAGCGTCGCGCCAACCTACGTGCGCACTCCGCTCACCGAGGGCATCTTTCAGAACCTGGAGTTCCTCCAGTTCGTCCTGAATCGCACGCCCAACCATCAGCTCGCCACGCCGCAGTCGATCGCCGACGCCGTCGTCTTCCTGGCGTCGCCCAGGGCCGACCTGATCACCGGTACCACGCTGCCGGTTGACGGCGGCTGGACCGCCTGGTGATGCCGGTTCGTGGGTACGTGCCGGCGGATCAATGGGCCAGGAGGGGCGGCACGGGTTCAGGCGTGGCGCTCGCCGCCACGTGGCTCGCGGCGTGGACGGGTCCCACCCCGAGTCGGTTGATGCCGTCGAACGCGGCGGTCTTGTAGCACTCGGCCAGCGTCGGGTAGTTGAAGACCGTGTTGATGAAGTACTCGACCGACCCGCCGAAGGCAAGGACTGCCTGCCCGATGTGGACCAGCTCGCTGGCGCCCTCGCCAATGATGTGTACGCCGAGTAGCGCGTGGCTGTCGAGGTGGAAAATTAGCTTGAGCAGACCGCTGCTGTCGCCCAGGATCTGGCCGCGGGCGATTTCGCGATACTGCGCCTTGCCGACCTCGTACGGAATTCCCTGGTCGGTGAGCTCCTCCTCGGTGCGCCCGACCATCGAAATTTCAGGAATGGCATAGATGCCGTACGGGAACAGCTCGGGCACGCTGTGAGCGTCCACATCAAAGGCATGGCAGGCGGCGAGACGGCCCTGCTCCATCGAGGTCGAGGCCAGGCTCGGAAAGCCGATCACGTCACCGACGGCGTAAATGTGCGGCACGGCGGTCTGATAGTGCTCGTCGACCCGCAGCCGACCGCGGTCGTCAGTCGCCAGGCCGGCAGCTGGCAAGTTGAGCGACGCTGTCGCGCCCGTCCGCCCAACACTGTAGAGCGCCACTTCGGTCACAACCTGCTTGCCGCTGACCAGGTGGATTCTGACCCGCTGTCCGAGCTCGTCGCTCAGCGCCTCCATGCCCGCCACCTCCTCGCCGAGTCGCAGCGTGACGCGGTTCTCGCGCAGGTGATAGGCCAGCGTGTCGATGATCTCGGCATCGACGAACGGCAGGAGCCGCTGACGCTTGTCGATCAGCGTCACTCGCACGCCGAGCGCGGCAAAAATGCTGGCGTATTCGAGCCCGATCACGCCTGCGCCGACGACCGCCAGGGTTCGCGGCAGATTTTTCAGATTCAAAACGTCGTCGCTACTGCAGATGCGTTCTCCGTCGAAGGCGATATGCGGGTCCTTGGTCGCCTCGGTGCCGACGGCAAGCACCACACGGTCGGCCGTGATGTCGTGACTGCCGCGACCACTCAACTCGGTCAACCGCAACGTGTGTGGGTCGAGGAACGCGGCGTTGCCGATGAGCACGTCCACGCGGTTGCGCATGAGCTGGTGGCGTGTGACGTCAATCTCGTTCCGCACCACGTGGTCGGTGCGGAACAACAGGTCCTCCATGGTGATGTTCTGCTTGACCGCGTACGAAGCGCCATACAAGCTGCGCAGGCGATACCCCGACAGATACAGCGCTGCCTCGCGCAGGGTCTTGCTCGGAATCGTGCCCGTGTTGATGCAGACCCCGCCGATGACAGTCTTGCGCTCGACAATGGCGACACGCTTGTTGAGCTTGGCTGCCTGGATGGCGGCGCGCTGCCCAGCCGGCCCAGAGCCGATGACCACCATGTCGTACGTGAAGTCGGACATTAGCCCCTCAGAGTTCAAGTGTAAGCCGCTCACCGCCGATCGGCAGGAGCGGAGGCATGAAGAGGTTCGGCCCCGCGTCCGGAGCTCGGCCGGGCGGCTGCTGCTAGCGTCATACTTACAGCACGATCCGGCGAAATTGTCTGGCACGCAGCGACAGAGGATGGCCGTCGCGCCTTGACGACTGAGGCATTGCGTACCGCAGCCCTGGGAGTCCTCGCCCGCAACGACCTCGGCGACTGGACCAAGCCGGCGCCACGGCTGTACCCGCACCAGTGGAGCTGGGACAGCGCGTTCATCGCGATCGGGCTGGCGACGGCCGATCTCGACCGGGCGCTGCGCGAGCTCGAGACGCTGTTCGGCGCGCAGTGGTCCGACGGTCGGGTTCCGCACATCGTGTTCAATCCGCGGGCGCGGGATTACTTCCCCGGTCCCGAGTGGTGGGCGAGCGCCAGCACGGGCTGCTGGTGATCTATCACCCCTGGGAGAGCGGCACCGACAATTCGCCACGCTGGGACTCGACCCTGGCGCGGCTCGAGGTCGGCGAGATCCCAACCTATCAGCGGCACGATCTGAAGCACGCCGAGGATCCGTCCGAGCGGCCAAGCCACTCCGAGTACGACCGCTACATCTGGCTGGTCGAGCTGCTCAAGAAGGCGGGCTACGACGACGCGGAGATCCAGCGCGAGCACCCGTTCCAGATCAGCGACGTCCTGATGAGCGCGATCTTCGCCTCAGCGTGCGGCGCGCTGGCCGACGTGGCGCAAATGCTCGGCGGGCTCACACGCGACATCGACGAGCTACAGGTCTACTCCAGACGGTTTCAGGCACGCATCGAACGGGCGTGGGACGAGGAGCTGGGTCTTGCGCTCGACTGGGACGCGGGAATCGGGCAGCCTGTCCGGGTCCAGACCTGCGCCGGGCTGGCGCCGCTGCTGCTGCCCGATCTGCACGTCGATCTCCAGGCCAGGGTGATCGAGCGCCTGTGTGGCCCGGGCTTCCTCGGGGCAGACGGCCTGGCGTATCGAGTCGTCGCCAGCGCCGTGCCCGGCTCGCCCGGCTTCCACGCCCGGTCGTACTGGCGCGGACCCGCCTGGCCAATCGTGAACTGGTTGTTCTGGTCAGCCCTGCGGCAACATGGCCAGCTGAGCCTTGCAGCCGAGCTGCGGTCAGCCAACCTGGCCCTGCTCGAGCGGCCGACATCGCAGTTCGCCGAATATTTCGAATCGTACACGGCGGAGCCGCTGGGCTCGCTCGAGCAGTCGTGGACCGCCGCCGTGGCGCTGGATTGGTTGGGCGCCGCCGACTACGCTTAACGCCCATGGCTGTGATTGTTCCACCGGACCTCGGCGCGGAGGTCGGCCTCGACTTCCCAACTCTGCACTCCGGTCAGCGGATCTACAGCCCGGAGCACGCTCCAGAGATTCCGGTCGAAGACATTCCTGCGCGAGTCAGAACCGAGCTCCAGCCGATCCTGGATCGTGTGGCACTCGACGATCGCGTCGCGATTACGGCCGGTAGTCGCGGGATCGCCAACATGCCCGCCATCTTGCGCGCCTGCGGCGAGGCCATCCGTGAGGTCGGCGGCGACCCGTTCATTCTGCCGGCCATGGGCAGCCACGGAGGCGCGACGGCCGAAGGCCAACGCGATGTGCTCGCCGGCTATGGCATCACTCGCGAAACCGTTGGCATGCCGGTCATCTCGAGCATGGACGTCCAGCAGATCGGCGCGGTGGACAACATGCCGATCTATGTGAGCACGACCGCTCTCGAGGCCGACCACATCCTGCTCGTCAACCGGGTCAAACCGCACACGGATTTCCGCGGCAGCGTCGAGAGCGGTCTGGCCAAGATCTGCGCGATCGGGCTTGGCAAACAGCGCGGGGCGCAGACCATTCACAGCTACGGCACGCGCGGGTTGGCCGAGCTCATGCCGCTCGCCGCTCGCTGCATCGTCGCGAAAACCGAGAAGATCATCGGTGGCCTCGCGATCCTGGAGAACGCGTACGACCGCACTGCGCGAATCGAGTTCGTCGAGCCAGATGGCATTGGGGCCGCCGCTGAGGAGCGGCTGCAAGAGACCGCCAAGGCGCTGATGTGCGCGCTCCCCTTCGACCGCCTGGACGTGCTGATCGTCAACGAGATGGGCAAGAACGTCTCAGGCACCGGCATGGACACCAACATCCTGGGCCGCATGTTCGTGCCGGGCGTTGCCGAGGCGGACCGCCCGCGGATCACCTCGGTCGTGGTGCTCGACCTGACGGAGGAGAGCCACGGCAACGCCATCGGTATCGGCCTGGCTGACTTCACCACCGAGGGCGTGGTCTCGAAGATCGACTGGCAGGCTACGTACATGAATAGCTACACGTCTGGCATCAGTGGCCTGCTGCGCAGTCGGTTGCCGTGCGTACTGGCAAACGATCGCGCGGCTATCGCGGCCGCCATTCGCATGTGCGGTCAGCCTGATTCCTCGCGGGTGCGTTTGGCACGCATCCAGAACACGCTGGAGGCTGCGCACGTCGAGTTCAGCGAGAGCCTCCTGGAAGAAGCGTGCGGGGCTCACGTCGAGGTAACTGGCTCGCCGACACCGATGCGGTTCGATCCGGCCGGTCGGCTCCTGTAACAATCAGTTCCGCAGAGGCGATCCCACCCGCGAGGTGATGCGCGCGGGCGCGGCCGCGGTGCCTGAGGGCTCGAGGCGCCCGGGTTCATCGCGAAGCGATCTGGCCCGCACGAGCGCCGCCGCCGTTGTCGTAGCAAAGATGCCGCCGCCCAGGGACAGCGCGGCGCCGATGCCGATCACCGCGCCGAGCGAGCCGAGCAGCATGGCACCCATCGACGTACCGCCCTGTACGACCACCGTGGACAAACCCATGACCCGCCCGCGCAGCTCGTCGGGAGTGTGCGTGTTGTAGAGCGCAGTCGCCATGGTGATGAACATCTGCGAGCAAGCGGCCACGGCATAGGCCAGAACGATTGCGGGCAGCAGGCTGCGCTGGAGTCCGAACAGCACCAACATGCCACCCAGCGCCATTCCTGCGCAGGCAAAGACGAATCCTCGGCGCCGAATGCTGCCGAGCGAGGCTGTCCCAAACGCCCCGGTCAGCGCGCCCATGCCGGCGGCGGTCATCACAAACGACAGGTCGCGGGCGTCCCCGTGCAACGCGTCGTGGACAAAGGCCGGGAACAGCGGCTGGAACGAGCGACTGAGCAGGTTGCCTACCAGCGAAAGCAGCATCGGGAGGCCGACCGTTGGCTCGCGGACGACGAACGCGAAGCTCTCGTGCAAGGATCGCAGCGGACCCACGCGCACTTTTGCTTTCTGGCTTGGCAATGGACTCGAGATGAAGATCGCGTAGATCAGCGCGAGGAACGACAGGGCGTTGAGGGTGACAAGCCCGCCGACGCCGATCGGTCCGATGAGAAACCCACCGATCATCGGCCCAATGAACTGGGCAACGTTGAAGGCCATCGAGTTCAGACCGATGGCGCTCACCATTGCTCGCGCAGGCACGAGCCGCGGATAGACCGTCTGGCGGGTGGCTCCGTCAAACGCCTGGGCGATTGCCGACAGCACCGTCAACGCCAGCACCAGGCCGATCGTGATCAGGCCTGTCAAGGTGAGCCAGGCCAGTACCGCCGAGACCGTGGCCCAGTAAATCTGGACGCACATCAGCAGCCGCCGGCGGTCGACACGATCGGCGATCACGCCCGCGGCAAGGCCGGCAAACAGGACCGGCACACCCCGCGAGAGACCGACCAGACCGAGGTACACGGGCACCAGGTGCAAGGCGCCGTCGCGCTCGGCCAGCTGGACGATGAGCCAGCCCAGGCCGAGCTGCTGCATCGACGAGCCGACGTTGCTGATGACCTGGCCGGTCCAGATCAGGCGGTAATCGCGGTACGCCAGAGCGGCGAGTCCCGAGGGGAGCCAGGTGCTCCCACTCCGACTCGCGCCCAACATTCTGACGAGCAGTGTAGCTCGCCCTTCAGCTAGAGAAGTTCGGCCGAACTTCTCTTGACAGTCGGCCATAGGAACGCGGCCGAAAAGGGTGGAGAATGCCTCGGAATCTCGGTGGCCGCGTTCCTAGAAGTTCGGCCGACAAGCCGCTTTTCGGCACAAGACGCAGTCGGCCTTGATAAAGCTTCTTGTGACAGACTGGCTTAGGAAGGCGGCAGACACACGCAACGTCCTCCGCGAGGTTCTCGGCCGCCTTCCTAGGGCAGGTTCTCGATCTCGACCGGCTGGATCTCCTCCGACAGCGGGAAGCCGAACACGCGCGAGTAGAAGTACAGCTCCGCCTCGAGCGTGCGCCGGATCGTTTCGGCCTTTCGGAAGCCGTGTTGTTCGCCCTCGAAGGCCAGGTACGCCACCGGCAGGTGCTTGGCGCGCAGCACCTCGACCATCCGCTCGGCCTGCGACGGCGGAACGACTCGGTCCTCCAGACCTTGGAACAGGATGACCGGGCATGACAGCCGATCGGCAAAGTGAATCGGAGACCGCGCGTAGTAGACGTCTTTCGCCTGCGGGTACGGACCAATCAGCCCGTCGAGATAGCGCGACTCGAATTTGTGGGTGTCGGTGGCCAGTGCCTCACAGTCGGCTACACCGTAATACGACGCGCCAGCCGCGAAATCATCGTGGAACACCAGCGCACACAGCGTCGTGTAGCCGCCCGCGCTGCCGCCGCGGATCGCCAGTCGCCGCCCGTCGACCTCGCCCTGCTCAGCCAGATAGCGCGCGCCGCTGATGCAATCCTCGGTATCGACAATGCCCCAGTTGCCTTTGAGCCGCTCGCGGTACGTCCGGCCGAACCCGGTGCTGCCGCCGTAGTTGACATCGAGC
>Ga0066903_100003920_pt1 | contig 12374 bp, 11 predicted proteins | sample PanSoiMetaGPlot1_FD_67491 | JGI IMG/M metagenome (GOLD analysis project Ga0066903, IMG submission 67491) | Tropical forest soil microbial communities from Panama analyzed to predict greenhouse gas emissions - Panama Soil - Plot 1 (version 2) | ecosystem: Environmental > Terrestrial > Soil >...
AGAGCTGGGCGCATCAAGATGATGCTCGCCCGCTGAGGCTCCCCGCCCCCGCTCTGCTCGCCGTCACGAGGCGGCTTCGCTCACATGAGTCGGGAGTGCCGACCACCCCCGAGCCGCTTGCGGTGAAATATCGCTACCTACATGAGAGCCTGCGGTCTAGAGTGAAATTTATCGCCGCGGCTGGCTGGTGCCGCTCAGGGTCCATCGGGTCCTGTAGGACGACGAGCGGCACGCCGCTGAGCCGTCCGCGATGCTGCGCGAGGCTCGAAGAGTACTGGTGGTCTAGCTGCCCATGTTGCCCGACATCTCCGTAGTCGTCATCACGTACAACGAGGAGGCGAGGATCGGTGACTGCCTAGCGTCGATCCTGTCCGTCCTCGACGGGTTGCGCCTCGACGTCATCGTCGTCGACTCGGCGTCGCAGGACCGGACGGTGGAGATCGCGAGGCGGTTTCCCGTGCGCGTGGTGCGGCTCCGCGACGGAGGACCGCGGCGGCCATCCATCGGCCGGCACGTTGGCACCATGCTCACCGAGGGCAGGCTCGTCCTCTTCGTGGACGGCGATTCGGTGCTCGAGCCCGCATGGATCAGCCCGGCGCTGGGCGCGCTCGAATCGGATCCTCTTCTCGCAGGAATCGCGGGCGCGTCGCTCGCGGTGCTCGTCGGTCCCGAGGGCGAGACCACGGTCACGGACCAGTACCCCGGTGTCGAGTACGACGACCCGCCCTACCTGAGTGGGTCGGCGCTCTACCGGCGGGACGCGCTCGAGCGGGTCGGCGGCTGGAACCCGTACATGTGCGGGCATGAGGAGCCGGAGCTCGGCGCGCGACTGCGCGCTGCGGGTCTGCGCTTGCGCCGCCTGCGCATCGCGATGACCCGGCACTATCCGAAGGCGTCGCGCGAGACCGTTAGCGAGCTGGTCCGGCGGGCCCGCCGCGGATACGTCCCCGGTCTCGGCCAGTACGCCCGGCTGGCGCTTGCGCGCGGGGAGGGACCGCATGCGGCGCTCGCGCCGATCGCGCGCTACCTTCAGTTCGCGCTGCTGGGGTGCGTGGGCATCCTGACGCTCGCGACGGCCCTCCTTCTGCGGTCCTCCTGGCCGGTCGTCGCGTGGGCCGTGCTCATCGGAGCGGTGTTCGCCGTCTTCGCCATTCGCGCACGGTCGCTCCGCAAGCCGGCCTACTACTTCTGCGAATGGGCCCTGTTGACGGCGCCGGTGCTGCGCGGGTTCTTGCAACGGCCGGCTGGTGCCACGAATTTCCGCGAGTTTCCCGTCGAGTTCGAGGTCGTTCCGACCTCGTCAGACCCTGTCCGACACGCCGGCTGATCTTCCTTCGTCAGACTGTCGAGCCATTCCATGTCCCTCTCCGACCCCCACACCGCCCGCTCCCACAGCCTCGCGTGGGGGCTCGCGCTCGGGGCGCTGATGGGGTTCGGCACGCTGATCATCGGAGATGCGGCCACCCGCTGGATGATGTTCAGCCTCGTCCTTGTGATCGTGTTCGTGGTCTGGACGCTCATCAGGGACCGACGCGCGGCGCTCGGCGCCACGTTCATCCTGACGCTGCAGGCGGAGATGGCAATCCGGTTCATGTACGGGCGCGACAGGACGGGGGGCTTCGAGCTGTTCCTGAGCTCGTTCGCGGCCGCGGCGGTCTACCTGTGGATGCGCGCCTCGGGGGACACAATCGAACCATTCGGGACGCTCCGCCGGCCCATCCTGCTTCTGTTCGCCACCACCTGCGCCTCGGCGCTCTTGTCGCACGATCACTTCGTCTCCTCCGCCCGCGTGCTCGTCGAGCTCCAGCTGCTGCTCACCTACATCGTGGCGCTCAACTTCGTGCGTGACGAGCGGACTGTGCGCCGCGTGGTTGCGCTGCTCACGCTCGCGCTGGTCATCCAGTCGGTCGTCTACGTGATCCAGTCGCAGCTCGGGATCAACTTCAACCTCACGGGCGACGTGGTATCGGCCGGGGAGGTGCCGCGGCCGGGGGGAACGGTCAGCGCGAACCCGGCAGGGTTCGCGAGCTTCATCATACCCATCCTGCTGATCAACGTCGCCGCGCTGGGCCTGCCGCGCAGCGAGCGGCGCTGGTACGTCCCCGGAGTCGTCCTGCTCGGCCTCATTGCGGTCGTGCTCACGTTCACACGTGCGGCGTGGGCCGGTCTTGCGATCGCGCTCGTCTTCCTCGGCTGGTTCGGTCGCAAGAGCATGCAGCTCAAGAGCGGCCGCCTCGGTGCCGTGATCGGAGCGGGTGCCATCGCGATCGTGGTCGCGTGGCCGCTCATGGCTTCTCGCCTCGAGCAGTCGAGCGTCAGTGACGCCTACAAGGAACGCTCGGGGCTGAATCGCATCGCCATCGAGGTGATCAAGCACAACCCGATCTTGGGCGTGGGCCCGGGCGCGTATGCTGCCAGGTTCAAGGAATACATCCCGCCCGGACTCGGCCAGCAGTGGTTGTTCACCGTCCACAACGAGTTCCTGTTGCGCGCGGCGGAGACCGGCCTCGTCGGCGGCTTCGCCTTCGTCTGGCTGATGGTGGCGGCGCTGAAACAAGCCATGGCCCTGGCGCGACGTTACGGGCGGACCCCGATGGGCGCCGTCGCCGCGGGCTGGGCAGCAGGGCTCGTCTATATCGCCTGGCAGATGTACTGGGTCCCCTGGCGCGGCTTCACGTACACGGCGCTGTTCTGGTTCATGCTCGGCCTGACCGAGGCCATGGCCAGGCTAGCGGCACACGAGCAGTCGCCCGCCGGCCTGGTCGCCGATCCAGTTGGGGCGACGCCGGCATCGATACGCATGGGCGAGGTCGCGTGACGACCGGAGTGAGTCGTTCACTCGCCGCCGCGGTGGCGGCCGGGCCCGCGCCCTCGCCGATACGCGTGCTGCACTTCCACTCGTCGGTGGGCCTGTTCGGGCCGGAGCGGTGGACGCTGCTGGCGCTCCGCTACGCCGAGGCGGCCGGCATCCAGTCGCACGTCGTGACGCTCGGAACCAAGCCGGGCTACGACGCGTTCGCGCGCTTCCTCACCGCGCGCGGCTTGCCCGCGACCCACCTGCCGTTCGATGGCCGCGTGAGCGTCGCAGCGTTGCGTGCGCTCCGCGCGCTGGTCGTGCGAGAGCGCATCGACGTGGTGCACACCCATGGCTTCAAGTCCGACGTGCTCGGCTGGCTCGCGCTCCGGCGCAGCGGCGCGCGGCTGGTGACCACGACACACGGCTGGTGCGACCACGAGGGCGGTGTGGTGCGGCTCTACGAGATGATCGGCCGCCGCTTCCTGCGCGGATTCCATCGTGTGCTGACGCTGACCGACGCGCAGCGCGAGGCGGTCCTGCAGCTGGGGATCCCCGCCACCCGGGTGCGCGTAGTGCCGAACGCCGTCGACGTGCATGCGTTGGCGCAGACGCGTGCCGCGCGCGCCGGCCGGTCGATGGGTAACCCCTTCCGCATCGTGTTCGTCGGGCGCGTGGTGCGCGAGAAGGGCGTGCACGACCTCATCGCGGCGCTGCCGCTGCTCGGCGGCGGCGTCCGGCTGGTGATCGTGGGCGGTGGAGGATGCGACGCGGCGGCGTCCCTCGCGGACCGGCTCGGTGTGGCCGGCGCCGTCGAGCTCGCGGGCTTCCGGGAGGACATTCGACCGTTTCTCGAAACTGCCGACGTGCTTGCCCTGCCGTCGTACAGCGAGGGGACTCCGCGGGCCATCATGGAGGCCTTCGCAGCCGGCGTACCCGTCGTTGCGTCCGACATCGCTGGCGTCCGCGTCCTGGTGCGCGACGGAGAGACCGGATTCCTCGTCCCTGTGGGCCGGGTCGACGCGCTGGCGCGGGCGCTCGACCGCGTCCGCCATACCCCTGCGCTCGCCGCTGCGGTGGCGGCCCGTGCCCACGACCACATCACGCGCGAGCATTCGCCCGAACGCCTGGCCGAGAACCTCGCCCGCGAGTACCGCGACGTCCTGGAGCATATGTGATGCACGACGCCTCAAGGCTGCAGCGCCCGATCGAGGTCGAGGTCGCACCGGGTCCAGTCCCCGTCCGGGTCCTCAGCTGGGACCCGGTGTGTGAGCGTAGCGTCTGCATCGCGCGTCGCCTCGGCGTGGAGTTCGAAGTGATTCACTACTTCGGCTATCGGCGGCCGAGCCTGGCAGCCATCAAGTATCCGCTCCAGCTCCGGAAGACCCTCGCGTTGCTCCGGGGCGAGGGGCCGCTCACCGTCTTCATCTCGAACCCGCCGCCGTTCGCGGCGCTGGCCGTGTATCTGGCGGGCCTCCGGCGCCCGGGCCTCCGCTACGTGATGGATGTGCACACGGGGCCGTTCCTCGAGCCGAAATGGCGTCCGTTCATCCCGCTGACGCGATTTCTGGCTCGTCGGTCCCTCGCCACCGTGGTGACCAACGAGGCCCTCGCCGAGCGCGTACGCGGCTGGGGAGCGCCCGCGTTCGTCCTGCGCAACCCCCTGTCACAGATCCCGCAAGGCCGCCCGTGGGCGCGTCCGGAGGCGGCGGAGAAGTTCGTGGTGACAGCGATCTGTTCGTTCTACGAGGACGAACCCATCGACGAGTTGCTGCGAGTAGCCGATCTGCCGGCCGACGTGCACGTCTACGTCACCGGGGACTCGCGCAAGATGAGGCACGGCCTCAGGCGCGCCCTGAGCCCGCAGGTGACGCTGACGGGTTTCGTCTCGAACGACGACTTCGCGGCCCTGCTCCGGCGCTCAGATGCCGTGGTGTGCCTCTGCCGCCGCCCGCACACGCTCCTCCAGGGCGCCGTCGAAGCCGCGGCCGTCGGCGCCGCACTAGTGACCTCCGAGTCCGTCGCAATGCGGGAGGTCTTCACCAGGGGCACGGTCTACGTCGAGAACCACGCGACCAGCATCGAGGCCGGCATCCGCCAGGCTCGGGCGAGGAGCACCCAGCTGCGCGCGGAAATGCGCCAGCTGGCGAGTGCGATGCGTGCCGACTGGGAAGCGGAGTTCCGCAAGCTCTGGGCCGTCATGGTCGCCGAACGAGCGATCGTGCCACCACTTACCAAGAATCGAGGTGCCTGACATGTCCCGCGTCACTACATCCATCGTGGTCCCCGCCTACAACGAGGTCCGCCGCCTCCCGCCGTCGCTCGAGCGCATCCTCGAGTATGCCGAAGCTCGGGGCTGCGACTTCGAGGTGCTCGTCGTCGACGACGGTTCGACCGACGGTACGGCAGAGGCCGCGGCTGCGGTCCTGGCCCGGCTCGGCGAGCGCGGGCGCGTGCTACGCAATCCCGAGAACCTCGGCAAGGGTGCCAGCGTTCGTCGTGGCATGCTCGCTGCGCGTGGTGCGCGAGTGCTGTTCTCTGACGCCGACCTCTCCGCTCCCATCGAGGAGCTTGAGAAGCTCGAGCGGGCGCTCGACGAGGGAGCGGGTGTCGCCATCGGGTCGCGCGCGATGGACCGGGCGCTCATCGAGGAGCGCCAACCCTGGTACCGCGACCTCATGGGGCGGCTCTTCAACCTTCTTGTGCAGGTGTTCGCCGTGCGCGGCATCCGGGATACTCAGTGCGGATTCAAACTCTTCAGCGCCGAGGTGATCGCACCCATCTTCGGCCGCACGCGCGTGGACCGGTTCGGCTTTGACGTGGAAGTCCTCGCGCTGGCGCAGCAACTCGGCATCCCGGTGGCGGAGGTCCCTGTACGGTGGCGCGACAGCCTCGGGTCGCGCGTGACGCTGTGGCAGGGAGCACGCGCCTTCGTCGATCCTATGAAGGTTCGCCTGGGGCTCATACTCGGCCGTTACTACCTTGGGAGTGCCGCGCACCGGCCCGATCCCCGTGCGGAGCGCGCTTCGGTCGGCGGACGGTGAGGGCTGCGGGCCACATAGCGCAGGCGGACGCCGTCAGCGCCCACGCGCCGGCCGAGCGGGTCGCTGGGCCGACGCGAGCCGTGGACCGACGGCGGCCCCGCGTGCTCCTGCTCGCCGTCACCGGCGTCGCGCTAGGCATCGCGGTCTGGCAGGAGCGCACCGTACCGCTCCACTGGCTCGGTGCCGCGCTAGTGCACGAGGATCCTGTCCGTCCCGCGGACGTCGTGATCGTGTCGGTGGCGAGCATGAGAGGCGCCGCACTCGACGCGGCAAAGCTGTACCGCCGGGGCCTCGTGCGGGAGGTGTGGGTGCCCCGCTGGGCCACGATCCCCATCGATCGACGCCTGGACAAGCGGGGGCTCGGCACCTTGCCGCTGCATGAGGTCGCTCGGCGCATCCTTGAAGGTTCGGGAGTACCGGCCTCGCACATCGTGATCCTGGATCACCCGGTGGATGGTCTCGAGAGCGAGATGGCGGTCGTCGGTGCCGCACTCGGCGCACGGCCGGTCACGCGGCCGATCCTACTCACCGCGCGCAGCCACACGGCGCGGGCACGTCACCTCCTGCAGGTCGTATATGCGCCGGCTGCGGGCGTGCGGATCCGGGCTCCGCACACCGACGAGTTCACGCCGACCGGGTGGTGGCGTGATCACGGCTCGACGCGCGAGCTGGTCCTGGAATACCTGAAGTGGTTCAAGCTGCTCACTGCGGGACCGTCCTTGCACCCGGATGACTTCGCACGATGAGGGAGACCGGCATCGTGCGGGACCGCTGGGTCCTTAGCGCAGTCCTCGTCGGCCTGGCGCTTCGGCTACTGCGCCTCGGCGCGGCGCCACTGTGGCTTGACGAGGTCCTGAGCGCCGACTGGGTGTCGCATCCCTGGCGCGAGATGGTGGCCCTCTGTCTGGCCGACAACCATCCCCCGCTCTACTTCGTCGTGGCGAAGCTGGCGCACGACCTGCTGGGCGACGCCCCCTGGGCGCTCCGGTTGCCGGGCGCGGTGCTCGGCGCGGCGGTGGTGCCGCTCGCCGCGGCGGCGGCCGCGACGCTGGCGGATCGGCGCGCGGGACGGTGGGCGGCGTGGTTTACCGCGCTGTCGCCCTTCCTCGTGCAGCACGCGCAGGAAGCGCGCATGTACGCGCTGGTCGCGACGCTGGCGGCAGCGAACCTGCTCGCGCTGGCGCGCTTCTCCACCGGGCGGACCGCGCGGCTCGGCGCGCTCTTCGTCGGTTCGGCCATCGCGCTCGCGGCGACACATTACTACACCGTCTTCTACCTGGCGGGCGCCGTCGTCTGTGCGGTCGCGGTGCGGCCGCGGGAGCTGCGTGCCTGGCTGCCCGAGGCGGCGGCGGTGAGCGCCGCGTCGACACTCTCGGTGCTGACGGCGGCGCTGGTGGCCCGGCACGAGGCCGGCGGCAGCTACGAGTTCGGCTGGTTCGCGTTGCCTGGAACGCTGTGGTCGCTGGTCTCGGGGTATGCCTTGATGCCCGACACCTTTGCGCTCCATGCCCAGGGCGGCGGGGCAGTGCTGCGCTACCTCCCAGTGGCCATCGCTGCCGCGCCGGCGCTTGCCATCTGCGCTTTCCTCGGCCTGCAGCGCCTCGACCGCCGAGCGCGGCTCACGCTCGCGCTGCCATTCGCCACCGCGCTGGCGGCGCCCTTCTTGGTGCGCTTCGTCCTCGGAGTGACCGTCAACCCGCGCTACTTCCAGGCCACCGTCCCGGTGGTGCTGGTGCTGCTCGCGATCGGCGCCACCGCGGTCGGGCGCTGGCCGGGTCTCGGCCGCGCGGCCGGGGCCGGTGTCGGGATCCTCCTCGTCGCGGGGACGGCCCTTCACCTCGCCCATCCGGGGCATGGCCGGGAAGACGTCCTCGGTGCGGCGGCCTGGCTCGAGACACACGTCCCCCGCGAGCAGCCGCTCCTGGTGACGTCGAGCGAGATGGCCTACCTCGCGCGCTACCACTGGGCCGACCGGCGAATCGTCGAGTACCCGGCGCCGCGCGCGGTCGTCACCGCGACGTCGGCGGACGACGTGGCGCAGCGACTGCCGTGGTGGGACGGTCGCGCGGTCTACGTCTTCGGCCGCGCCTGGGTCTCCGATCCGGAGGGCGCACTGGAGAACGACCTCCGCCGGCGCTTCGCGTCGTGCGGCAGGTTCGAGACGCGCGGCATCCGCATCTACTGCTTGGAGCAGACGGCGACCGCCGCGGCCACGGCCAAGGGCAGCGGATGACCGCCAGCGCGCGCACGCTCGCGGCGGCAGTCTCGCTCCTCGTCGTGCTCTGCCTGCTGGCGCAGCACGCCGCCCCGCGCGTCAATCTGCCGGGCCACGTCGACCCCGCGCGCTGGGTTCTCCAGGACTTCCGGGACTCGGTCTACTACCCGGTGGTCGCATTCCTCGACGGCCGAAACCCCTACGACCAGGCCGCGCAGGCACGGACGTATCCGGTCGGCCAGGTGTTTCCACCGTACCTGCCACTGACGCTCATCGCGCATCTGCCGTTCGGTCTCGTTTCGCATGCTCTGGCGGACGTGCTCTACGTGACTGCCGTCCTCGCGCTCACCGCCGTGCTTGCGGCGCTCGCGCTCGGTGGTGCCGGGGTGCCCGTGACGGCGGCGGCCACGCTCGGCCTCACGGCGGCGCTCCTGCTGTCGCGTCCGGGGTACATGAACCTGCTGCTCGGCCAGGTGACGGCGCAGGTCGCGATCGGCGCCTACGTGGCGCTGCGCTGGGCGCGGAAGAGTCCGATCATCGCGGGGCTGGGTCTCGCGTTCGCGACGCTCAAACCGACCTATGGTGTGCCGCTCGCCGTGCTGATGCTGCTCGGCCGCGGCGACGTCACCGCGGTTGCGGCCGGCGCCGCGCTGTCCGCCGCGCTCTGCCTGGGGACCCTCGTCCCGCTTGCCCACGCGGCGGGGGGTGTCGCGCCGTTCGTGGCATCGCTCGGGGGCAGCACGGCGGCGTTCTCCGCGGAGGGCACCAGCAACGCCTGGTCGAGCTTCGCTCGCCTCGACGTCGTGGCGCTGGCCGCCCGCGTCCTGGGACGCGTGCCCGATGTCTGGATGCAACTGCTGCTCGCAGTGGTCGTGACGGCGGCCGGCGTAATCGGGCTGCGCCGCCTGCGCGGCGACGAGCGCGCGCCGACGGTGCAGCTGGGCGTGGGACTGATCTGCCTGACGCTCCTGATCGGCAGCTACCATCAAGCCTACGACGCCCTGCTCCTGGCACAGCCCGCGGTCGCGCTGGGTGCCGGCCGCTGGGGTGGTGGCGCCGTGGCATCGCCGGCGTTGCGCTGGACGGTCTTCGCGTTCCTTGCGGTCCCCGCCGTCAACTACCTGGCGACGGGAACCCTGGTGTCCGGCTTGAGCATCGGAAGCCCGGCATGGCTCGCCGTCACCGCAGCGAACCCGGTGGCGTTGCTCGCCGCGTGGGCCGTGCATCTCGGCCTCGCCTGTCGCACCGCTCGGCGCTGAACGGGCTTCTCCTCTCGTGCCCCTCGAAGCCACATTCCCCGCGCTGCGCGTGCTGTCGAAGCGTTACGACCACGGCCGGCCACGCTACCTGCCCCGCAGTCGCCGCCAGGCGTTCGACATGGCGTCCCTGCGGCGACAGAGCGCCACGTCCTGAGGGACCGGATGCTCGACCGTCCCCGCGTCCTCTGTGTGTTCGGCACGCGCCCCGAAGCGATCAAGATGGCCCCCGTGGTGCGCGCCCTCGCCGTACCGTCGTCGGGCCTCGAGCCCGTGGTCTGCGTCACGGACCAGCATCGCGAGATGCTCGACCAAGTGCTCGAATTCTTCCGCCTGACGCCAGACCATCGACTCGGGATCATGCGACACGACCAGACGCCCAGCGAGGTGGCGGCCCGTGTCCTCGAACGTCTGCCCGCCGTCATCGCGCACACGCGCCCGTCGGCCATGCTCGTCCAGGGCGACACGACGACCAGCCTCGCAGCGGCGCTCGCCGCCTTCCACGCACGCATTCCGATCGGCCACGTCGAGGCGGGTCTGCGGACACACCGGCTGGATTCTCCGTTTCCGGAGGAGGCGAACCGACGCCTCACGAGCGTGATGACGCGCTGGCACTTCGCCGCCACGCCGCAGGCGCGGAACAATCTGTTGCACGAGCACGTGGCCGCCTCGCACGTCGTGGTCACCGGCAATCCCGTCGTGGACGCCCTCCTGTGGGCGGTGGAGCTCCTCGCCGATCGACGCGTCGACGCCCGGCTGCCGGCCGACCCGAGATGCCGCCTGATCCTCGTCACGGCCCATCGCCGGGAGAGCTTCGGCGCGCGCTTCGCCGAGCTCTGCCGCGCGCTGCGTGAGATCGGAGACCGCAATCCGGACGTCGAGCTGGTCTATCCGGTCCACCTGAACCCGCAGGTGCTGGCGCCGGTGCGCCGCATCCTCGGCGGACACTCTCGCATCCACCTGCTGCCGCCGGTCTGCTACCCGGAGCTGGTCGATCTGCTCCGCCGCTGCCACCTCGTGCTCACCGATTCGGGGGGCATCCAGGAGGAGGCGCCCTCCCTCGGGAAGCCCGTGCTCGTCATGCGTGACACCACGGAGCGTGGCGAGGGCATCGCCGCCGGGACGGCTCGCCTGGTGGGCACCTCGCGCCAGCGCATCGTCGTCGAGACGGAGCGCCTGCTGCGCGAGCCGGCCGCATACGACGAGATGGCTCGTGCACACAATCCGTACGGTGATGGCCGGGCCAGCGAGCGCATCGTCCGCGTGCTGCGCGGCGCGCTGGCGTCGGAGGACGCGGCATGAGCGGGGGTGGCCGGAGCCTGCCTTGCCGCGGCCGTCGCCGGCCCTGTATCTTGCCGCCTCCGCTGTCGCTGTCCGGAGTCGAGGTCGGCGGGACGACGCTATGATCGCGGAAGACGTGAAGCTGGCGCCCGGCGTGGTCATCTTTCACCCCGAGCTCGTGAACCTGTACGGCTGCCGCGTCGGCGGCGGGACGAAGATCGGCAGCTTCGTGGAGATCCAGAAGGGTGCTTCCGTCGGGTCGAATTGCAAGATATCGAGCCACACCTTCATCTGCGAGGGGGTGACGATCGAGGATGGCGTGTTCGTCGGCCACGGGGTGGTGTTCATCAACGACACCTATCCCAGCGCCGTGAGTGCCGACGGCGCGCTGCAGACGGACGCGGATTGGTCGGTCGTCCGCACGCTGGTGCGCTCGAGGGCGTCCATCGGCAGCAACGCGACCATCCTGGGAGGGCTGACGGTGGGCGAAGGCGCGCTCGTCGGTGCGGGAGCCGTGGTGACGCGCGACGTGCCTGCCCACGCGGTCGTTGCCGGGGTTCCCGCTCGCGTCGTGGGGGACGTCCGGGACGTCCGCAGGGAGCGGTGAGGATGTCCGCCACCGGCTTCCTACTCGTCCTCGTGACGGCGGCCCTCGCCATGGTCGCCAACCTGCTCGTGCGCGCGGGCATCGACGCCGCGGGCGGCTTCACGCTCGGTGGCATGGCCACGACGGCCGCCGCCCTGCTGAAATTGTTCCTGCAACCCAAGTTCCTCGTCGGATTCGTCCTGTACTTCATGGCGAGCATCGTGTGGTTCCGGGTGGTTGCCACCGAGCCCCTGAGCGTCGCCTATCCCCTGCTGGTGAGCTGCACCTTCACCCTGGTGACCGCCGGGGCGGTGGTGGTGTTCAGCGAGCCGCTGAGCGCCCGGCAGGTCCTCGGGCTGGTGGTCATCCTGGCGGGCATCGCGCTGATCTCGATGCAGAAAGGCACCGCGGCATGATCAGGGTCGGCATCATCGGCTACGGCTACTGGGGGCCGAACCTGGTCCGGAACTTCGCGGAGATGCGTGGCGCCGAGGCCGCTGCCGTCGCGGACGTCGACTCGAAGAAGCTGGAGAGCGTCCAGCGACGCTTCCCCGCGGTGAAGGTCACGACCGACTTCCAGGACCTGCTGAGCGATCCCAGCATCGACGCGATCGCCGTCGCGACGCCGGTCGCGTCGCACTTCGAGCTCGGCATGGCGACCCTGAAGGCCGGCAAACACCTGTGGCTCGAGAAGCCGATGAGCGAGACGTCGCTCCAGGCTCGCAAGCTCGTCGACGAGGCCGCGCGCCGCCAGCGCGTGCTGATGGTCGACCACACGTTCATCTACACCGCCGCCGTCCGCAAGATGGGCGACATCATCAAGGCCGGTGAGCTCGGACAGATCTACTACTACGATTCGATCCGCGTGAACCTCGGACTGTTCCAGCGCGACGTGAACGTGATCTCGGATCTCGGCGTACACGACTTCTCGATCCTGGACTTCCTGCTCGGCGAGCATCCCGTCGCCGTCTCCGCCAGCGGCATCAACCACTTTCCCGGCACGCCGGAGAACCTGGCGTACATCTCGCTGTTCTACGACTCGGGCGTGATCGCGCACGCCAACGTCAGCTGGCTGGCACCGGTGAAGGTGCGGCAGATCCTCGTCGGCGGCAGCAAGCGCATGATCACGTACGACGACCTGCAGCCGAGCGAGAAGATCAAGGTCTACGACAAGGGCATCAGCTTCACCGACGATCCC
>Ga0066903_100003921_pt1 | contig 12374 bp, 10 predicted proteins | sample PanSoiMetaGPlot1_FD_67491 | JGI IMG/M metagenome (GOLD analysis project Ga0066903, IMG submission 67491) | Tropical forest soil microbial communities from Panama analyzed to predict greenhouse gas emissions - Panama Soil - Plot 1 (version 2) | ecosystem: Environmental > Terrestrial > Soil >...
CGCGGACCTGAGGTTTCTGGATGAGCCTCTGATTGCAGAGACAACCCCGCCCTGGTTCCTGGCGGACTTGCGCACGGAAGCGACGCGGAGCTTAAACGACACAGAGAAAAATGAAGTGCGGCAGGCGGCTGCAGGTTTCGACGAAATGGTTAGCAACGTAAAGAAACTGGTCGGCGCAGGCGTTCTAGTGGCCGCTGGAACTGATGCTCCTTACCCCGGCTTGTTTCAAGGAGAGGCCCTGCATCATGAATTGGAACTGCTGGTGGCCGCGGGATTGACGCCGCTGCAGGCGATTCGGTTGGCGACTTTCAACGCTGCGCAGATTATGCATGCGCAGGAAGAATGGGGAAGCCTGCAAGCCGGCCGAGCGGCGAACGTTGTGATCGTTGCGGGGAATCCCGCAGAGCGAATCAGCGATACGCGCAAGATCGAAACGGTGATTCTAAATGGAAGAATCCTCGATCGCGCTGGCTTGAAGTTCGATGCTAAACATGACCCGGGATTTCGGGCCGTGAGCGGGAATTTTTCCTCGCCTCTCGAGTAGCCGCAAGGGCGCGAGGCTCTTTCCTTTCCTTGCGGAGCGCGGGTGGTATAGTTCCGACATCCAGTCTGTCTTCGTTTGAAGGAGCTGAGGATCCATGCCCCAGGCTAATTCACATAAGGCTGCACTCAGGAAAAGCGGACTTGCGCTTCGCTTTTCGAGCTTGGCTTGTTTGCTCTTCTTTGCAAGTCTGACCGTGAGCCTCCCGCTTTTTGCGCAGGAGAAGAATCCGTATGCGGGTGACGCGAAAATCGCGAAGCTCGGCGAATATCAATTTCGGCTGAACTGTGCCTTTTGCCACGGGCTTGGCGCGCGCGGTGGCGGCCGCGGGCCAGACCTGACGCGGGCAAAGCATCACGGAAATTCAGACGCGGAAATCTTCCACAACATTCATGATGGAATTGCGGGGACAGCCATGCCTGCGGCCACGAACGGCGGAATCGGCGTGGGAATGAGCGACCAAGAGATCTGGCAAGTGGTTACGTACATTCGCAGCGTGGAGGTGAAGGCGCCGACGAAGCCTGAGGGAAATGCTGAGCATGGAAAGGAGCTTTTCAATGGTGCGGCAGGCTGCTCGACGTGCCACATGATTGCCGGGAAGGGAGGCAGGCTGGGCCCGGACCTTACGAGCGTGGGCGCCTCGCGCTCGGCAGAATATCTCGTCGAATCACTGCGCAACCCGAGCCGTCGCCTGGCGCCGGGCATTTTCGAGGCGATGAAGGAGTTTCCTGAAGAATATGTGTCGGTTTATGTGGTCACCGCGGACGGAACCAAACTCACCGGAGTCGTATTGAACGAAGACCAATTCACGTTGCAAATGCTGGATTCGCGCGAACAATTACATCTTTTCGAGAAGGACAAGTTGCGATCGTTTGAAAAGCGGCGCGAATCGGCGATGCCTGTCTATGATCAGAAAACGCTGAGCGACAAGGATCTGCGGGACGTTATCGCGTATTTGCAAAGCGTAGGTGGCCAATGAGAGACCGGGACGGATTGAAAAAGAGAAGCACATTCCTCGTCCTGCTTGCGCAGGTAGGCGCAAAACGCGGCCTCGGGATGACAACCTTGAAAGGGATAGCCACTGTTTTGTTGGCAGGCGGGTTCTCCATAGGCTTGGGCTCGCCGGCTTTAGCGCAAGTCACGCCGCAGCGGCTGCTGGATGCGGCGAAGGAGCCGCAGAATTGGTTAATGTATTCGGGCGATTATGCCGGGCACCGCTACAGCACGCTCGAGCAAATCAGCAAATCAAACGCCAGCTCAATTGTGCCGAAGTGGGCGTACCAAACCATGGCTGGGGGAAAATTCGAGACGACGCCCCTCGTGGTGGATGGAGTTCTTTACGCCACCGGCGCCGACGATCGTGCCTTCGCGCTCGATGCGCGCTCCGGCCGCCCGATTTGGCAATATCAGCGCGCGCTGCCGCCGGACATTCGTCCCTGCTGCGGCCGCGTGAACCGCGGATTCGCGATTCTCGGCGACAAGGTTTTTCTCGGCACGCTCGACGCGCACCTGCTTGCTCTCGACACAAAGACGGGAAACGTTGTCTGGGATGTGGAGACAGCCGAGCACACCAAAGGCTACAGCATCACGCTTGCGCCGTTGGTGATCAAAGACCTTGTGCTCATCGGCGTTTCCGGTGGCGAATATGGTATTCGTGGTTTCGTAGACGCGTACGACGCGGCAACGGGCGCGCGCAAGTGGCGCTTCTACACGATTCCTGCTCCCGGCGAGCCGGGGCATGAAACTTGGGAAGGTGATTCGTGGAAAATCGGCGGCGCTCCTGCCTGGATCACCGGCACATATGATCCCGTGATGAACACAACGTTCTGGAGCACCGGGAATCCCTCGCCGTCGAACCGAGGTGAAGGGCGCGCGGGCGACAATCTTTACAGCAATTCATTGCTCGCGCTCGATCCGGACACCGGCAAGCTGAAATGGCATTTCCAATTCACCAAGCACGACGAGCACGACTACGACGCCACGCAAGTTCCCGTGCTGGTGGACAACGGCGATCTCCATCTCATTATGCAGGCGAACCGTAATGGATTTTTTTATGTGATTGACCGCGCATCGGGAAAACTTCTTTCCGCCACCCCCTACGGACGCGTGACGTGGAGTAATTCGAAGGACGCGAGCGGCGTGCCTATTGGGCGCAAAGAAGCGTCGCCTACTCTGACGGGCGTGCCTGTTTGCCCAGGCGCACTTGGCGCCACCAACTGGTTTTCCCCGACGTACGATCCGCAGACGAAGCTTTTCTACGTTTCGGTGCGCGAGCAGTGCGACATCTTCAGCACGGCGCCGCAGCCCTACGAAGCGGGCCACGCGTTTTACGGGAGCGCGTATTTCCCGAACGATGATGCGCAGCCGTTTTGGGGCGCGGTTCGAGCCATTGATCCTGCGACCAGCCAGATCAAGTGGGAGCTGAAACACCTCTCGCCGTCGTGGTCCGGAGTGCTCTCGACCGCGGGCGGACTCGTCTTTACCGGCGACGCAGAAGGGAATTTCATGGCGCTCGATGTGGCCACAGGCAAGATTCTGTGGCACTTTCAATGCGGCGCTTCCGTCTACGCTTCGCCAATGACTTACGCGATCGATGGCAAGCAGTACGTTGCTATCGCCGCAGGCTCTACTCTTTTCGCGTTTGGGTTGCCTTGAGGCGAAGAATTCGATTAGTAGGCCATGCCGTCGGCGGTAAAGAGTGGGCCCGATGATTTGCCCTCGGCCGCAGCTTTGAGGCGGAACATCAATTCGCCCCAGGTGGTGTTGCAGCTCACAAAATAGTCAGTCTCCGCCTTCCAATCTGCGTGCGTAAAGCGCATGGTCGTCTTCCCATGGTCGTCTTTTAATTCGAAGGCGATTCTCGTGCCTTCCCACTCGTTCCCGCTGACGCAGCGCCACTCAGCAGCATGCGGTTCCAATACACGCGACAGTTGCAGGCGGTAGACGGTGTTGCGCTTGAAGAATCCCAGCTCGACGTTTGTCACGGACTTGGTAACATCGGCGGCCCACCACTCTTTGAATCCAGTACCCGACGCCACCAGTGGGAAGACTCTTAGGGCAGGCGCCTCGATTACAATCTGATGGCGGATTTGTGCCATGTCACACCCCTACGTGAATACTTCTCGAACGTGAGTTCTATTCCTTGCAATGCGCAGGTTAGGAGGCCCAAGCACTCTTCGAGGACAACAAACGATTTGGCGATGTCACTTAGCCAATAGAGATTTCCAGCGAACCCAGGCGTCGGCGCGGGCTTTCTTGTTGGCGTCGTTCGCGTCGGGGGCTTCGCCGGCGCGCATGAAGCCATGACCAGCGCCGTCGTAGGTGATGGGGTCGTAGGTTTTGCCGGCGGCTTTCATCGCGGTTACCGTGTCGGGAATCGTGGCGTCAATGCGCGCGTCGTTGCCGGCGTAGAAGCCATACACGGGAGCCTTGATGCGCGGCACGGCATCCTTCTCAGGCGGGCCGCCGTAGAAGACGAAAGCTGCCGCCAGATCCGGGCGATTCGTGGCGAAGCGGAACGTCTGGCTGCCGCCCCAGCAGAATCCGCCGACAAAGAGCTTGCCGTTGGAAGCCGGAAGTTTCAGTCCGTAGTCTGCTGCAGCGTTCAAGTCCGCTGTAATTTGATCGGAGTTGAGTTTGCTGATTGCTTCCCTGACCGCGTCTTCTGCGAAGGAGTTCGTGCGGCCGCCGTTCGGCCCCATGCCGGAGAGCAGGTCGGGGGCGACCGCGATGTACCCCGCGGCAGCTACTTGGTCGGCCAAATCCTGCACCCAATCGGTCATGCCAAAGATTTCGTGAATTACGAGAACCACCGGTGTTTTGCTTTTCGATTCAGGATAGACCACGAAGGTTTCGACGGCGCGGTCGCCGTGCTTGACGGCAATCCATTCGCTGTGTCGGGGCGATTTTGCCAGCGCAGCCTTGGCCCAGTCCTGCGCGCCGGCAAAGGGAACGGCGAGCAAGCTGGTCAAAGCGCAGAGCAAAAGAAGTGTGAGGCGTTTCATAAAATGGTTTCTCCCTCAGAGAAGATCACTGGCTGGGTTCACCGCGAAAGACTGTCAAGCTTGGGTCAAAAAAGCACTCTAGCCCGCACAAGGGAACTCCCTCCGCGCGAGTGCGATGGTAATGCGGCTTCGGAATCGCTGCAAGAGCCTAAAATTTGGGGCCGGATGTCACCAAAGGGAGCGGCTGGCCCCTTGGGCACCGTTCCCGACCGAAAGAACAAGTTCCCGATAGGAAACCAAGCCAACCAGTAGCCTTGTGCGGAGAGCTCCGAACCCGCAGCATAGTAATAGTACCACTCTGATCCCAGCTTGGGATTTAACGGAGGGAAGAATGCGTAAGTTAATGATTGCGTGTGGGTTACTTCTCTTAGGGACAGTTTCCGCAAATGCCCAGGAAAATCGCGGAGTAGAGGTTTCCGGTAACTACCAATATGTGCGTTTCAATCCGGGAAATGGGGCAACTGGCATCAACTGCCAAGGTGGTTCGGGCTCGTTCGGTGCGTATTTGACAGCGCGCGCCGGCGTCATCGGAGAGTTCGGGGCGTGCAAAGTCACAGGCCTGCCATCGGGCACGACGGCGCATGAGATGAACTATCTGTTCGGCCCAAGGATGTATTTCCATTCCCACGGACGCCTGTTTCCGTATGTTCAAGCGCTTGTGGGTGCCGAACGATTCTCCGCCGGTGTATCGGGCGTGGGCTCTGGGTCAACGAATGCCTTTGCGATGACCGCGGGCGGCGGCGTGGACTTCACGCTAACCCAGCACGTCTCGTTTAGGGCAATTCAGGTCGAGTATCTGTACACGCACTTCAGTAGCGCTAACCAGAACAGCTTGAGGCTGCAAAGCGGCATCGTGTGGCGCTTCGGCCGGTAATACCAGGCTGAGGTAGTTGCAGAACCCGTTTGCTGTTAGGGCGTATTGCCAATGGGCAGTACGCCCTTTTTGTGGTTGGTCCCGCCATCCGCAGTGGCCGCGTTGACAGTGCCGGAAGCCTCCGATACGCTCTAAAGTTTACGTTGTACGGCAAATTGCGACAGACAGGATCAAGCGAAGCTCCCTCATGGCCGAAGACAAGCTTCCAATACGCGCGCAGGATTTTTCCGAGTGGTACAACCAACTGGTGCTGAAAGCGCAGCTGGCGGACTACGCGCCGGTGCGCGGCTGCATGATCGTTCGTCCGTACGGCTGGGCGTTGTGGGAAAACATGCAGCAGGCGCTGGACCGCCGGTTCAAGGCCACTGGCCATCAAAACGTGGCTTTTCCTCTGCTGATTCCGCGCAGCTTTATTGACAAGGAAAAGCACCACGTCGAAGGATTCTCTCCCGAACTGGCAGTGGTAACGATTGGCGGCGGAGAAGAACTAGCCGAGCCTTTGGTAATTCGTCCCACTTCAGAAACGATTATCGGGCACATGTGGTCGAAATGGATTCAGTCCTACCGCGACTTGCCGGTGCTGATGAACCAGTGGAACAGCGTGGTGCGCTGGGAATTGCGTACCAAGCTCTTTCTCCGCACGATGGAGTTTTACTGGCAGGAAGGTCACACGGCGCATGCCACGCGCGAGGAAGCGGAAGCCGAAACGATTCAGATGCTGAATGTGTACGCTGACTTTGCGATTAACGACGCGGCGATCCCCGTGATTCCCGGGAAAAAATCCGACGCCGAGAAATTTGCCGGTGCCGACGTGACCTATTCGATCGAAGCGATGATGGGCGATGGCAAGGCGCTGCAATCGGGCACTTCCCATTTTCTCGGTCAAAATTTCTCGCAAGCGTTTGAAGTGAAATACCTCGACCAGAATGGCCAGTTGCAGCACTGCTGGACAACATCGTGGGGGCTTTCGACGCGTGTCGTGGGCGCCATCATTATGGTGCATGGCGACGATCAGGGCTTGGTCATGCCGCCAAAGCTCGCGCCCTACCAGGTGGTGATCGTTCCAATTTCCAAGACAGACGAAGAGAAGAAGGCGGTTTTCGATACCGCGCGCAAGCTGAAGGCTGAGCTTGTGAAGGCGGACGTCCGCGTCACTTTAGATGAGCGCGAGGGGCAAAGCCCTGGCTGGAAATTCAACGATTGGGAGATGCGAGGCGTGCCGCTGCGCGTCGAGCTGGGACCCAAGGACGTTGCGAAGCAGTCTGCGGTTTTGGCGCGGCGCGATCGTCCCGGCAAGGAAGGAAAAGTCAGCGCGTCCCTTGCCGATCTGCCGGGCACGATTCAAAAGCTGCTTCGAGAGATTCAGCAGTCGTTGCACGACAAGGCGCTGGCATTCCGCAAGAGCAATACGCACGACGCCAAGACGTATGACGACCTCAAAAAGGCTGTGGAGAGCGGCTTTGCCTATTCGTTCTGGTGCGGAAGCGGTGAATGCGAAGCCAAAATCAAAGAAGAAACCCGCGCCACCATGCGCTGCATTCCCTTGGAGCAAGAAAGCGCCGACGGGAAGTGCGTGTATTGCAGCCAACCCTCCACCACGCGCGCGATTTTCGCTCGCGCCTACTAAGGCCTTCGGCACCAGCAGGAATAACGACAGGCTAAAGTCTGTCCGCGAACACCCGTTCCTTTCCCGAAACACGCCCTTTCCCATTCTCTCGACACCCTTCTCCCGCAATGCTAGCTTGGTTTTACAGGGGAATTTCCAGACCGCCGTCTTGAAGCAGGGAGAGAAGGCGGCTAGAGGAGAGGACGGGAGTGTACAGGAACGCCATGCGCGCGCGCCGGGAATCGAGCCAGCGCCGTTTTGAACGGGGCGAAGGCCGGTTGAAGGGCATCCTGATTGTGGTCATCGTGGTGCTCTCGATTTACACTGCGTGGAAGATAGTACCGCCCTACGTCAACGACTACCAGCTTGCCGACTCGATGCAAGAACAGTCGCGCTACGCGTTGGTGAATCGCTATACCGAGGATCAGATTCGCGACAACATTTATAAGAAGATGGTTGACCTTGACATTCCAGCAAAGCGCGAAGACATCAAGATTGTGGCGAACAACAATGTTGTGAAGATTTCTTTGGATTACAGCGTCCCTGTGGACGTGTTGGTGTACCACACGGACTTGCACTTTACGCCTAACAGCGAAACAAAGTCGCTGTTTTGAGAGTTTGAACACCCAGCTTTTCTGAAGATGTGTGGCTGGCAACCCTGCGGCGGGTAACTTCGTCTTTCCTAGCGGATGGCGTTGCGAGACAATAGAAGCTCCAGCCTGGGGGAGAACCTTTTGCAAATCCGGGTCCAACGAGGGTTTTTTACTTCCACCATCGGCCTGACGATTCTTGGGATTATCTTCGGCATTTTTATCATCGCGGGCGGAATCTTCACTTATTACTACATGAAGTATTCGCGCATGATTGATGCGCGCCTGTCCGGGGGCATCTTCGAGAACACCACTCAGATTTTCTCCGCGCCGGAACACATTTCCGCGGCGCAAGCGTGGGGACCGGACGATCTGACGGATTATTTGACCCGCGTCGGCTACCGCCCTCAAAACGATCCCAACGCGCTCGGCCAGTACACGGTGCAGGGCAACACCGTGGATATCCGGCCTTCCAAGCTGTCCTATTTCGGCGGAAAGAACGCGCTGGCCGTACAGTTCCGCGGCAAAAGCATCAAGAGCATCCGGCCGCTCGAGGGCGGGTCGGAGATGGACAGTGCAGAGATCGAGCCGGAGCTGATCACCAATCTTTTCGACAGCGCTCGCGAAAAGCGGCGCCAGGCGCGCTACGAAGACCTGCCGGTGATGCTGGTCGACGCCATCCTTTCCGCGGAAGACAAGCGCTTTTTCGAACACGGTGGATTTGATTTCATTCGCATCGCCGGCGCGGCGTGGGCGGACATCCGTCATACCAGCAAAAACTACCAGGGCGCGAGCACGATTACCATGCAGGTAGCGCGCACCTTCTTCCTATCCACAGACCGTAATTGGCGGCGAAAACTCGCCGAGGCACTGATCTCGCTCGAACTCGAGCAGCGTTTCACGAAGCAGCAAATCTTCGAGATGTACGCCAATGAAGTGTACCTTGGCAACCGTGGCAGCTTCGGGATTCGCGGATTCGCCGAAGCGAGTTTTGCGTACTTCGGGAAAGACATGCGCGAGTTGAGTCTGCCGGAGTGCGCGTATCTCGCCGGAATTATTCGCGCGCCGAATTACTATTCGTCGGCGGACCGCCATTCCGAGCGCGGCGCTCAGGCGCGCGATCGCGTGCTGACGCAGATGCTGGAGAACAAATACATCAGCGCCGAGGATTTGGAAGACGCGAAGAAGGCATCATTAAGAATTGTTCACGCGTCGGGCTCGGGAAGGGAAGCGCCCTATTTCGTTGACATGGTAAAGGATCACCTGCTCGACAAATACTCAGAGAACGAACTGCTGAGCGAAAACTTCCGCGTGTACACGACGTTGGATCCGGCGCTGGAACGCGACGCGGTGGCGGCCGTGGAAGCCGGCATGAAGAATGTGGACACGCTGCTGGCAAAGCGGTACGACAAATGGAAGCGCGAACTTGCAAAGAAGGGAAGCAACGAACCGGTCCCCGAAGCGCAGGTGGCCTTCGTGGCGCTCGACCCGCGGAACGGCGAGATTAAGGCCTTGGTCGGCGGCAGGGATTACGGGCAGAGCCAGCTCAATCACGCTTTGGCACACCGCCAGCCTGGCTCGGTCTTCAAGCCTTTTGTCTATGCGGCGGCGTTTGACAACGCCGTGGACAACGTCCAGCCTATCGTTACGCCTGCTACCATCGTTGATGACGAGCCAACCTCGTTCGAATTCGAGGGCCAGCCACCCTACACGCCCAACAATTACGAGGGAAAGTTCATGGGCCGGGTGACGGTGCGCGATGCGCTCACGAACTCGCTCAACGTGGCCACGGTGAAAGTAGCCGAGCTCATCGGCTACGGCCGGGTGGTGCAAATCGCACAACAGATGGGTTTGGGCACGAACATTAGGCCGACTCCGGCGATGGCGTTGGGCTCTTATGAAATGACGGCCGTGGACGTGGCCGCAGGCTACACCGCCTTTGCGACGATGGGGACGCGTGCCGAGCCGCAATTCATACGCAGCGTGGTGAAATCCGATGGCGATGTCCTCGAGAAATTCACGCCGGAGACGCACTCCGTGCTGGACCCGCGCGTAGCTTTTCTGGTGGACAGTGTGTTGAAAGACGTTCTGAACCGCGGCACCGGCGCAGCCGTGCGCGCGCGGGGATTTACCTTGCCGGCGGCCGGAAAGACGGGAACATCGCGTGACGGCTGGTTCTCCGGCTTCACTTCGAACTTGCTGTGCGTCGTGTGGATCGGTTTTGACGACAATCGCGACCTAGGACTCACAGGCGGCCAGACGGCCGGGCCCATCTGGGCCGATTTCATGATTAAAGCGACGTCCACCTCACCCTATAACAGCGTCAAGGATTTCACCATGCCCGACGGCGTGCAGTCCGCGGTCATCGATCCGGAATCCTTGGAACTGGCGACGCCGTACTGCCCGACGACGCGCGAAGAAGTCTACGTCGCAGGTTCGGCGCCCACCGAATTCTGCGGATTGCACGGCGGGAACGGCTTGTCAACTTCAACGGGCTCCGTGTTATCGCAAATTTTCGGCGGACAACCAAAAACGCCAACTTCAACCGACGCCAGCGGACAAGTGGTAATGAAGTCCGATCCCAACCGGCCTCCGAACGCTACTGGTCAGCCGGGAGCCGCGGACCCCAATGCGCAAAGCGAGGACAAGAAAAAGAACCCTTTACAGAAAATTTTTGGTATCTTTGGGGGTAAGAAGAAGGAACCCGACAAGGCCAAGTCCAAGCCGGAGAAGGGAGATTCGCCATGACCCGCATTTCAGTGGCGTTTCCAGCAACTGTTCTCCTCCTCAGTCTTTCGATTTCCACCGCAGCACAATCTCTTGTAGACGGCCCAGGCGGTGCGCCTGTGGCGCCACGTGTGCCGCAAGCGCAGCCTGCTTCGCCCGCGCAATCGCCGGTCATCGTCGTGCGTCCGGACCTGAGCGACGAGCAGATGGCGGACCTTTATATGGCTCGCAAGGAATACCGGGAAGCGTCGCAACTGTACAAGCGTCTTGTCGATCAAAACCCGCAAAACGCGGTTTACTTCAATAAGCTGGGCATTTCCATGCACCAGCAAACAGTGCTGGGACAGGCTCTAAAATGCTACGAGCGCGCCGTCAAGCTGGATCCCACCTATGCCGACGCGCAGAACAACATTGGCACGATCTACTACCAGCGCAAGAAATATGGGAAGGCCATCAAGGCTTACCAGAAGGCGATTGCCATCCGAAGCGACATGCCCGTGCTTTACAGCAATTTGGCCTATGCTTATTTTGAGGACAAAAAATACGAGCAGGCCATTGGGGCCTTCCGCCAGGCGCTGGCTATGGATCCGCAACTCTTTGAGCGCAATAGTTCGAGGAACGGATCGATTTTGCAGGATCGTTCCGTCGGCGATCGCGGTAAGTTTTACTTCCTGCTCGCAAAATCGTATGCGGAGGCGGGCAATCTGGAGCGTTGCCTGATCTACTTGCGCAAGGCCAAGGACGAAGGCTACAAGCAGCTCGCAGCAATAAAAGAGGATCCTTCCTTCGCCGCAGTCATCAAGAATCCGGCGGTTCAGGAAGTTCTAGCTCCCAGACCGGAAGACACTCCCCAAATCTAAGACCCTTATACTTCTAAGTCGCAGTGTCCGGGAACGCTACAGGTCTATCCCTCAGCCGGACAGGGTTCGCAGGCTTTTCAAGCGGCCATTCACGTTTAACTCATTTTGTTTCTTAAGCTTATGGTAGAGCATCCGGCGGCCACCCAGTTGCTCCTTTTTTCTTGGTCCTGGTGTAGTCCTGCTCAAGCCGTCCGGAGGCGCCCGATGAAAAGGATTGACCGCATTCGGGAGAAAGTTACCATCCCCCCGACTTCCGTTTATCTTTCCAAAATGCATGACGCCGGTTGGCGCCTCGTGGCGCTTGAATGGGAGCGCGAAATCGAGTTTTCCGGCGAGCCGGAAATCCCCGAAGTTGAGCCCGGCTCTGAAGAAATCCCCTTCGGCCTGCGCATCGCCGGCGACTGCCGCCACTTGGAAGATGATCCCTTGGAGATGCAGACCCTGAAGTTCCTGGCCGAAATGATAGTGCAGGACATTTCTTTCCGCAGCATGGCGGATGCTCTCAACGCTCGCGAGTATCGCACTCGCGACGGCCAGCCCTGGAACGCCTCCAGCGTCTTCAAGCTTGTCCCTCGCCTAATTGACGTTGCACCGCGAGTTCTTGTCGGCACGGAATGGGAAGCCCGCAAGAAGCAGCTCACCAAAGTGGCCTGGAATTCTTGAGCAAAGCGGTGCCACGGCACGCAATCGAACCGAAGGCCCAAGCGTCTAATCGCCTGATGCTCCGGCACGTTGCCGGACCATGGCTTTCTATTTATGCAATTCTGGCAGTCCTGATTTGAAGTTTAGAGAACTGTCTTCGAAGAGTTGTCCTGCTTTGGGGGTCAAAATGGAATACTTCTGGCAAGACGTTCGGCATGGCGCGCGCGTGCTGCGCAAGAGCCCCGGCTTCAGCGCCATAGCGGTTTTGTCGCTCGCGCTGGGAATCGGCGCGAACACCACCATCTTCACGGTGGTCAATGCCATCTTGCTTCACCCGCTTCCTGTAAAAGATATTTCCCAGATCGTCGAGCTGGACACGATTGACACCAAGACGCAACTGGGATTCGCCGGCGGCACGAACGTCACGAAACTGGGCCTGTCGTTTCGCAATTTTCAGGATTATCAGAAGCAGAACGAGGTGCTAAGTGGCGTAACGGGCTTCCTTCCCCTCCCGCTGACATGGAGCGGAG
>Ga0066903_100003922_pt1 | contig 12373 bp, 11 predicted proteins | sample PanSoiMetaGPlot1_FD_67491 | JGI IMG/M metagenome (GOLD analysis project Ga0066903, IMG submission 67491) | Tropical forest soil microbial communities from Panama analyzed to predict greenhouse gas emissions - Panama Soil - Plot 1 (version 2) | ecosystem: Environmental > Terrestrial > Soil >...
GCGTTGATCGACTGGCCGGAGATGCGCACGTGCAAGCCGACGAGCGCGCCCTTGTCGTCGAGGCCCGCGGCCAGCTTGCACTGCGAGATCGGCCGGTAGAAGTCGTGGCTCATGTCCTCTTCGCGCGACCAGATCATCTTCACGGGCACGTCGGGGAAGTTCTTGGCGATGTTGACGGCCTGGCGAACGTAGTCCTGGTTGCCGCCGCGCCGGCCGAAGCCGCCGCCGAGGTCGTGCCGATAGACCTCGCACTTGGCGAGCGGGATTCCCGACTGCTCGGACAGGGCGGCCAGCGACGCTTCGGAGTTCTGCGTCGCCACCCAGCACTCGGCGCGATCGGCCGAGATCTTCACCGTGCAGTTCATCGGCTCCATCGTCGCGTGCGCGAGGAACGGCGTGCTGTAGACCGCCTCCACTTTCTTCGCGGCGGTCTGGATCGCGCCGGGCGCGTCGCCCTCGTTGCGGAAGGCATAGGCATCCTTCGCCGCCAGCCCTTCCTCGAGATGTTTGGCGATCGTTGCGCTCGACTGCGCCGCGCCGGCGCCCTCGTCCCAGACGATCGGCAGCGCCTCGAGCGCCGACTTGGCCCGCCACCACGTATCGGCGACGACCGCGACGGTCGAGTCGTTCACCTTGACGACCCGGCGGAAGCCCGGCCGGCCGGAGATCTTTGACTCGTCGTAGCTCACGAGCTTGCCGCCGAACACGGGACAGGCCTTGATGGCCGCGTGCAGCATGCCCGGAAGCTTCACGTCGATCGCGTAGACCTTGCTGCCGTCGAGCTTGTCGGCCGTGTCCAGCCGCTTCATCGGCTTGCCGGCGATCTTCCAGTCCTTCGGATTCTTGAGCGCGATCTTCTTGGCGTCGGGCGGCGTCAGCTTCGCGGCGGCGGCGGCCACCTTGCCGTAGCTCGTCCGGCGACCGGAGCCCGAGTGGGTGATGACGCCGTCGGCGACCGTGAGCTCGGAGACCGGGACCTTCCAGTCGTCGGCCGCCGCCTGTAGCAGCATCGTTCGCGCGACCGCGCCGCCACGGCGGACGTAGTCCTGGGACGTGCGGATGCCGCGGCTGCCGCCGGTGCCCATCTCGCCCCAGACGCGCTCACGGGCGAGGTTCTGCCCGGGCGTGATCGACTCGGTGACGACCTTCTTCCAGTCGCACTCGAGCTCCTCGGCGACGAGCTGGGCCAGGCCGGTGCGCGTTCCTTGGCCCATCTCCGAGCGCGCGATGCGAATCACGCAGGTGTCGTCCGGCTTGACGACGACCCACGCGTTGATCTCGGCGCCGGCGGCCGGCACGCTCTGCGCCTCGGCCGAGCCGATCCCGGCCGGCAGGCGGATCCCGATGGCCAGGCCGCCGCTCACGGCGGCTGTTGTCACGATGAAGCTGCGGCGGGAGAGCTTTCTATTTTTCATGTCACGCCTGCTTCTGGCCGGCCGCCGTGTGTACCGCGGCGCGGATCCTTGGATACGTGCCGCAGCGACAGATGTTGGTCATCGCATCGTCGATGTCCTGGTCGGTCGGCTTCGGCTTGCGCTTGAGGAGCGCGGCCGCGGCCATGATCTGCCCGGACTGGCAGTAGCCGCACTGCGGCACGTCGAGCGCCGCCCAGGCCTTCTGCACGGGGTGGGAGCTGTTCGCCGACAACCCTTCGATGGTGACGATCCGATCCGTGGGCTTAACGCTGCCGACGGGGAGGATGCAGGTGCGCACGACCTGATCGTTGATGTGCACCGAGCAAGCGCCGCACTGCGCGACGCCGCAGCCGTACTTGGTGCCCGTCAGGCCGACCTGCTCGCGGATGACCCAGAGCAGCGGTGTGTCGGGCTCCACCTGCACGTCGCGAACTCGGCCGTTGATGTTGAGCTTTGGCATGAACGTCCTCCCGTTGCGAATCCTAGCAGATGCTCCTCAGCGCTCGAGCGATACCTGCTCGGCGTACGAGGCCCGATAGCCTTCGTAGGAGCGATCGTACGCGGCGCGCGCCTCGGCGTCCATGTCGGCCCGCGGCACCGGCTCGAGGTCGAAGTGGCCGTACGTGTCCGTGCCGCGCACGAGCATGGCCGGCGTCTTGTGCTTCACGCCCAGGTGCTGCACCGAGGTCGGCACGTAGCTGATCGCCAGGCCGATGCGCCGGCCGTGCGATCGGTTTGGCTGTGAGCGGTGCAGGCAGAGCGTGTGGTGGAGCGAGAACTCGCCCGCGCGCAACGGGGCGTGAATTGCCGGCCGATCGTCGACCGTGCCGTCGATCGCCTGGCCGGCGCGGTTGACGCTGTCGGCGACGACGCCCGCCCGATGCGGCCGCTGGCCGCCGTGATGGCTACCGGGCAGGAACTCCATGCAGCCGTTCGCGGCCGTCGCGTCGGTGAGCGCGAGCCACGCCGTCACGTGCACGTACGGACGCAGTCCGAAATAGGTCGCGTCCTGGTGCCAGGCGGCGATCGCGGCGCTCTCGGGCTCCTTGATGAACCACGTCGAGGTGTAGACGAGGATGTCGGGGCCGATCAGGTCCTCGACGGCGTCCAGGATCGCGGGATGGCGCGCGAGCGCGTGCACCCACGCGAGCAACACGTGCGTGCGCGACCGGTAGCGCGCGATGCGCTCGGAGGTGAGCGGCCCGCCCATCGTCGCCTCGAATGCTTCCAGCTTGCCGAGACAAGCCGCAGTCTCCTCGCGCGTGAGCGCGGCGTTGGGCGAGAGAAATCCGTCCCGCTCGTAGGCCTCGACCTGGGCGGGCGAGAGCTTCTTCGCCATCGGCGTCTACTTCATCCGGTCCTTGATCTTCGCCAGCGCCACGCGCGCGCATTCCTCGTCGAACTGCCCGCCGGGGGCCCCGCTCACGCCGATCCCGCCGATCGTGGACTCGCCGGCCTTGATCGCGACGCCGCCGACGGCGTAGGTCACGTTGGGCAACGGGGTCTGGGGCACGGTGGACGGCGCGTTCTTGCCCATCCGGTCGGCGACTTCCTTGGTGCTGTTCTCCTTGCGCGCCAAGGTGAGCGAGGCGGACGAGTACGCCTTGTAGAAGGCGTTGTCGAGCGTGTGAATGGGCGCGCCGTCTCCGCGCAAGACCGCCTGCCGGACGCCGTCGAGGTCGACGACGACCGCGGTGACCGTGTAGCCCTTCTGCGCGCAGGCCTTGACCGACTCGCCGACGAGCTCGTTGGCGAGCGCCGCCGAGAGCTTCTGGGTCGTGACCAAACCGGACGCCGCGGCCTGTGCCGACGCGTCGACCGCCGCGCCGAGGACCAGGGCCATGACGACCGCGAGAGACGTGACGAGGGCTCGAGACATGTCGTCCTCCCCGCTGAGGTGTTGGCGCGAATGGTAGCAGATCATCCGTCGATGCGCGGGTCGGCGAGGCGCGCGCCACCCTGGCGCGGCAGTCCCAGCGCGATGAGCAAGCCGAGCGCGTTGCTGCCCGCGGAGATCAGCACTGCCGTGCGATAGCTCTGCGTCAGGTCGAAGAGCCGCCCGGCCGCGATCGGCAGGACGATCGCCGCGGCGCACCAGGCCAGGTAGAGCCGGCTCGCGATCCGCCCGTAGAGCGCGCGCCGCCAGTAGACGGCGACGGCCGCGGCCGTCACGCCCGAGATCAAGCCGTAGCCCACGCCCACGAGGGCGAGCGACACGACCGACACCCCAGGCCCGGGCCAGAGCGTCAGCACCACGTTGCCAGCGAGCGCGACGGCGTGCGCGCTCACAGCCACCGTGGGAACCGTGACCCAGTCGACCATCCAGCCACCGCCGAGCCGTGCGGCGGCGATCGCTCCGGTGATGAACGTCGTGCCGTAAATGGCCAGCGCCGTGGCGCCGCCGTACGAGGTGATGATCCCGGCGGCCTGGCTCAGCACCATCAGCCCCGCGGACGCCGCCAGAAAGAACACGAGCCAGAGCTGCCAGAAGACGAGGCGCCGGCGCTCATCGGCCGCCGGCGCATCGGCGGCGCCCGCGACGCCGAGCGACGCGCCCGATCGCGCCATCAGCCACGCGCTGAGCGCGCCGGTGGTGCCGAGCACGGCGGCCAGCGCCCAGAGCGCGGCGCGGACGCCGAGCGCGCCGATGCACCAGCCGAAGAACGGCGCGGCGATCATCGCGCCGGCCGGCAGGAGGCTCACGACGTAACCGTTTGCGAGGCCGTGGCGGCGCGTCACCGCCAGGTTCACGGCCTGCTGCACGAGGATGTAGCTGGCCCCGCCACCGGCGCCGAAGAGCACGCCGTAACCGAGCGCCAGCTGCGTCAGGCCGCCGGCAGTCGCGGCGAGCGCGGCGCCGGCCGCGCTAGAAGCCGTGCAGGCGGCGACGAGCACGGCCGGCCGCGCGAGGCGGGAGATGTAGGGGACCAGGTTCATGCCGAGGCCGAATCCGGCGGCCGCGAGCCCGAAGACGAAGGCGAGATCCGCGCGGCTCAGGCCGAGCAGAGCTTCGAGCGGCTTGAGAAAGACGCTGAACGCGTAGAGCGAGCCGATCGGCAGATTCAGCGCGGTGGCCGCCGCGACGACGCGCCACGCGCTGGGCCTGACGCTGGGGTCGCTCACGGCGAGGAAGTATAATCCCGGGTCACCGGGAGGGTCGGATGAAGGTCGGCGTGATCTTTCCCCAGACCGAGTGCGGCACCGACGTCGGCGCGATCGCCGAATTCGTGCGCGCGGTCGAGGCGATGGGCTACGACCATCTCTTCGTGGCCGACCACGTCCTGGGCGCCGACCCGCGGTTTCACTCGCATCCCTCGCTGGTCAACTACTCGCACGAGAGTGTGGTTCACGAGTCGCTGACCTTGATGGCGTACATGGCAGCCATCACGCAGCGGATCATGCTGGCCACCGGCATCCTGATCTTGCCGCAGCGGCAGACGGTGCTGGTCGCCAAGCAGGCGGCCGAGATCGACGTGCTGAGCGGCGGCCGCGTGCGGCTCGGCATCGGCGTGGGCTGGAACGCCGTCGAGTTCGAGGCGCTCAACGAGACCTTCGAGAACCGGGGACGCCGCGCCGCCGAGCAGGTGGTCGTCATGCGCGCGCTGTGGACGCGAGAGGTCGTGGACTTCCGCGGCGAGTTCCACCGCATCGACCACGCCGGTCTGAACCCGATGCCGATCCAGCGGCCGATCCCGGTCTGGTTCGGCGTCGGCAGCCGCGATCACGCGGTGCCGCCCGAGGCGGCGCTGCGCCGGATCGGGCGGCTCGCCGACGGCTGGAGCCCGAACCTCACCCCGGACGACAAGGGGCGCGCGCTCGTGGAGCGCGTCAACGGCTACGCGCGCGAGGCGGGACGCGATCCCCGCTTGCCGCTCGAGGGCCGCATCCGGCTGGCGGGCCAGAGCGCCGACGGCTGGCGAAAGCAGGTCGACGCGTGGAAAGCCATCGGCGCGACGTCGGTCATCGCCGAGCCGCGCGGCGCCGGACTCAAGTTCCCGCAGGGACATCTCGACGTGCTGCGACGATTCAAGGACACGGCCGTCTAGGCCGGGATTCGATCGAGAAGGAGAGAGCGAATCATGAACGACCGGCAGACCGGCGAGACCGTCGAGCTGCTGCAGCAGCTGATCCGCAACCAGTGTGTGAACGATGGCAGCGTCGCCTCCGGCCAGGAGGCGCGCAACAGCGATACCCTGCGGGCGTACCTCGAGGGCAGCGGTCTCGACATCGACGTCTACGTGCCCGACGGCGCGCCCGGCCGGGCGAGCCTCGTGACCCGCATCGAGGGCACCGATCCCGCCGCGCCCACGCTGTGCCTGATGGGCCACACGGACGTCGTACCGGTCACGCCGTCGCACTGGACGCGCGATCCGTTCGGCGGCGAGCTCGTGAACGGCGAGGTGTGGGGTCGCGGCGCGGTCGACATGCTGAATCTCACCGCATCGCAGGCGGTCGCGCTCAAGACCCTGGCCCGGCGCGGCTGGCGGCCGCGGGGCACGCTCGTCTATCTGGCGTGCGCCGACGAAGAGGCGGGCGGCGCGCTCGGCGCCGGCCACGTGTGCAAGAAGCACTGGGACGCGCTGCGCGCGGACTATCTCTTGACCGAGAACGGCGGCACCGTCACCGCCCACGACGGCGAGCTGAACGTCACCGTGCACGTGGGCGAGAAGGGCGTGGCCTGGCGGCGCCTGCGCGTGAAGGGCACGCCCGGCCACGGCTCGATGCCGTATGGCGCGGACAACGCCCTGATCAAGGCCGCGCACGTCGTGACGCGCCTGGCCGAGTATCGCCCCGCGCCCTACGTGAGCGATCTCTGGCGCGGCGTCGTCGGCGCGCTCGATCTCGACGCGACCGTGAAGGACGCGCTGGTCGATCCCTCGCGCGTCGACGAGGCGATCGCGAAGCTGCCGGCGAGCCTGGCGCGGGCGGCCTGGTCGGCGACGCACACGACGTTCTCGCCGAACATGTGCCGCGCCGGCGTCAAGACCAACGTGATTCCCGACGTCGTCGACATCGAGGTCGATATCCGGACCATCCCCGGCGACAACGAGGACGAGGTGCGCCGTCATCTCGACAAGGCGCTGGGCGACCTCTCGGAAGAAGTCGCGGTCGAGAAGCTCTTCTCGAAGCAGGCGTCGGTCTCGCCCACGGGCACGCCGCTCTGGGACGTGCTCGGCCGCGTCGTCGACAGGCACTATCCCGGCGCCAAGCTCTTGCCGCGGCTGATCGTCGGCTTCACGGACGCGCCGTACTTCCGCGAGCACGGGGCGGTCGCCTACGGCTTTGGCCTGTTCTCGCGCGCCTTGACCGCCGAGGCGATGTCGGGGCGGTTCCACGGCAACGACGAGCGGATCGATGTCGAGTCGCTCGCTTTGACCACTCAAGCGTGGCTGGACACGTGCGAGCTCTTCCTCGGCTAGCGGGCGGGCCGCTGAAACGGGCCCATCTGCGGCATACGTCTCAGTCGGGCCTCCGGCTCCGCCTCGCATCTGGACCCGTTTGAGCGGCCCGGCTGCCGGTCAGAGAGTCGTTGCGTCGGTTTTTCGCGGTGTGGCGAGCTCGAGGAGGGTGTTGGCCAGCAGAGCCGCAAGAATCAGCGCACCGCCGATTAGGGTTGCTACGCCCGGCCGTTCGTTGAGGACCAGCCACACCCAGAGTGGGCCGAGGACGGTCTCCAGCATTCCCACGAGCGCGCTCTGCGCGGCCGGGATCAGCCGGGCGCCCGCCATGAACAGAAGGAAGCCCAGGCCGTAGTTGCCGATGCCGAACGCCGCCAGCAGTCCGAGATCGCGAGCGCTCGTCCGGAGCGGCTCGGAGAACGGCAGCGCCACGAGCGCCGTGAGCGTGGTCGCGAGCGCCGACGCGGGCGCCATCGGAGTCTCGGGGCGGCTGCGCACGAGCACGGTCGCGGTGGCGAAGCTCACGGCCATCACGATCGCCAGGAGATCGCCGACGATCGCGCCGCGGCTGTAGGAGTCCGACACCATGACCACCGCACCGGCGAGCGCCACGCCCATCGTGATCCACGTGCGCGGCGCGACACGCTCGCCCAGCATGAGCCAACCGAGGAGCCCGGCGACATAGGGCCCGGTCGAGATGAGGATCAAGGTGTTGGCCACGGACGTATAGGCTAGCGAGAAGATGAAGCACGTAGAGGCCAGCGCCATGCAGGCGGCCACGGCGACGATCGGCCGCCCGCCGTCGCGCCACTGGGCGACGATGCCGCGGCCCCGGACGATCCGCAGCACGACGGCCAGGAACAGCGTGGCGAAGACGCTGCGCCAGAGACTCGTGGTCCACGGAGTGGTGGCGACGAGGCGCGCGATGAGCCCGCCACTGCTCCAGCACACTGCGGCGCAGGCGACCAGCAGGGCGCCGCGCCGTGTGGCGGGCGTCGCGTGATCCCGCCGCGTCGCGCTCCTGCCGATACTTGACCGCATCCAGGCCGGGGCGCTAGTCTAGCGCACTCTTCGCGGCGACAATCGACCCCCGGAGCGGAGGCACTGAATGCAACGTCCCCGATTCGAGGCTTATAGTGTGTTTACCCTGATCGCGGCGGCGCTGGTCCTCGTCGCGATCGCGTCGACGGCGATTCCGTTCGCGGCCCCGGCCGGCGCCGCCGCCAAGGGAAAGCTCACGCTCGCGTGGCACGCCGGACTCGCGTCGCGCTGGCTCGATCCTCAGGAGCACGACGGCACCGCGACGCCGGACAACTTCTTCACCGCGATCCACGATGCGCTCATCAAGAATCAGGGCACTCAGCTCTACGACCATCCGGCCCTGGCCGAGAAGTTCTCGGTCGCCAACGACGCCAAGAGCGCGACGTTCACCCTGCGCCGGGGCATCAAGTTCCACAACGGCGACCCCGTCACGCCTCAGGACGTGAAGTTCAGCTACGAGAACTACCGCGGCGCCAAGGCCGACGTGTTCAAGAAGAAGACCGACCGCATCGAGATCGTCGACGATCGCACAGTGCGCTTCGTCTTCAAGGAGCCCTTTCTCGACTTCGCGATCCTCTTCGGCACCGCCAACGTCGCGGCGCCGGGCTGGGTGGTGCCCGAGAAGTACTACAAGCAGGTCGGGCCCGACGCCTTCAAGCAGAAGCCCATCGGCGCCGGTCCGTACAAGCTCGTGCGCCACGAGCCCGGTGTGCGCCTCGAGATGGAGGCCTTCGACGGGTACTACCGTCCGGTCAACGTGAAGCAGCTGGTCATGATCTCGGTCCCGGAGGCGGCCACGCGGGTCGCGATGCTCGAACGCGGCGAGGCCGACATCGTCTACAACGTCCCGGGCGAGCTCATCACCAAGGTCGGCAAGCTGCCCGGCGTCACCCTGGCGCCGGTGCTGTCGGGCTCGTTCTTCATCGAGTTTCCAGGTTTCCAGGATCCGAAGAACCCGTTCCACGACAAGCGCGTGCGCGAGGCGGTGAGCCTCGCCGTCGACCGGCGCGCCATGAACCAGGCCGAGACCGCGGGCATGGGCAAGGCGACCGGCAACTGGATCAACAACGACGTGCAGTACGCGATCGAGTGGCCCGAGTTCCCGCGCAACGTGGACAAGGCCAAGCAGCTTCTGCGCGAGGCCGGCTATCCGAACGGGTTCGACGTGGACTGGGTGACGCCGCTGCCGACCTTCTACTCGCGCGGCGAGCGGCTGATCGCGCAGCTGCGCGAGGTCGGCATTCGCGGCCGCTTGCAGACGATGGAGCGCGGCATCTTCCTGCAGCGGCTGCAGGGAGGGCTCAGGGAGTTTCCCGGCACCCAGATCATCCTGCACGGCGTCCGCATCGCCGGCAGCTGGTCGTTCTGGTACGAAGGCTACTTCAAGTGCGGCGGCTTCAGCTCGCGCGACCGCATCTGCGTGAAGGATCTCGACGGCAAGTTCGACCAGTACGAGCGGTCGATCAATCCGGCGGAGCGCAAGAAGCTCGCCGAGGAAATCCAGCGCGGTATTCTGGAGAACTACTACCTCGTGCCCGTGTTCCGCCACGCGTTCGTCAACGCGATCGGTCCGCGCGTGGCCCTGCAGAAGTGGGAGGACGTCTTCCCGACGATCACCACTGGCTACGCCTATCCCTGGGAAGACATCAAGGTGAAGGACTAGCCGCGGCGACATGTCGCAGTTCATCATCCGGCGCGTGCTCTACAGCGTCGTCACGCTCGTCATCCTGAGCGCGACGATCTTCCTGATCGTCCGGTTGACCGGCGATCCGGTCGCGCTGATGACCGAGGCCAGCGCGCGCCCGGAGGATCTCGAGCGGATCCGGCACCAGTGGGGGCTCGATCGCTCGTGGCCGGTGCAATACGTGACGTTCATGCAGAACGCCCTCACCGGCGAGCTCGGCAAGTCGTTCAACTACCGGATGCCCGTCAGCGAGCTCTACTTCCAGCGGTTGCCCAATTCGCTGACGCTCGGGCTGGCGGCGACGCTCATCTCGCTCCTGATCGGTATTCCCGCCGGGATCATCTCCGCGGTGAAGGTGAACAGCGCGTGGGACAACGTCGCCAAGGGCGTGGCGCTGCTCGGTCTCTCGATCCCGGGCTTCTGGCTCGGCCTCGTGCTGATCCTCACGTTCTCGGTCTGGCTCCGCTGGCTGCCGACCTCGGGCGCGGGCGACTGGCGCCACGTCGTCATGCCGGCTCTGGCCCTCGGGTGGTATTTCGCCGCGTCGATGCTGCGGCTGACGCGCTCGAGCATGCTGGAGGTGCTCGGCAGCGAGTACATCAAGCTCGCCCGGCTCAAGGGCCTGCCCGACTTCGTCGTCATCGCCATGCACGCGTTCAAGAACGCGCTGATCCCGGTCTTCACCCTGGCCGGCGTCAACATGGTCGTCATGGTCAACGCCGCCGTGATCATCGAGGTCATCTTCGCGTGGCCGGGCATCGGCCGCCTGCTCTACGAGGGCATCTTCCAGCGCGACTTTCCGCTGGTGCAGGGTGTGGTGGTCATGGCGGGATTCATGATCGTCGGCATCAACCTGTTCGTGGACATCCTGTACGCCTTCATCGATCCGCGGATCCGACTCTCGCGATGAGGTAGACGATGGCGACGATTCCCGCGAACACCCGGCTCGTATCGCAACGGACGGCGTCGGGCCGGCTCGGCGCCGTCGTGAAGGCGGCCCGCGAGGCGCCGCTGATGGCGGTCGTCATCCTGGGCGGGCTCATCGTCGTTGCGCTGCTCGCCGACCTGATTGCGCCCTATGATCCGACCGTGCCGGTGAAGGGCGCCGAGATGTTCGTGCCGCCGTTCTGGATGGACGGCGGCAGCCTGGCCACGCCGCTCGGCACCGATTTCCAGGGCCGCGACATCCTGAGCCGGCTGATCTACGGCGCGCGCGTGTCCTTGATCGTCGGCCTGATGGGCACCCTGGTGGCCGGCGGTCTCGGCACGGGGCTGGGCATCCTGTCCGGCTACATCGGCGGCTGGGTGGACCAGATCATCATGCGCGTGACCGACGCCTGGCTCGCGCTGCCGGCGATCGTCTTCGCGATCTTCCTGGCGGCCATGGTCGGCCCGAGCATGTGGAACATCATCGTGATCCTCGGGCTGGTCTACTGGACCCGCTACGCGCGCGTCATTCGCGGCGAGGTGCTGAGCCTGCGCGAGCGCGACTTCGTCAAGCTCGCCGAGATCGCCGGCGCCAGCAAGCTGCGCGTGATCCGAAAGCACATCCTGCCGAACGTCCTCAACACGGCGACGGTGCTGGCGAGCCTGACGGTGGGCGTCGTCATCATCGCCGAGGCCTCGCTGAGCTTCCTCGGCGTCGGCGTGCCGCCGCCGCAGCCGGCGTGGGGTCTCATGCTCTCGGAGGCGCGTCCGACGCTGATGGCCGGGCAGTGGTGGCTCACCGTGTTCCCCGGCTTCTGTATATTGTTGATCGTCCTCGCGACGCAGCTCTTCGGCGACTGGTTGCGCGTCAGGCTCGATCCCCAGACGAGAAACCTCTAGGCTTGGAGGCGGTGGCGCACGACGTAGTCTTACAGATCGCGGGCCTGCAGACCCATTTCTTCACGTTCGGCGGCACGCGCGTCGTCCGGGCGGTGGACGGCGTCGACTTCAGCCTGCGAGCGGGCGAGACCCTGGGGCTCGTCGGCGAGTCGGGCAGCGGCAAGACCACGACGTGCCTCTCGATCGTCGGGCTCCTGCCGCGCGCGGCCCGCATCGTGGGCGGACGCGTCGTCTTCGAGGGCGAGGACCTGACGAAGAAGAGCCAGCGCGAGCTTCGACGGATCCGCGGCCGCCGCATCGCGGTGATCCTTCAAGACCCGATGGCGTCGCTGAACCCGCTCTTCACGATCTATCGCCAGGTGGCCGAGCCCGCGTTCTTTCACCAGCACCTGCGCGGCCGCCGGCTGCGCGAGCGCGTGCAGGGCCTGCTGCGCGCCGTGCGCATCCCGTCGCCCGAGTGGCGCATGCGCGAGTATCCGCACCAGATGAGCGGCGGCATGCGCCAGCGCATCGTCGGCGCCATCGCGCTATCCGGCGGGCCGCGGCTGGTCATCGCCGACGAGCCGACGACGAACCTCGACGTGACGATCCAGGCGCAATACCTCGATCTCCTGAAGGACATTCAGCGCGAGACCGGCGTGGCGCTGATCTTCGTGACGCACAATCTCGGCATCGTCGCGAAGATGTGCGACCGGGTCGCCGTCATGTACGCCGGCAAGATCGTCGAGCAGGCGCCGGTGCGCGAGCTCTTCGACTCGCCCAAGCATCCGTACACGCGCGCGCTGCTCGGCTCGATGCCGCGGCTCGGCAGCAAGGAGCCGCTCTATTCGATCCGCGGCCAGCCCCCGAACCTGGCCAATCTGCCCGCGGGGTGTGCCTTCCATCCACGCTGTCCCGACGTCATGCCGCGCTGCATGACCGAGGAGCCGCGCGACGTTCGCCCGGGCGACGGCAGCGTCGCGCGGTGCTGGCTCCTGGACGATGTCCTCACCCGTTCTTGAAGTCCG
>Ga0066903_100003923_pt1 | contig 12371 bp, 11 predicted proteins | sample PanSoiMetaGPlot1_FD_67491 | JGI IMG/M metagenome (GOLD analysis project Ga0066903, IMG submission 67491) | Tropical forest soil microbial communities from Panama analyzed to predict greenhouse gas emissions - Panama Soil - Plot 1 (version 2) | ecosystem: Environmental > Terrestrial > Soil >...
CCGCTTACCACCCTTTTGGTGGGCCAGCTTGTTCCGAGTGGCAAGAAAACCGACGTGGAACCATATTACGGCGCCGGCGGAGGTTTTGACGTGAACCCCACCGGGCATTGGGGCGCGCGTGTGACCTTCGATTTTGTTCACGTGAACCTCTTCAGCGGTTTCCTCAACGAAGGCCGTAACAGTTTGCGTATCTCCATAGGCCCGTGGTTCGGTTTTGGGCCGAACGTGAAATGAGAAGAAGTCACCGCAGAAAAAGGCGCCATGGCCATTTGTCTCACGGCTGATATCGTCGTCTTTACTTTCGAGGACTCCGTCCTGAAGGTTCTACTGGCGCGGCGTGGAAAGGCGCCGTATTCCGGACGTATGGCGCTTCCCGGTGGCTTCGTCGAAGATAGAGAGCCTCTGCAGAAAGCGGCTCTGCGGGAGCTGAACGAAGAAACCGGACTGCGTGTTACTTCCGCGGAACAACTTGGTTGCTTCGGCGATCCCGACCGTGATCCTCGAGGCCGCGTGGTATCCGCGGCATATCTCGCGCTGGTTCCTGCCGGCCGCCCGCTGCGGGCGGGAAGTGACGCTGCAGCCGCAAAGTGGTGGCCGGTCGAAAAGCTCCCGCCGCTCGCCTTCGATCATGGACGGATCGTTCGCAGCGGCCTCGAACGCCTGCGTCACAAGCTCGAGTACACCACCGCAGGCTTTCAGCTCCTGCCGCGAAAATTCAGCTTGCCACAATTGCAGACGCTGTACGAAACCGTGCTGGACCGTCACCTCGACAAACGCAACTTTCGCAAGAAAATGAGCCTGTTGGGCATCTTGAAACCGTTGAAGGAATGGCGACGCACCGGCCGCAAACCCGCTCGGCTCTACGCCTTCTTGCCTAAGAAGTTCGAGAGACTGAAGGACAAAGGAATTCTGTTTCCGTTCTGATCTGCACAGCAAATTTCAAATTTTAAATTTCAAATTTCTGAACACGATCACCTAGTCCTCATCCTTCGATGACACCACGGCTTGCACACTCTGCAAGACTGCCGAGACTTTGATTTCCGGCAAGCCTGAACTCTTCAACTGTTGGTTCAGCGTTGTGATGTCTTGTGTCTTGATGGCTTGCCAGCGATCGAGAAGCGGCGGCAATTGTTTTTCGAGTTCACTCACAGCGGCGGATGCCTGCGTGGTGGGAGCCACATCGGCTTCCTGGAAGACGTTCAACAGCGCCAGGTAGCGTGTGCGCATACCGGCGAGTGTCGGTGCCTCAGTGCCGGCGCCGGGACGGCGGGCGGCGCCGCCGACCAGCGCGAGCATCTTCTGGTCAATCTGATCCACTGCCGCTGCCAGCGTGCCCTCGTTGAGCTTCTGCCGTATGGCCTTGAGCTGCTTGCGCACGTCGCTGGCTTGCTCCACGGCCGGGGACAGCGTGAGCAACCGTGAATAAAGCTGTTGGGAGAGTTTGAACTGTTGTGCCAGGCCAGCTGCAGGAGTCTTCACCCGCGGGTCCATTTTGACGGTGAGAGGCTGCGACTGGGACTTGCCGTTTGCAGTAAGTACCACCGTGTACTCGCCGGGCATGGCCCACGGGCCCGTGGGTTGCGGCGCGGTGTCGTGCGCCACCGCCGCGATGGGATACTCGGCTTCCACACCCGGCACCGCCGCGTAATGCATGTCCCACAGCCAGCGATGCATGCCCGCGGCGGCGGAAAGCGTTTGCGGCGGACGCACCCAGTAGGTGGGGATGTTCAGCATGGGATCGATACGCTCTGGCTCATCCGTGCTCGAGTATTTTCGGACGGTTTTGCCGGTGCTGTCTTTGATCTCCAGCGTAACCGGAGACGTGGAAACAGGCAGATAGTAGTCGATGACCGCACCTTCGGGCGGATTCTCCGCGGCAGCGAAGTCGGGAGGCAGCGGTGTGTCTGTGTTCATGTCCCAGCGGACACGGATCGCAGTTTGCGGCTTGAACAGGAACGTACCCGCCGACAGAGTCTTGGGTTCAACCTGGCGTAGCGGCGTGATGTTGTCCAGGATCCAGAAACCACGGCCGTGGGTGCCGGCAGCGAGGTCGTCATCTTTAATGATAAGGTCGCGCACGGAACTGGGGGCCATGTTCAGGCGCAGCGACTGCCAGTGTTCGCCGTCGTCAAACGAGACATAAACGGCACGCTCAGTGCCGGCGAACAAAAGTCCTTTGCGTTTGGGATCTTCGCGCACCACGTCGACGTTCTCGTTGGCGGGAATGCCGTTCACGATCTCCGTCCAGGTTTTGCCCGAGTCGCGCGTGCGCAGGATGTGCGGGCGGAGGTCGTCAAGACGCAAGGTGTTGATCGCAGCATAGGCAGTCTGCGCGTCAAAGTGGCTGGCTTCGAGAATGGAGACCTTCTGGAAGGGCAGCATGTTGGGTGGCGTGATGTTGGTCCAGTGGGCTCCTCCGTCGGTAGTGATGTGGATCTGGCCATCGTCGGTACCGGCCCAGATGCGGCCGATCTCCAGCGGCGACGGCGCCACCGCATAGATCACACCGCGCTGGATGGGCTTGGCCGTAGGCTCGTTGCTGAAAATGCCGATGGTCGGCGGCAGAGCAAAATCCTTGCGTGTCAGATCAGGAGAGATTTGCTGCCAGCTCTGCCCGCCGTCGCTGGTTTTCCAAAGCGTGTTGCTGGCGAAATAGAGAATGTGCGGGTCAATGGGAGAGAACACTACGGGCTCGGTGCGCAGCACGCGGAAATCCTGCGAGCGAAACGGCTTAGGCATGATGTTCTGCGCCTGGCCGGTACGGCGATCGTAGCGCGTCAGCTTGCCGCCATAAACGATGTCCGGGTCGAGCGGGTCCGGAACCACGTACCCGTACTCCTCGGCAGCCACCGGATGCCACTCGCGGATGGTGACCTGTCCGTCATCGCCACGGCTGGAAACGCAGGCTGAGCCGCTTTCCTGCTGGCCGCTGCATAGCCGATAAGGGAAAGCATTGTCGGCGTTGACGTGATACATCTGTGCTGTCGGCTGGTTGTACCAGGAACTCCAGGTCTCGCCGCCATTGACGCTCACGATCGCCCCCTGGTCGCTGGCCAGAAGAATGATCTGCGGATTGTTGGGATTGATCCAGATGTTCTGGTAATCGTCACCGCCGGGCGCGCCACGGAAGCCGGTCCAGGTCTTGCCGCCGTCAGTGGATTTCCACGTCACCGTGCTCACGGCATAAATGACATCTGGATTTTTGGGATCGATCATGGGCACGGAGAGATCCCCTCCGCCGATCCGCCCCGCAGGGCGCGGATCAGTAGTTGCCACGGTCCAGGTGGCTCCAGCGTCATCGGAACGATAGAGCTTCACGCCGTCCTTGGTGGCCGCGGAAGCAAAAAGAAATTTGGGGTTGCTCAGCGAGATGGTGATGTGCGATTGAATGATCTCCTTGGGCAAGCCGCCAGTGAGTTGCTGAAAGGTGAGACCGCCATCCGTGGACTTGTAAATGCCGCCGCGAGTACCGTTCCACGCGCCGTTTTCCCATGGACCTTGCCGAGCTTCCCACAGCGTGGCGTACACGACGTTCGAGTTGGAAGGATCGATTAGCACGTCAGCTGCGCCGGTGTTGTCGTCCTGGCCCAGAACTTTCTGGAAAGTTTGCCCGCCGTCAGCGGAGCGATATACGCCGCGCTCGGGATTGGGTCCGTAAGGATGACCGGCTACCGCCGCAAAAACTTTGTTGGGGTCACGCGGATCAACGGCAAGCTGCGGAATCTGTTGGCCGTCGCGGAGACCCAGGTGGGTCCAGGTCTTGCCGGCGTCTGTCGACTTGTAGATGCCGTCGCCGACCGAGAGGTCCGGCCGCTGCAGCCCTTCGCCGCTGCCTACATAAACCACGTTTGGATCCGACGCAGCGACGGCCACGGCTCCGATCGAGCCGGTCGGCTGGTCGTCAAAGATCGGCTGCCAGGTACGGCCGAAGTCGTTGGTCTTCCACACTCCACCGTTGCAGACCCCGATATAGAAGACGCTGGGCTGCATGGCCACGCCGGCGACAGCGCGGGTACGTCCGCCACGGAAAGGACCAATCGCCCGCCAATGGAGCGATTTGAGCAAGGAGGGATCAAGCTGCGTTAACGGCTCCACTTTCTGAGCGTCGTTACCTTTAGACTTCTGCGGTCCTGGCTTTGCCTGCTGGGGGGCTGCCGGAGAGAGGCAGCAAACACAAAGCAAGGTTGTCGTAACCAACGCACGCCAATGTGAATGTGAGAGCACAGTCGTTTCCTCCAAAATGGGAACCAAAGCATACAGCAGGGACCCTAGTGCAGCAATAAGGGCAACGTACGATTTCTCAGCCGCCGTAGTCCGCACGTCACGCCGAAGCCGTAGTAACATCGAAGGAATTCAAAAACGGAGCATTCATCCCTTTGCAAACTAATGGCGACGAGGCAGTCCGGACTGTTTCTCTGGTCCGGCATTACAAGCTGGGGCGTTCGATCATCCGCGCGGTGGACGGAGTAAGCCTGGCAGCCGGCCGGGGCGAGTTTATCGCCCTGCTGGGCGCATCGGGTTCAGGCAAGTCGACACTGCTCAACCTTCTGGCGGGCTTGGATCGGGCAGATTCGGGCGCCATCGTCGTGGAAGGAAAGGACCTGGCCACGCTGAATTCCCTCGAGCTGGCCCGGTATCGCCGCCACACCGTGGGCATGGTATTCCAGTCGTTCAATCTGGTCCCTAACATGACGCTCTACGAAAACGTGGAGCTGCCCATGCGCCTGGCCGAGGTGCGCCGCCGCGATCGCAAGGCCCGAGCACGCGAGGCGCTGGAGAAGGTTGGACTGAGCGAGCGCATGAAGCACCGCCCCAGCGAGATGTCCGGCGGCGAGCAGCAGCGGGCGGCGCTGGCCCGGGCCCTGGTCAATGAGCCCAAACTTCTTTTGGCGGACGAACCCACCGGCAATCTCGACTCGAAGACCGGTACTGAAATCATGGACCTGATCCAGGGACTGAATCGTTCGCTGGGGATGACGGTAATCATGGTGACCCACGAGCGCCCTTTGGCCGAACGCTACGCGCACCGCATGGTCTTTCTGAGTGACGGAAAACTCCTGCAAGAAGTCGAAAACAAGAAAGGGGCGGCGAAGTGAAGCTCTACGATATGGTGGAACTGGCCGGACGGAACCTGCGCGAAGCCGGGTTGCGTAACTCGCTCACCACGCTGGGCATCGGTGTCGGCGTAGCTTCTCTCGTCGCCATGGTCTCGCTCGGGCTCGGCCTGGAGAGACTATTCAGCAAGCAGCTCGGCCGCTCCGGTCTCTTCGATTCCGTTTTTGTGACAGCCCGGCAGGAAACGCGCGCGCTACGGCCGGGGCAGCCGGCAGAGACCGGTCCGCCCAAGCCGCTCGACGATTCGGCGCGCAAGGCGCTTGGAGAAATTCCGGACGTTGTCGAGGTGTATTCGAATTTCACTGCCGTCGGCGAGTTTCGTCTGGAGGCGGCCAAGCCCGAGGATTCGCATTTCAGCATCATCGGCGGGTTGCCGCCGTCGGCGCGCGGCAGCGAAGCCTTTGACGAGTTTCAGGGACAGTTCTACTCGTCCGACAACTCCGCCGAGGTCATTTTGCTGGCACAGTTCGCCCGCGCCCTGCTGGGACTGCCGCAGCAGCCGCAGAGCGCCGATCAAAAACTGACACAAGAGCAAGTCAATCAGCTCCTGGGTAAGAACCTGATTCTGCGCTACGCGGAGCGTTCAGCCGGCCCGCCGCCCCCAGCGGCAGGCGACCCAGCGGGAAGTTCTTCCGATACCTCGGCATTCAACGTGGTGCGCCGCGAGCAAGCGCTGAAAATCGTGGGTGTGGTGACGAACGAGCCGTATCGCGGTATGAGGCAGGGCATGACGTCAGTCCTGTTACCGGTTTCATTCGCGGAATCGCTCAATATGGTCCAGCCCGGCGACGTGCGCAGCCTAATCAGTCCCACGCAAGGCAAACGCTACAACTCGCTCACGGTACGCGTGGCGCGGAGCAAGCAGGTCCCACAGGTGGAAGAGCAGATCAAGAAGCTGGGCTTCACCGCGTTTTCACTCATGGATGCATCCCGCGGCCTGGCGCTCGCGTTCAAGATCCTCGATACCTTCCTCGGGATTTTCGGCAGCCTGGCCTTGGTTGTCGCATCGCTCGGCATCGTGAACACGCTGGTGATGGCGATCCTCGAGCGGCGGCGCGAAATAGGGATCATGAAAGCGCTGGGTGCGAGCGACGGCGACGTGAAGAGGATTTTCTTCGTCGAAGCCGGCACGATGGGGGTCTTGGGCGGCAGCCTGGGCGTCGGTATGGGATGGCTCATCGGCCGAATCATCAATTTCGGTGCCAACCAGTACTTGCAACGGAATCTGGATGCCAAGCCGCAAGACTTCTGGTATGTGTCGTTGTGGCTGGTGATCTTCGCGGTGCTCTTTTCGGTCCTTGTCAGCCTGTTTGCGGGACTGTATCCGGCCTCGCGCGCCGCCAGGCTCGATCCCGTGCAGGCGTTACGGCATGATTAGCTATTAGGATCGGGTGATCCGCATCTGAATTACTGATTGCAAATGTCCAAGGTTCTTTCATCGTGTCTTCTTCTGCTGTGCTCGCTGCCCGCGTTCGCCGCTGCACGCGTGCAATGTGGGACCGTGAAGAGCCAATATATGGCGCGGCCCGTGGGTTATTGCGCGATGCTGCCACCGAGCTACGATGAGCAGCCTGCACGAAAATATCCGGTGCTCTACTTTCTGCACGGGCTTGGAGGCGACCAGTCATTTCTGGTTTCGACGGGCGGCTGGAATGTGATCGCTGACGCCTGGGAACAAAAGCGCCTGGCCGAATTCGTGGTTGTCACGCCGCAGGCCGGCAGTTCTTTTTATATCGACTCCAAGAACGGCCAGACAAAGTACGAAGATTTCTTCATCCGCGACTTTGTCCCGCAAATGGAAAAGAAATTCCATTTGCTGGGCACTCGCCATGGGCGGGCGATCAGCGGCATCTCGATGGGCGGATACGGGGCGCTGCGGCTTGCTTTCAAGTATCCACAGATGTTTGTTTCCGCCGGCGGCCTGATGCCGGCCCTCATGGAAGAACTGCCGCACGGCTCTCGCGATGCAGCCTTCACCGCCTTCTTCGGCACGGCGTTCGGTTCGCCGCTGGATGAAGCTTTCTGGAAAGCCAATACGCCCTTTGTCTATGCCCGAACGGCAAATCTCGCCGGCATGCATGTATTCCTGAGCTGCGGCGAGCAAGATGATTACGGCTTCGATAAAGGCACGCGCGAACTGGACAAGCTGCTGGGTCACCGCCACGTTGCGCACTTAACCCACCTGAGCCCCGGCGAGCATGACTGGCTGTTCGTGGCCCAGTATCTTTTAGAATCGTTGCAGTACCAGGCCAAATCCTTCGCGCCGGACAAATGATGAGAGTTACCAACTGCTGTATGGAGTTCCTTCGCTGCTGATTCTGGAGGAACCACTGTGCACGTCGGTGATTCCTAGCGGAACGTCTCCTAGAGTAAACACGTCGTCTTGCACGGCCTGCCAGGTAGCGTTCGATCCAGTGAACGGATCTGTAGGGATGTTGCGAAGGTATCCCGTTCTGACCAAAGTGTCCAGATCTTGCGGCGCCTTCTTCTTGTCCTCCGTATACTGATTGATCGCGTCGCGCATCGCATAGAGATCGTTCTTGAGCACTGTTTCCTTGCTGTGGAGCTCATGGGACCTGCTTCTGCAACCCAGATACAAGACAGAACTCAGAGCAAGCGCCGTGACCATCGTGAGATGCATCTTAGTCATACGAAATCGGATACTCTTCATTAACCACTAGAAGAACGAATGAGCTTGCAACTCTTGCTTCTGGTCTCTTAGTGTCTTGTAAGATTTTCAAGATCGATCCGTTAAACCGTGTCTCTAAGAAGAACGGAAACCTGGTGAGGAACCCATGCGTTGGTTGATTGTGGTTGTAGCTCTGGTGGGCGTGGTGGACTCGGCCCTGGCCCTGCGCGAGCACTATCGAACGGACACGTCGCCGTGCAGCATCAACGATAAGTGGGACTGTGGCATGGTCAATCACAGTCCGTACGCCGTCTTTCACGGCGTTCCAGTGGCGGTCATCGGCATCGGCGGTTACACCTTGATTGGCGTCTTGGCCGTAGCCAGGAAACGGTTTATCGTTTTTCTGGCAGCGGTAGTGGGCCTGGCATTTTCGCTCTACCTGACGCGCATCGAAGCGCGAGTCCTGGAAGTGTGGTGCATCTATTGCGTGATTTCCCTGGGAATCATTTCGCTCATTACTATGCTCGCGTTCATCCATTGGCTGGCATGTCTTCTGCGTGATCGCCGTGCCCAGTCAGAGAGCTAAATGCACTCCCCATCCGACCCGTTGGCGGCTGTACTGTTGTAACGCTTCAGACAGCTGATCTGTGGACAGCTTCATGACTTCCGGCCTTACAATGGCCTCACCCTAACCAATTCATTGTCGGAAGGAGAATAGCTATGCGAAGACTATTCCTGTGTGCCATGTGCATGCTGCTCTGCCTGGGCACGCTGGCATCACAGGAGTGCAAAAAAACCGAGCTGAGCGCCGACCAGAAGAAGTATTTCGATGACGCTCTGCAGAAGTTTGCCGCTTGCCCGCTTCCCCTCGACAGTTCCTGCCGGGCTGCGCTGGCGCAAGCGATGGACCACGTCTACGGCGTCAACTTTGGCAGCTTGACCCCGGGTGAAATCACCAAGAAAGTGGCCGGGGACGCGAGTTGGAGCCGCTTGGGCAGCGCGTCCGACCAGAGCGCCTTGAAGACCGCCCAGGACAATGCCAACTGCGGCAAAGCAGTAGTAGCCGTTCTAGCCTCCGACAGCGGCGGACACGTGGCGATCATTCTTCCTGGATCGCTTTCGCACTCGGGAAGCTGGAAGCTGGATGTCCCGAATTCGGCCAGCTTTTTTACACATAATCCCAGCAAATCCTTTGCGGGCAAGTCGCTTGCGTATTCCTTCCCCAAAGCTGACGGAGTTGAGTTGTACGCGCGGAAATAACATAACGATTGCACGGTTCGGTACATTTTTTGGGTCTACACGCACCATGTGGCACAGCCGCGCCCGGCTGTGCCAATTTTTGGGATATCTTAAAGTGGTTCTTGAACTTTTGCTGTTTGTCCTAAGAGTGCGAACGCTTATTCTAGGCTGTGTTCCAAAGAGAAATGCTCATGGGCCTGTGAGGTCAAGAAGGATTTCCCGGACGTTGGGCCACACACCCGACCCAGGATCAACAATCTCATAATGCCCAGTCTGCGGCAGGGTGATCAGCTCGACTTCTTCGCCCATCTTCTTTTTGCGCTCGGCATAGCTGCAGGCGATTTCGTAGGGGACGTCATCGTCGACCGTGCCGTGCACCAGTTTCTGGATTGCGTGCGGAATGCGCTGTTCCGCCGGCGACGCCTCGCGATAGCGCTCGGGAACTTGATTGGGCGGCCCGCCGAGGAACTCCGCAACAGCGTCGTTGCTCAGGTGCAGCTCCCAGCCACGGCGAAGGTCAAGTACACCGGCCAGAGACAAGACATGGGATACGGACGGCTCGTGCGCCGCCAGGCACAAGGCGAGTTGGCCACCGGCTGAGTACCCGGCAACGCAAACGCGCTTGAGGTCGACCACCCCCTTTAAACTTTCCTCGGCGCATCTAGTCAGCGCGCGAAATGCCGAGCGGATGTCTTCGAATGTGCCGGGCCAGCCGCCACCAGATTGGCCCACGCGGCGGTACTCCACATTCCACGTGGCCACGCCTTCTTTCTTGAGTGCGTGACAAAGATGAGCGACATGCGTCAGGTCATATTGGGCGCGCCAGTAGCCGCCATGAATGACGAGGACAACCGGATGCGAGCCCTTGCCCGCGGGCAAGCGGACATCAACGAACTGGTTGGGATCGTTGCCGTAGCTGATGCGCAAATCAGCGGCTGGGGGTGTCGTGCTGAGATTGTCTTCGCTGGACACGGGTAGGAAGTATAGAACGCTAGCGGCGGCTAAAAGCATTTTAACGGTCGCCATTGGCACTTAGCCCTTAGCACTTAGCCAACCGCGTGAGTCAAATGCGATCGGCTAAGGGCCAAGGGATAAGGGCTAACGGCTGTTTCTGGCTACTTGGGCCGCGATCCGCCGCTATCGTGAGACGGGCTGGATGCAGGGCTGGATGCAGCGGCTCCCGCACCTCCGGATGAAGATGGTGTGCTCGATGCTGCCGGAGCGCTCGAGCCAGAAGATCCACCTCCGCCGGAAGAGTGTGACGGACCTGAGGACGAAGAGCCGCTGGACGAAGAGCTCGCATGCGACTCTGCGCCTCCTCCTGACGCGTGCGAACCGCTCGAAAGCGAGGCGCCTCCACTGTCATGACTGTGGTGAGAAGATGCGGTCGCCGATGAATCATTACGGCCTGAGTCGTGGTTGGACGAATTGCCACGGTCCGAGCCGTGATGCGCGGATTGAGCCGGACTGTCATGTGCGGCCCCGCGAGTTGCCGTGCCATCGTGCTTCGCGCTCTTGTCTGTGTCCCCATGCTTTTCAACGTAGGCAGACCCCGGCTTCGTGCTCTTGTCAGCGTTAGCTGGTTTCTCCACATAAGCGCTTGTTGCCTTGCCGCTGCCGGAAGAAGAAGCCGTGTAGTAGTCGTGATGATGGTGGTGGTGTTTCAGATGGACGTAGTGATCGTACTGCTGGCAGTCCACGTAGGGATATTCAACACACGGGCCACGATTTTTGTAGTACTTCGCGTAGAAGTCGTTGTAGTCATGGTTGTTGGTGTCAAACGGAGAAGCCGCGACTGAGGCCCGCGACCGAGGCCCACGGCAATTGGCCATCTGATAGGCGCGGTTGTCGCGGAACATGCGCAGGTCTTGCGCATGCCGGTCCTGCAGTTGGCGGCAGGCGTCGGAGTCACTGCCGGACATTCTTGAACATTCCTGGAGATCCAGCTTCTGCCAGGTTTTCAGATCGTCGATCTGCTGATCGAGATCATGCTGCAACTGTTTACAAGGATCCTTAGGCGCGGCGCTTACAGAGAAGGGAAGAAGCACTAGGAAAAGGAAGCAGCCGAGCGAAGAAGAGGCCCATCGATGACTCATAACCGAGTACCTCCTTGCTGCGAATCATTACACTCAGAATAACCCGTGCTTAGTAGTTTTATTTTGTGAAGTTTAGTTTAGATGCTCGGGCCAGCCCTGGTCAGGGTTGCTCCTAACAGCTTGTCAGCCGTGCGGGCTGCTGCCTTCGGGACGTGAATCCGCGGCTATTTGTTTTTCTCGGTGTCTCCGGATCTCTGTGGTAGATTTTTCGGCTTGACCACCCAACTCGACAACACGCTGGCCGCGCGTTTTGTGACTCTGGCGCTGGAGTGTGTCCACCGGCAGTACCCGAACAAGGTCAGCCACGTGCTGAATCGTGATGCGGACGCCGTCTCACCCCAGCGCCTGACCCCGGCGTTTTATGGCTGCTACGACTGGCACTCCGCGGTACACAACCATTGGCTTCTGGCGCGACTGGCCCGGCTGTTTTCCGAGGCGCCGTTCGCGCCTGCGGCAGCTCAGGCGCTCGAGCGCAGTCTGACCGCCGAGAATATTCATGGCGAAGTCGCTTACCTGAACGGCGAGGGACGGCAGAGTTTCGAGCGTCCTTACGGACTGGCGTGGCTACTGCAATTGGCGCAAGAGCTCCGCGAGTGGGACGTAACAACGGCCCGTGTGCTCGCTTCTAACTTGCGCCCGCTGGAACAGTTGGCGGTGCAACGCCTGGCAGAGTGGCTGCCGAAGCTTCCGTTTTCGGTGCGCTCCGGAGAACACAGCCAGACCGCGTTTGCTCTTGGACTGATGGTGGACTACGCTCGCAGCAGAGGCGACCGCATCTTCCTTGAAATGCTGGTCGCGCGGTCCAGGTCTTTTTATCTTGGGGACCGAAATTGTCCGTTGCAATATGAGCCTTCAGGAGAGGATTTTGTTTCGCCAGGACTGGCCGAAGCCGACGTCATGCGACGCATCCTGACGAAGGACGAGTTTGCCGCCTGGTTCGACACCTTTCTCCCCAAGTTGCCGGAAAGTTTTCAGCCTGTGACTTCGCCCGACCCCAGCGATCCCAAGTTCTCTCACCTCGACGGTCTGAATCTGAGCCGTGCGTGGATGCTGGAAGGAATTGCATCCGCACTCCCGGACGGCGATCTCCGGGTGGCTGCGTTGCGGACGAGCGCCCAATCGCATTGTTCCGCCGGGCTCGCCGGCGTCACCGGCGAACACTACGTCGGCTCACACTGGCTGGGGACGTTTGTAGTGTATCTGCTGACGCGCCGGGGCATAACGGAGTGATAACACGCTACTTGCATCGGTGACAAACCCATGCGGTGTGGCACCGGCACTCATGCCGCTGC
>Ga0066903_100003924_pt1 | contig 12371 bp, 10 predicted proteins | sample PanSoiMetaGPlot1_FD_67491 | JGI IMG/M metagenome (GOLD analysis project Ga0066903, IMG submission 67491) | Tropical forest soil microbial communities from Panama analyzed to predict greenhouse gas emissions - Panama Soil - Plot 1 (version 2) | ecosystem: Environmental > Terrestrial > Soil >...
CTGGACAAGGACAAGGACAAAGACAAAAACACGCACACCGAAAGGAAGTCCCGCCGCCCCAGGCACCATAGCCGGAGACAATCCGGTTCCGGAGAGAATCACAAGACATGAGCGCCCAAGCTCGAGAGACGGCGTGGAGCATAAAGCATCATCGCGCAAGGCAATGCAGGACAGAGCGCGGGGAGACCACACAACACGGAACGCCAAAGAGGAGAATTCTGATGAAGAACACTGGAACTTTGCAGGTAACTACCCCGACCGATCGCGAGGTTGTGCTCACGCGCGTCTTTGACGCCCCGCGCCATCTCGTATTTGCCGCATTAACCCGGCCCGAGCTGATCCAGCGCTGGTTCGGACCGCGCGGTTTCTCCGTGCCGGTTTGCGAAGTCGACTTGCGCGTCGGGGGCAAGTGGCGCTACATCCTTGAGGGTCCTGACGGACGCAGGATGGGCATGAGAGGTTCCTATCGCGAGATCGCTCCGCCCGACCGCCTGGTGCACATGGAGTCCTTTGACGACTATCCGGGCGAATCGCAGGTAACCACCATCCTGGTGGAGCAGGACGGCAAGACCACCCTGACCGCCACCGTCCTGTGCGAGTCGAAGGAGATTCGTGACGGGGTCATCAAGTCCGGCATGGAAGACGGCGCTGCGGAAACCTATGACCGGCTGGCTGAATTGCTGGCCACAGCGGAGTTCCGGGCAATCGCCGCGAACGCCGCGTGAATGTAAGCAGGAGCGTGTGGGGCGCAAGAGCCCGGGCCACTTGTCGCCCTTCGATCCGCCCGAGCGTAGAGACGTAGCAGGCTACGTCTCTACCGGGCGCTGTATCGGCTGGGATCGTAACCAAGCGAATGCTAAGGAGAAAGGCAGTATGCAGAAAATCACGCCATTTTTATGGTTTGACGGCAATGCTGAAGAGGCCATGAACTTTTATACTTCGGTCTTCAAAGACTCGAAAATCGTGAGCGCCCGTCGCTATCCTGATGCCGGTCCCGGCCCGCGTGGCGTTCTGGGCGGCTCATTCCGAATCCATGGACAGGAATTCATGGTGCTGAACGGAGGCCCGCAGCACAAGTTCACGCCGGCCATCTCCCTCTTTGTGAACTGTGAGACCCAGGAAGAGGTGGACGAACTGTGGGAGAAGCTGTCCGCCGGCGGCAAGAAAGAGCGCTGCGGATGGGTGACGGACAAATTTGGGCTGTCGTGGCAGATCATTCCCACAGCCCTGGGTCAGATGTTGGGTGACAAGGACGCGCGCAAGTCTGGGCGCGTCCTTGAAGCCATGATGCAGATGAGCAAAATTGAGATCAGCAGATTGAGGCAGGCCTATGAACAACAATGAATCGTCGAAACCCGGTTCGGTCGTCACTGCGTGCGCCGGAGCAGCACGACGGCCAGAGGAGAACAGCATGAAGCACACGTTGAAGGTTGCCGCGCGGGGCGACTACGAAATCGTAATGACGCGCGTCCTGGACGCTCCACGGCGCCTTGTCTTTGACGCCTTTACCAAACCGGAGCTGGTCAAACGCTGGCTCGGCGTCTTCGGGGGATGGGAACTCGCGGTGTGCGAGATCGACCTGCGCGTGGGCGGCTCCTATCGTTGGGTGTGGAAGAACGCCAACGGCATGCAAATGGGCATGCGCGGCGTCTATCGTGAAATCGTGCCGCCGGAAAAAATCGTCAGCACGGAGCGTTTTGACGAAGCCTGGTATCCGGGCGAAGGGCTGGGCACGCTTCTGTTGACCGAGCAAAGCGGCCAAACCACCGTGAACTCAGTCGTACGCTACGAAACGCGGGAAGCGCGTGATGGCGTCCTCAAATCTCCCATGGAAAGCGGTGTTGCCGCGAGCTACAACCAGCTGCAGCAGGTGCTCGATTCCCTCGCTGCGGATGGCGAGCCGGCCCGGAAGCAGGCATGAACCAGCCTGTTCAAGGCAGCAAGTTGATGCCCGGCCGCGCCGGAAACTGATCGTTGCCACTCTATGCCGCCGTCAATTCGTGGATGATGGCGGCACAGATCTGGCCGCCGCTGACCTGGTCAAAGCGCGCAAACATCGGCGAGGTGTTCAACTCGAGAAATACCAGCTGCCCAGTATCCGGATCAGTCTTGAAATCGGCCGCGCCGAAGTCCAGACCCAGCCGTGACATGAGTTGCCGCAGGCTGGAGAGCTCTCGAGGGATTTCCGGCAAGGGGATGAGTTCAGCGTCCTGGTTCACTCGATAGTCAAGGGAGTTGCTGCGAACTTCAAACGCAAAGGCCGACTGCCCGATGACATAAACCCGTACCTCCGGCGCCACCAGGCGCTTCTGCACGATAGCCGGCATCGCGGCCAGGCCATCGCGGAGCTTCGTTTTCTCCAACGCCTCGGAGAGCGGATAGCAGTAGTCGCCGCCCAGCACCGGTTTGGCGATCATCGATTCAATGCCGTTGCCGGCGAGCCTGGCAGCTTCATTGGTGATCCAGGTTGGCGGGGTGCGCAGGCCGGCGCCACGGGCAAGCACAAACGCCGCCGGCTTGTTGATTGCCGCAGGGCAGATCTGCCGGTTGAGCAGGCGGATCTTCGGCTCGGATAAGAGCCATCCCAGCAGAGTCTGATACCAGGCGGCTGCGCGCGTACCCACTTCAGGCCGGGGATCTTTCATGCCTCCAAACACATCATGGCGAATGAAGGCGCCGGTGGCTTGGATTTTCTTGCCTGAAAATCGCGGAGCACCCTCCTCCGGGTTCCAGCAGAATGCGGGACTCTCGTGGATAGGCAGTCGCAGATCCAAGAACTCCACGCTCGCTCGTTGCGCGGCTTTCGCCAGAGCGGTAAGGTTAGGGTCCTCGTAACCGCCAGCCAGTAGGAGTGCCATGCCGAAGCCAGGTAGGAAGAGCCAGACGGCTCAGTAAGCTCCGAATGGTCCGCCACGCCGGGCCATCTCGCTGGGGGCCAACTCCGCCGGGCCTTCGGCGTCAATTGTGGTTGGATGCTCTTCGCCGAGAGCCTGAGTCGTTACCTCTTCTCCAATAGCAAACGTGGTTGCAAATTCTTCTGAAATAGGTACGGTTGTTACATGATCTAGCCCGTCGCTCATCTCATACCTCTTGCAAAAATCGATCTAAAGCCCGGATAGTATAAGCGGAAATCAAAAGCCATCAAGGCGGTTTTCGACCAGACGTGCAATTTACGCACGATCCGCGTGCCGTTGTGGGAATTTACGTGCTGAATGTCCAGGCAGGCCTGCTGATCGATCACGTTGCTGTGATCATTTTCCAATACAAAACTTGGTTCGTCGGGAGTGGCCGCGAACAGTGGCTAACGCGTCTTTCTCTTCAGCACGGCATTTGCCGCGTTCACAATGTAGGGCGCCGTGAGCCCGTATTTGTCCATGAGCTGATCGGGAGTGGCCGACTCGGCGTAGGTGTCCTGTATGCCGACAAATTCCATCGGCACGGGGTTCGACTTGGCGACGGCGCGAGCCACCTGCGATCCCAGTCCGCCGTCGAGCAGATGCTCTTCCGCGGTCACAATCGCGCCGCACTCCGCGGCCGCTTGGGCAACCGCCGCTTCGTCCACCGGCTTGATGGTGTGCATGTCATAGACGCGCGCATCGATGCCGGCGCCGGCCAGCTGCGCCTGCGCTTGCAAGGCGTAGCTCACTTCCAGCCCGCAGGCGATGATGGCCACATCGCGTCCGCCGCCATGCTGCTTGGCCCTGCCGATCTCGAACGTCTCGTTCGGACCGTAGATGATCGGGGCCTTGGGGCGCCCTGTACGCATATAAACCGGACCGGCATGTTCGGCCATGCGATGCACCAGGGCGCGGGCGCAGAATTCGTCTGAGGGGCTGAGCACCACGAAGCCCGCGAGCGCGCACATGAGAGCATAGTCTTCTACGGCCTGCTGGCTCGGCCCGTCCTCGCCAATGGAAATCCCTCCATGTGACCCGACGAACTTGGCGTTCACGCCCGGATAAGCCACGCACATCCGCAGCTGGTCATAGCCTTTATCACAAAGAAAGACCGCGAACGACGACGCGAAAGGCAGCTTGCCGGAGAGTGCGAGCCCGCTGGCAATGGAAACCATGTTCGCCTCCGCGATTCCAACCGTGAAAAAGCGCTCCGGAAACTCCTTCTGAAACTTGGCGCTGAAGGTCGACTTCGCCAGATCAGCATCGAGCGCCACCACGTTCGCATTCCGCCTGCCCAGTTCCACCAGCGCCTGCCCATACGCTTCACGCGTGGCGACACCCATCTTCAGTTCGAACTTGGGCGTCGTATTCGGAATGGTGGTTGAGCTCAATGGCCTCTCCTCGTTCTTATCTGCGTCTATCCGCGCAAGTCTGCGGCTAAAAGTTTTTTGCCGCCGCTTCCAGCTCGGCAACAGCCGCGGCAACCTGCTCCGGTTTGGGAGCCACGCCGTGCCATTCCGGATTGTTCTCCATGAAGGACACGCCTTTGCCCTTGATCGTGTTGGCCACCACGCAGGTCGGTTTGCCGTCGCGCGCGGCCCGCGCCGTCTCCAGCGCGGGAATCACCTGGTTGAAATCGTGTCCGTCGATTTCCAGGGTGCGCCAGCCGAAAGCTTCGAACTTTTCCACCAGCGGCGCTGGATCAAGAATGTCTTTCAGAAAGCCGTCCAGCTGTTGATGGTTGTAGTCGACAATCACGGTCAGGTTCTCCAGCTTGTGATGGGCGGCGAACATGGCCGCTTCCCAGTTCTGCCCTTCCTGGATCTCGCCGTCGCCTGCCATCACAAATGTATGCCAGTCCTTCTGGTCGATCCGTGCCGCCAGTGCCATGCCGATGCCTACGGAAATCCCTTGTCCCAGCGATCCGGTATTTGCCTCCAGCACGGGCAGAAAGCGCTTGTCCGGATGCCCCTGCAACGGTGACCCGAGCTTGCGCAGCGTCGGCAGGACCGAGTGGTCGATGTAGCCGGCTTCCGCCAGCACCGCGTAGAGCGCCGGACAGCCGTGCCCCTTGGAAAGCAGAAAGCGGTCGCGCTCCGGCCACCGCGGATCCTTAGGATTGTGGCGCAGCACGCGGAAGTAGAGCGCGGTCAGCAGCTCCACCTCAGAGAGCGAGCCCCCAGGATGGCCGCTGCCGGCTGCGCCGATCATCTTCACGATCTCGATGCGCAGGCGATTGGCCCGGCGCTTCAGCTCGAGAACGGATTCTATTTTTTGGGCTGGGGTCACGTCTGCGGTTGTACTCATCGGGGGATTCGTTCTCCGGCTGCGGCCCTGCGCGCGGCAGGACGGGCAGATTGCGGGGACTTGTGCGGACGCTCCTTGCCTGTTTCGATGACGGTTTCGATCTGGACTTGCTGCCGGGTTTTGCGTAGAAGCTGCTTGCTCCGATCGCTGGTGAGATATTGCGCGATCAGCCTGGCAACTTGCTGTAGCAACACTCGTTCCTGTCGCGCGAGCGGCTTGCCCGTTTCGGCAACAATCAGCCCGAGCGTACGCGCGCCCAGCCGGATAGGCACCGCGATTTCCGACCTCACATCGTCCAGCTCCATCGCCGACGGCGCCGCCCCGCTTGAGGCCTGGCGCACGCCCAGCTTTTCCACCGCCAAATAGATGCCGGTCCACAAATACCCGCGCCCCTGCGAGAGCGTTGCCGCAATCGCCTCCAAAACATCGGCCGGCCTCTCCGCTCGCCCTGAGGCGAGCTTCTCCTTCACGCACAAGAGCACGGCATGGGCGGATTGCAGGCGTTCAGCCATGTTGAAAGAAATAGGTCGCGAAAGGGAACAACTTCAGTTTAACCGCCGCTTCAGGCAGGGTCAACGAAAGATATGGACCTTGAATGTTGCACAATAACTTGTGCATGTATCTCATGACACGGCCAGCAGCCAGTCACCGAAAGCTAAATACTAAGTACCAAATACTAAGTACCAAGTGACTAAATACCGATCGCTTCCTCTTCTTCAAATCCAAACTCCTCCTGCGTCTCGTAACACATCCACACTGGCGCAAAGGAGAGGCGGTGCAGCGGCGTGGGGCCGTGCTCGCGCAGCGCGGCCAGGTGTTTGGGTGAGCGATAGCCCTTGTTCGAAGCGAGATCGTACTCAGGATAGACCGGCGACCAGCGGCGGATCATCTCGTCGCGATGGACCTTGGCAATAATGGAGGCCGCGGCAATTGAGGTGGAGAGAGCGTCGCCGTGGATGATCTTGGTCTGCGGGCAGTTCCACTCGATCTGTACGGCATCGAGCAGCAGATGGTCCGGCGCGGGAGAGAGCTGGGCCACTGCCAGGCGCATGGCCAGCAGTGAAGCCCAGTAGATGTTGATCTGGTCGATCTGGGCCACGTCCACGGCGGCCACGGCATAAGCAATCGCGTGCTGCTGGATGCGCTCGGCCAGCTTTTCCCGCGTCTTCTGGTCCAGCAGCTTCGAGTCACGCAGCCCCTTGATGCGGTAGTCGCGTTCCAGGATCACGGCGCCGGCCACCACCGGACCAAACAGCGAACCGCGCCCTACCTCGTCCACGCCCGCCACCATTCTTGCGCCCGCAGCCCAAGCCAGCTTTTCGAACTTTTCCGTGCACTTCAGGCGCTTGAGCAGGCGCATCTTCATCGTGCCCACCGAAAAAGGCAGCCCGGTTTTCTGGTTGATGGGAATAGCGCGTTTCTTCCGCTTACGACGGGCGGGCATGCCAACAGGGTAAACCGAACGTCGGCTGCAAGCAAAATGCAGCGTTCCCGATTTGCTCATTTATTGTGGATGACCAAAGGTCAGGAACTAAGGACTCAAGAACTCTCAACTCGCTCCGCGGATGCATCGCCGCAACTTAAGCCCTTATGGGAAGGAAACTTGCTACCCCGTGTTCTGGGACGAATCACTTCCCTTTTCCGGATTAGATCGGGAATCGCTTACAGATTTGTGGATCGGTTATTACGAACCAGTTTTGTCGAAGCCCATCCCCAAAACTGGGCCGAGTGGACTTCATTCAGGGACGAATTCCACTGCGCTGGCTGTTAGAGACCGTCGCTGGGACGACTGACTTCACGATCCGGGAATGCCTCCGTGATGAAGCATCCGGATTTGTAGATAACGCGATTGATAACTTGCTAGTAAACCATTGATTTCAAGCAAATTCATGGTGGAACTCTGATTGCATTTTGTCACAAGGGGGGATTTCCGAGAGTTGAGGATGAGAAGGAAGTTTGTTTTCAGGATCAAATCTCATACTTTCCTCCAAATCCGATAAATACAAAACTTTATGGAGGCTGTGATACAGATGAAGCCTACTATCCGACAGATACTTGCGGGCGTGCTGTTTGCCTGCTTAGTCTCTCTTCCGGTATTTGCGGCTCTTACTGGCGACATTAGCGGAACGGTGAGCGACCCCAACGGGGCCGTGGTCACCGGCGCCAAAATTACGGTGAAAAACGTAAGCACGGGGGCCGTTCGCACAGCGGTCACCGGCGACATGGGTCAGTTTTCCGTGGCCCAGCTTGAACTGGGTACCTATGAAGTCTCGATCGAAAAGAGCGGCTTCAAGGCTTACACCGAAAAGGTCACAGTGCGGAGCGGCGAAGCCGCGCGCATGAGCCCGCAGTTGGAAGTTGGCGGGGCCGGCGAAGTGGTGACCGTTGAAGCCACCAATCAGACTCTTGACGTGGCCACCGCGCAGATCAGCAACACGCTTGAGACCGAACTCATTCAGGCGCTTCCCAATCAGGCTCGTGATCCGGTGGCCTACGCCACGCTTTCCCCGGGCACGGTTCCCGTCAGCAAAGACAATCCTTTCCTCGGGACCGGCAGCTTCAATTCCAACGGCTCCCGTGGACGCGCCAACAACATAGTGGTCGATAACATCATCAGCAGCGACATCTCTACCACCGGTGAAGCCGGCAATGGGACGTTCAGCTATGACGGTGTGCAGGAGTTCAAGCTGATCTCGAACAACTTTGACGCCGAGTTCGGCCGCAACTCCGGCTCCCAGGTTCAGATCATCACCAGGGGCGGAACCAACCAGTTCCATGGCAGCGCGTACATCTTCCACCAGAATAATTACTTCAATGCTCGCGATTTCTTCAACAACACCGACCCCAACGGAAATCCTGGACCTGGACTGGTGAACCATTTCGTCCAAAATCAGGGTGGTTTTACCGCCGGTGGCCCGCTCTGGAAGGATCACACCTTCCTGTTCGGTCACTGGGAGCTCGATAAAACCCGCGGCAGCTCCGGTTCGGTTGTAGCCACGGTGCCAACGTTGGCCCAGGCTGCCGGCATTACCGATCCAACTTCGCTCGCTCTGTTCCAGCGGTATGGCGCCCCCCAATCGGCAACCAGTGCCATCTCCAATCCGGCGCCGAACGTGGACAATGGGCACTCCTGGTCGGTCAGGCTGGATCAGAACCTGCATAACGGGCGCGACCTTTTCTTTGTCCGCTACGGCAAGAACCCTGACGCGGCGACTAGTCCTGGTCTGACGTTCATTAACACCAACCTGGCTGGCTTCGGAGCTTCATTCTCGGGCCAGGCGGTGAACGTGAGCGCAGGTTACACGATGAGCCCGACCACGAACATCGTGAACCAGGCGCGTTTCGGATTTGGCCGCGTGGCCGCAGGCTTTGTTGCCAACACTCCGTTCGCTCCCGGACCACAGATTTCGTTCCTGGACGGCACGTCAGGCCTGGGCGTTTCGAACATCATTCCCCAGGGGCGCACGCAGAAAACGCTGCAATATGGTGACACGTTGTCCTGGGTCCATGGACGCCACACCTTCAAATTTGGCACCGATATCGTGAATTACAACACTCCGAGCTTCTTCGATGCCAACATTAAAGGCACGCTCACCTTCAACACGTTTGCGGACTTTCAGGCGGGCGCGCCGCTTCAGTTTACGCAGCGCTTTGCCACCTCGACCTTCCGCATCAACAAAGCGCTGGACGCGTTCGGTTTTGTTCAGGATGATTTCCGCCTGACCAGCACCTTGACCCTCAATCTCGGCTTCCGTCTTGAATCAGCCGGCGGCGTCTCCGAGGAAAACAACATCCTCTCCAATATCGATCCCAAGAACACCACGCCTCTGGGCGTGCTCGGCACCGGCCCTCTGGGCGGAATCGATATCGGCGGCGAGGCCTTCCACCGCAACTGGAACCCCGCTCCTCGCGTGGGCTTTGCCTGGAACCCCGGCCGCGGCAAGCTGGTCGTTCGCGGCGGCTACGGCATCGCCTATGACTACATCTTCCTGAACCCGATCACCAACCTGCGTTTTGCTGCGCCGTTTGTGTACTCGATCACTCAGGCTAACTTCACGGGAAGCAACAGCTACGCGAACATCGTGGCAGGAACTTCCACGGCCCAGGCAACGGCCAAATCCGCCGTCAATGGCTTCCCCGCGACGTTCGCCAATTTCGGCTCGATTTCGGCAGTCAATCAGGACCTGAACAATCCGCGCAACCAGCAGTGGAGCGGCGGCGTGGAATACCAGGTCATGAAACCGCTGACTGTGAAAGCCACTTACGTCGGTACCCGAAACGATCGTCTCCAGGTGACCGTGCCTCTGAACTTCACTAACCCAGCCTTGCGGCCGGCGGCGCTCAATGCTTCGTCCGCCGATGGCGCGACCCTGGGCGCCCTCCGGGGGTTTGTGGCCGCGGAGAGTCCGACTTCGGCTACCGCCATCAACAACCGCATCGATCCGCGCTTCAACGCGGTTACACAGGTGCAGAGCATCGGCACCTCCAACTACAATGCGCTGCAATTTGAAGCCCTAGGCAAGTTCAGGGACCTCTCTTTCAACGCCAACTACACCTGGAGCCACAGCATTGACGATGTGTCCGACGTTCTCGGCGTGCTTGTGAATGACTCGGCCACGGTGGCAAGCCCCAACCAGCCGCTGTCATTCAACCGGGCAAACTCGCAGTTCGACTTGCGCCAGCGCTTGAACCTGAGCTACAGCTACCAGATTCCGTTTGCTCGCGGGATCGCCAATGGGTTCCTGAAGCGGGTGCTGGATGGTTGGACGCTCAGCAACATCTTCTCCACGCAGACCGGCTTCCCGGTAACCCTGCTGGCCGGCTCAATCCGGGTCCTTAACACGACTTCGGGAGCCACGCAAACAGTAGCTGACTCTCAGCTCCTGGGTGCAGGCGTGACCTGGATGAGCGGCGATGCCACTCAGGTGAAGCCGAGCGCATTCTCCAGTTCGGTGGTTGCAAGCAGCGTTTCTCAGCCATTTGTCGGCCACCAGGGAACCAGCGGACGCAATCACCTCCGCCTGGACAGCTTGACCAACCTGGACGCGGCTCTTGCTAAATCGTTCAAAGTCACTGAAGGAAAGAACTTGCAACTGCGTTGGGAGGTATTCAACGTGTTGAACCATCCCAACCTTTCCTCGTTTGTTAATACCTTCAACGTCGCTGGAAGCTTCGGCACCTACCAGTCAACTGCCACCAACATGCGGCAGATGCAGGTTGCGGCCCGGTTCCAGTTCTAGTCCTTGCGTGGACATGAGGCCAGCCTTCGGGCTGGCCTTTTTTACTGGCGGAAGCTTATTGGCGGAAGGCCTGTCCTATTGCGGCTTTGCGGGCGATGTGACCTGCAAAACGAGTTGCACGTCGAAGTCGAGCTTCAAGTTGCCTTTCGGGGCGACCAGAAGCGAATAGGCCGGATGGCTGTTGTCCAGCCCCACGTTCTTGAGTCCTATGACGCCCCTGTCGGCCGCGCTGAGTGCTCCGACCGACGAAGACATATTGGCCCCAGCCAGCTGCGCATTCGAGCTGACTGCACCCATCACTGAAGTGCCCGTATCCTTGCCTTTTGACATCTGCACAGGCATATCAGTGATTTTGGTGGTTTGTACGGTAGTACCGCGTATGGGAGCGGCTACCGCTATGATGATCGCTGGATATTGAAAAGGCAGCTCTTTCTTATTGGGCAGTATGAGCTTTTGAAATACGAGTCCAACCCGCGAATCCGGATTGGTTTTGCTGGAGCGAACTACCTCCACAACCCGGCCCAGCGCGCGTGAGTTGCGCGGCACTATGATCTTGCCCTTGTAGAGAAGATCCTGGAGCACAATGCACTCAACGGGGTCGTCGACCTTCAGTTTTTCCGCATTCAGTGATTTGGACAGCTCCGCGACAAAGATGGTTCCCGCGCCGGGCCGGAATGACCCCATGGCGTCCGTCTGCGCAGCTTCTGGCGCCTGCGACTTCTCCGGCTCAGCCTGGGAGCCGGCGGCCTGCTCGTTGCTCGGAAAGCACAGTCCTGTGGAGGCCAGACCCAGGCAAAGAATTACTAACTTAAGCTTCATCGTTCCTCCTGAAATGTGGCTCGCGGGAAGGCCGTGCAAGCGCTTAACACACTTTACCTTGATCGTTGGACTTTCAATCCCGGCAAACGTAACGTAACTTTTTCGATAAAAAGATTGCTTCAGGGCCGGCCGCAACAACGGCTGGCCGCTGCTGAAAATGCTGCTAAATCCTCATGTGGAAGCGCCTCTCGCGGTTATCGCTGAAGAGCGGATTGCAATACCTGCCTGACACGAAAAAAGCCCGCCAGAGACTGGCGGGCTGGTTTCAAAGCTCCAACCACACTTACGCCGTACCGGCTCCTGGTTAGAAGGAGTACTTGACCTGGAACCTTACCTGCCGGCCACCATAGATGGTCTGCGAGTTGTCCAGGAAAGCGCTTCCGTCCGCCAAAACCGTGTCAGTCTGAGGCGTGCCGGAAATTGCATCGCCCAGGCCGAGGTTCGGATGGTTGAAGAGGTTGAAGGCTTCAGCGCGGAATTCGAGAGCATGGTTTTCAAGTCCATGGATCTTGAACCTGCGGCTGACTGCCATCGAGTTGTCGATCGCCCCGGGCATCACGAAGGTGTTGCGTCCCAGGTTGCCGATTCCGGGTTGAACCAGGAAGTGGACCGCATTTGCGGCCACCGGATTCAACGTGCCGGTAGCTTCAAATACCTGGCCGTCATACAGCGTTCCGGGCGTGCCGCCGACGAACTTGCCGTCAACAGCCCAGCTGTTCAGCGGAGCCGAGGGGTTGCCGAGGCTCGGCCGGTCATTGGTGGCGCGCAGATCGCCATTCTGATCAAAGCCGCTGGTGATGTTCGCCGGAGCTCCGGTCTGGAATGCCGAGGTGCCGGCAATCTGCCAGCCCTTGGTAATGTAGCCCAGCGCGGTGAAAAGACCATTGCTGGAGCGGTTCACGCCCGGGATGTCCCAGACGTAAGAGAAAACAAACCGCTGCCTGCGATCGAACGTGGACAATCCGCGCTCCGCGGCCCTGCCGCCCGTGTTGACGAACTCGTTCTGCGGGAATGAGGTTGCGTTGCCTCCGGGGCTCGCGAAGGAGAAGACCTCGGAAACGGTGTCAATCAGCTTGGAATAGGTGTAGGCGCCGCGCAGCAGCAGGCC
>Ga0066903_100003925_pt1 | contig 12371 bp, 24 predicted proteins | sample PanSoiMetaGPlot1_FD_67491 | JGI IMG/M metagenome (GOLD analysis project Ga0066903, IMG submission 67491) | Tropical forest soil microbial communities from Panama analyzed to predict greenhouse gas emissions - Panama Soil - Plot 1 (version 2) | ecosystem: Environmental > Terrestrial > Soil >...
CGGCGACTCCGGCAATACCAGCGGCGCCGCGGTCACCACCCGCCCCACCGCCTCGTTTTCCATCATCTCTCGCGCACACTTCGCCGCCGCCACCAACAACTCCGGCGTGATCACCGTTGCCGCAACCGTCGCCTGCACCTTCTTCGTCTTTGCCGTCTTCGGCCCTCGGTCCGCCAAATCCTTTGCCGCCTGCAACCGCACCACCGGCGGCAACGTCTGGTCATGCATCATGTCCCGTATCAAAACCAACGCCTCGATCGAGTACTGCTCGATCATCTCCTCCAGATGCTCCCGCAAACTCGCCGCCACACATTCCTTCAAATCCTCTTCTCGGGTCGCCGTCCGCTCAAACACCTTGTCCCACGTCCGCTTCACCTTCAGCTGAAACTCCGGATTATGCGTCCAGGCCGCAAACCGCTTCACGTCCAAATCAAACGCCTTCGCGATCTCCGTCCGGTGCGCCCCCCGCACAATCATCACCGCAATCTCGTCCCATAACTTGTCCCGATCCGCCTTCGACTTGTACTGCCCGTTCCGATAGAGCTCCGGCGGCGCCTCCGGCCGCACCCCCTTCTGCGCATACCCGTAGGACACCCGCGGCCGCCGGTACCGCCGCGGCCCCAGCGGGATTTCCGGGATTTCCGGGCCGCGATTATCGAGATTTCCGAGATTTCCAGGATTTTTCTCGTCCATGCCGTCTTTCATACCCCAATTCCAAAGATTTCCGGCAAAGGGTGCCTCAAATCCTGGGGAAATTCCAGTGAAAGGGGGGAAAACTCCAGATTTCGCGCGTTTGGGTTTCCCAAACCGGTCTCCACCTTGTGTTTCCCCCTTCCCCTGATTTTTTTTCTCTCCGCAAGCCCACAAATTTTTTTTGCGGCCGCCAGCGTTGAAGAAAAAGAAGAATTTTTTTTCTCTGCCCGGATTCTGAGGGGTTAAGCGCCGAATTTCGAAGCTCGGTTTTGACCCCTCCAGGTCTTTCTTGTTGGGTGTTCAACCCAACGAGCGATGTTTCAGTTGTTGTTGGATTTCAAGCGCTTACTGCAGGAATGAATCAATCAATGCTTGATTGGCACTCTTGCTGGCACGAATACAAGCTTGAATGCGATGTTTCTACAGTTTTTGGTAGATTTGGCTTTTTGCTTCTCTCTTACTCTTCTACCACTGCCCAAGTTGCCCACGTGCGAGAGTCTTTAAAGGAAAGATTCAAGCTTCGATGGTAGTTGGATTGGGGAGGGAAAGGGGAATTTCAATTCGCTTATTCAAGCTCATCGAAGAGCCTACCCGGCAGGAAGGAGAGAAAACAGCAACGAAATGGCACGTGTCAAGTGCCTGGCCGAGTTACTCCTGTCGAATGTACGTAACAAAGTCACCAAAGGATTTTCTGATAACCCATTTTTGGTGCAAAAAATCGACGTGACAAAAATTGTCACTCGAGCGTAACTGTTTGATACCGAACGAGTTATAATATTCGGAATTCGTCAGAGCTTTTGAGAATTTCCCAAGTCGGAATAGGTGTCGAAAATTGGGCAGTTGGTTCCGATTATGCAGGTTAGATCCTTCATAAAAAAAGCACTTCCACTCAAAATATCCTCTTGTGTTTTTATTACACATCAAATATAGTCCCTTTTCGGGGTTTTACCCGATGTTTCTCGAAACGATGGAAGGCTAACACATTGAAAGGATTGAACAAAATGAACAGAACCAAACGCACGAAGAAATCCAAGAAACCCGGAACCAACGCGCTCACATGGTTTTACGGCACTTCATTCAATGGTGGCTGCCGATGAAAACCAAAAAACTCTCGTATCAATCCCCCCTGTTCACATTCTCCAACCCTAAGACTTTAAAAGGGATTAACCGCGGATTCGCGACGTTCGTCATGCACTTTGCGCCAGCTGGGAAGAGTGGCTATAACGTGTGCGGACACTCGACTGAAGGATGTCGCTACCCTTGCCTCAACTTTGCCGGTCATGGTGGCATCGGGATTAAAACCGATGCGGACACCAACATAGTGCAAGACGCGCGCATCCGGCGCGCGCGCATGTTTTTTGAGACTCGCGCGGTGTTTTGCGCGCTACTTGCGCGCGAGGTTGCGCGCGCTTGCGCATGGTCTCGCGCGCGCCGTTTGCGCGCCGTTTTCCGGCTCAACGGAACAAGCGATATTCCTTGGGAAAGAGTCCCGATCGTTTACAACGGCGCCCAGTATCCCAACATCTTTGCCGCATTCCCCAAGGTCCAATTTTACGATTACACGAAATACCCGTTCATTCGCCGTGCACACAACATCGCGAACTATCACCTCACGTTTTCCTATGCAGAGACTGCGGAAAATCATCAGGAGGCCATGACGTGGTACAGCCAAGGCCACTCCGTGGCTGTAGTTTTTGATGTCAAGAAAGGTCAACCCTTACCTTCCACGTTCCTTGGTTTGCCGGTCTACGATGCGGACTCCACCGACCTGCGTTTTCTCGACTCCCATGGCATTGCAGGACTGCGCTTGAAAGGCAATCGCCGCAACAGCGTGGGATTCATTCAACCGGTAGGTGTTGCATGAAATTTATCAACATTGAAGCGGACATTGAACTCAACGAGGCCATGGACACCACCGACGCGGTGCAAGAGTTTCTCACCACCGCCATTTGTAACGCACTGTTTGGACTGCCATTTGTGGCGCAAATCCACGCGATACAGATACTTGAGGCTACTACGGAGGATCATGAAAATGAATAGTCAACGCCGACCCCGACGAGACCGCGGCCGCCCGCGCGGCCTCCACTACCACGTGCGTGAGCAACTCGTTATGGACGTCGATACGGCGGACAAGTTTGCCCAGCTCGCGCGCCACTCGGAACACAGCAAAAGCCAGTTTTTCCGGCTGTTGATTCGCCGGGTGTTTCACGAATTGGAATTGACTGGAGAAATTAACCTTTAACCTCAACTTTAGCCTTGGAAGGGATTGAATAATGACCACAACACAAACCACAAAAATGACACGACACCAAGCGCTACTTAAAGCGCGCGATGTTTTGAGGGATGCTTTGGACGATGTGGAGGACGAGATCGTTCTGAGCGAATTGCGCGGCCTGGATGACCTTTACGAGATACACCAGGCCGAACACGTAGCGCTAACTGCAGCTGAGCAAACGATCAGCGAAATGTTGGAGGACGAGACCGAATGAGCACCGAACCCAAGTATGCACCGGAGGGAATGATTTATCTGAGCGTGGAAACACCGTCGGTGTTCAAGGAAATTTTAGTCCACGAATCCTGGGCCGACCAGAGTATCCACGAACGGAGATTGGTTGAAAAGCTGGAAGATTTGGCCGAACGCCATGGCACCCATGTGTGTGCCGAATTTTACCGAAAGGGTTGAATGCCACGTTAGATTTCGGGCCCGGAAACGACTCAACCCCCAATTCCGGGCCCGAACGTGGCAAGGCGGTACCAACCCTCCCACAGATACCCCATTTGACGTCGATAGGCCGCGGCTATTTCTTCGGTTCGTGACTCCTCGTCGCGTTCTCATGCTTCGCGGGTGGTGCCTTCACTTTGTAGCCTGCCGGAATCGTTCCTTGGGACATCAAGACCGACTCCGAGGCCATGACGGTTTGCGGCTGCGGTTGCGGCGGCATGTAGTGTGCGGCGGGTAGATGCCCCTGTGACTGCATGACGTAATTGCCTGTGCGTTGCGGATCCAGGCGGTCATCATCGAGCATTTGTTTGCGCACTTCGGCGATTTGTTCCGCTGTCATACCCGCGGTCGGGTCGGGTGGCTGCTCTTGCGCCGCTTTCACCTTTTCCGGGTCGGTGGCGGTTGCGGGTTTACCCAACACGGTCTCCGCCTGCTTGCGCGCGAGCTCTTGCACGATGGTGGGTTCACGTTTGTCGGCCGGGGGTTGATCTTTCTCGAGTTTGTCCATTGGAGCCTCCAGTGGGACGAGGATACGGCGAGATGGTCGATACGGACAACGAAATCGATACGGCGATACGGCGGATTTATTTGCGGCGGGCCTTCTTCACCTTATCCGCTTTTTTCGCGAGTTCAATCGCGTGTGTTTGCCAATCCTCCACACTCGAATCGATCACCATAAGATGCTGGCCGACTTCGGGGAGGAGCTCCACAAGGATCACACCCCTGCCGGTGTGAAGCGTCACGGGCGCATCCGGCCGGCCGGTGCAGATCACGATGTCATCAAACGCATGGCCGTCGGCGACCGCCGCGCGAATCAATTCCTCAAGCAGATCGCCCGCCACACGCGACTCTGGATGTCCCTTGACCGTAATGTAAGTTCCAGGCCTTCTTCGTTTCCGCATAGATTTCGGATTTTCTCAGATTTCCTGGATTTTTGGAATACGCGCATAGTCGTCCCAGCGGTGAATGATCTTGCGGGCGTTGGGTGGCGCTTTGAAAAGCTTCATGCCCTCGACCTCGACCGAGCTGCACCAACGGTTTGATTTCACCTGGCAGAGAATGATGTCGTTCGAGCCAATACCAATGATGTCGAATACGCCGAGCGAGGCGCCGGCTTTCATGCACACATAGCCGGCCGCTTCAAAATATCGGATCGATTTGCGTTCGTTCTTCGATCCCTTGTGCTTCGTGTTCATGGGTGGCGCATGGCGGCCTTTTCCAGCTGCACCCGCTGCTTTTTCGAAACGAAGACCATTTCGTTGTATTCCTCCCAACGTCGGCGCATGTCCGCAATAAATTGCCGTTGCCAGTTGCTGAGTTCGTCGCGGCGCTCTTCGGCCATCATGAGAAGCTCTTCAACCGTACGGTAGCGCAACTCACTCCCTTTGGTTTTCACGGTGCCTCGCTTTCAACCGATCGTATTCCTGCTGCTCTTCATCGGTCAGCTCGCCAGAACCACGCTCGAGCGGCGCCACGACCGGCTCGAGGAGCTCCTTCTGCGGTTCGCGACCGTAATGTAATTCATCATCCCAACGTCCCTGGTTGAGCCAGGTCGCAGGATTGGGCACATATCGACCGTTATCCTTGGCCCACTCTCGAGATTGCTTGGCGGCCTCCACAGCGCTCAGGATGACCTCTTGCTTGGTTTTCGACGGGCGCAGCTTTTTCCACGAGCGCCAGGCTTGACGTTTGCCAATCTTTCGCGGATAGCAACTCCAGAAGGTTTCAAATTCTTTCGACGGTTCGTCGCGTTCGTGTCCATTGCCAAAGACCGCGGCCGCGGTCTGCTCCAGGTCCGACTGGCGCGCCTGACTCTCCGTCAACCGCACCTGCATTTCGGTGACAAGCTCGTTTTGCTCGCGAAAAACATCGGTTGCGCGGGGCGCGCAAGTCGGGTTGCGCGGGGCGCGCAAGTCCCGCGCAAGTGGCCGCGCAAGTGCGCGCGAATCGCCGTTGTTTGCTCGTAGTTTGTCGATTACTTGACCGTTGTTTGCTCGTAGTTTGTCGATTTGCGCGCTGTAATAACCGTCGTTGTTTTCGACAAACAACGGGGCTAGTTTGGGCCAAATACGACGGAATGTGCGCGCGGACATATGTTTCAAGTGCGCGCGAATGTCGTCGCGATTTTTCGAGATCTTTCCCTCAATCCACACCACGTCGAGCAGGCGCCGGTAGCAACATTCCACCTCCAGGCTCATCCGTTCGACCTCCGGCGTGGCCATCAATTCATGCCACATATTAATTCCTATTTTTTCCGAATCCATGATACAAGTATTTCCATGTGCAGAAGAAAATCGGGCGGCATTCAGCCGCGAGTGAGCAAAGTCACCGGCGAAATTACCAGCTTTCGCATCTATTACACGAACAGCCTGGGGAAGCGCCAGTTCGAAACGTGCGCGTCGCGCGAGGAGGCCGACCTGCGCCTTGCCGAGCGCATGACCGCGACCTTGCGCGCGGTGCCAGTCAGCGCGCAACAGCACCAAATCCTGTTTGGCGAGCTCGCCGCGCACGTCATTACGGAGTACAAAATCAACGCGCGCGGATCGCTCGCGCAAGCGGAGGCGCGTTTCAGGCTGCACATCATTCCTGTGTTCGGTGATCGGCGCGCATCCTCCATCACGACCGACGACATCGAGACCTACACGGCGCGCCGGCAGCAGGATGGTGCCGCCAACGCCACGATCAATCGAGAACTGGAAATGATCGCCAAAGCGTTCTCGAAAGCCATGAAGGCGAAAAAGATTCACGCGGCGCCGAATGTCCCGATGCTCAAGGAAGACAATCGGCGCGAAGGTTTTTTCACGCGCGACCAGGTTGAGCGGCTGACAGCGCACCTCGAAGATCCACTGAAGAGCGCGGTATGGTTTGGGTTTCTCACCGGCTGGCGTTTGGGGGAAATCAAACGCCTCATCGTGGGCAACGTGTTCCTGGATGAGCAGGCGATTCGCATCTACCGATCGAAGAACGGCGAGGGTCGCGTGTTTCCGCTCACCGATGAATTGTGTGAATTGCTCGCACCGCTGATCCATGGACGATTTCCCGCGGAGCGCGTGTTTGACGGTCTCGGCTGCTTTACGAAGTCCTGGCGCACGGCGTGCCACAAAGCGGGCTTGCCGGTAACGGTCGAGCCGATTCGCATCCGCGGCAAGCTTCAGAAGCGCGTGAAGGTCATCGACTCGCAGCACACCTTTCACGACCTCCGACGCAGTGGCGCGCGGGAGTTGTCGGCCGATGGTGTGCCGCAACACGTCATCATGGACATGATGGGCCACAAGACCGATAGCATGTTCAGAAGGTACAACATCGTGGACAAGTCGGTGCTCGATGCCGCGCGCGATGCGATCAATGAAGCGCGCCGCCGGAGGAAAGATGCCTCTCATTTGGGTTGACGACATGCCAGTCCCTCCGAAGCGCCCGTCATGGCTGCGGCGCATCCTCATCATCATGCGTGGTCGTCTTCGCGGTACTTTCCGCAGCCTTGCACGCTGACCGGCCAGTCCGATTTGGTCTGATGCGTCCGCTCAAAGAAGCGGCACCGGCCCTTATCGCGGCCCTTCTCGTACACCGTGTAAAAGTGGACGCACATCCCGCAGAGCTCACCAGGCCTCGCGGATCCAAACGAGGCGCGCATTTTTTCAATCGGCAAACGCGCGCTTCTTGCCAAGTCGATCGAAAATTGGTCACCGAATTTCAAGTAACTCAAGGTGTCTCCGTTTCTTCCAACATGGCCTCGACCTTGAGCGCCGTCCGCAGCGCTTCGTAGATTTCTTTCAGATGCTCCGGACACGCGCGGACTTCCACGTTCGCATTCTTCCAGCGAAAATAGCTGGTGTAGGTCGTTTCCTGGAATTGTTCACACGCTTTGCAACTCATCGTTCGAACCTCATGAGGTGATCGAGCCAGTCGTTCGCAATCGTTTGCTCCACGGCCTTACGGATTTTCAGCATGTGCTCGAGATCCGAGTCGGCGGCTGCGGGCATCATCGCGAGCAGTTTCTTGAACCATCGGTGCGTGTCGGTCTCGGTCGCCCACCGTTCGGGAACGCAGCCATGCGGGCACTGCATGGCCCGTACGACACCAAAGAGACGACAGATCAATGGACGGATCGGATGAATCGAGCAGAGGCCATCCGCGGTCAATGCGGTGCATCGCAGCTTGGTCGTAAAATCGATCGTCTGTCCCGACAGTCGTAAAATACGACTCCGCTCGATCGGTGGCATATCGATCGGCCCGCAACACTCCTGGCATTTCCGCTTGCACTCGATCGCCGGCACCTGCTTGTAGATCCACTCAATTTTTTGATCGATGGTCATCGCTGCGCTTTCACCTGGCCGCGGGATTCCGATAGGGCTTGATGACACCCGCGGCAGACCGCCATGAGCTCATCCGGGTACTCATCGAAGCGGTGGTTGTAGGTCAGATGATCCACCTCCGTGGCTGCATTTTTTTTACAGGATTCGCACCAGCCGCCGTTCCGGCGCAAGATGATCAGCCGGCGCCTCTGCCAATGCTCCGATTCAAGATAGGTGGACCACAGAAGCCGGAAGTCCGATGGCGATACTTGCGCCCCAATCTCCAACCGCCTCCAGATCATGGCGAGTTCGGTCTGTGGATGTGTCGGGTCGATGAGGTTGGTCCACACCTCGTGAACACCGCAGCATGAGATGTGTTGCGGGTCCCGACACGGTGCTGTCCCCACCCGTACGCGCTTCCACTTGGGCCGAATCTTAAACGGCCGGCCGATTTCGATTTCGAAAGCTTTGTACCACGCTGCAGCGCACGGCCTCATATCGCTTACCGAGAGGTGTACCCCTGCCGCCAGTAATGCGGATGTTCCCGCTTCGCCTTCCACAACACGCGCACCGTTGTCTCGAGGATGTCGGCCGTCTTGAATTGATCGCAGTAGAATTCACCCTGCCAGCAACTGGCGCGCCAGCAGGAGGCACAGACGGTCACCTTATCGTTCGGACGCAATCCGTAATCCTTCAAAACATCGCGCATGGTCTCAGTCTCAGGCATCTCAAAAGACCTCCTTCCACTCGCTTACCGAGAGGTGTACCCCATATGTAGGGGTGCGTTTCGTGCCACGAATCGTGCCAACAGCCGCCACCACTTCACGAGACGGACACACAGTATTAGAAAAACTGAATCTGGAGTATCCACGCAAACAAGGGTTAACCCATTAAGGAATGAATTGGATAGAGAAGTACCAGGGTATGTCTTTTGGGGGTATTGCGGGGGTGGGATTTGAACCCACGGCCTTTGGGTTATGAGCCCGATCCAGCTATTTCTTAGATCGCTGTAAGTACTTGTCATACCAATCCTTTCCGACCGGACGGGTGCCCGTTTCTGGTGCAGATTGGCACGCTATTTCGGGTCCAATCGTGCCAACAGCTGTGCCAATTTCCGCATCCGGTGAACCGCATTTTTTCTGCTGCTCGATGAACCGATCGAGGTCCCGAATATCGAGATGGCGGGCGCGGCGGTCGCCTGTACCTTCCTTTTTGTTTTTCGGCAACGCCACATAGGGCAAGAGGCCGCGCTCGATGTAATCGAGCAAGGTGTGATAGGAAATGTCCAAATACTTCGCGGCCTCGTGCGTGGAGATCAGCCGCGGTCCCAACACCGGAGTTTGTTTCTTACCTACCATTCATACTTCCTACGTACGGATTGGAGCACGTGAACCGCTTCCACATAGTCCGCATCGGGTTGACGATGAGCCGCCTCCCACAGTTTGTCCGCGGCCCCATCGGGGTCGCCCTGCTCGACAAGTCGGCAGGTGATCATCCCCGACAGCCACCAGAAGGTGCTACGGTCCTTGGTCGCGAGCGCTTTGTCGATCAATTCAGTGAGCGGCGATTCATCACTCATTTCCAAAATTCTCCTTTCGGGCCGGTCATCGCAGTTGGCGCGACCCTCAAGAAACGGAAGCCGCTCAGGATGCGGTTTTCGGTTGGCCTACCTATCCGTAGCCTGCCCGCGCCTCAGCTCGCGGCCCGAATTCATCTCATCCATGCATTAGAGATGGAGAGTGAGGGCAAGCAACTAGCAGCAGTCATTCCTGGCCGGCCATCTGACGTATCCGCTCCAGCCAGCCAGTGACTGGAAAACGACCGCGCGCTACCTGCTCCCGGTGTATGTCGGCATGGCTGCCGGTGCGGTCATGGTGTAACGGATTTCTCCATACCTCGATAGCCAGCGTGTCCTTCCACGCCGCACCGCGAATCTTCAATCAACTGTTGCAAATCCTCTTCCCTCACCTGAATCTTTCGCCGTCCCGCGAGTCGTACACCGCGCAGTTTTTGTCATCTTGCCAGTGTTTCCGCTCACCGTCGTCCCCCTGTCCGCATTTCCCAACCTTTGACGTATTTATTCGCGGCGGCCGGGCTTGATACCAGCTTGTGTCGTATTGCCACTTGCGCCTCCACGGATAAATCCGGTTTCAGGCAAGTAATCGACTTGAGGTCTTCAGCGTGTCCTTCCACGCCGCACCGCGAATCTTCAATCCATAAACTAGCGTTCCCCTCCGGTGATGGATTTTCGCGTATTCCATAATTGTAGCCAGTTTGAGCCGAGGCCGATTGTTACTTCCGGCTCTGAGACATGGCGCACAACACCATCGCAATAATCAGAAAAGGAAGCCGCATCATCTTGGCTGCTCCTCGTCCTCCAACTTGTCCACGCTCTCCAGGATCGCGTGGATCAATCCGGCAATGATGAGAGCTACTCCCATCGCGATCATGAGCGGCAAGGTCAGGAGTTGAATCAGCACTCGCTTCATCCCGGCTCTCCTTCAGGATTCATTACCATTTCACGCAACATGTGCCACCACAACTTCAGCGTCCACCGTGCGCTGGACAATTCCTGCTTCCACCACCGATGACCGAGTGCAGCGTCCTCGAGGGTCGAGTACCGTTCCTGGATGTCGTCGAGCGACTGATAGTAGGAATAGAACCGAAACGATTGACCAGCGAACGTGACTGCCTCCACCGTGGTTTGGATCACGTGATTGAACGCCATCGTTTCGAAAATCAACGGCGGGCCCTGTTCACCGAAACGGTGATCCAAACCGAGCCACACGGTGGATAAAAAGATTCCATTCCAGAGCGTCTCCTGACGCACAATGCGGCCACGTGTATCGCTGAAATCCTGCGCCCATTCCTTAAGGCCTTCGGCACCGTCCGGATATGGGGATCCATCGAGACGATACTTGTCTCTCATCATCGTTTCTTCCGTCGCTGGTACTTCACCGCTTCGCGCAGCCGCACGCACACTGCGCAGCGTGCCCAGCCGTTGTCCCAGTAAATCCCATGCGGCTTGGTCTTATCGTGACCCGCTTTGCAGGTCCGAAAACGCAACTTCAGGTCGCTCATCGAAACTCCTCGATCCATATGCGCATCTCGCGCTCCGAGCGGAGACAGCCGCCAACGAGCAGCGTCATCCCAACCTCGAGCGCGGGGTGACGGTTCAATTCGTCATGCAATTCGAGATCGTTATACATCGAAGTGAAAGCTTCGCAGAGATCGCCTTGATTGAGATGCGCGAGTGCGCGTGATTTAGCCCACGCCAAGTGCTCTTGCCGTGTCATAATGGAGGCCTCCGTATAGTCGTGGTTAAAGTTTTGGGTCATTGTGGGCCTGGAGATCGTCGTCAGCGATTCCTCAGGCCCCTTTCATTTCACGCAAAGAATCTCTCAGTGCGTCGATCAGCTGATTCTGCTCCGAGCGTGCCTGGCGCCGCCTCCGGCCGTACTCCTCCATCCAACCCCGCTCTTCGCAGAGATCGGTCAATCGCTCAAGCTCCAACGAAAACGTCGTCAACGCCGACGCGAGCAACGTGATGAAGGCTTCGTCTCGATGCACCCGGTGCAACGCCGGCGGCAAGAGCGGATGGTAGCTGAGCAGGTCGTTGAACTCCCGCTCCGCGACCCACAGTTGACCTTGCGCTTGGATGACGTGCTCGTCGTAGGCGCTTCCTTCCTTGAGCAGATACATGACCTGGGTGCTCGCCTTCGGAACCTTGATTTCGAGCAGGCCCCGATCCTCGACCAGGCGATCGGGGGAGCAGCCGATCGTGCCAGAGTCGTTGGTAATGAATCCGCATTTGATGGTGTCCACGTCCTTCATGAACCCGTAGAACTCCACCGCGCTCGCCTCGAGCTCCGAGCCGCGGTCCATCCAATGACTCGTGTAGCCGACGGTCAGTTCACCCGTGATGCGTTCGGCGAGCAGTTCAAACAGATACATCTCGGCGGATTTGGAGACGTTGCCTTTGGGCGTCACGATGCGATGGAATTGCGAGGCGGTTGGAATGCCGCCGCGCATCTCGGCCCATTCCGTCGTACCCTGGATCACGTCGTTATAAACGATCGGCATCGATCACTCACTTGGGCTGCACGCGCTTTTTGGCGGCGATGGCTTCTAACGCTTTTTTATAGTCCCGCTGCAGAATGTCCTTCAACTCGCGGACACCGAGGTATTCGAGAAACTTCTTTTTGTTGGCCTTCGCATCCGTGAGCAGGGTCTCGAGATCCTTCACCTGGTCGTCGGTAATCGTTTCCAGGTGTTGCCCATCGTTGTCCACACCGCGCTCCACCAAATTAAAATGCATTTTCGTCAGGTACCGCTGGGCGAAGGAGATTGTGGCGCCATGATTTTGGACATCACTGCGGAACTGATTTTTGTCGATCGGCAGAACCACCGACTTCGTTTCGCTGTGGCCGTCACTATGCGACAACCTGGCCGAGACTTTGATTTCCCCGCCCGGCATCTCTTCGGTGTCGAACGAGAGCGCAAACCCCTCCGAGCTGTAGATCGGTTTGATGATGGCGTCGATGTCCTCGATCGGCGCATACCTCGACCGCACCGATCCGTCGCGATTCGGAATCACCCCGCTCTTGGGAATCTGCGGCAGGAGTTTTTGCACACGCGATAGCGCCGCGTTGAATTCGGTGGCG
>Ga0066903_100003926_pt1 | contig 12370 bp, 15 predicted proteins | sample PanSoiMetaGPlot1_FD_67491 | JGI IMG/M metagenome (GOLD analysis project Ga0066903, IMG submission 67491) | Tropical forest soil microbial communities from Panama analyzed to predict greenhouse gas emissions - Panama Soil - Plot 1 (version 2) | ecosystem: Environmental > Terrestrial > Soil >...
GCCCACATTGCGGCCAGTCACATCGAGTCGAGCAGCCGTACGCAGACGATTCGACTGCGGCGAAGACGCATTTGTACGCGACGTGCTGTACAGGCCGGTACTACGTGGGAAGTGTCGGCAGCGAGCCGCGATGGCCGCGGTGTGAAGAGCGGACGGGCAAACCTGCGAGCCCTTGAGGAAGGCGACCGCTAGCGATGAGCGCGATCCTTCGGAAGCTGGTCGGCGTGGTGTTTGGGCCCTTGGTGCGCTGTCGGCACTGCCGACAGCGAGGGTCAGTCCTCCGCCGACATCGGACGACGTGGGTGTGGCGCTGTCGCTGGTGTGACCGCACGCGCCGATCCATCTTCTTGCTCTGACGGTGTGGCGCGATCACCACGGGAGGCCGGGCCTCCCGAAGGCCGCCAACGCGTCTATCTCGACACCGCCGTCAGCAACAGATTCAAGACTACTGGAATCACGAGGCCGACAATGCCGCCCGCGATCGAGGCGGCCAACACGGGCCGTCGCTGCTTGAGTGTCGGGGAAAGCTGGCTGTAGACATATCCAGTGCCTGCCCACCCCATGGCACCGGCCAAGGTCGCTAAAGCCACGAAACTCATGTCAAGTCTCCAGGTCGGCAAAGAGTCTGGCTAATGGTGCCGGCGGAAAGGCCGAGGCTGAAGTGGCCCGCTCTCTCTTTAGGAGCTCTCGTCGCACATCGGGCGCAAGCGCAACGCTGCCGAAAAGCATGACGAAAACAATGACAAAGGAGGGCAGCGGTCATGTCACCGAATACGACCGGGCCCTTTCCGATGTTTCTTGCTGAATGGCTGGGATGGTTTATGAGGAATCTCAACGGGCGCCGATCAAAAGGTGCGTCGGGATTGACGCTGCGCGTAGTCGCATTCAGGACTGGGAAGAGCGACCTCGATCGGCAGGAGGGGACGACGCGTGCTGCCCTGACCCGCAGGTCAGCGGATGGACGCGCGGATTGCAGCAGGCTTCATCGGCCGCGACGGGACTGAGTAGTGTAGGTGTTGAAACGACTACTTATTCGATCGTCCGTTTCGGTTTCCCGCGCCTTCGCGGCGGTCTATCGTCGGCGGTATGGATGGCGATGTCATCCTCTGGGACGGCGTAGCCGATGGCCAGCAACAGGTCACAGAGCGGGGCGGCGATCTCGTAGGTGGCGCCGAACAGGAATCGACTGAGGGTGATCCCTTCGATCTCCGCGGGCAGGGGCCGCACGATCCGGAGTCGCATCGGGAGATCGGTAGTGTATTACGAGCCGGACTGTTTCTTCAGCAATTTTGCGAGGGCCAGCGATCAGCGAGCCGTTCCTCTTTCGGTCCGCGCGGTGGGATGTGGCTGATGGGCGTCGGTAGGCCGACGCCAGTCTTGAAAACTGAATAGCGTTAGCTCGCCTTGGGTCCTGGCGGCGGCGCTGACGAAAACCTCTCGAGCCAGCGCTCCGCGTCGCTCGTGTTCTGGAACACCTCGGCACCATAGGCGAGCAATCGCACGTCGTCTGCATATGCCCGCAGAAGCTCTGCCGAGGCCGATTCCCATGCGACCAGCGCGATCGGTCCGCGCACGCCATGCCGGGCCACGAGCTCCCGCATGTGCGCGAGCAATTCGGCGATCCCCTCAGCATCGAGCACCGCTCGTCGCAAATCGACGAGCGTGGCGTACTGCCAGGTCGTTTCGGCAGCCTGCCGATACAACGCGTGTACGGCGTGCTTGGAGGTGAAGGGTGGAACGGCAGTCAGTCGGATGCGGCGAGAGGCTTCGTCGCGGTGATAGGAGAGGGGCACGCCGAGGCGCGGATTGTATCCGGTCCAACCCAGAACCAAAGGGTCCTAAATTTGAACACAACAATGGAGCGACGCTGTCGGCTCGAATGATCAGCGACGCCTACGCAACCTTCTCGCGCTTGTCGTCAGCAGGCTTGGCCTTCGGCTCGCGCCAGACGTGGCCGCACGCGTTGCACGAATAGACCGGAACGCCACTGTCGTCATGGACGAAGGGCAATCGCTCGGTCAGCACGGAGTGGCACTGCGGGCATTGAGGAGCACGACGGTCAGGCATTGGAATCCCTAGCGGTTCGAGTGGCGCAGCGGCGGTTCGTTCTCGTCGCTCGGCAGCGGCGCGACGGTGAGCTTCTCGGTCTTCGCATCGAGCACGAGTTCCAGGCGGCAGACATGACAGCGATAGACGGTGTTCGGACGCGGAGCGTCTCCGTCGGCGCGAATCCACGTCTGGCACGCGGGACATGTCCAGGGCATCTTGTCGAAATCGGAGAGCGGAATCCTAGCGCATGTTGCCCGCGGGCGCGTGTGCTCGTTCGTAACTTTTAATGAATCAAGCCGCCGTGTCGCAAAACGCTGCGGTCGGCTGCGCTGACGTCGGGCCGACGGTGGGTCCGAAGTTGAAGCGTCGCGTCGTTCGGCAACCGCAAGTCTGGCCGCGGACTAACCGGTCGATGGATGGCGGAGGACTACTGTGCGCGCCGCCTGCTGCTCGTCGATTCTCCTCAACAGGTTGTACGCGTGTTCGCAGACTTCGCGCGCGACTTCGCAAGCGTGTTTCGCTTTGGCAACCAGTTTGTGAGATGCGGCGACCGTATCAGACGGAGGGGGAAGACGTGCCATTCGACTGGCTCCATGCTGCTACCCATGAACGTGCTTTGGTGAGTGCAGGCAGGGCGGCGGAGGTGCCGCGATGGAGAGGCGCTCAGGAAAGCGATCGCCATCCTACGCCCCAATGATGCCGATCGCCTAGTCAGCCATCCGGCCGGCTGCTGTGTTGACGGCGGCCTCGTATGTCGTGTAATACAGTTCAGCCGTTTATGACGCCAGTCAGACGCGTAGCCACGTTCAGAGTTGACAACGATCTATTTGCTGCGATGCAGCGGCTGCAGGAACGGGACGGCATGCCGCTGTCCGAGCAGATCCGTCGAGCGCTGAGACCGTGGCTGGAATCGAAGGGTGTCATGAAGTCGGAGCGCAAGCGGGCAGGCACCCGCAAGCGCTCCTAAGCGAGCAGTCAGCAGTCATACCCTGCCGACGCGCCTACCTGCATTTTCGCACGTAGACTCGCCGGCCAATCGGGCGCCAAGCGCGCAAGGAGGCCAAATGTCGAGCGCCCTTGTTCCCCGACCTCAGCAGGACCTCGATGATCCCGGCTCGATGATCGACGGCATCGAAGACAAGTTGCCTGACGCAGCGGATCTCTACTGGCATCGCATCGACCGGCTGATGGTGGAGCGGCTGAACAGTCGGCACGGCGACCCGGATTGGAACGAGGACGCCCTGATCCTGCGGGAAATGACCGCGGGACTGGCTCTTGAGAATGCCGCGCGATACGTCGGATTCATCCTCGGTTTCGAACACGCCGTCAGGCTGCTCACCACGGCGACTCCGAGCCAGGGGGCGTGATGTCCCTGCCTGGGGGCGAACGAACGGGGCGGGCGCGAAGGGAAACAGGGGTGAGTGTATGAAGTACTACCAGAAAGACGGCGACACCCTGCTTCGGGGACCGGAGTACCACATGCCGAAGGCGGTCTGCTACGACACCGGGTGGACGGCCTGGGCGTCGAGCCGCGGGCCGGACATCTTCGACGAACTCGAACCCCTCACCGAAGATCAGGCGCGAGCGTTCGCGAAGGAAAGGGGGCTGGCGTTCGACGCCGAGACGAGCGTTTCTGAGCTTGATCCGGGTTGGTGGACATCTGTCCTGTGAGGGAGGCGCTCGCGGACTGCGCGGCGTCCTTTGCCGAGTACTGGAGCAGTGACGGGAGTCAGGAGTGACGGGACACGCGCAACGGACGAGGCTGTGGCCGTCCTTTGAGGCGGGTGGGAAGCGAGCGGTTGACCAGCGTGGCCCGTCACTGCTGGCTTGATCGGGATCGCGCATGAGCGACGAAAAACCGTGGTTCGCGCCGCATCAACCGCCGGCGAAGCCGCGCGAGCGTCAACCGGGAGAGCTGTTGTTCGAGTTCTATCGCGAACGCGACAAGACGCGATGGATGTGTGAGCTTCGGGACCATGGCGAATTCGGGGTCGAGGCGCAGTTTTTCAGAAACGAGGAACTCCTTTACAGCAGACGATTTGATCCAAGGCTCGATGCAAGTCGGCCGTCGCGGGAACTCGCGATCCAGTGGGCGACGGAGGTGCGCGCGGAAATCGAGGGCGACGACGGCACGGAGCACTTCTTGATGGACTGGAGCAAGGAGATCTGAGAAGAGCAATGGCCAGCGATCTCGATAATCCGTTATCGCAAATGAACAGTCAGCAGCGAATCGCCGCATGGACCGTGGGGGCTCTCATGATCTTTGCTGGTGCGCTGGGACTATTGCTCTATTTGCCTCGCGTCCTCCAAGCTCATTCCCCCGGATACCTGTCGGCGCTTGGCAGCGTCGCGGCGGCGGAGGCGGCGCTCTTCACACTCGGCGCCGCACTGGTGGCGGCGGTATACGTCTGGCTCACTCACCGCTTGGTGAAGCAGTCTGCTGCTCATCGCGAAGCGGATTTGATGCTGACCTTAATCGATGAATACGACGGCCTGCGCGACGACCTCCAGCGGATTCAGTCTTGGTATATGGAGTCGGCGGCAACCGGCGTCGATCCCGTAGAACGCTTCAGGCAGGCTGCCCAAGCTGAGTTTTCAGTCGATTTCTCTCAGCTCGTCGATGACGCGCGTTTCTCAGCGTCCAGGTTCTTCGTGAGGACGAGAAGACTCGTTCGGGCAGGGTATCTCAGCGAAACCGTCGTGACGCAGGCCCTTGATCCAAGTGCGATCGAACTCTTTTTGACCAAGATCGACCCGCTTGACGAGGCTAAAGCCGGCGCTGAGTACAAGAGTGACGATCGCGAATTTTTTCAGGCACTCCTATTGAAGTGCACGAGGACGAATTGATGAAACGCCATTACAACGGCGGTCTTCGAAAACTCTGCGACTGCTCGCGGCGAAATTGGTCGAAGTGCCCGCACGGATGGCACTTCAATTTCAAGCCGCGGTTTGGTCCGTTCGCCGGCCAGTCGTTTCGCTTCAGCCTCGATGCTGAACTCGGCGAGCACATCGGCTCGAAAGAGGAAGCGAAGTCGATCGCCGATCGTATTCGCGGCGAAATCCGCGACGGCACGTTTGTGCGCGCGAAGGACCGGCCAGCGCAGCCGACGCCCGATGCGGTCGATCTGCTGACGATCGAGACGCTGGGGAAGACGTACTTCAAGGATTACAAGAACAAGAAGGCCGGCGGGGCGCTCTCCAAGAACGAGCAGTATCGGTGGGATCTCGTCATGCGGACGGAGATCACGCGGACGAACGGCGTCACCGTCCGCTTCGGCGATCTCGACGTGCGCCAGATCACCCGCCACGACATCGAGGCGTTCAAGGCGGCCCATCTCGTGGTGAGAACCGAGACGTTCAAGGATGCGAAGGGACGCGAGCACGTGTGGCGTCGCGGCGGGCCGGTCGGGGTCAATCGCTGCCTCGGGCGGCTGCGCTCGTTCTATAGCTGGGCGGTGAAAGACGACCACGTGATGGCGACGCCGTTCAAGAAGGGCACCGAGACGGTCGTCGAGATGTACGGCGAGCTGAAACGCGAGCGGCGGCTGGCGCCGGCCGTCGGCGAGAACGGGAAGAGCGAGGAGGAGCGACTCATCGCCGCGGCCAATCCGCACCTGGCGGCGCTCGTCACCGCTGCGCTAGAGACGGGCTGCCGGGTCGGCGAGCTGCTCTCCCTGCAGTGGTGGCAAGTCCGGTTTGACCTGAACGAGATCCACCTGCCGGCGAAGAAGACGAAGGCCCTGCGACGTCGGGATCTCCCCATGTCGCAGCGGCTGAAGGCTCTGCTGGAGATGCGCCGCACGGACTCCGACGGGCAGGACTACAAGGCACAGGATTACGTCTTCGGCGACCAGACGGGCGCACGGGTGAAGAGCGTGAAGACGGCCTGGGAGAATGCCGTGCTGAAGGCGCACGGCTACACCGTCGAGCGAGAAGCGACGGGCCGGTTGACGCCGGCCTGCCGGGAAGCGTTTGCGGCGATCGACCTAAACTTCCACGACCTCCGAAGGGAAGCGGGGAGTCAGTTCCTCGAACACGGCATGGCGCCGCACTACGTGCAGGCGTTCCTCGACCACGCGGACCTGAGCACGACCAGCCGGTACTTGAACATCACCGCACAGGGGATGCACGCCGCGTTGAAGCGGGTCGAAGCCGCCCGTTGCAAGCCGGTTGCAAACAGCGAATCTGGCTCGACAAGCCCGAGAACAGAGCAGCCTGAGAAGTCGTTGCAGTGAAAGGGAGTTAGGTTGGTGGGCGCTATAGGACTCGAACCTATGACCTCGTGCGTGTGAAGCACGCGCTCTAACCAACTGAGCTAAGCGCCCCCGAGGGCTCGACCGAGAAGGCGATTGTACCCTACGGCAGAAACCCGTCGCGTGTGACCGCGCCGGTCAGCCCCGGACGCGCGAGCTCGATCCGCGGGCTCTGGAGATCGCCTGCGCTTTTGCGCTCCACGGTCACCTTGAACTGCTTGACCTGCTTCTTGTGCAGCGTCGCGAGATCCTTCCCCCACTCGGGCAGCAGCGTGGCCATGCGGTTGGACACCGACAGCCCTTCGTAGCGGCCGTTGGTGAGCTTCGCCGCCGGCAGCGCGACGATCGACTGCATGGTCATGTCGATGGCGGCCGCAGTGGCCGTGTCGCCCGGTTTCGTCGACACGACGATCGCGTTCACCTTCGCATGGCGCGTCGCCAGGTACTGGACGGCCTTTTCGATTTCTTTCGGCTGGTAGCTCCGCGTTTCGAGGCCGGCCGTGGAGATCATGACCAGCACCGGCATGTAGGCCGGCGCGTTCTTGTCCTTGGCCTCCTTCTGCAGCCGGTCGGCGTACTCGACGATCGCGTCGGAGAACCGGGGCCGCGCCTCCTCGGGTGCGAAGCCGTTGATGCCGCGCAGAATAAGCGCGCGATCGGTCGTCGATTTCACGACGGTCCGCGGCTGCGGCGCTGTCGTGATCAATGTGATCTCAACGTCGGACGGAAGCGCCTCCACCATGCCCGTCAGCCCCGTCCGGTAATGAGCGAGCGCGTCCCTGCTGTCGATGCCGTTGTCGACGGTGATGGTGAGCTTTGTCGGGATCGACAGCGGCTCGACCTTGACGACTTCCTGCTTAACGCCGTTTTCGGTCATGACGACGTCGTCAGGTCGAAGGTCGGGGACAGGACTCCCGTCCGCACTGGTTGCGCTGACCACGAACTGAAACGTGGTCTGAGCGGACAGGCAAATCGTTGCGGTCGCCACAAGTGCAGCCGCCATCGCGGCCAAGCGCCGGTTGAAGGCCATCGGCAAGCTCCCTCGCATGGAGATGTGAAGCGGCGAAATTGGTTGCGAGAGTATAGTCCGGTTTCGGCCGTTTTGGCCGCTTCGAGCGTGCCTGCGAAAGGGCATTGACTCGAAGCGGCGAGCCGCGTAGAACCTCATCCTGATCATGCAACTCAGCATTCCAAGACTGCTCCCAGGCGTCATCGTTGCGGCTTTGACGGTCTGGTCCACCCATGCCGACGCGCAAGGCGGTGCTGCCGCCCCGGACATCGCCGCCGGCAAACAGCTCTTCAACGGCATGTGCGTGGAATGCCACGGCGCCGACGGCGCCGGCGGCGACGCGCCGAGCCTCAATCGCGCGAAGTTGCGGCACGCGCCCGACGACATGGCGCTCGTGAGCATCCTGACCAACGGCATTCCCAACACCGGAATGCCGCGGATCCGGCGCTTCACCGACAACGAGATGCGCCAGCTCGTGGCTTACATCCGATCGCTCGGCAGGGTTGCCGAAGCGAAGGTGCCGGGTGACACCGTGAAGGGCGCGGCGATCTACAAGAACCTCGGCTGCGCCTCGTGCCACATCGTCGACGGCACGGGCGGCAACCTCGGGCCGGACCTGAGCGACATCGGCATCATGCGCGGCACTGCGTATCTGCGCCAGGCGGTCGTCGACCCCGGCGCCACGCTTCCGAAAGGGACATTGCAGGTGCCGGCGCGCGGCTACGCCGAATACCTGCCGCTGCGCATCGTCACGCGGCAGGGCGGCGAGGTGCGCGGCATCCGCGTGAACGAGGACGCGTTCACGATCCAGGTTCGCGATCAGGCGGGCAAGTTCTACTCGTTCCGGAGGAGCGACCTCGAGCTGCTCGAGAAGCAGACGGGCAGGAGCCTCATGCCGGCGTTCGCGAATCGTCTCTCCGCGGGAGACCTGACCGATCTCGTCGCGTACCTCGCGAGCCTGAAGGGTGAATAGATGAAGACGATTGCTGCCGCCGCCGCAGCCGCGGCGTTGTTCGTTGCCGCGTTGCCGGCTCGTGGCTTCGCGCAAGTCCCGTACGATCGTATCGTCAAGGCCGAGAGCGAGCCCGCAAGCTGGCTGACCTACGGGGGCAGCTACAAGTCGCAGCGGTACACATCGCTGGATCAGATCAACCGGCAGAATGTCGGTCAGCTTCGGGCGGCGTGGGTGTACCAGATCCGCGCGGCCGGCGTCCTCGAAACTTCGCCCATCGTGGTCGACGGGGTGATGTACATCACGGAGCCCCCGAGCACGGTGACGGCGCTCGACGCGCGTACGGGCCGTCCGCTCTGGAGCTGGTCGCCGAAGATTCCGGACGACGTCATCGTCATCGGCTCGCCGCCGGTCAACCGGGGCGTCGCCGTCCTCGACAACATGGTGTACGCGGGATCAATCGCCGGCCATCTCACGGCGCTGGACGCCAAATCGGGTGCGGTGCGCTGGGATGTCGTCGTCGACGACAATCACCTTGGCTACTACCTGACGCTGGCGCCGCTGGCCATCGACGGGAAGATCATCGTGGGCGTGTCGGGCGCCGAAGCGGGTATTCGCGGATTCGTCGATGCCTATGACGCGAAGACCGGGAAGCGCGTGTGGCGGCGTCATACCGTGGCCGCGCCGGGCGAGCCCGGCGGCGACACCTGGGGCGGCAAGGACAGCTGGAAGACGGGCGGCGGCTCGACGTGGCTGACCGGGTCGTACGATCCGGAGCTCAAAACGTTGTACTGGACAACCGGCAATCCAGGTCCCGACTGGAACGGCGACAACAGGCCCGGCGACAATCTCTACACGTGCTCGCTGCTCGCCCTCAATCCCGACGACGGCAGCATCAAGTGGCATTTCCAGTTCACGCCGCACGACACGCACGATTGGGATGCCGTGCAGACCGTCGTGCTGTTCGAAGCGGCCGTCGGCGGCCGTCCCCGCAAGCTTGTCGCGCAGGCCAATCGCAACGGCTTCTACTACGTGCTCGATCGCACCAACGGCGAATTCATTGCCGGAGCGCCGTTCGTCAAGCAGACGTGGGCGGATGGCCTCGATGCGAAGGGACGCCCGAAGGTGAAGCCCGGGCTGGAGCCAAGCGAGCAAGGCGTCACGGTGTTCCCGAGCATCTCGGGCGCGTCGAACTGGTACAGTCCCAGCTATAGCCCGAAGACGAATCTCTTCTATCAGGTGGCGCGGGAGTGGAGCACGATCTTCTACAAGGGTGAAGCCGTCTACAAACCAGGCTTCGGCTTCACGGCCGGAGGCGGACGGACGCAGAACGGCGACGATGCGTGGGCGGCCGTGCGCGCGTTCGAGGCGACGACCGGGAAGCTGAAATGGGAGTTCAAGCTTCTGTCGCCAGGTTTCAGTAGCCTTCTCTCCACCGCCGGCAGCCTGGTGTTCGGCGGCACCGACGAAGGCAATTTCTTCGCGCTCGATGCGGAGAGCGGCAAGCCGCTCTGGGACACACAGCTCGGCGCAAACATCCGCGGCATTCCGGTGTCGTTTGCGATCGAGGGGAAGCAGTACGTCGCGATCGGTGCCGGCTTTGCGCTGTTCGTCTACGCGTTGCCTTGAGCTGTCGTAGTGCAGGCCTTCGTTAGCTCCTTCCCTCCGGGAGCCGCCGCTCGCGCGAGCCGTCGTAGTCGTGATCCTTCGGATCGATCTGGCGCATCGGCGACTGGCGTGTGCGTTCTTCGTGCGCGTGGGCGATGAGGCCGGGCAACCGCGAAATGAGGAAGATCGCGTTGCCGAGCTCGTACGCGAAACCGAGGTCCGCGGTCACGGCGGCGATCGCGCCGTCGACGTGAACCGGGAGTGGCCGGCCGAACACATCGGCCTTCGTTTCGAGCGTCCGTTCCACGGCGCGGATCAGCCGCACGTGCTCGCCTTCGAGTTCGAGCTCGAGCGCCATCTGGAAGAGGCGTGCGGCGCGCGGGTCGCGCGTGTGAAACCGGTGGCCGAATCCGGGCGGCACCACCTTGTCCTTGATGCAGTCGTCCACCAGCCGCTCCGCGGCCTGGTGCATCGTGTGTCCGCTGCGCGCGTACGCCAGCCCTGAATCGAGAAACCGCATGCACGATTCGATGTCGCCGCCATGGTGCGGGCCGAAGGCGAGGATGCCGGCGGCCACGCAGTCCTTCAGCGGCGCGCCGGACGTGGCGACGTTGCGCGCGGCGAGCGTCGAGGGCGGCGTGACGCCGTGATCGATGGTGGAAACCAGGACGGCGTTCAACATCCTGCCGATCGCTGGCGTCGGCAGCTCTCCCATGAGCAGCAGGTATACCGCGTCGGCGAACGAGAGGCGCCCCATCATCTCGTCGAGCGGATAGCCTCGAATGAGGATCTGGTTTGGCTCGGTCCAGGTGAGCGCCGTCTGCCACCGGTCGTCCTGGACGCGCGGCTGGGCGCGCCGCTCCGTCACTCGCGTCGTACTGTTGCTCGACATACGTCCCCTCACACGGTGTCGTACAGCCGGTCGCCAAAATCGCCGAGACCCGGGACGATGAACTTGTGCGCGTTCAGTTCGCGGTCGACAGCCGGCGTGTAGATGGTCACGCCGGGATGCTGCCGCTCGACGACGCCGATACCTTCGGGGGCAGCGACGATGCAGACGAGCCTGATGTCGCCCGCACCGGCCTGGCGCAGCAGATCGAGCGCGGCCGCCGCGCTCCCACCGGTGGCCAGCATCGGATCGATCATCAGGACGTAGCTCCCGTTCATGCGCGGCGGCAGCTTGGAGAAGTACTTCGAGGCGATCGCCGTGGCCTCGTCGCGCTGCAGACCGATGTGGCCGATCCGCGCCGTGGGCACGAGCTCGAGGACGGCGTCGAGCATGCCGAGGCCGGCCCGCAGGACCGGGACGACCACGACGTCGCGTTGCACGCGCCGGCCCGGCGCCGGGCCGAGCGGCGTGTCGACGGTGAGCGGCTCGCTGGGCAGATCGCGCAGCGCCTCGGCGGCGAGCAGCATGCTGATGCGGCGGGCCGCGCGCCTGAACCGCGCGGGAGGCGTGCGTTTGTCCCGCAAAGAGACGAGGGCGTCCTGCACGAGCGGATGTTCGACGACGACGACCGGCACGGCGACACTATACAACGGTGATTACGTTGTGGACCGTGCCAGCAGCAAAGAAGGTGCTAAGGCATCGTCGCGCGTTTTTCGGTGCGATAGAATCGTCCCATCCGGAACCGACCGAGTTCCGCCGGGAGGCGCATATGAGGAAGGGTTGCTGCGTGATCGCGTTGTGGACCGTCGGCGTCGTCCTCGCCGGCGCGGCGGCATCGGCGCAAACATCAGCCGCGACGGGCGGCCCGGCGAAAGCGAAGCCTGTGTTGAAGTCGTATACGCCCGGGAAGACCCCCTGGGGCGATCCGGATCTGCAGGGCACGTATACCAACAAGGACGAAAACGGCATTCCGCTCGAAAGGCCCAGCCAGTTCGACGGGAAGCGTCCCGAGGATGTCGAGGAGTCGGAGTTCGCCGAGGTGGTGCGCGAGCGGCAGGAGCGGGCGGCTGCCAACGCAGCCGGCATCGGCGGCGCCGAAACGGGCGCCGGCCCCGTGCACTGGTACGAGCATTACGGAGCGAAGAACAGCCGCGCCTGGATGGTTGTCGAGCCCGAGGACGGACGAATCCCTCCGACGACGCCCGAGGCGGATCGCCGCGCCGCCGCGCGCGCCGCCGCCCGAAGCGGCCGCGGGCCGGCCGACTCGTACGAAGATCGCAGCCTGTACGACCAGTGCATCACGCGCGGCCTTCCCGGATCGATGATGCCGGCCATCTACGGCAACTCGTATCAGATTCTTCAGGGCCCCGGCTACGTCGCCATCCGCTACGAGATGATTCACGAAACGCGCATCATCCCGCTGGATGGCCGGCCGCACCTCAACGGGTCGATCCACAGTTACATGGGCGACGCGCGCGGTCATTTCGAGGGCAGCACCCTTGTCGTCGAGACGACGAATTTCGATCCGCGATCGGCCTACCGGCAGGCGAGCGAGAAGCTGAAGATTGTCGAACGCTTCACGCCGGTCGCATCCGACAAGGTGCAGTGGT
>Ga0066903_100003927_pt1 | contig 12369 bp, 15 predicted proteins | sample PanSoiMetaGPlot1_FD_67491 | JGI IMG/M metagenome (GOLD analysis project Ga0066903, IMG submission 67491) | Tropical forest soil microbial communities from Panama analyzed to predict greenhouse gas emissions - Panama Soil - Plot 1 (version 2) | ecosystem: Environmental > Terrestrial > Soil >...
ACGGCCCGGCGGGCCACCTTGTGGCCGGGCTTGATGTCCTGACGGACCTCGATACGGTGGGCGCCGTCCTCGAGGACGGTCCCGGCCGGGAGCTCGGCCTTCGCAACCGCGACGTCGTCTTCGGCTCGGAGGAGAACCGTTTTTTCGGTGAGCGCGTATGTCGCCATGGAGTGCCTCCGCGGCAACTATACCGGATCGCCGGCGACGAGAGGGCGGTCAGCCGCGGCGCGCGAAGAGACGCCGGGCCGCCTCCGCCAGCGAGCCCGCCAGCGTGGTCCAGGCGGCCACGAGCCTGAGCGGCGCCTGCGCGCCTTCGGTCACATTCGCGATCGCACGGCCGGCGGTGCGCCGACCGACGCGGCGTTTCTGGTCGGCGTACGCGAGCAGGAGACAATGATCGGCGAGGATGTTGATGACCCGCGGGATCCCCCTGGAGAATCGCGCGAGGCGGCCGATCGCCCCCTCCTCGAAGAGACCGACGTCCGGCGCGCCGGCGACCTCCAGTCGATGGTGAATGTACCGGGCGACTTCTCCAGCATCGAGCGGCCGGATCTGGCAGTGGACCGCGATCGACTCGCGGAGATGTCGGAGGTCGGGATCCTGCAGCCTCGCTTCGAGCTCGGGCGAGCCGGCGAGCAAGAGCTGAAGTCGTGTGTCGGAAGCTGCGCTGTCGAGGTTGGCGAGCAGCCCGAGCTGCGCGAGGGTTGGCGCATCCAGATGCTGCGCCTCGTCTACGATGAGCGTCGTCCGCTGTCCCGCCCGCTCGCGCTCGCTCAGGAAGCTCTTCAACGCCGCGAGCCGTCTCGCCGGCGACTCTTCCGGCTTGGCGATGCCCAGGTCCTCCAGGATGAATTCGACGATCCCGTCGAACTCCAAGGTCGTGTTGAAAACGAAGCAGGCGGCCGTGTCGGCATCGAGCCGCTCGCAGAGGGCCAGCAGCAATGCGGTCTTGCCTGTGCCCGGTTCCCCGGTGAGCACCGCCAGGCCTCGCTGCTCCTGGAGCTGGTCGAGCGCCTCCCGGTGTGAGGCGGCCATGAACAGGAAGCGAGGGTCCGGTGTGAGGCCGAAGGGGTTCTCGCCGAGTCCGAAAAAGCTCAGATACATGGAGCTCTAGGTCACCTTCGAGCCAGGTGATCCGCGTGTCAAGGTCTCGTTTTTTCGTGAGAAACGCGCATTTCGACGCAGCCGGGACGGAAATCGGGCGTGGAATCCGGCGATCGTGATCGATAGACCCGCGAACACCTGCAGAATCGCTACGTTTTCGTGACGTTCCTTTCTGAGGCCGCGCCAGATGGTGCGATTTCTCTTTTGTGAATACGTGTGAACAAGTGGATAAGCGCTGGCCCTGCCGAAAAACTGCCGAGGATTCGCCCTCACCGCGCTATCAATGTGTCGGCCGATATGTCGCGTCCCGTGATGAGAGATCGAGAGTCGTTCGACGCGCCCGCGCTCACCTCACCTGCGGTGTCACGCAGCGCGCGAAAACAGCTGTGCATCGTCTCGCGCCATCCCCTCGTGTCCGGCGTGTTCGTCGCGGGGCTGACCACCGCCGTCGGCCTGCGTGACGAGCTCGAGGTCATCGTGGACCGCCGCGGAGATGGTCCGGGCACGCTTCAGCCGCCTTTCGAGCGCCGCCATCGCGAGCATGTTCTCCGCGCCCTCGAGCGCGACGGCTTCGCAGTCGTGCCGATCGCGAGCTCCGAGACGTCGTCGAGCCCGAGTCCGGAGCGCGAATTGTCAGCGCTCGACCGGATTGCCCAAGAGCCTTACGAGCGCAAGCTGGAGCGCATTCTCTGGAGCAAGCACGCGCGCATCCTTCGTTTGAGCCGCTGGCTGATCATCTCGGTCCTGATGAACGCGATCGTCGCTCTCCTGTTCGTGGCGCCCGCGATGACGGCTCGCTGGAGTAAGACGCGCCCGACGGTGTCGAGACCGTCGACGGCGTCGCCGAGCGAGAATGGCGCCGCGTCCGTGCTGCCGTCCCCCGCCACGACACCGCACCAGGAGCAGCGCTAGGAAGCTCCCGCACGTTTCGCCACGGTGCGCGGGATCGACGCGCACCGTCGTCACACCGTTGCTGAGAGCTCAGCGATCGGCACGCCGTCCGTCTCCGGGAGCTCGACGCCGAGCAGACGGGCGAACGTGGGCGCGAAGTCCATGATCGAGACCTTGCGTGACATCCGCGACGGCGCGAGCCCGGCGCCGACGGCCACGAAAAGGCCTTCCGGACGGTGATCGCCGCTCCGACAGTACCGATTGCTTCCCTGCAGGCTTCCGAGCTTGCGGGAGCTCAAACGCAGCTGCGCGCCGCGCCCGTTTGCCACGGTCGTGCTTCCGAGCGGCCGCTCGTCGTTCCATGCAACCAGGAGATCCGGCAGGTGATCCAGATACTCGCCGCGGTAGAGATCGGCGGTGCGCAGCACCCGCGTGACCACCGGTCGCCCGGACTCGACGTCGACGACCTCGAGCAGGTCCTGCGCCAGGATCTGGCAGAACTCCGGCGCCGCGTCGGATGTCAGGAGCCCTCGGGGCTCACGTCCCGTTAGATTGAGACGGATCCCGCCGACCGCGAGGCCGTTGTACAGCGGAAAGCATCGGCCGTCGCGCGCCTGCGGCGGCAGAACGGGCGAGCCCGATTCTGAGATCCGGCGCACACGATCGCGGACCAGCCGGATTGGCCGGCGCACGAGCTCCGGACTCAGCTCCCATCCGGTCCTCAGCATGCGCTCGAGAGAGCCCGCCGCCGCGCGCGGCGGCGCTGGAGCCGCGGCGCCGAGCGCGACCAGCATGTCGTCGAGCAGGAACTGCGCCCCGAAGCGGTGTGACATCCCGTGGCTCGCCAGCAGCACGACGAGGGTCCGGCCGTCCACCTCGCTCAAAATGTCGGCGATCGCCTGATCGATCGCGACGTAGACCTCGCGGATCGGATCGCCCGTCTCGGCGACCGTCGCGTCGTCCCAGCCGGGGCAGCGCCGATCGTGCAGGTGCCAGCACTGATGCCCGGCGCAGTGGCCTTCGGTGAACACTTGCCCGAAGAAGTCCCACTCCCCTCGCTCGAGGTAGTGCCGGGTGAGCGCCGCCTTCTTGCGCACGCCCTCGACGAGCCGGCGCGTGAAGGCGGCGAACTCCGCGGGCGATCGATGGTTCGCGTCACACGTGCTCGGCTGGGGGTGCGGGCCGAAGCGCGCCTGTACTTCACGCTTCAACGAGCGCGGCCACGTCTCGAAGCCGTAGTTGGCGTCGTGCGAGCCCCACTCGACCATCTGGATCCCGTTGAGATCGGCCGAGACGCCGGTCAGCGGGACGTCGCAGATGGCGACCTGCCGGCCGGCGCGGCTGAGGTGGTTCCAGAAGGGCTCGCGCTTCACGAACTCGCCGGTGTAGCACCGATAGAGGTCGTAGCTCCCCGGCCGGAGCTGCACGAGGCCGTGAATACCGTGACGCGCGGGCGAGACTCCGGTATAGAACGAGGGCCACGTCGAGCCGACGTAGAAGCCGTCCAGGCTCTCGGTGTCGCCGACCAGTCCGCGGGTCATCAGCGCGCGGACCGTCGGCAGCACACCGGCCGCCGCCCATGCCTCGATGAGGCTTCCGCTCCCGGCGTCGATGCCGAGGCAGAGCACGCGGACGTCTGCGCTCACGAAAGGTCGCCGAGCAGCCTGAGCGCCGCGGCCACGCGGCGTGCCGATCCGGAGAGAAGATGACGCGTGTAGCTCAGATAGCGCCAGCCGCCGGCCTGAGCCAGGCAACGCAGGTGCCAGCCCCAGGCGGCGACATAGTTGCCGGCGACACGCTCGCGGTCCGAGGCGCTGTGCAGTCCCGCGCGCAGACGATCGCGCACCATTGCCCGTACGTCGGATGGCAGATCCAGGCGCAGCATCTCGGCGATCGCGCGGGGCCCGCCCAGGATGTAGGCCTCCGACTTCGAGAGCGAGCCGTCGGTGTCGGTGCGATAGACGAACGTCGGGCGATTCAGAAACCGGATCGTGCGGTCGAGTGCGAGGCGGAGCCCGAGATACGTCCACTCCCGGTACGCCGGGATGCGTTCGAAGAGCTCGAGCGGGACGGCGCGCGTGCAAAACGTGCCGGCGCAGGGCGACAGCCAGTTCCTCCTCAGAAGCGTGCGGAGGGGCTCCCGCTCGATCTCGCGAAAGTCCGCGATGTTGATCTCGCGGCGGCCGAAGCCGTCGAGGTAGCCGTTGGTCACCACGACGTCGGCACGCGGGTCCGCCTCGAACGCGCCGAGGCGGATCGCCACCGCCTCGGGCAGGAGCTCGTCGTCGTCGTCGAGCACGGAAAAGTATGCCGTCTCGACGGCGGCGCGTCCGGCGTGCAGCGCCAGCGGCAGGCTCGCATCCGCGAGCGTGATCAGTCGTAAATCCTGCCGGTGCGCGAGGCTCTCCCTCGCCGCCGGCGCCGCGAACGGCCCGTTGATGACGACGATGGGAAGCGAGCGGCCACCCGCCTGGGAGGTGATGCTGTCGATTGCGCGCATGAGGCTGGGCACGCGCTCTGGGCGGGCGAGCGTCGGGATGATGACCGACACAGCCGCAGGCCCATTGCTCACCGGCACCACGCTGGCAGATCGCGGCGCGCGAAGTCAAGAATTCGGGCCGCTGAAGGTATCCTGAGCAGGCACGATGGAGGTCGACGTTCGAGCTCTCGACGCCGCGAGCCTGGAAGCGGACGTGTGCGTCGTGGGCGCCGGACCTGCCGGCCTCACGATCGCGCGGATCCTGGCCACGCGCGCCGCCACGCACATCATCGTGCTCGAGAGCGCCGGCCGCGGGCTGGATCCCGGCGCGCAGACCCTCAGCGATGGCACGACGATCGGCGACCCGTACACGAGCCCCATCGTGAGCCGGTATCGTCAGGCCGGTGGCACCGCGGCGATCTGGAACACGTGGTTGGGCAACGAAGTGGGCGCCAAGTACGTGGCGCTCGACGCAGTCGACTTCGAGGCGCGCGAATGGTGGCCGCTGAGCGGGTGGCCTTTCGACCGGGCGTTGCTGGAGCCCTATTACGACAAGGCCCGGTTGCTCTGCGGCCTCGCGCCCTGCGGTGACGCGGGCCGCGACGAGCCCTCTGGCGATCTCGCCTTGCTCACGCGCGATTCCAGCCTCCTGACGACCGATCTCTACGAGTTCGGGCCGGCGCGGCTCTTCACCGACGCTTACGTACGCGAGCTCCAGCACTCGCGCAACATCATGCTGTGTCTGCACGCGACGGCGGTGAGACTCGAGACCGATGCCGACGGCCGCTCGATCACCCACGTGCGAGCGGCGCGCGTGACCGGCAGACCGTTACGCGTGAAGGCGAAGCTCTACGTCCTCGCGACCGGAGGCATCGAGAACGCGCGCCTGCTGCTGGTCTCGAACGGCGCCGGGCGCCCGGCGCTGGGCAACCAGTTCGACCTGGTCGGGCGCTGCTTCATGGAGCATCCCCGCGATCGCTCGGGCCGGCTCATTCCGGCCGATCGCGGTCTCCTGGACCGATGTGGTCTCCACGAGTTCCGGCACACCACCACCCACGGCGTCCTCATGCGGCGGCTCACGTTCGCAGACGAGGCCCGGCGACGCGAGCGGCTACCGGCCATGTCCATCACGCTCCTGCCGCGACGCCGGGTATTCCCATGGTGGCGCGGCCGCGGACGGAACGAGCCCGTCGGGCTCTTGATCAACCTCGAGCAGGTGCCCGATCGCGAAAACCGGGTTGCGCTCGGCGCCGATCGCGACCGGTTCGACACGCCGAAGCCCGAGATCCACTGGCGATGGCGCGAGCGCGATCGTGAAAACCTGGGCCGGATCCGTGCGGTCGTGGCGGCAGAGCTGGAGCGCAGCGGGGTCGGCCGCGTCACCTTCGACGAGGAGGCGCTCCCGGATCCGAATGCTCATCACCATATGGGGACGACCCGGATGCACCGCGATCCCCGGCACGGCGTGGTCACCGAGGACGGCCGCGTTCACGGCGTCGCGAACCTGTTCGTGGCCGGAAGCTCGGTGTTCCCGACCAGCGGCTTCGCGAACCCGACCCTGACGATCCTGGCGCTCGCGGTACGGCTGTCCGAGCACCTCGATGGACGGCTGGCGACCGGCGGCTAGCCGGAGCTCGGCGCCTGGATGCGAAGCACGGCGGGCGGCTCCGTCTCGAGCTGGATCGTCGTGTGATCGATACCGAAGCGCGCGTGCATGGCGGCGTGCAAGGTCTCCAGCAGGCGCTCGCTGTCGCGGACGTCGTCAACGACGACGTGGGCGCTCATCGCTTCCCGCCCGGACGTGAGCGTCCACACGTGCAGATCGTGCACGCGGCGTACGCCCGTCACGGAGGTCATCGCGTCCTCGATCTCCGCGAGGTTCAGGTGCGCCGGCGTTCCCTCGAGGAGCACGTTCACCGCCTGTCGCAAGAGCCGCCAGGTGCGGGGCACGATCACGAGCGCGATCGCGCCGCTCACCAGCGGGTCGGCGAGCGTCCAACCCGTCAGGACGACCAGCGTCGCGGCCACCACCACGCCGACGGAGCTCAGCGCATCCCCGAGGACCTCGAGGTAGGCCGCGCGCACGTTGAGGCTCGCCTCGGCGGCGCTGTGGAGCAGCCCGGCGCACGCCAGATTCACCACGAGCCCCACCGCCGCGATGCCCAGCATCGGCCCGCCGAGGATCGCGGGCGGCGCGAGCAGCCGGCGGTAGGTCTCGAACAGGATGCCGCCGGCGACGATCAGCAGGGCGACGGCGTTGACCAGCGCTGCCAGGATCTCGGCGCGATAGTACCCGTACGTCTTGGCCGGGGTCGGCGGCCGGCCCGCGATCCAGATCGCGAACAATGCCAGCCCGAGGCCGCCGGCGTCGGCGAGCATGTGACCGGCATCGGCCAGGAGCGCAAGGCTACCTGACCAGAGGGCGCCAGCCACCTCCACGACGAGGAATCCACACGTCAGCGCCAGGGTCGCCGTCAGACGACCGCGCGAGCGCGACGCGGCCGTGTGCCGATGGGAATGCGCATCCATCGAGCGAATCCTAGCAGGTTCCGGCGCGGAACCACGCCTCACTCGCGATCGTCGACGTCGGTCTCGACGTACCCGAAGAAGATCAGAATCGTGTACTTGTCGAGCCTGGAGCGGCCGACCCCGGTCGGCGGGGCGGCAACGAACTCATCGGTCTTGCCGTCGAATTCGAAGAGACGAACCTCAGCCACGCCGTGGTTGCGCTGCATCTTGAAGAGCGCGATCTCCGGAACCGGGACGTTGACGACCGGGGCCTGAAAGGCCGGAATCCCGAACAGATCCTGATCGGAGTCGGTTCCGAGGACACTGGCGAAGGCTTTGACCTTCAGGTCAGGTAATCCCTCGACGATCCGGACCCCGTGGGCTCTGAGCCAGGTGGTCACGAACTCTTTGATCAGCACCTCTGGTCCCGCGTGATTGAAGACCTCGATGGTGACGGTCTGCTCTTTCAGGCGCTCGATGCTGAGGCGCTCGAGCGCACGCTCGAGCGACCGCATCATCAGCTGCTGCGTGACGCCGGAGGGCTCGGTCGGCTTCGGCACGGGCGACATGGAGCATCCGGCCAGCACGAGAAGGGTAAGACCGACGGCAACATGGTGGGCGTGCGAGAGGGGGAGCATCGTTCGGTACCTGGCTCTGTACCTTGAAGTCTACGACCGCCTGCTAAGATCTCTTAATGCATCGAGATCGAACGATCACCCTGAACGGCCAGCAATTCCACTATACCGAGTGGGGCTCCACGACGGCGCCGGCCTTGCTCCTGCTCCACGGAGTCACCGGCCACGCGCGAACCTGGGACGAGGAAGCCGCGGGCTTCGCCGCGCGCTATCGCGTGCTCGCCCTCGACCAGCGCGGGCACGGCGACTCGGATCCCTCGCCGAACGCCGATTACACGGTCGCGACGCTGTCGTCGGACATCGCCGCGTTCGCCGACGCCCTCGCGATCTCGCGTTTCTCGATCGTCGGACTCTCGATGGGAGGACGGGTCGCGATCGCGTTCGCCGGGCAGGCCACGGCGCGAGTCGAGCGGCTGGTGATCGTGGACATCGGGCCGGAGATCTCGCCGGCGGGCATGCTTCGGGTGGCCACGCTGATGGCCCGCTCGCCCGAGCTGTTTCCGAGCCTCGAGCACGCGCTGGCGTTCCACCGGCTGACGAACCCGCTCTACACCGAGGCGATGCTCCGCCACCGCGTCGAGCACGGCACGAAGCCCGTGGACGGCGGCCTCACCTGGAAATACGACCGGGAGCTACGTGAGGCCGTGCGCGCCGGAACGTGGCGTGACCCGCTCGACCTGTGGCCGCTCTGGCGCGCGATCGCCTGCCCGATCCTGGTCGTGCGCGGCGGCGACTCCGACGTCCTGTCCCCGGAGATCGCCAAGCGGATGCTGGACGAGAACCCGAACGCGCGCCTCGCGGAGGTCGCGGGCGCCGGCCACACGGTTCCCGGCGACCAACCAGTCGTCTTCCGGACGCTGCTCGCGGAGTTTCTCGGCGGCTGACGCGGTGGCGTGCCCGCTAGCGGTCGCGGAGACGACGCGCCGCTTCGGCGCGCATCTGCTGCATGGCGCGTGTCTCCTGGTCGGAGTAGCGCTCCTCGGTCCACGGGTCGGCGTGCATGTGGTAGCCGTTCTGCTCCCAGAACCCCGGCGGGTTGACGTCGAGGAACTCGAAGGCGCGAAGCCACTTCGAGCTCTTCCAGAAGTAGAGCTTGGGCAAGACCAGCCGCACGGGTCCGCCGTGGTCGGGCTCGAGGTCGCGGCCGTTGTGCCTGAGCGCCAGCAGCACGTCGTCCTGGACGAGGTCGTCGAGCGAGGTGTTGGTCGTGTAGTCCGGGTCGGCGTGCTGCATGACGAACGCGGCCTCGGGCCGCGGCTTCACGCGCTCGATGATCGCGCGGATCGGCACGCCCTCCCAGACGTTGTCGAGCTTCGACCAGCGCGTCACGCAGTGGATGTCCGACGTGATCGTCACGCGCGGCAGCGTCAAAAATTCCGGCCACGTCCACGTCGCCTCGTGCTCCACCAGGCCATAGCAGCGAAACGTCCAGCGGGTGGGATCGAAGCGCGGCGTGCGCCCGTACGTGAGCACCGGCCACTTGGCCGTCAAGATCTGACCGGGCGGGACGCGAGCGGCGAGCGCGGGGTGGACCTTCTCTTTTGGCATCCCGGTCACTATACAACGCGCCCAGAAGCTTTCGGGCCCATGGAGTCGCGCCGTATAATGACGTGACGAAAGGACCATCGCGATGAACGGGGAACGGAAGCTGGCGATGTTCATCGACTTCGAGAACATCGCCCGCGGTGTGAAGGAAGCGCAGTACAAGCAGTTCGAGCTCAAGCTGGTCCTCGAGCGACTCCTCGAGAAGGGCAAGATCATCGTCCGCCGCGCGTACGCGGACTGGAACCGCTTCACCGAGTACAAGCGGCCATTCCACGAATGGGCGATCGAGCTGATCGACGTGCCGCAGTCGCGCTACAGCGGCAAGAACTCGGCCGACATCCGGATGGTCGTCGACGCCCTCGACCTGGCCTACGGCAAGACGCACATCGACTCGTTCGCGCTGGTGTCCGGCGACTCGGACTTCTCGCCGCTCGTCTCCAAGCTCCGCGAGAACGACCGCTATGTTATCGGCCTCGGCGTCAAGTCGTCGTCGTCGGATCTCCTGGTCGCCAACTGCGACGAGTTCATCTTCTATGAGGACCTCATCCGCGACACGAAGAAGACCACCCTGCTGCGCGGGATGCCCGAGAAGAAGGCCGAGGCAATGGCCCAGCTCATCGACGCCATCCAGGCCCTGCAGCGCGAGAACAAGGAGACGCTCTGGGGCTCGATGGTCAAACAGACCATGATCCGGAAGAACCCCGCCTTCAACGAGACGTATTACGGCTTCTCGACCTTCTCGAAGCTCCTCGAGGAGGCGGCCAAGCAGAAGATCGTCACGCTCGAGCGCGACGAGAAGAGCGGTACGTACGTCATCACGGCGCTCAGCGAGGAAGGCGGCCGCGCCGCATAGCCGGCGGCTGAAAGCTGCCTGACAATCGAGGCGGGCTAGGCGCGGCCGAAGCGCCCGCTATCGTTCACGAAGACCGTCAGCGCCCAGCTGACGACCGAGATCAGGAGCGCGCCCCAGAACGCCGGCCAGAAGCCGGCCACGTCGAAGCCAGGGACTATCGCCGAGGTCAGCCACAGGCAGAAGGCGTTCAGGACGAACAGAAAGAGGCCGAGCGTCAGGAGCGTCAGCGGCAAGGTCACGATTTTCAAGACCGGCTTCACGAGCGCATTGATGAGCGCCAGGACGAGACCGGCCAGGAGCGCGGGCCAGAGCGGCTTGCCGCGCAGGGCGATGCCGGGCACCACCTGGGCCGCCAGGTAGATCATGGCGGCGTTGACGATCACCCGGGCGAGGAAGCCAGTCAGAAGCTAGTCGCCGAACGGCGCGATCAGCCGGTCGATCGACAGCGCGCCGGCGCCGCCGATCAGGATCGACAGCGCCATTGCGATCAAGGCCAGGTTGAACTCGTAGCCGTGCCCCTTGCCCGGCGTCATCGCGAAGTTCAGGAAGAAGCCGTTCCGCCCGTGGACCTTCGCGACGGCCACCAGCATGATCAGAATGAGCCCGACGGCGGCCGGCCGCGCCAGCAGCCCGACGATCAGCGCGAGTCCGCCGAAGCACTCGATGAACGCGGCCAGCGCCGTCGCCGCGGGAGGAATGTTCATCTGCCGGAAGCCGCCGATGGTGGCCGACAGGCCGTGACCGCCGAACCAGCCGAACGTCTTCTGGGCGCCGTGCGCGAAGAAGACGATCCCGAGCCCGAGGCGCACGACCAGATGCGACCACGACGCATAGGTGCCAAACACGAGGACGAGCACGTCTTGCATGGAGGTCCTCCCTGCCCGTTGCGATGGGCACGGCCGCATCGTATTCTCGGTTCCGTGATGCGTCGGTCGCGCTGCGTGCTTCGGTCGCCGCGAGTGTACTACAGCTCGATCGGCGCGCTCGCGTGCCTGCTGGCGCTCGTCGCGCTGGCGGCGCCGCGCGTGCTGGCGCAGGTCGAGATCACCTGGTCGCCGACCATGGTCAAGGGACCATCGGGCGCGCCGGTGACGATCGTGGAGTTCTCCGACTATCAGTGACCGTACTGTCAGCTCGTCCAGCGGTCGCTGGGTCAGGTGATGCAGGAGTACGAAGGGCGGGTCCGTCTCGTCTTCAAAGATCGCCCGCTCGCGATGCACACGCTGGCGCGCCCCGCGCACGAGGCCGCACGCTGTGCCGGCGCCTCAGGGAAGTACTGGCCGTACCACGATCGTCTGTTCGCGGCGCAGCCCGCGTTCCGGCGCGCCGACCTGCTCGCGTACGCCGGCGAGCTCGGCCTCGACCGTGACGCCTTCGCCCGTTGCCTCGACGAACGGCGGTTCGCGGCGGACGTCGAGCGCGACATCGAGGAGGCGCAGGCGCTCGGGATCCGCAGCACCCCGACGTTCCTCATCAACGGCCAGCGCGTGATCGGCGCGACCAGCATCGAAGAGTTCCGCTCGGTCATCGACAAGGCCCTCCAGGAGCGACGCTGATGCCCTACATCAAGGTGGCCGAGGTCGACGAGATCGGTGTGGGCCAGGGCACGCTGGTCGAGCGCGAGGGTGTGGCCATCGCCGTGTTCAACGCTGGCGGCGGGCAGTTTTACGCGACCAGTCCGACCTGCCCGCACGAGGACGGTCCGCTCGCCGAGGGCTGGCTCGAGGGCGACGCGGTGATCTGTCCCTGGCACGGGTACGATTTCGCGCTCGCCACCGGCGCCTGCCGGGTCGCACCCGGCCTCAAGGTCGCGGTGTATCCCGTGCGCGTGAACGGCACCGCGGTGGAGATCGACCTGCCCTGAGTCGTCTCGATCGTTCCCGGTTCTGATTTTTGCAGATTTGTGCCCGCCTCGATACGCACTCATAGTGTCTGAAGAGTTACACAGGGGTGCGTGAACGGTTGCGAAACCACGGAAAGGTGGTTAACGTAGCAATTACCAGGAGGAACACGGTCCCGTGACAGAGCGCGCCGTCAAGCACGTCAGAAAATTCCTCGGTCAGCGTCTTCGCGCCCTCCGCAAACAGCGCGCCCTCAGCCAGGAACGACTCGGCAAAGGATCTGGACTCAGCGGAAAATTCATCGGCGAGGTCGAGCGCGGCGAGAAGTCGATCTCCATCGACAGTCTCTATCGCGTGTCGGTCGCGCTCGAGGTGCCGCTGCGCGATCTCACCGACGTCGGCGACAAGCACAGCACCGTGCCGACCGAGGAGGCCGAGAAGATCTTCGCGCTCGTCTCGGGGCGGCGGCGTCCGGAGGACGTCCGCAAGGCCTATAACGTCCTGCGCGCGATG
>Ga0066903_100003928_pt1 | contig 12368 bp, 5 predicted proteins | sample PanSoiMetaGPlot1_FD_67491 | JGI IMG/M metagenome (GOLD analysis project Ga0066903, IMG submission 67491) | Tropical forest soil microbial communities from Panama analyzed to predict greenhouse gas emissions - Panama Soil - Plot 1 (version 2) | ecosystem: Environmental > Terrestrial > Soil >...
TAGGGAAACAAACGAACTCCCTGCTACAGCCAATTGGGTTGGGAAAAGAAACCAACCCACTGCAGCAACAACCAGGCGAGATTCCTAAAAGGAAACTGGAAAATCCGATGTACCGCAGCGGGTTGGCGTTTGCAGGAGCGAAGCGCACGTTCAAAGCGTGGGGCGGAGAAGGTGAAGTGCCGCCTGTCGAGAACGACGGGATTGTCACAGCCGAAGAAGTTGGCGGACTAAAACTCAACGGCACCTGGCTCGTTGTCCTCTCTGCTTGCGAGACCGGCTCAGGCGAAGCGCGCGCCGGAGAAGGTGTAATGGGTCTAAGGCGAGGTTTTATCCAGGCCGGTGCGCAGAATCTTCTTATGACTCTTTGGCCAATCAACGACCAAGCCACTGTAAAGATCATGTTGGATTTCTACGAAGCTGCGGATAAAAGCCACAATGCGCCACAAGCACTAGCACAGGTCCAACGCGACTGGCTTGTAGAAATTCGGAGCCAGCATGGAAGGGAGCATAGTTTATTGGATTCTGTGAGGCTGGCAGGATCGTTTATCTTGAGTTCACAGGGCAAACCGTGACGTGAATTCTCTCGACGGGTTCAGAAAAAGTTCTATCCTGAACCGCTAGGAGGCCAGTTGAAACCGAGCGGATCCTTGCGGGCCTTTCGGGGGTGGTTGTTGGCGAGCGCTTTTCTAACGGCGCTTCTCTTTCTGCTCCAACCTCGTCCTCTGCTGATTGCCGATGAGCAAGATGATCGAGCAAGGCTTTCCTCTTTAAACAAGCAATTCGCTGAACTATATCGGGCCGGAAAATTCAACGATGCTATTTCCGTTGTTCAGGAATCCTTGGACCTTTCCGAGAAAGCATTCGGGCCCGATCACCCCACCACTGCCGCGGTCCTCAGCAGTCTGGCGCAGCTGTATTCTTCCATGGGCAATTACGCCAAAGCCGAACCGCTCTATCAGCGCGCGCTCAAGATCGACGAGATAGCGCTCGGCCCCAATCACCGAGACACGGCAGTCGACCTCAACGGTCTGGCGTGGCTATATCGTTCCATGGGCAATTACGCCAAAGCCGAACCGCTTTATCAGCGCGCGCTCGAGATCGACGAGATAGCGCTCGGCCCCAATCACCGAGACACGGCAGTGGTCCTCAACAATTTGGGGGAACTATATCGTTCCATGGGCAATTACGCCAAAGCCGAACCACTCTTTCAGCGCGCACTCAAGATCGAAGAGAAAGCGCTCGGCCCCGATCACCCAGATACCGCTACGACCCTCAAGAATTTAGCGGGGTTGTATGGTTCCATGGGCAATTACGCCAAAGCCGAACCACTCTTTCAGCGCGCGCTCAAGATCGAAGAGAAAGCCCTCGGCCCCGATCACCCAAACATCGCCACGACCCTTAACAATCTCGGGGAACTCTATCGCCTCGTAGGCAATTACGCCAAAGCCGAACCACTCTTTCAGCGCGCGCTCGAGGTCACAGAGAAAGCCCTCGGGCCGGATCACACAGAAACTGCCGGGGTCCTCAGCAATCTCGCGCTGCTGTATTTTTACATGGGCAATTACGCCAAAGCCGAACCACTCTTTCAGCGCGCGCTCAACATCGACGAGAAAGCGCTCGGCCCCGATCACCCACACATCGCCACGACCCTCGGCAATCTGGCGTGGCTGTATCGTTCCATGGGTGATTACGCCAAAGCCGAACCGCTTTATCAGCGCTCACTCAAGATCGAAGAGAAAGCGCTCGGCCCCGATCACCCTGACACCGCCACGGCCCTCGACAATCTGGGGGGGTTGTATCGTTCCATGGGTGATTACGCCAAAGCCGAACCGCTCTTTCAGCGCGCGCTCAAGATCAGAGAGAAAACGCTCGGCCCCGATCACCCTGAAACCGCCACGGCCCTCAACAATCTAGCGCTGCTGTATTCTACCATGGGCAATTATGCCAAAGCCGAACCACTCTATCAGCGCGCACTCAAGATTGACGAGAAAGCCCTTGGACCCGATCACCGACACACCGCTGCAAACCTCAGCAATCTGGCGGGGCTGTATTCTTCCATGGGCCATTACGCCAAAGCCGAACCGCTTTATCAGCGCGCGCTCAACATCGAAGAGAAAGCGCTCGGCCCCGATCACCCAACCATCGCCACGACCCTCAACGGTCTAGCGGTCCTGTATTATTCTCTAGGTGATTACGCCAAAGCCGAACCATTCTATCAGCGCGTGCTCAAGATCAGAGAGAAAGCCCTTGGACCCGATCACCCCGACACTGCCACGGCCGTCATCAATCTGGCGGTGCTGTACTCTACCATGGGTGATTACGCCAAAGCCGAACCGCTTCTTCAGCACGCGCTCAGGATCAACGAGACAGCTCTCGGCCCTGATCACCCAGACACTGCCAAGGCCGTCAGTAATCTGGCGGCGCTGTACTCTACCATGGGTGATTACGCCAAAGCCGAACCGCTCTATCAACGCGCGCTCAGGATCTTTGAGAAGGCGCTGGGTCCCGATCACCGACTGACCGCCACCGCCCTCAACAATCTGGCGGAGCTGTATCGTCTCACGGGCAATTACACTAAAGCCGAACTGCTCTATCAACGCGCGCTCAGGATCATCGAGAAAGCGCTCGGTCCCGATCACCCAGACGCTGCCAAAGCCCTCGACAATCTGGCGATTCTGTATCATTCTCTCGGTGATTACGCCAAAGCCGAACCGCTTTATCAGCGCGCATTGAAGATCAATGAGAAAGCCCTCGGCATCGATCACCCAGACACCGCCAAGGTCCTGAATAATCTGGCGGAGCTGTATTATTCCATTGGTGATTACGCCAAAGCCGAACCGCGCCTTCAGCGCGCAGTCAGGATCAGAGAGAAGGCACTCGGCGCCGATCACCCGGACACCGCCATGGCACTCGCCAATCTAGCGAAACTCTATCTTTCCATGGGCAATTACGCCAAAGCCGAACCGCTCTTTCAGCGCTCACTCAAGATTAGAGAGAAAGCTCTCGGCCCCAACCACCCAGATACCGCCAAGAGCCTCAACAATCTGGCGGCACTTTATTTTTCCATGGACAATTACGCTAAAGCCGAACCGCTCTTTCAGCGCGCGCTCAAGACAGCTGAGAAAGCGCTCGGTTCCGATGACTCAAATACCGCCGTGGCCCTCAACAATCTGGCGTTTCTGTATCATTACATGGGTGATTACGCCAAAGCTGAACCGCTTTATCAGCGCGCGCTCAAGATCGAGGAGAAAGCGCTCGGCCCCAACCACCCAGATACCGCCGTGGCCCTCAACAATCTGGCGGCTCTCAAGACTGAGCTCGGGGAAGCCAAAGATGCCATTCCTTTTGCAAAGCGCGCGCAACAGGCGGAAGAAAAATATCTATCGAACATTCTTTCATTCACCTCCGAGCAACAGCGCCTGACATTTCAGAGAACAACCAACCCTTACTCGGCATTCGCAACCGTAGGAAGCGCGGCCGAACTAGCGCAGACAGTGCTTCGACAAAAAGGAGTTGTGCTCGACTCGCTCCTCGAAGATCGCCTGGTCGCAGAAGCAAGCGCTGATCCGAAGCAGCGCGAGGCTATCGCACAATTGCGTGCCGCCAAGCAGCGACTGATGCAATTGGTTCTGGAAGTTCCGAAAGACCTGTCCGAAGCGGCCCAGAAACAGCGCGCGGCCGAAAAGGAAAAGCTCTCTACGGAAGTCGAGCAGCTTGAAGCTGGTCTTGCTCGTCACGTGGCTGGACTCGGTAAAGCCAGACGCGCCCTAAGCATCACCGTTCTGCAAGTTCAGTCCGTCCTTCCGAAACAAACAGTGTTGATCGAGCTGTTACGCTACTCTCATTATCTTGGAAAAGGAAAGTCCGAAAAGCGCTACGGCGCACTCCTGATCTTTCCAGGCGGGGAACCAAAATGGGTCCCGCTCGGCTCTGCTGGAGGAATAGAGGGGGAAATCAAACTTTACCGCGAATCTGTACGTGGAAGCGCAGACGAACGAATGCTGGCAAACGTTCTCAAGGCCTTGGAGGAACTAGTCTGGGCGCCAATTGAGAAAGCTCTTCCCGAGGGTTGCACAACGGTCATTTTGAGCCCCGATGGGGAACTCAGTTTTGTTTCCTTTGCGACACTCCTAACTCCTGACGATCGCTTCCTCGCCGAGAAGTATTCCATTCGCTACGTTGCCAGCGGCCGCGACTTGTTAAGGGAGAACAAGCCGTCGGGCAATCCGACGACGGTGGTGTTCGCTAACCCGGACTTTGGCAGCCAGGCAATTACTCCAGCAACTGCTTCAGCAAGCTCTGTCGCACTCCGCTCACTTGAATTGCGAGACCTGCAAAGTATGCGGCTGCTCCCACTACCGGGCACGGCGGCAGAAGCCGCTGCTCTGGAAAAACGAGAAGACAAAGCAGCGAAGGTTTTCCTGGGACCGAACGCGACGGAAGCTGAGCTGAGGCAAGTGAGCTCTCCTCGCATTCTCCATCTCGCCACTCATGGCTTTTTCCTGCCAGAGGTTGAGTTAGGGAAACAAACGAACTCCCTGCTACAGCCAATTGGGTTGGGAAAAGAAACCAACCCACTGCAGCAACAACCAGGCGAGATTCCTAAAAGGAAACTGGAGAATCCCATGTACCGCAGCGGCTTGGCATTGGCCGGAGCCCAACGCACGCTGAGGGCCTGGAGTCAAGGTGACGTGCCGCCGGTAGAGAACGATGGCATCGTCACAGCCGAAGAAGTCGGCGGACTAAAGCTCAACGGCACCTGGCTGGTTGTCCTCTCTGCCTGCGACACCGGCTCAGGCGAAGCGCGCGCCGGCGAAGGCGTAATGGGCTTAAGACGCGGTTTCATCCGAGCCGGTGCGCAGAATCTTCTCATGACCCTTTGGCCGATCAACGACCAAACCACCGTAAAGATCATGTTGGATTTCTACGAAGCGGCGGGTAAGACCCACAATGCGCCGCAAGCCCTCGCAGAGGTACAACGAGACTGGCTTGTCGAAATTCGGAGCCAGCATGGGAGGGAGCATCCTTTGTTGGACTCTGTAAGGCTGGCAGGGTCGTTTATCTTGAGTTCACAGGGCAAACCCTGATCCGAATTATATCGACAGGTTTCCAAAAAGCTTCCATTCTGACCTTGGCTGGAGGCGATTTGAAATCCAACAAACTCTTGCGTGCCTTTGGCAGGCAGTTGTTCGCGTGCTCGTTTTTGGTCGTCGTGCTCTATTTGCTCCAGCCTAGCGTTTTGTTAAGGGCTGACGAAGACAATTCAGCGAAACTTTCATCTCTAAACAAGCAAGCCATTGAACTATTTCAGATCGGAAAATTCAACGAAGCCATTCCCATCGCGCAGGAATTTCTGGAACTTGTGGAGAAAGCGGTTGGTCCCGAACAGCCAGCCACCGCCACGGCCCTCAACAATCTGGCGCTGCTGTATTGTTCCATGGGCGATTACGCGAAGGCCGAACCGCTTTATCAGCGCGCGCTCAAGATCGATGAGAAAGCGCTCGGCCCCGATCACCCGGATACTGCCACGGCCCTTAACAATCTGGGGGACCTCTATCGTTCCGTGGGCGATTACGCCAAGGCCGAACCGCTTTTTCAGCGCTCACTCAAGATCGACGAGAAAGCGCTCGGCCCCGATCACCCGGATACTGCCATCGACCTCAACAATCTCGGGGAACTCTATCGTTCCATGGGTGATTACGCCAAGGCCGAACCGCTTTTTCAGCGCTCACTCAAGATCGACGAGAAAGCGCTCGGGCCCGATCACCCGCGCACCGCCATTGACCTCAACAATCTTGCGGGGCTCTACCGTTCCATGGGCGATGCTGCCAAGGCCGAACCGCTCTTTCAGCGCTCACTAAGGATCAGAGAGAAGGCACTCGGCCCTGATCACCCAGATACCGCTGCGGCTCTCAACGGTCTGGGGCGACTTTATCGTTCCGTGGGCGATTACGCCAAGGCCGAACCGCTTTTTCAGCGCTCACTTAAAATCGACGAGAAAGTGCTCGGCCCCGATCACATGCGCACCGCCATTGACTTGATCAATCTTGGGGAACTCTATCGTTCTACGGGCGATTACGCCAAGGCCGAACCGCTCTATCAGCGCGCAGTCAAGATCGACGAGAAAGCGCTCGGGACTGATCACCCTGATACCACCATTGACCTCAACAATCTGGCGTTGCTCAAAATTGACCTCGGGAAAGGAAGCGATGCCATTGCTTTTGCAAAGCGCGTAGGAAAGGCGAAAGAAAAATATCTAGCGAATATCCTTTCATTCACCTCCGAACAACAGCGGCTGGCATTTCAGAAAACAACCAACCCATACGCAGCATTTGCGACGTTAGGAAATGCTGTCGAATTAGCGCAGACAGTGCTTCGACAAAAAGGTATCGTGCTCGACTCCCTCCTGGAAGATCGTTTGGTAGCAGAAGCAAGCGCTGACCCGAAGCAGCGTGAGATTATTGGGCAACTGCGCGCCGCGAAGCAGCGACTGATGCAATTGGTTTTGGAAGTTCCAAAAGACTTATCAGAGGCAGCTCAGAAACAGCGCGCGGCCGAAAAGGAAAAGCTCTCCACGGAAGTCGAGCAACTTGAAGGCGGTCTTGCCCGACAGGTGGCTGGACTGGGCAAAGCCAGACGAGCGCTAAGTATCACTGTTCCCCAAGTTCAGTCCGTTCTTCCGAAACAGGCAGTGTTGATCGAGTTCTTGCGCTATGACCATTATCTTGGAAAAACAAAGTTCGAAAACCGCTACGGTGCGGTTGTAATCTCTGCGAGTGGGCAGCCGAAATGGGTCCCACTGGGCGGCGCGGTGGAGTTAGAAGAGGAAATCAAACTCTATCGGCAATCTGTGCGTGCAAAAACCGACGACGGAACGCTGGGGAACGCTCTTAAGTTCTTGGAAGAACGAGTGTGGGCGCCGATCGATAGAGCTTTTCCTGCTGAAACCAACGGAGTCATCATTAGCCCGGACGGAGAACTAAGCTTTGTTTCCTTTGCGACGCTTTTAACTCCCGATGATCGGTTCCTCGGCGAGAAGTATTCCATTAGCTATGTCGCAAGCGGCCGTGACTTGTTGAGGGAGAATAAAGCTTCAGGTAATCGCACGACGGTTGTCTTCGCTAACCCGGACTTTGGCGGTCAGGCGATTGCTCTAGCAACTAACCCTTCAAGCGCTGTCGCACTGCGCTCAATGGAAATGCGGGACCTGCAAGGCATGCGGCTGCCTCCACTACCGGGCACGGCGGCCGAAGCCGTTGCTCTGGAAAAACGAGGAGGCAAAACAGTGAAGGTTTTCCTGGGACTAAAGGCGACGGAAGCTGAGCTAGGGCAAGTGACTTCTCCTCGCGTTCTACATCTGGCTACTCACGGCTTCTTTCTGCCTGAAGTTGAGTTAGCAAAACAAAACAATGCTCTACTACAACCAAATGAGCTAGGAAAACAAACCAACCCACTGCAGTCGCAACCGGGTGAGTTTCCTAAGACAAAGCTGGAAAATCCCATGTACCGCAGCGGAGTGGCGCTAGCCGGAGCGCAGGGCACCCTGAAGGCTTGGAGCCGAGGTGAAGCGCCACCGACAGAAAACGACGGCATTGTCACAGCCGAAGAGGTGGGCGGACTAAAACTCAACGGCACCTGGCTGGTTGTCCTCTCTGCGTGTGAGACCGGCTCAGGCGAAGCGCGAGCCGGTGAAGGTGTAATGGGTCTGAGGCGAGGTTTCATCCAGGCCGGTGCACAGAATCTTCTCATGACCCTTTGGCCAATCAACGATCAAGCCACTGTTAGGATCATGTTGGATTTCTACGAAGCAGCGGATAAGACGCACAATGCGCCGCAAGCCCTCGCAGAGGTGCAACGCGACTGGCTTGTCGAAATTCGAAGCCAGCATGGGAGGGAGCATCCATTGTTGGACTCTGTGAGGCTGGCCGGCGCGTTTATCATGAGCTCACAGGGCAAACCGCAATGACAGCGCGATGCTCGGCTAAAATCAAGAGGAACTACAATAGCGATGTTCATGCCATTGAAGCTTTCAATTGACTCTCCTCAGGCGCATAATCGCAATGTGAATGCACCGCAGGCGACTGGCTTCGATCGCGCGAAGACGAAAGGGATTGCCGCGTGTACAGCCGGCTTTATTTCACAGAAGCTGCCTCTGTTCCTCGCTTTCGCTAGCATCCTTGCACTGCCTGCTTTATCGGGATGCGGGCCAAAGCCTGCATCACCCCCAAAGGTGTCGGCAAACCCATCGCCGCAGCCAAGATCAGAGGAAAAGCCGACGACGACAGAGATTATGCCAGAGTACGTAGAAGAACGGGGCGTGGAGGACGAAGAAGCGATGCCTGAGTTTCCATGGCCCCCGCCGAGGGCGTCAGCCTCTGATATGATTCCCCCCGAGTTACTAGTGGGCAACGCCGCACATCCTACTTTGGGCACGGTGGCGCAGACGATCGAGTTGGCGTTTGCTCAAGCTGGCTACGGCCAAAAAAGTTACTACAGCGTGCCGGGCGGCTTTGCTATGGCCTCTCAGCTCGAACAGATCAATCAGGATGGTAGCCCGAAGGAGTCTCTCTACCGCTGGTCTTTAGAGACGCCGCCGCTCAGAAAGTTTTCCCTTGGCTCGTATCTGAATGCGCTGTTCACAGCGCAACCAGGCTATTATCGCGTGATCGTTTTCGTTGTTACTTCTCAAGCGTTCCCGCAACGTGATGTAAAAGTCACTTCAGAGCAAAGCAGGGCGTGGGTATCGAGCGGCTTAAATAAACTTCCAGAAAAAATTGGCAATCAGGAGTATTCGACTGCGTACAGTTGCACCGCGTTAATTTACGAGTTCAAGCAAACCGGGAAGCACGCGGACCTTGTAGATCCGAGCCAGATCACGGGAAAGACGCACTTGGACAAAGCTGGTTTGATGGCTGCTTTTGCGAAACCACGGTAGGATTGTCGGACTGCCCTGCTCTCTCGACGCTAGCGTAATTACGTTTTCGAGGCGCTGGCGGCTCTCTCGTGAGAGGTGAAGAGAACGGTGATTGCGGCGACAACGAGGCTCTGAATAGGCGAAAGCCAGTAGTTGGACATGGTAAAGAGCGCCATTCCCCGCATCGGACTAAATGGTGCAAGGAGCATCGTTAGCAAGAGTATAAGCAAATAGAAGGCACACAGAGCTCTCGAAAGTTTAAAGAAGAAGGTTTTTACAACACGCTTGTCATAACCGGGCTGGAGTGCCGTCGCTCCGATTACGCCGAGCATCAGTGCCGACGTTGGAAAAACAGTCGGGGTGTACCATCCCCATACGTCTTGAATTGAATCAACAAACTTCCCCATGATCGATTGGGCGGCGAGAAGAATAAACGACAACGCGGCCCCAACGAACCAGACGACAGTCAGACTATTGCGCGCGTTGTCGAGTGGTGTTCGCTCAGAATTCCTTTTCTTTCTCATACTGGTACCTCCGGCTGATTTTTATCGCGTTTAATTCTCTTTGGAAGCTAATATGTGAACTCTGTGAGAAAGCCCGCTGCGCATTTGATCTGGCCGATGCTTTCGCTTCCTGTGCGGAAGCGAACTCCTTAGGTGATGTCCGAAAATCCAACGACAAATTTCTTTTGGCATCTACAGGACATCTATCAAGAGCTGAAAACCTGCCGCTTCGGCTTCATCGTCGCGATCATCGGCGCGATAGTGTTTTTGGGAGTCGAGCAAGGGCGTGAGGTTTTACGTGCGCTTGCCGAGCCGGGCGCGACCACTAGCGTGACGGGAACGCTGCGACTGGTGATGTTCGCTTCCGGACTGGCAATTTGGTCGCTGGTCAGTTGGTATTGCGCGCGTGTCCTTTTGTATTTCGATTTTCCGAAGTCGCACGAAATCCACCCGCGACGAGTAGGAATTTGGCGACGCCTTCATTCATGGCTACCGAGACACGTTCCTAGAATTCTCGGCATCGCACCAATGGTAGTCGTGGGCTGGAGTTTTCTTCGCGTCCGCGGCACGTATGAATCCGATCCGCCACCGCGGTTGTTGTATTTCGCGCTGCTTACCCTTGGAGGTAGCGTCGCCTTATATGTGTTTTTCATTTTGCGGAGGCGGTGGATCGAACGGCAGGATCCGCAAGCTGCGCGACGCAAGTATCAGCGGCTCCAAGAACTTCCGCGCGATTCCGCAGTTGTACTCACACTTATGGCTACCTTTTCGCTCGCCCTGTGCATCATGTTCACCGTCAATCCTGTCTTTTTCGCTGGGGCTATTGGCACCGGCGCAGTGTTAGCGTTCGCAGCGGCGTGTTGGGTCTTTTGGGGCAGCGCGCTGGTTTATTTCGGAACCTGGAAACGCATCCCGGTGATCACGCTGATCGTACTCTTGGTTCTTATCAGCAGTTTGTTCAACGACAATCACGACGTGCGCGTTCTCGCGCGGCACGAATTCGAACGCCCGACGTTGCGCCAAGCGCTGCTCGATTGGAACTCGCGGATCGCGGCGAAATATTCCGACCGACCGGTGCATCCGCTCTTCATCATCGCAAGCGAAGGCGGTGGAATTCGCGCAGCGTACTGGACAACAACCGTGCTCGGCACGATTCAAGATGTCGATCCAAGTTTTGCCGATCACATTTTTGCGATCAGCGGCGTGTCAGGTGGAAGCTTGGGCGCAGCGGTATTTGGTGCGCTGATCGCTGACGCGGAGCCACAAGGCGAGTTTGCGAAACGCGGGCAGAGCGTTCTCGGACAGGACTTTCTCTCGCCAGCCATCGCCGCAATGTTTTACCCGGACTCGATTCAGCGGTTTCTTCCGTTTCGCATCTTGTTTCTCGACCGAGGCCGCTGGCTGGAGCGCAGTTGGGAGAACGCGTGGCGCAACACCATGCATAGCGATCGCTTCGCCAGACCATTTCTCGATCTCTGGCAAGATCAGCATGTGTATGTGCCGTCTCTGTTCCTCAACGCCACCTCTGTCGAAAGCGGCAATCGCATCATCGCGTCAAACATCCTGATCGACACGAACTTCTTCGAGGCAACAGATGCCACGGCAAAGCTGTTGCCTGTATCGCAACGCAAAGACCGCCGGCACCCAAAGACAGACATACCGCTCAGCACTGCCGCGCATATGAGCGCGCGATTCACTTATGTGAGTCCAGCTGGGCGTTTCGCCCCGGACGGCACCCATGTCGTCGACGGCGGTTATTTCGAAAATTCTGGCGCCGCAACTGCGCTCGATGTTTTACGACAAGTGAACAAGGAGCTAAGCCAGACTCCCGCGCTTCGCGCGATCATTCCGCAGATCATCATGATTAGTAATAATCCCCTGGGCATCGCCTCCGGCAGTCGCGATCTGACGATGACAAAGCAAGCACTCAAGGACGTCGCGCGTACCGCAACCGCGGAAGCCGCGCGGCGTAAACCGGGAACATTTCTGGAAGACGCACTCGCGCCAGCCTACGCGTTGCTCTCTACGCGCGACGCACGCGGCGAGTATGCGGAAAAGGCCATCGGACAGACACAACGAGAATCTTGCGACGCGATTAAAGCGCAACTGGGAATTCACTCGGATGACCCGCATTGTTTGTATTTCTTTTCACTCGCGCCAGCCACCGTGCCGTTGCCTTTGGGTTGGATGCTTTCAAATCGCGCTGCCGAGGCGATGCAGAAAGAAATGTTTGATTCAGGATTGTCAGCAAAAGCACCGGTGCCGACTTGGAACCAAGCGGTGCTCAAACAAGTTATCGTCGCGCTTCACCCCGAAAGGTAGTACGAGAAGCCAGCTGGCCTGTGGCACGCGAAGTTCTTGCCGTCATGATCGTGCCGGATCAGCCGATCTTGGGGCTATTTCAACGGATATTGAGTCCGTAGCAGCCATGCGCAATAGAATCTGAAGAGCTTCGTCTCGTGCTTTGAGGAACAGCATGGTATTCCCGACAATGGGGCTGCGCGTTAAAGCTCGTTAGGTTTCATTCCTAGCTGCGGACTCCTCAGATCTAGATCCAAGCGAGTCCGAAATTCATCCAGAGGGCGCCGCTACCAAGCTAAGCGTTGCCGATGTGATTGGGCTCGTGCGAATCTTCACGGCCATGCAACTATTGCGTGAGGCTTCCGCAGCAACCCACGCGCACCGCTGCTGGACGGTGAGGTAAAAAAATGAAAAAAGTAGTTTAACGGCGGCGCGCGACGTCCAATTTGTGATCGGCGTAGCTTGACGTCGGAAATGTTCGTGGGTCACTCTTGGGTTGTGTTGAGTCATCACATCCGCCTGGTTTCGCTGGTTTTGGCGCCGCATGTCGAACGTCTCTGGATGGCGCGTGGTTATTTACCGACGCGATGGCGCAATATGATTCTGCCAGACGGAGCGATGGAGCTGATCGTCAATCTCGGCGATCCGCA
>Ga0066903_100003929_pt1 | contig 12368 bp, 8 predicted proteins | sample PanSoiMetaGPlot1_FD_67491 | JGI IMG/M metagenome (GOLD analysis project Ga0066903, IMG submission 67491) | Tropical forest soil microbial communities from Panama analyzed to predict greenhouse gas emissions - Panama Soil - Plot 1 (version 2) | ecosystem: Environmental > Terrestrial > Soil >...
GTTAAAAAGAATGGGATTCTCCAGGTCGACTACACCAATCGCCTAGTCGCGGAAGGCATGCCCGTGCGGGAGGCAATCATTGAAGCGAACCGTGTACGCCTACGACCTATTCTGATGACGACGCTTTCGATCATCGCCGGTTTGATTCCTGTTGCCATTGGCTTGGGCGCGGGATCAGAACAGCGCGCTTCCATTGCGGTGACCATCATCGGAGGACAGACTCTCTGTCTGCTGCTGACTCTGCTGGTCGTTCCAGTGGCCTACTCTTACCTCGCGGAACTAAAGGGTTTTTCGTGGAGCGAGTGGAAGACTCGCGTTTTCAGCAAGCCAGCGCTACCAGCGAGCCCTTCGGAAAACGAGTGAGTGGGGCGCCTTCCGGGCCCGCGTTGGGCAAAACTTCAATGAATGAGCTCGCCTTCCAACAGCAACTCCGCATATCTGGCTCAAAATCCACTGAATAGTTTTGCATGCCCCGCCAAGACATTGTTCTTGGCTACTAAATCGGGTTCCATGCTCCAATCGCCTCGTACATGGGTGCCGCCCAGCGCAATGCCGTCGCGTCGGGGGAACATGTACAGGTCGCCCGCTAGAACTATGTAATTCACCTCGGGCTGGGGCAGCAGGTACGTTAACTGCCCCTTGATCGGAATCAGTTCAGGATCCGCGAAAAGTGCACGGGCTCCCAAACCCGTGCAATTCACCACGCACTTCTCCTGTAATTTGGCGATCTCGGTAATATCGTGAAACTCCTGCAGCACAACTTTTCCGCCTGCAAGCCGAAAATCGCGAAGGAGAGCACGCAGATACGCGTGGGGCTCAATCAACATAGCTCTGAATTCGCGAACATAGCGATGGGGAAATCGATGTTGCGACGTTTGCAGATCATGCAACTCGGGGAAGACCTCTGGAAATGGGCCATTGCGGCCGAGCATTTCAGTATCCCTAAATGCACTATCGGTGACAACGTAACTTGGCATCCAGTGAATGCCGTAATCGTCACCGGCAAATTGTTGGAAGTAGGTGTAGGAGAACTTCACCGCCCTAAGATATTGCTGATGAAATTGCGGTGTTTCGCGGTCGGGATCAAACACTGAATAGGGCAGCCAAAGCCCGCCGGCTGAATTCGAAGTAGTCTCGGGCGGAAGCGCTTTGGCATAGATCGTGACCTCCTTCCCAATCTGCTGCAACAGGCGCGCCGACGCCAATCCGACTACTCCGCACCCTAGAACTGCAATTTGTTTCTCGGGGGAATTACGGAGCTCCTCGATCGCCAGTTGCGATGTCCCCCAGGAAAGAGTTATGCCCGCTCCGCCATGCCCATAGTTATGAACGCAAACTTGATCCCCTAACTTTTCCGTTGCCAAGCGAAACCCCCCGGCACGGAAAGGACGGAGACAGACGGTTGTGCGGATTTCTCGCTCTGGTGACACCAGCACCTTTGGCAGTTGAAGTTGGTCGAGAGGTGCCCCGCTCGCTGGTCCAGGCACCCGCTTTGCCGCACACCCTTCCAGTAGCATGGTTCCGGAGCAGGCCGCGAGCGCCTTCAATAAGCTGCGCCGATTCACAGCGCCGTACTATACACCTCATCTAGCGATCGAAGGGTGATCACTGTGGGACGGCTGTTATCTACCAGCCCAAGAATATGCCAAGTTCTTCGACAAAGGTGCGCCACGCCGGTTCATCTGCCAGAAGAAGATGATTGGCGCTCGACAACGGAACAAACTTTGCATTTGGAATCTCAGCCGCGAGGATTCGACCCTCGTCGGACGACACCGCGCGATCGCCATCGCTGTGAAACACGATGGTTGGAACTGAGACCAGCGGAAGGAGTGCACGTACGTTGATTTTGTCACACGCTTCCATGATCCTCGCCGCATTTTCCGGGGACGCTGACACGCGGCGCAAATCGTTGAACCATTCCTGGTGTTCGGGCGTGGCGTTTTCTGGCACGTAAAGATTGGCAAAGTTGAAGCTAAAGGCGGGGTTCTTGGCACCCCAATCTAAACGGACCAGCATTTCAAACGCACGGCGGGCTTTCAGAGCCTCCGGATTGTCCCGGTGCTCCCACCCACGGCTATACGCACCTATCAGAATCAAGTGACTTACGCGCTCCGGATACCGAACCGCGTATGTAATCGCCGGAGCCCCGCCTTGCGAGATCCCCATCAGCGCGAACCGGTCAAGACCAGCAAAATCCACCACCGTCTCGAGGTCCTGCACCCAAGCCTCCAGAGAGATATCCTTTACATCTCTGTCCGACAACCCGTTGCCACGTTCGTCGTAGCGAACGAAGCGGTGGTGTTTCGTCAGCTCTGCAATCCAGTGCCTCCAGACGGGGCTTTCCCACTCATAGTCCAGATGATTCAGCCAGTTCGCAGCCTTCACGAGCGGGTAACCCGAACCGACGCTTGCCCATGCGATGCGGAGGCCGTCGTGTGTGGAGCAGAACCGGATCTCCTGACGTGCCGGGGTTGTATCGTGACGCTCCTCAGCCCCAGGGCCCAGAAATTTCGATGCAGTCTCCGTCACTCTCGCGACGAAGCGATATCCCCGTTTAGGAATGGTTTCAATGTACTGCGAGGTTCCTGGATTGTCGTTCAGAACTTTCCGTAGAGTGAAGACATTCTGAGCCAGAGTGGCTTCCTCGACAAATGTATCCGGCCAGACCCTATGGAGCAGATCCTCTTTACTCAATATCTGACCCTGGCTCTCGACCAACGCCAACAGGATTTGAAACGCTTTGGGAGTGAGAGGAACTCTCTTTGTTCCTTCCGCCAAGAGCTGCTGGGCAGGATTCAGCCTGAATGGGCCGAACTCATAGACGTGTAATTGCAGCGACATAGTTTTGAAGCGATTTGACGAAACTTTGATCGGTCCTTAAAGACACAGCGCGGTGAGTCCAGCTATGAATGCCAATTAACGGCAAATGACGCGGTCAGGACCGCACGCCCCACATGATCCGGAATTCTAGCAGAGGCGGCAGGCACGAAAAAAGCATATTGCAGTTCGCACTGTGTAGTGAGGTTGCGTCGGGAATAGCTCGGTCGGTTAAGAGAGTAATTCGAGGGATCTAGGTCCTCCGCAGAGAACTTCGATTCCCTAGGTAAGTGAGGAGGAGACAGACGATGAAGAAGTGGAACCGCGTGGGACTTCTCATGACTTGCGCATTGTTGTTAATGGCTTCAACTCCAGCAAAACCCAAATGGCGCATGAAGGCTGACTATGTCGAAGCCTGCAGCTGTCATTTGTTTTGCCAGTGCTACTTCAATAAGCACGCCGAACATCCGCACTGCGAGTTCAACATGGCGGTGAAAGTCCGGGAAGGACACTCAGGCAGCACCAGCCTGACCGGAGCCAAATACTGGCTCACCGGCGATCTGGGCGACGAATGGGGTACGAACAAGAAAGGGAAGTGGGTGGTCGTGTCGTTCGATCCGTCCACCACGAAAGAGCAGCGTGAGGCGCTCGCACCCATGATTCTCAAAACCTATGGTTTGGAGTGGGGGGAGCTGAAGGTTCAAGAGGCCCCAATCGAGATCACCCGCACCGGTGACATCGTGGAGGCAAAGCTGAACGACGGCCAGCTGGCCAAAATGAAGTTGAAACGCGAACCCGGAGCCGACGGCAAGGGAGTCGTCTTGAGGAACGTAAAATACTTCGGCGCCCAGAACAACAATGGTTTTGAGCTCTACCGCTCAATTGAGCACAGCGCCGACACCCAAGGCCACCAATTCTCGTACAGCGACCGCAACGCTTTCCTGATTTCAATTGATACGCATGAAGGCGAAGCCGGGGGCAGCGAGGAGGGAAATCACTGAGGATACAACTTTCGAGCCGGCAGGATGCAGCACATGGTTTCACAAAAAGCTCATATTTGGGGGCTTTGCTGGGGAAGCTAGATTGCTCGCAATACTGCTGCAGTAGTCGGTTTGCAGTGCTTTTCGTTAATGAGCGCGCATTTCCCTAAGGCAAAAGGGCACGGCGATTAGCCGTGCCCTTGCTGTTTATCGTTGGTAATGGTTGCGAAGCGATCCGTCGTAAAGCCCCGTTTGCATGCAGCACTTCTTGAAATCTACGGCCCGAACCGCATGGGCATGGGTCGTTCCGCCCGAGCTTTTCAAATAGCTCCTTGTCACAATGAACTACTCGGAAAGCCGCGCTTGACCATTGTTTCTGACGGGAATCCTTTACGTCGTTTGCTGCTGCGCTCGAAGTAAAATTCGGTGCTCATCGCAGTATCTCCTTTGGATGGATTTGCCCGTCACATCGCGGAAGGCGATCTGCTTTTCAAATGTTTAGTGCATAAAGCCGTTACGGTCGATTGCTGATATGCCCAAAGAGGCTCGGACGGTACGCCGTCGCTCACCAAGGTCATTTCTAAGACTTCGCGGGGTTGCTCGCTTACAGGTACACTGGAAGCGATGAAGAAACTTCGCTTCCTGGTATCTCTTCATACTAACGAGAACGATTTCCAATTGGCGCAGGCTGAAAATGCCCAAGAGACCGCGCACCAGCTAGGGAGCGATGCGGAGATCGTTTTTGCCGATAACGATGCGGTCAATCAGAGCACGCAACTTTTGAAGGCGATCCAGAGCGGGGCGCAGTCTCGTCCGGACGCGATCGTAGTGGAACCAGTGGGTAGCGCGGCTTTGCCTCAGGTGGCCCAGGCGGCAAGCGCGGCTGGAATTGCGTGGGTGGTGTTGAACCGGAGGCCAGATTATTTGGTGCATCTCCGCGCGAAGGCGACCGCGCCCATCTTTGCGGTGAGCTCCGACCATCACGAGATTGGACGCATTCAAGGAAGGCAATTTGCGGCGCTGCTGCCCGGCGGCGGTTCTGTTTTGTACATTGAGGGACCTTCGCAAAGCACTTCAGCGCGTGAACGAACTTCTGGAATGATGGAGACGAAGCCGGCGAATATTCAAGTCAAGATGCTGAAGGCGCATTGGACCGAGGACAGCGCCTTGCGTGCGATGCGGTCGTGGCTGAGACTGGCAACTTCCCAAAGTGCATCAGTAAACCTAATCGCCGCGCAGGATGATTCGATGGCGATGGGCGCTCACAAAGCTTTTCAGGAGATCCCTGGCGATGCAGAGCGGTCGCGGTGGCTGAGCCTACCGTTTACGGGATGTGATGGTCAGCCGGCGACGGGCCAGGCATGGCTCCGCGATAAATGGCTTACGGCGACTGTCTACATTCCGCCGCTTACGGGGCAGGCGATGCAGATTCTTGCGAAGGCGATTCAGGATGGAACTCAACCACCTGAACATTCCTTGACCAGGTCATTCTCGATTCCTCCTCTCGAGTCACTAGCTCCTCGAAACTCGTAGCTGCGACGGATGACTGTCCATCCACGTATTGCAACTCGTTGCAACAGAATCACTCGCAATGACAGGTTTTTACTATTGACACGCCCTACCGAGAGGAGTACCTCTAGCAGTAATTTCCCTTAGAGCCGATTCCCGAAGAATCGGCACAACGTTGCACTAGCCAATTTTTATTCGCGGTTGTTGGACGAGGCGTGTTTGCCTTTCCATGCTGCGGGGAGGGTGGATGAATTAATGCCAACACTCGGCCCGGCAAAAATTTCCCTCATTTAACTATTTATTAGGCGCTAGACCCACGTGCTCGTTCGAGCGCGCAACTCTGTGTTGCTGCTCGAAACGCTTGGAGTGATCTAGCCGACCTCCACCATTGGCCGTATACCGCGTCACCAGCCATGGCTTTCGCGCGGTAACGCGGACTTCCCTCTGTTCCAGTCAGCAGAGGTGTGTCTATTTTTACGGAGGATTACATGAACAAGTCCGGAATGGGTAAGGCGGAAAATGTCGAGACAACGGCAGGGTCCGCAATGAAAAGTTCGGGGATGGGGCGATCCATGAGCAACACTCCGTCGATGGGTGGTAGCACTTCGATGACGAATACGGGTGAAGAGTCGACTCCGACCCTGCCTGGCATGGGGAAACCGATCGCGTCGGCCTCGCGAGGCGGCAAGAAAGGTGTGCGCAGTTCAGGCGGCGCAATGGGTATGCGTGCCTCAGGGCGTGGGGCGCCATCGTCTGGCATGGGCGGCGGAGGGAGTAACGGCGGTTCGAAAACCACCGAGCCTCCTACGCGCCGAACGTGCGGCACCATGAACGTTCACTACAGGTTGCTGGCTAAGTCTGAGGAGTATCGTCGGGCGCGGGCTCAGATCGAGAACCACACCCTGCAGCACACACGTGGCATTCGTGCACAGGCGGCGCGAACGGGTGTCACCCGCGTCCCGGTTGTCGTGCACGTAGTATGGAACACAAACAACGAGAATATTTCGGATGCTCAAATTCAGAGCCAGATCGACGTGTTGAATCGGGACTATCGAGCGCTGAATCCCGATATTTCTATAGTCCCGGCTGTGTTTCAGCCGCTGATAGCGGACTGCCGCGTGGAGTTTTATCTGGCAACGACCGATCCAAACGGGGCTGCTACGAACGGGATTACGCGAGACCAGACCACTACGACATCCTTCACTGATGATGACAAGGTGAAGTCTGTTGCGACTGGAGGCGCAGATCCCTGGCCATCGGATCGCTACTTGAACGTCTGGGTCTGCCTACTGAGCGGAGGCTTGCTTGGTTATGCGCAATTCCCAGGCGGACCTGCCGCTACCGACGGAGTGGTCATTACTCATACCGGCTTCGGAACGAATGGTACGGCTGCCGCTCCCTTCAACCTGGGCCGCACTGCAACCCATGAGATCGGGCATTGGCTGAACCTACTCCACATATGGGGAGACGATGGTACGGGTTGTTCCGGATCGGACCAGGTGGACGACACTCCCAACCAGGCGGGACCGAACTTTGGGGTTCCGACCTTCCCGCATGTTACCTGCAGCAACGGACCCAACGGCGACCTGTTCATGGATTACATGGACTACGTCGACGATGCGGCCATGGTCATGTTTACGCAGGGTCAACTGGCGCGCGTTGATGCTTGCCTCGATGGACCGCGTGTGTCTTTCGAGACCAACCAACGGTTGAATGCCCCGTCTGGACCGGTCGTCTCCTGGGGCAGCAACCGGCTCGATGCATTTGTGCTGGGTACTGACTCGGCGCTCTATCACAAATGGTGGGACGGCGCGAACTGGGGACCTGCGGTCCAAGGATACGAATACATGGGCGGCATCTGCAGTTCGCCTCCCGAGGTCGTTTCTTGGGGCAGCAACCGACTCGATGCATTTGTGTTGGGCACCGACTCGGCGCTCTATCACAAGTGGTGGGACGGTGCGAATTGGGGACCATCCGTTACCGACTACGAATACATGGGCGGTATTTGCGCCAGTCCGCCGAAGATCGCGGCTTGGGATACCAACCGTCTCGACGTGTTCGTGCTTGGCACCGATCATGCCGTTTATCACAAGTGGTGGGACGGTGCGAACTGGGGCCCATCCATCACCGATTACGAATACATGGGCGGGATCTGCATGACGCAACCGGAAGTCGTGGCCTGGGGGCCAAACCGGCTTGACCTGTTCGTCATCGGCACCGACCACGCGCTGTATCACAAGTGGTGGGACGGTGCGAACTGGGGGCCATCTGTAACCGGGTGGGAGAATCTTGGCGGCGTGATCGAAGGCCGGCCTAGAGTTGTCTCATGGGGACAGAACCGCCTGGATATTTTCGTGATCGGCACCGACCACGCGCTGTATCACAAGTGGTGGGACGGCGCGAATTGGGGTCCGTCGCTCACCGACTATGAATACATGGGCGGCATTATCCTGGGAACGCCCGAAGCTGTCTCGTGGTCGGAGAATCGACTCGATGTGTTCGTTCGCGGTACCGATTCCGCCATTTACCACAAGTGGTGGGACGGCGCGAACTGGGGACCATCGATTACCGACTACGAGTACATGGGAGGCGTCTGCTCCAGTGCTCCTGATGCGGTAGCGTGGGGGCCAAATCGGCTCGATCTATTCGTTACCGGAGAGGATTCCGCGCTTTATCACAAGTGGTGGGACGGTGCGAACTGGGGACCATCCGTCACTGGTTGGGAATACATGGGCGGTATCATCACCGAGTTTGCGGAACGGCCTGCCCCAAGCAAGGCCGCAGCCGCAGCATAGAATCCGTAACTTGCCCCACCTTTCGAAAGCTTCGGAGGGTGGGGTTTTATCATCACAGTTGCGTCGAGTGGACCAGGGAGTCCGGAAATGCCTGAATTACCCAAAGAACTGTTTCGCCGATGGCAACACTCCTTTGAGGAAGACAGCGGCGGTGTAAACGTCTATCGTCCTACCGAATACAATTTTCCGCGAGCTCGCGGCCGTGCTGGCATTGAATTCTCGCCGAATGGAACCTTCACCGAATATCGCATCGGCCCTGCCGATCGCCAACAGCCTGAGCCGGGACATTGGTCCATGCTCGCCTCCGGTAAGCTTCAAATGACATTGGCTAAAGAGGGGCGTCCTAGCCGAACGGTGGAGATCGTTGAGTCTGGACAAAATGTTCTGAAGCTGCGCTCTGTTGCGGCTTAGACAAACATTAGCTGCCCGCCAATTTCTTTCTCGCCAGCGGCCGCGCGAAAGCATTCGTGGGGCCATGTCCGTTGTTTGCCATGACCTTGCCGTAATATTCCTTCGCGCGAGCGGCGTCTCCAGCCTTCTCATATGACTCCGCGAGCAGCACCAGGATGAACGGGTCTTCCTGGTTCGCCTTCCCGAGCTCAGTGATCGCCGTCTTGTAGTCGCTGCCGTAGAAAGCTACGTATCCGGTGAGATACGGAAAGAACGCTGCCTGGTCAGGGTTGTTGGCCTTGTCGAGTGCCGCTTTCGCTGCGACGACTTGCTTCTGGGCTTCGTCGCGCTGTCCTCGCCGTGCGGCAATACGAGCCTGGGCGTGCGCCCAGCGGAACGCCCACAGGTTCTTGTCGGCATCCTTCATGTCTGTCTTGCGCAAGGCTGTCTCATAGCCGGTCTTATACCAGATCGCAGCTCCGTCGATATCTCCCGATTCGAGCTTGATGCGCGCCAGTTCGTTGGCGACTCCGGCTGCCGCTTCGTAGTCTGACTTCGCAAGCTGCGCGTCAAAGACCTGCTTCTCGTACTTCTGCGCTTCGTCAGAATTGCCCTCGAAAGCATAAGAAAAAGCCATCACTCGTAATGCGCGATTCTTCTGGTCAACTGCGGCCACTTCGATCGCTTTCTTCAGGTGCTCGCGTGCAGCTGTGTAATCGCCCTTCAGGTCAAACGCTACACCCGACTCTAAATGTGCTTCGAACAAGTTCGGCGACATCTCGAGCGCCTTCTGGTACAGCTTGAGGGCCTCGTCCTGTTTGCCTTCGCTGTTGAGCTTTTGCCCTTGTTTCACAAGCGCTTGTGGATCTCCGGATGGTGCCACCTGCGCTGTCGCGACCTGCCCCATGATTACGCCCACTAGAAACGTAGACAAGAGAATCGAAACTTTAGGATGAGAGAATTTCATGCTGGCGATTATAGCCTTGAACTCAGATGGGTCGGCGACGCAACGTTGTTTTGCGGGGCCGGTAATGCAACCGTCAGGAAGTGTTCCAGAAGAGAGCGCGCTCACCCAACGCGTTTCGTGCCTAATTGCCTACGACGATCATGTGTCCGTTGTTTTGGGTGTAAATCCTGCCATCCTGGCCGATCGACAACGGGGTATAGGCCGCGCCGACCGACGCGTTTAGAAACGTCTTTCCAGTCGGAGTCGTGAATACTCCTGTGTGTCCTTGCGGTATTTCATAGACGTTTCCGTCCTCGCTGTTTACATAGACATTGCCGCTGCTGTCGATCGCAGCCATATTGATGCACCATTCATATCCATTCGGATGGCCGGAGTCGATCGTCGTGTTTTGGAAACGCCATTCGACATTTAAATTCGCATCGAGCTGCGTCATGAAAAATCCCACCAACGAATTGTCTTTCAAAACGATGGAATACGTGCCATCGTGAGTCCACACGGCGGGCGTCTCATCCCAACCAAAGCTATATGAATTTAAAAACTTTCCGGCTGCGTCGAAATGCACGCTGTGGCCGCCATTGAACCCAAGTCCGCTCAGGACGCCATAGAGCACAGAACCGTCGGGCAGAACCGTGGGCGAGGACGAGGCCTCGTCGACCACCGCCGCTATCCCCGAAGCAGAGAGCGACGCGGCCCAATTGGCTGTCATCGTCTGCGAGTTGAGGCTTACGAGATAAGTCTGTGTGCCATCCATGTGAGCGCGGCTTGCGGTATACAGAGTGCCATCGGGCCCGATGGCCGGCGCGATGTTGAGGCCCGGACGTTGCGACCCGTTCGTGGTAGGAACACCCTGCACCAGCGTTGCATAAGTGACGAGGCGTGTTGAGTCATCTGGCGCCACAGCGATCAACCAGGAGTTCACAACGTCGTTCGCCCAGACATTGTCGGCGTGATCCGCAAATTGGATTGCGTTATAAAAAATGCTTCCATTCGAGTCCGCTGAAAGTGGTCCTGCGACATAGGTGTTTGCGGGGACCACTCCGGCAACTCCTGAAAGTGGATTAATGTGCGCAACCGATGCGCCTGTGTTCTTGTCGACTTTCCATACCGTGCCACCCGCGCCCGGTACATAGAGGAAGTTATTCGCCAGCGCAGGATGAAAGACAGGCTCCCAGGCAGCTAATCCCAAGGATGAATAGCCCGGCACGCCGTTATACTCGCCGTTTGGCTCCGGTTTCCAGTCGCTCTCAAAACTCCACTGTTGTGTAAGAGTGCTTCCCACCCAGGTGAACCGCGCTTCACACCAACCCATGCTGTTCCATGCATTCGGACCACACGGTCCACCGTTCGACCAATCTCCGGTGGATGCATCGCACTTCGTGTAACTGCCCTTCTTCATTTCCATGTAGACATCGTTGCCATCCGTCACGGGCGCCTGCTCATGAACCGTCAGGATCGGTTCAAAGTACACGGATGCAGTCGCTGCCTTCTCTTGTTCGACGAAGGGATCGTAAGTGATGTCTGCGTACGTGTGAGCGAGGCCCTGGGCAGCAACATTTACGGCTCCAGTATGCTGCGAGTTGGAGCCCCACTGTGCCCACACCGGCTGATTAGAAGCCGGAACAGGTGTTCCATTTCCACAGCTTGCTACAAAAGGGCCTCCGGTGGTTCCGCCGCCGCCTCCCCCGCCAGTGTTCGTTGTGTTGCCGCCTCCTCCGCAGGCCGCAAGAAGGGCGCAGCACAAGATAAGAAAGCTCAGTAGGCAAATCCGGATGGCTGAAGTTCTTGATGTACCTACGCTCGACAGAGAAAACATGATCCGCAATATTGCCGAATCTTCGTGCTCGGCACAAGGAGGTCGATATGCACAGTTGTGAACTGTGAATGTCGATTGGTCAAGAAATTAGAATCGCCGGGGCCGCGCTGGGACAGTATCGCGATGGGATTATTGCCAGAATAGTGGCGTTAGCAGATTATTCGCACCGTATAAAACGGCGGGCGATTGCGCCCGCCGCACACGTAATCATTTCAGGATCTACCAAGCAAACTTAAGGCACGAACTTGTAGATCGAGCCTTCGTCGCCGTCGCCGCCGTGAACGGTGGCACCGAACATGTTTCCTGCGGAGTCGGCGACCATTCCGTTATATGCGAATCCTGCATCAGGAGCGCCTTGGAAGCGATACGCGATGGCCTCTTTCCAGATCCCGTTGGAATCTTTTGCAACCCGGAATATGACGCCGCAGCTGCATCCTGCGCCGCCTTCACTGGTGGTTCCGTACAGGCGTCCGTGCTTATCGATCACTAAATTGCTGATCGAGCTATTGCCGTCATTTCCACCCTTGAAGCTGTATAGAACGCGCTCGCGCCACTTGCCGCCGGGTGCGGGGGAAAGCTGGTAAACCGAACCCAGATTGTTGGCGCCATCCCAGTACGTCGTGCCGTAGAGGTTTCCGGCGGGATCGGCGACCAAAGCACCATAAGGGAAGCCCGCGTCTGGCTGGCCTTTGAAGGCATATAGCGTAGCGAAGTTCCAACGATCGTTCTGGGCCGGGGTTAACCGGAAAGCCGTGCCTTTACCGTTCGCTCCACCAGTCGTGGCTACGCCGAAGAGGCTACCGGAAGCGTCGAGAAGTAAACGTCCCGCTGAACCCGAGGAACCGTCATTCCCGCCGGTGAAGTGGTGGATGACCCGCAGCTTCCATGTGCCGTCCTGTTGAGGCCGCAATTGGTAGATCACGCCGAGCCCGTATTGGCCACCAGTGGCTGTCATGCCATACAGATTTCCCGCAGTATCAAAGGTGAGGCCTTGTCCCGGACCGTAGCCGTCGTTGCCGTTGAAGGCGTGAATGACCGTTTGGGTCCATGAGCCGCCGTTATTTGTCAGCTTATAGACAACTCCGCAACCATCCTCG
>Ga0066903_100003930_pt1 | contig 12367 bp, 13 predicted proteins | sample PanSoiMetaGPlot1_FD_67491 | JGI IMG/M metagenome (GOLD analysis project Ga0066903, IMG submission 67491) | Tropical forest soil microbial communities from Panama analyzed to predict greenhouse gas emissions - Panama Soil - Plot 1 (version 2) | ecosystem: Environmental > Terrestrial > Soil >...
AATGTTTAAGTGCCCGACCTCGGAGTTGCCCATCTGTCCGGGCGGCAGGCCGACATCTTTCCCCGAAGTGTGCAGGAGGGTATGGGGACAGGTAGCCCAAAGGTGATCGAAAGCAGGCGTGCGAGCCTGCCGGACAGCGTTGTCGGCCGGATCCTCTCTCCAGCCCCAACCATCCATGATGACGAGCATCACCGGGCGATATTTCTGCATGCGCTCCTCTGAGGATCTCACCAGCGGTCTTGGCGAAAATTCCGCCTTGGCCGGGGAGTTCCGATAGGTTGTTCATTTTACTTCTGTGCGATTGCGGCATTGTCGTCAATCGACGCCGCCATTTGCGCATCGGAACATCATCGCAATGCGCGCCCTGCCGGGTTGGGCACCTTTGGAGTGTTTCGATGAAGTCGATCCGCCCTTGGCCCGTCACTCGCAGGCTCGTCCCGCGGGAGTCGACCTTCCTCGCAGGGAGATAGATTGCCGCGTCAAGCTCGACAATGATGCCTGAGGAATGTGAGCAGAATGCGATCTAATGGCGCCGCGAGGCAAGTTGCCGCGTGCTCGTCCAACACTCGCCTCGCATTGGTCCGGCCGCGAAGCTCACACCGCGCCCACCGTGCCCGCTTCCCATCCAAGCATGGCGCGTTTGCGGGTCAGGCCCCAATGATACCCCGTGAGGTCACCACCCTTTCCAATTACGCGGTGGCACGGCACCACGAAGGCCATAGGGTTCTTCCCGACCGCAGCGCCGACCGCGCGGGCGGCGTTGGGGGCGTGAATTTTCGTGGCGATATCCGAATACGTGGTGACACGGCCCATGGGAATTTTCAGCAGGGTCTCCCACACCCGCACCTCGAAATCGGTGCCGATCATCACGACGCGCAGTGGCCTGTTCTGTTTCCACTGCTTGGGATCGAAGATGCGTCGCGCGAGCGCTGCAGTGCGCGCCGCATCTTCGCGAAATTGCGCGCGCGGCCACCGTTGCCGGATATCGTCGAGCGCGCGGGCTTTCTCGTCCGGGTCCGCAAAGGCGAGGCCCGCAAGCCCGCGTTGTGTTGCCACCACCAGGGCATCCCCAAACGGCGAAGGATGGAATCCGTAGGCGAGCGTCAGGCCTTCGCCGCCCACCTTCCATTCTCCCGGCGACATCGCCTCATGGGTGACGAAGAGATCGTGCAGGCGTCCGGGTCCGGACAGGCCGACGGCGTAGGCGGCGTCAAGCACGCTTGCTGAGTCGCGCAGCAGCCTTCGGGCATGGTCGAGCGTGATCGCCGCCACGAACTCCTTGGGCGTCAGTCCGGCCCAGCGGCGGAACAGATGGTGCAATTCTTCGGGCGTTACACCGCAGGCGTGGGCGATTGCCTCGATTTCGGGTTGCGAGCGCCAATGCTCCGAGATGAAGCCGACGGCGCGTCGAACCACCGCATAATCATCTTCGAGGCGACGGGGTGCTGGTGCCGCGGTTCGCCGCTTGGGTGACATTGTGGGTGCGTATGACATGCTCATAGGACCGATCTAGCCAATGCCCCGCTGTGTTGCCACCCGATTTCTGGGTGGGTCGGTGGGGGCGAGCCCGGACATTTTGGTCGTAACTGAATGAAATCCGCTCTATTCCAGCACCGTTCGGGTTGGACCGCGTTTGGCTTCGGCGATTGCTGCTCCAAGGGCGGCCGCGAAGCTTTCCTTCTCCTTTGGACCGAGCACGTTTGCAATGGGCAACCGGCGCTCGCGCGAAACAAGAAACAGGCGTTGAAGGCCGAATTCCTCGCTGCCTTCGCGCTCAAGCCGCACCCACAGCGGATTGAATGACCACTCGGATGCCTTGCCGCGATGGCTGACCTGGCGCACCCGCAACTCACAGGCCGTGACAGTGACTTCCTCGTACGCGGCAGCAGCGCGGTAGTTGGCGCGGAATGCCCAATAGACCAGCAGGACATCGAGCCCGAAAAAGCCAAACACCGGCCATGCGCCGAGCAGCAAAAACGCCGTCCCGGCCACAAAGCTGATACCGCCCACCGCTGCCATCACGATGAGGAACCCGGCATGACTCAGGGAACGATGGGGCGTCACCACGGCCGAGAAGAGCGCCGGCTCACCGCCGAGGAGTTCCGCAGAGGGGTCATTGCGGGAGGTCATAGAAGTTCATTATAGGAACAATATGGGGCGAAAAACCAATCCCACAGCGTCAAAAGCGAAGCGCGACAAATCGGGCTCCGCCGCCAAGCCGGCGCGAGGTTCCAAGCGCCCATCCCATCCTCATCCGAAGGAGCGCCGGAGGATCAGGCCAAAATCCAAAGCCAAACTGAAGCCGTGGACCAAGGCCGAGATCGAGGAGACGTTCCGCCGGCTGTGCGCCGCCAACCCGGAACCGCGCGGCGAACTCCAGTATATCAATCCCTTTACATTGCTGGTCGCTGTGGTGCTTTCTGCGCAGGCGACCGATGCGGGCGTGAACAAGGCAACCCCCGCCCTCTTCGCAGCAGCCGATACGCCGGAAAGGATGGTAGCGCTCGGCGAAGACAAAGTGCGCGACCTGATCAGGAGCATCGGGTTGTTCCGCACCAAGGCCAAAAATGTGATCGCGCTGTCTGAAAAGCTCGTTAGGGAACATGGCGGCATGGTGCCGGCGGTGCGCGAGGCGCTCGAAGCGTTGCCCGGCGTCGGCCGTAAAACTGCAAACGTGGTGCTTAATGTTGCATTCGGTGCCGAGACGATTGCCGTTGACACCCACATTTTTCGCGTCGGCAATCGCACCGGGCTTGCGCCGGGCAAAAACCCCCTTGAGGTCGAGACGAAGCTCGAGAAGCTCGTGCCGCAGCAATATCGACGCCACGCCCATCATTGGCTGATCCTGCACGGGCGTTATATCTGCAAAGCGCAGCGTCCGCTATGCCAGAAATGTCCAATCAACGACCTTTGCCGGTGGCCGGAAAAAACGACGTTTATGGTTAAGGCGTAGGGCCGATTAGCGTTTTTTGATTATAGGCTTATCCAAGGCGTGTCATTGCCCGGCTTGACCGGGCAATGACACCACCTGGAGCCGGGAACGCGTCCCTGCCAGCTACATATGGAATGCACGACGCTGTGTGGCGCGATGCCCGCCCTACGGTGCTCCGTTCAGTCGCTTGTGCATGTGCACCATCAGGGCGACGCCGAACAGTGGGGTTGCCAGATTGAGTATCGGGATCGAAACGAATCCCGCGATGAATAAGCCGGCCGTGAAAATCGTAGCCTGATGCCTGCGGCGCAACGCCTTGGCCTCCGCCACGGGGCGGAACCGCATGGCGGCAAGCTGGAAGTACTCGCGACCGAGCAGCCATGCGGTGGCGGTAAAGAACACCACGGCCCCAGCCCCGGCCACCAGGAAAAACGGCAAGACGCAAAGATAAACCGCAATCGCCAGCAACGCCGTCTTTGCCCCTTCGACGGTGGCGAGCCACAGCGGCAGGGCGTTCCCGGGCGGATCGGCCGGATAATGGCTTCGCTCCACCAGTTCGGCGATTTCGTCGGCGAAAAAGCTCGCTGTCAATGCGGTTACGGCGGGCATCAGCAGCACGGCTCCGGCGAAGAGGCCGAACCCCAGCGCGATGGCGACGATCCAGCCCAGTACGGCAAGCGGGCCATGCGTCGCCGGACCCATCATTGCTTCAAACCAGTCCATTCCGGCATCCGACAGCCATTCCAGGAGGCGGAAGAGCACGATGACCACAAGCGCAAGGAACGCAATCGCTAACCCCACGGATTTGAGCAGGACCGTGCGGAATGGCTGCGAGAACATTTGGCCGAGGGCCTTGAAAACCGCATCAAGCATCTCACCTCCTGGTCCGGTCGGGTTTGGGGAGCCTGGGCAGCGAAGGGCCTCGGACACGCGGGTTCTGATCGCGGCCGACGCCCAAATGTGGTCTCACGCGCCTGCTTCATAAGGAAGCCTCTTGCCGGCCCTGCCGCGGACCGGTAGATGTTAGGCGCCCGCCCAGCTAGAATGGATTCCGAGCAATGCTCGAACTGATACGGTTCATTAACTTCCTGCTCGAGCTCTACATTTTTATTCTGTTTGCGGCCGCCGTCTTGAGCTGGCTCGTCGTATTCAACGTCGTCAATACACGCAATCCGGCAGTGGCCATGGTTGCCGACTTTCTTTATCGCATCACCGAGCCGGCGCTGCGACCGATACGCGAGCGGCTGCCGAATTTTGGCGGCATCGACATTTCCTTCATTGTGCTCATTCTGATTATTTATTTTGTCCAGATGGTCGTCCTGACAAATTTGGCGAAGGTCTTCTATTAGCAATGGACCCAGGCGCCAGGCCCTGGGCGGTCAGTGCCGATGGGTTGGTCGTTACCGTGCGCCTCACCCCCAAGGCGGGCCGTGACTCAATCGACGGCATCGCGCATTTGGCCGACGGCCATGCCGTCTTGAAGGCACGCGTGAGTGCGGCGCCAAGCGACGGCGAGGCGAACGGCGCTCTCGTACGGCTCGTGGCCCGAACACTGCGCATTGCGCCAAGCAACATTACGCTGATTGGCGGCGCCACTTCACGCGTCAAGCGAATGCTGATCAAAGGCGATGTCGGCGCCGTCGTGGCGGCGTTGGAGGAAATCCGGGAAGTCGCGGCAAGATGACGGCGATGCTGATCGATGGAAAGGCCGCCGCGACCGAGTTGCGCGCCAAGGTCGCCACCGAGGTGGAGCGCCTCGTTGCAGCACACGGCCTCAGGCCTGGGCTGGCCGTAGTGCTGGTGGGCGACAACCCGGCGAGCGAAGCCTATGTAGCGAGCAAAAAGAAGATGTCGGTGCAAAGCGGCATGCAGTCGTTCGATCACCGGCTGTCCGGCAACACCAGCGAGACCGAATTGCTCGCCGTGATCGCGCAGCTCAACGACGATCCATCGATACATGGCATTCTTATTCAATTGCCGCTGCCGGTACAGATCGACGCCAATAAAGTCATCGAGGCAGTCGACCCGAATAAGGACGTCGATGGATTTCATCCGACGAATGCGGGCCGGCTGGCATTGGGGCTGCCGTCACTGGTGCCGTGTACGCCGCTCGGGTGCATCAAGCTCGCCAGGATCGTTCATCCTTCGCTCGCCGGCCTTGAAGCAGTCATCGTGGGCCGCTCCAACATCGTCGGCAAGCCGCTGGCGCAACTCCTCATCGGGCAAAGCGCGACCGTGACCGTGGCGCATTCGAAGACCCGCGATCTCCCCGCGGTGTGCCGGCGCGCCGACCTCGTCGTGGCCGCAACCGGTCGCCCCGGATTGGTGCGGCGCGACTGGGTCAAGCCCGGCGCGACCGTAATCGACGTAGGGATCAACCGAGTGGCGGATGAAGGCGGCCGGCACCGCATCGTGGGTGATGTGGCGTTCGCGGAAGTGCGTGAGGTCGCGGGCGCCATTACGCCGGTGCCGGGCGGGGTAGGCCCAATGACGATCGCATGCCTACTCGCCAACACCGTGAAAGCCGCGTGCATAGCGGCGGGACTGCCACAACCGGATTTATGAATGGTGTCAGCGGCGGCGACACGAGGGGCAACTCCCTCGCCGCGGCGTTGCATCCCTACGCGAGAGCGCGTCGGCGCGTTGCTGACGCGTGCTCTGCAGACGCGTGCTCTGCAGACGTGTGCTCTGCAGACGTGTGGACGGCCTCTGGACAAAAATCGGCTCGACGACTGTCTAGTGACAACTGTCTAATGACAACGGCCGCCACGAGCGAATTTGTCCGCCCTAGGCTGACCACGCGTACGCGATTTTATCGAGGGTCTTGTTGCCGAATTTCTCGCACGATCGGGCGACCGGCCGGCCACCAAGTGCGCGATAGAAAGCAACGGCGGGGGCATTGTCCGACAACGCCCAAACCACCATGCTCCTGATTCCGCTCTGTGTCAGATCGCGTCTTACCGCCGCAAACAGCCGACGTCCGAAGCCGAGCCCTTGGAACTCGGGCCGCAAGTAGAGCTCGTAGATTTCCCCGTCGTAAGCCAAGCTTCGCGCTCGGTTCCGGCCATAATTCGCATAGCCAGCAATGGTGTCTCCGAACGCTAGAATCGAAATTCGGCTGCCCTTGCGGATAGCGCCTTCCCACCACTCCGCGCCGCGCCGGTTGATCAGCTTGTCCAGCTCGGGACCCGGAATGATGCCCTGGTACGCGGTACGCCAAGCCAAGTCGTGCGTCGTGGCGAGCGACTCGGCATCGGACGGTTTGGCGCGGCGGATTTCGATGGCGACGGTATGCATGATAATAGAGCCGAAGTGGCCGCCTCCGTTCAAGTCCAACGTTAATATTCGCCTGACTGCTCGATTATCGTGGGAAGTTCGCCAAAATCAACTCCCGCCGCAGGCTTGTAGCAATGCGCGCGCCGAACGTGGCCGAATCGCAACACCTGCGTTGTGGAGCGGAGACAGCGGTTTCGTGCACGTCAGAAACAACGTGAAATACAAGGTGAACGGGAGATCGCCTCGGCCGGGCAAAGCGTCGGCTCAGATTCAATGCAGCCTCATCCGGAGGGCGTGAACGCGCCTTGGTGGCAACCACGATGAGGTCCGTGCCGTTCGCGCTCTCACACCTCTTCGGCTTCCTTGCGCCGTTCGTCCCGCTTGCGTTCATGGGGATCAAGCAGGCGCTTGCGCAGGCGGATCGATTTTGGCGTCACCTCGACCAATTCGTCGTCCTCTATGTAGGCGAGCGCCTTCTCGAGCGTCATCTGGATCGGCGGGGTCAGGCGCACCGCCTCGTCCTTCGCGGTCGTGCGAATGTTGGTAAGCTTCTTGCCTTTCAGCACGTTGACCTCGAGATCGTTACCGCGGGCGTGCTCGCCCACGATCATGCCACGATAGACCTTCCAACCTGGTTCGATCATCATCGGGCCGCGATCCTCCAGGTTCCAAAGTGCATAGGCGACCGCTTCGCCCGCATCGGTCGAAATCAGCACGCCGTTGCGGCGTCCCTGAACCGCGCCCTTGTAGGGCGCGTAGTTATGGAACAGCCGGTTGAGAATGGCGGTGCCACGCGTATCGGTCAAAAGCTCGCTCTGGTATCCGATCAAGCCGCGCGTCGGCGCGTAGAACAAGAGCCGCAGCCTTCGGCCACCCGAAGGCCGCATCTCGACCAGCTCTGCCTTGCGTTCGGACATTTTCTGCACCACCACGCCCGCATGCTCCTCGTCGAGATCGATCACGACCTCTTCGACAGGCTCGATCATCTCCCCGGTGCCGGGATCGAACCGGATCAGGACCTTGGGGCGCGACACACTGAGCTCGTAACCTTCACGCCGCATGGTTTCGATGAGGATTCCAAGCTGCAGCTCGCCGCGGCCTGCCACCTCCATCGCGTCCTTTTCGTCGGATTCGGTGACCCGCAAGGCCACGTTGCCCTCGGCCTCGCGCAACAGGCGGTCCCGGATCATGCGGCCCGTCACCTTGTCGCCCTCGGTGCCGGCCAGGGGAGAATCGTTGACCCGGAACATCATTGACAGGGTCGGCGGATCGATCGGCTGGGCCGGCAACGGCTCAGCCGCTTCCGGTGCGCACAGCGTGTGCGCGACATTAGCTTCCGGCAATCCGGCGATCGAAACGATGTCGCCTGCATTGCCCTCCTCGATTGCCTGTCGCTCCAACCCGCGAAACGACAGCACTTTCGACACCCGGCCCTGCTCGATGAACTTGCCGGTGCGGTCGATGACCTTGATGATCTGGTTGGGCTTGATGGAGCCTGAGGTGATGCGCCCTGTAACGATGCGGCCAAGATATGGATTGGCCTCCAGGATCGTTCCGAGCATGCGGAAGGGGCCATCCTCCACATGCGGCGGGGCCACATGGGAGAGGACAAGATCGAACAGCGGCGCCATCGAGACTTTGGGACCGTCCATATTCGCTGCCATCCAGCCTTCCTTGGCCGAACCATAGAGCACCGGAAAATCGAGCTGTTCCTCGGTGGCATCGAGCGCCGCGAACAGATCGAACACCTCGCCCGCTACCACGGTCGGCCGCGCATCTTGGCGGTCGACTTTGTTGATTGCCACGATCGGCCGTAGCCCGACCTTGAGGGCTTTGGACACCACGAACTTTGTCTGCGGCAACGGTCCTTCGGCCGCATCGACCAGCACGATCGCCCCATCGACCATGTTAAGGATACGCTCGACCTCCCCGCCGAAATCCGCATGTCCCGGGGTGTCGACAATATTGATCCGGGTGTTCTTCCACACAATCGAGGTTGCCTTGGCAAGAATCGTAATGCCGCGCTCGCGCTCCAGGTCGTTGCTGTCCATTGCGCGCTCGGCGACCCGCTGATTTTCGCGGAATGCACCTGATTGTTGCAGCAGCCGGTCAACCAGCGTGGTCTTGCCGTGGTCGACATGGGCGATGATGGCGACGTTTCGCAGTTGCATTCGGTCAGGCTCAACGTTTGCGAGGGTGGAATTCGCGCCCTGCGCGATCATGCCGGGTCGCAGGGCGGGATTTCGGCGCAGTGGAGCATTCTTTTCCCGGCCATCCTGACGGTGTCAGCGCCCAGCTTTGACGGGCGATTGCGTGCAGGGCTTGTTCGCCCGGCCCGGTCATCCGGCGCTCTCTCGAGCGCGGTGGGCGTTCAACCTCAGCAGAAAACCCTTGTCGCTAGAGGTCGCTCGCTCCGTTCGGCGCACACGCGAATCCGCGCGAGCGCGTTACCACACATATAACGTTCCGTCAGCATTGTGCAACGCCGAACGCTGGTCCCTCGGCGGGCGTCAGAGCGTCAAGACGCGTTGTCTTCAGCTTATCCGGGCCTTGCTGGCTGTGGCAGGCGAGCCAGATATATCCCGCTATCGCCGTTCTACCATGATGCCGCGGCGACTTTCCTGCGGCATGAAACAAACGTCAGGCATATTCGGCGGCTCGCAGGATTGACGCCGGTATCGAAACCTGACTTCGCCCGCATCACCCTGCTCGACAAATTTCTCTATGTAGTACCCCCGGGCAGGCGACTTGCGCGGACGGGCCGCAGCTACGGCCGCCGGTTCGGACCCGGCGTCTCGGGCTTGGCGCTTGGGATTTTCTGCAGGTAACGGCGGTGCAACGACAGCGGCAACAGGAACTTTGGTTTGGGCAAGCTCCTGCTCAGGCCGCACCGGCGGAATAGGGAGGGGCATGTCGGCGCCCCTATCCTGCAAACCGGGGTTCGGGTAGTTCACGGACACGAGAGAGGGCGCCAGTCGTTCGGGCAATGGATTGCGGTCCTCGCTCTGGCCAAGCGGACCGGGCTGCGGCCGTTCACTCTTCCCGATTAATGCGAATTTATTCGACCGCTCATCCTTCGCATGTACGGCGCGGTTTGCGGACTTCGATGACGAGGCGCGGTCCGCCGAACGATTGCTGACCCCGGATTTCGCGGCCGCACGAATCTGCATTGCCCACCAGAAGCTTCCGGCGGTTCCAACGATCGCGACCACCGCCAGCACGGCGGTAAAATGCGAAGGACCGGAGAAACTCATTACCGCCACCCGCCGAACCGCGCCGCACTGCGCTGTCACCTATTCATCGCGCGGATACGCCCAGGCGCTTCTTGGACACACATATCCGCTGCTTGATGAAAAACGCGCGATGGGGTCATTTTGTGACGTCTCATTACGCCGGAAATTCGACCAAATCCAATCTTTTGGACCGGCGTGGACCGGCCGCAATTGCGGCGATCCGCAATCGGCCTCACGGCGCCGCATTCGCCGAAGCCCGGATCGTTCTGCATGGAGACTGCATGGAGAAAATGTACGACGTGGGCATGATCCCAATCGAATTATTCAGGCTGCGTGTGGGCAGCAAAGGCGATGCAAGCGCTTTTCGAGGCACGACGTGTCAGCGTCATGGAGCGCCGGGCATCGCCATGATATCTTTGCCGCTGCGTCAGCGAGATTGCCCTCGCGACGCCAAGGGGAAGGACGAACCATGAAGCGGCGCGAGTTCATCACACTCGTCGGTGGCGCGGCGGCTTTGCCGTTCGCCGCCAACGCACAACAGCCCCAGTCATCCGCGGCCATCGATGAGGCGATGCGTGGCGCGATTGCCCGCAAGGACATTGCGGGCATCGTCGCCATGGCGGCCGATCGTAAGGGCGTCATCTACCAGGGTGCTTTCGGCGTCGCCGATCTTGGTGAGGCGCGTCCGGTCAAGCTCGATGCGCTATTCCGCATCGCGTCGATGACGAAAGCCATAACCTCGACGGCCGCCATGCAGCTCATGGAGCAGGGCCGTTTCGGGCTCGAGGATCCCGTCGAAAAATATCTGCCTCAATTCGCCAAGCTCTCGGTCTTCGAGTCCTTTGATGGTGCCACCGGCGCCTATCGGCTGCGACCGGCGACCAAGGCAGTAACTGTGCGGCACCTCTTCACTCACACGTCGGGGCTCGGATATCCCTTTACCAACCCGACCGTGCGCGACTTCAAGCCGCGAGCCGGGGAGGAATACCCCGTCGGCCCGCTGGTGTTCGAGCCCGGCGAACGCTGGCTTTACAGCACCAGCACGGATTGGCTTGGCCGGCTTGTCGAAAAGGTATCCGGCCAGTCCCTCGAGGATTACTTTCGCCAGCACATTTTCATGCCGCTCGGAATGGCCGACACGTTCTACTTCGTGCCGAAGGACAAGGAAGCGCGCCTTGTGACTGTCAACCGCCGGATCGCCGACGGCTCGATCGGCAAGGAACCTGTCCAGCCTCCGACATCAGGCTTTACGCCGATTGGCGGCGGTGGTCTGTCGTCGACCGCCTACGACTACCTCCGCTTCACCAGGGCGCTGCTCAACGGCGGAGAGCTCGAAGGCGGCCGCATTCTGTCGGCCGGCTCGGTCGCGCTCTTGGGCCAGAACCAGATCGGGGCGCTCGGCGTCCCGGCGCAAAAGACCGCGCTCCCTGATCGCAGTGACGATTTTTCGTTCATTGCCGACGGGCGGGACAAGTGGGGGCTCGGTTTCCTGATCACAGCGGACGCCGTGCCCGGCAAGCGATCTGCGGGCAGCCTGAGCTGGGGCGGGATCAACAATACCTACTACTGGCTTGACCCGACCCGAGGTATCACGGGGGTGATTTTGATGCAATTCCTCCCGTTCGCGGACCGCAAGGCGCTTGCTCTCTACGACGCCTTCGAGCGCGGCGTCTATCAGCTTGCTGAGGCGACTCGCTGAGGCGATGCGCCTTTCGTAGAGGTCACTTGTTCGAAGAGATGATGTCGGGGCGACCCCTTGGTCGCCCTGCTCCGGACGGACCTATCGGGTTTGTAATTGATCGTGATCGTATGCCGCTTGACGTGGCCGGCGGTGCCTTTCCCGCAAAGTGCGCGATGTTCGGCAAGGTGATCGTCACGCCGCCTTTACGCTTCGTTAACTGCTTGAGACATAAGCTTGCCGAAACCCAGCGGGGATGGGCAGATGAATGTCATCACTTTTGCTTCACGCAAAGGCGGAGTGGGCAAGAGTACGTTAACCGCGCACATTTCTGCCTTTGCCTATAGCTTGGGTCGCCGCTGCGTCATCATCGATGCCGACCCGCAGGGGTCTCTGACGCTTTGGCACTCGATGCGGGCCAACGCCGAGTTGCCGTTGCGGAACGCGGCGCAAGGAATCGATCGTCTCGTAGCCTCCGCGCAGATCGACGGCGCCGAGTGGGTATTCATCGACACGGCGCCGACAACATGGGTTGTGGTGCAGGAGGCGATCCGTGTCGCCACGATGGTGATTATTCCCGTGCGCCCGAGCTTTTTTGACACGGCGGCGGTACAGGATACGGTCAAGGCGGCGCGGGAGCGCAACAAGCCATACGCGGTCGTCATCAACGCGGCTCCAGCAAAACGCGAGGAGAAAGAGGCGCCGGCGGTTGCGTTCACTCGCGCCGAATTTGACCGGCTGTCCATCCCGGTCTGGTCGGGTCAAATCAGCCAGCGGACGGCATATCTTGGTTCGCTCGCCGCCGGCGGGAGCGCGGCCGAGTACCATGGCGACCCTGCCTGCAGGATCGAGATTGCCGGCCTGTGGTCCGCAATCGAGCGCTCGGTTGCGGATATCAACAGCGCTCAGGCGGCCAGCGCTGGTCTTGAAGGTGTGGCGGCCTGACGCAGGCCGTTCGGACAGGGCCGCCTAGCGCGCCGGTCCGACAAGCCGGCCCGCGCGGCGCTTCAAGCCTGGCGAGGGGTCCCCTGCAGCCGGCCTTGACCGATTCGAATTCGGCGTTCATGACAAACCATCGGGCCCCTTTGGCCCTTTTCAGCGCGGATCGATAGGCAGGTATTCGCGTTCCGCTGCGCGGCCCGGCGGCGTTGGGAGACGAGGTATGGAGAAGTTCACGGTTCTGGAGGGGGTCGCGGCGCCCCTGCGGTCGATCAATGTCGATACCGACGCCATCATCCCGAAGCAGTA
>Ga0066903_100003931_pt1 | contig 12366 bp, 9 predicted proteins | sample PanSoiMetaGPlot1_FD_67491 | JGI IMG/M metagenome (GOLD analysis project Ga0066903, IMG submission 67491) | Tropical forest soil microbial communities from Panama analyzed to predict greenhouse gas emissions - Panama Soil - Plot 1 (version 2) | ecosystem: Environmental > Terrestrial > Soil >...
CGGAGTCGTAGCAAGCGCCGACATGCGTTCGTAGTAGATATTGTAGTAATTACGTAGCCGATTTCTCTTTTCTAAATCCGTCCGCGCAGACTGCGCATACGCCTGGGCTGCCTGTACCTGCGGGTCATTCACCGTCCGATTTTTTAGCTGTCGCCATTCCTTATGCAGGCGCAATTCATCAGCCTGCGGTCCTAGCGATCTCGGCTTTGAAAAATTCTGATCAAGCTGCGATATCTCGGGCAGCTCGGGTCCATTAGACGGTACAGGCGAGGGCGTTGGTTCCAGTTGGTCTTGCTGCTCATAAAGATCCACAGTCGGCGGAGCGGCCTCCTGTGCATAGAGGCTTAGCACGGCAGCGCCCAGCGTTGCTGAGATGATCAACCCGAATACTTTCATTCCCGGTTTTCGTGCCAATGTAACCGAATTTCCGGATGCGGGAAGGCGCTGTCCATGATAAAGAATCACGCTGAACTCGGGGCGTAGCTTAGCTTGGTAGAGCGCGTGGTTTGGGACCACGAGGTCGGAGGTTCAAATCCTCTCGCCCCGACGTTTGCTCTCATCAAACGTTGTAATCCAAATTAGGCCCCAATCGCTTTTCCACCGCGGGCACTGATTCGCCGCGCCGGGTCGCGTAATCCACCACTTGATCGTGCCCAATCTGTCCCACTCCGAAATATTTCGCCTCGGAATGTGAAAAATAAAGTCCGCTTACGCTCGCACCGGGATGCATTGCAAACGATTCTGTCAGTCTAATGCCAGCGTTGTTCTCGGCATCCAGCAACTGGAATAATGGTTGTTTCTCAGCGTGATCGGGACAGGCGGGATAACCGGCAGCGGGCCGAATGCCGCGATATTTTTCACGAACAAGATCGGCCTGGGACAACTGTTCGTCGCGCCCGAACCCCCACGCAATCCGCGTTTCTTTGTGCAGATACTCGGCAAACGCTTCAGCCAGTCGATCTGCCAACGCTTTTGTGAGGATGGCGCTGTAATCGTCATGCTGCTGTTTGAATTCTTCCGCAAGTTCGTCTGCACCGTGAACGGAAACCGCAAATCCGCCAAGGTAATCCTGTAGCGGCGGTCGGCGTCTGTCCTGAGCGGAGTCGAAGGAACCGCCATTCGCTGGCGCAATATAATCCGCCAGGCAATGGTTAAATTGTTCCGCCGGTTTTTGCATTTGCTGGCGGAGGAAATAAAACGTGAGGAGCTTCTGCGTGCGATCGTCATCAGCATAAAGGTCCACATCATCGCCAACCGAGTTTGCTCGCCAAAAAGCGTGAACACCGCGCGCGACGAGCCGATTTTTTGCGACGATCCTATCAAGAAGGTTCTGCGCATCATCGAAAAGTTCCCGCGCCTGTTTGCCAACCTTTGGGTCTTCAAAAATCCCGGGATAACGCCCGCGCAATTCCCAGGCATGAAAAAAGGGCGACCAGTCGATGTACTCGGCCAGCGTCCGCAGCGAAAAGGAGCGTACCGTGTCATCCTGAGCGGATCTCGCAGTTTGGTAAACGCGGACGCCCAAAAATTCCGGTTTAGGCGGAACATAGTTGCTCCAATCAACAGGCGTGCGGTTTTCGCGTGCTTCTTCGAGCGTCAGCAAATTCTTTCGCTGTGTTCGTGCCGAATGCTCCCGGCGCAAGCGTTCATAGTCTTCGCGCGTTTTTTTATCGAAAGCGGACTTGAGTTCTTCGTTCAGCAGCGAATTGACAACGCCCACTGCGCGTGAGGCGTCCAGAACGTGCACAGTACTTGCCTGGTAATGCGGCGCGATCTTTACCGCGGTGTGCGCCCGACTTGTCGTCGCCCCGCCAATCAACAGTGGCAAGCGAAATCCTTCCCGCTCCATCTCCTGCGCCACATGCACCATCTCGTCCAGCGACGGCGTAATCAAACCGCTCAGCCCGATCACGTCCGCTTGTTTTTCTCGCGCTGTTTCCAGAATTTTTGCGGCCGGCACCATTACGCCAAGATCGACAACGTCGTAGTTATTACATTGCAGCACCACCCCGACTATGTTTTTGCCGATATCGTGCACGTCGCCTTTCACCGTTGCCATCACGATGCGTCCCTGCGGTTTCGCGCCGGCGGATTTTTCCGCTTCCATGAATGGCAACAGATAGGCGACAGCTTTTTTCATTACTCGCGCGCTCTTAACGACCTGCGGCAGGAACATCTTGCCGGAGCCGAATAAGTCTCCAACCACACTCATTCCGGACATGAGCGGTCCCTCAATTACATCGAGGGGTCGCTTGCATTTTTGACGCGCTTCCTCGGTATCGGTGTCGATGTAGTCGACGATACCTTTAACCAACGCATGTTTTAGACGCTCTTCGACGGGCTCCTTTCGCCACGCTTTGTCGGCGACTGGAGTTTTGTCTTTCGCTTTGACGTTTTCGGCAAAATCGACCAGTCGCTCCGTTGCATCGGCTCTTCTGTTCAACAGGACGTCTTCGACGCGCTCTCGCAGTTCAGGCTCGATTTCTTCATAAACCGCAAGCTGCCCTGCGTTAACGATTCCCATGTCGAGACCCGCGCGAATGGCGTGAAACAGAAACGCGGCGTGCATCGCTTCGCGCACCGCGTTGTTTCCGCGAAAGGAGAATGAAATGTTGCTTACCCCGCCACTGACGCGCGCGCCGCGAAGATTCTTTTTGATCCATCGCGTTGCTTCAATGAAATCGACCGCGTAATTGCGGTGTTCTTCAAGACCAGTGGCGACGGTAAGAATATTTGGATCGAAGATAATGTCACTTCCCGGGAAGTTCGCGTGCTTGGTCAACAAATCATAGGCGCGCGCACAGATCTCGATTTTTCGCTGAAAATTATCGGCCTGGCCCTGCTCATCGAACGCCATCACGATGGTTGCAGCGCCATATCGCCTGATTAACCGGGCTTGCCTGAGAAAGTCTTCTTCGCCGTTTTTCAGGCTGATGGAATTCACCACCGCTTTTCCCTGCAAGCATTTGAGCCCTGCCTCGATGACGCTCCACTTCGAGCTGTCGATCACAATTGGAATCCGCGTGATCTCAGGTTCACTGCCGATCAGGTTCAGAAAGCGGACCATGGCCGCCTCCGAGTCGATCATCCCTTCGTCCATATTCACGTCGAGCAGATTCGCGCCGCCCTGCACCTGCTGACGCGCTACAGCCAGAGCACCGTCGAAATCGCCCGCCAGAATCAGCTTCGAAAACTTCGGCGATCCCGTAATATTGGTGCGCTCGCCGATGACAACGAAGCCGAACTCCGGCGTAATGTTCAACGGTTCGAGGCCCGAAAGTCGTAGAATCATGTGTAGCTGGTTTTCCTTTCCACAGTACGCGGTGAGAATTTCTGTGTTAGTTTTGCCAGTGCTCGGATGTGATCCGGTGTCGTGCCGCAGCAGCCACCCACCATGTTGAGCCAGCCGTTCTCTGCCCACTTGGCGACTTTGGGTGCAAAAGTTTCGGCTGTTTCGGGAAAACCGGTCGGCGAGAGTGGGTCCGGCAGGCCTGCATTCGGGTATGCGCTCATGTAGTACGGCGAAATACGCGCCAACTCTTCTACAAACGGTTCCATTTCATCCGGACCGAGTGAACAATTCAAACCGACGACCAGTGGCTCCGCGTGTGCAATCGATATTAGCGACGCCTCAACGGTTTGCCCGCTCAAGTTTCGACCGGATTTGTCGATTACGGTGCCCGAAATCATCAACGGCACGTCGCGTCCGGTTTTTTCCAATGCGTCCGTGATGGCGAACAGCGCTGCTTTTCCGTTGAGTGTGTCGAAAATCGTTTCGACAATGAGTAGATCCGCACCGCCTTCGAGCAGCGCTTTGGCTTGATCGAAGTAAGTTTGACGAAGTTGATCGAATGAGACCGCGCGAAATGCCGGATCGTTTACGTCAGGTGAAATCGAACCTGCTACAGGAAGCGGTCCCATTGATCCGCCAACAAATCGTTGCTGTCCGGTTTCATTTGCAACGCGATCCGCGGCGCGGCGCGCGATCCTGGCCGCTTCAAAATTAATTTCCTGAACGAGGGCGCGAAGGTTAGAATCATCCACCACGCGCTGAAAGAATTCCTGATCTTTACGACCACGTGTGGTGTCGCCTTGGAACAGGAAATCGTGCAGGCCGATGGTTGTTCCGCTGAATGTGTTCGTTTCGACGACGTCCGCGCCCGCATTGAGATAAGCACCGTGGATTTCCTCGACGACTTGCGGCCGCGTTAGATTGAGCAGTTCCAGGCTGCCTTTGAGGTCTTTGCCCTTCCAACCATCGAACCGTTTTCCTCGATACTCCGCTTCCGAGAGTTTGTAGTGCTGGATCATCGTGCCCATGGCGCCATCGAGAAGGACGATTCGTTGGCGCAGGAGCGTTTCCAAAGGATGAAGACCATTTGTAGCCATGATTGTCTGGGAACTAAAGAGCGTTTCCCTGGCGAATCAAGCAACAAATTGACGTATCATGATGCGTAGATGTGTCACGTTGATCTCTTGCTCCTGGCCTTACTCTTCCGCTTAATCTTCACTTCAAGCGGGCATACCACGATCAAAGAATGACGAAATCCGAATGTCGAATGACGAAATAACGACAAACGATCCAGTACGAAAACCATCACCGTTAAGTTGCTTCGACATTTTGAAGTTCGGATTTTGTCATTCGAGCTTCGTCATTTTCATTTCGTCTCGACTTCTCTAAATGTGACGATTAGCTCAGTGCGCCATGGAGGCGCTCCAGCTCTTCAAATCGCTCGATCGCAATCAACGAAACACTTTCCTGGCTTGCTTCCTCGGGTGGGCACTCGACGCATTCGATTTTTTCCTTCTCACGTTCGTGATCGTGCCAATGGCAGGCGATTTTGGGAGGAGCATCGCCGAGCTGACCTATGCAATCACGCTCACGCTGGCGATGCGCCCATTGGGCGCGTTCATCTTCGGGTTGCTCGGCGACCGGTTCGGACGGCGCATCCCCCTGATGAGCAACATCATTTTCTATTCTCTCATGGGATTGCTGACGGCATTTTCTCCAAACTACACCTGGCTGCTGATTTTCCGTGCGCTTTACGGAATCGGGATGGGCGGAGAATGGGGACTTGGCGCGTCGCTGGCAATGGAGACCCTGCCGACTGCAGCGCGCGGATTGTTCTCGGGAATTCTACAACAAGGTTATGCGTTTGGTTATCTGCTCGCGGCCGTTGTGTATTGGATCGTGTTTCCCATCTTCGGCTGGCGCGGCCTCTTCGTAACAGGAGCGCTGCCTGCACTTCTCGTGGTGTACATCCGTGCGCGGGTCCCCGAATCGCCGGTTTGGCTGCAGCGGCAACGCGAGACGAGTGATTTTTGGAGCGATCTGCTTGTTGTCCTAAAACGCCACTGGGTTCTCTTTGTTTACGTGGTTTTATTGATGACGGCGTTCAACGCCATGTCTCATGGGACCCAGGACATGTATCAAACTTTTCTCGGTGAACAACGCCACTATGGCGTGACGCAGAAGGCTGCGACAGGGATCATTTACGCTGTTGGTGCAATCTGCGGTGGAACGGTGGTTGGCCATCTGTCGCAAAAATGGGGACGCCGTCGCTCGATTATTTTAACGGCGATATTCGGCATAATCGTTATTCCTCTCTGGGTTTTTCCACCGGGCTTCGCGCTTCTCGTCATCGGTGGGTTTGCCATGCAATTCATGGTGCAAGGCGCGTGGGGAATTGTCCCTGTGCATTTGACTGAGCTTTCGCCCGGTGCAGTGCGCGGAACCTTTCCCGGGGTTGCGTATCAACTTGGAAATTTGTTCGCCGCCAACACGGCCGTGGTGGAAGCCCGGTTGGCCGACCATTTCCGTGATGCAAGCGGGCATCCGGACTATGCAAAGGCGCTCGCGCTTTTTACGCTGGTGATCTTTTTGGTGTTGATCTTGCTCGCAGCAATCGGACGCGAAGAGCGGGGGAAAGAATTCTAACGATTTCCGGTGGACGGCGCGAGACCCGTGCCGCCGCTGGGGAGTTCCGGCTGCGTTTGCGATTGTGCTGCCACCTGCGCCGAGGCGCGGTAGACACCGGAGCCGAAGCGTTGCTCGACAATTGCCTCCGCAATTCGGTCAGCGAGTAGTTCGCGATATTCCGAATCACGCGCCTGACTCCCATCACTGCGATTACTCAAGTATCCGCATTCCACAAGTACCGCGGGACAGCTCGCCAGACGGAGCACGCGAAAATTAGCCGTGTGCACTCCGCCATTCTTAGAGCGGGGGATCGTCACCAGTTTTTGTTGAATCCCGTGCGCCAGATCGAACGAAGCGCCCGAATGATAGTACGTCTCGAATCCGCGAACTCCGCGTCGGCGCGAATCGTTGAAGTGTATGCTGACAAAAATTGCATTTTTCTCGGCATTCTCGATAGCCACGCGATCGTTCAATTCGATAAAGACATCCGAGTTGCGGGTCATCACAGTTTTTAACTGGGATTCGCGGAGCTTTCGGTTGAGACGCTGGGCTACATCGAGGGCAACCATCTTCTCGGGCGGTCCATAACGGCGGTATGCACCGCTATCTTTGCCTCCATGTCCCGCGTCCACCACAACAGTATTAAAGGTTTTACTTGTGTTTTTGACCCCAGTAGTCGTGACGGTACTGCAAGCAGCTAGCGAAGCGAACAAAGCGATTGTAACGAGGCGAGTAACCTGGAGCGGCATCCTGATCTAATAGCAAAAAGTACGTCTTCTACCAAAAAATTTTTCGCGCGGAGCGCAAACGATGCAACGTAATTGGCTGAAAGGCTGTCTATTGACCGCGGTTGGAAAAAGCACTTGTGTTTTGTGCCGCCGTGCTTAATGCCTTTACTTCTTTTATGATAATCCGATTTGCGATTCTCCCCTTGTTTCTGGCGCTGAACCTTTCGATGTGCAAGAAACAGGAAAATGTTTCCCAGAGCTCGCAGCAGGCGGGCGCATCGTCACCGACGCCGGCTGCCGCTTCTACCCCGGTCGCGGCGGCGGCTCCGAAGATCACAAAACCGGTTGTCGATCAAACCGCTCAAGTAATCATTTTTTGTTATCACCGTTTGGTGGACAAAATCCGATATCCCGGCACCGAGATCACGCCCGCCGCGTTTGACGCGCAGATGAAGCAATTGAAAGACAGCGGGATTACAGTCATTTCAATGCAGGATTTGCTCGCTTGGAAGCGGGGCGAAAAGAACATACCGCCGCGAAGCGCAGTGGTTACTTTCGATGATGGCTGGAAATCACAATTCGAGGTCGCGTGGCCGATCATGAAGAAATACGGCTACCCATTTACCATGTTCATTTATACCGAGGGCGTGCGCGGTGGCTCGTTAGGCGGCGGGGAAGCAATCACGTGGGAGCAACTGGCCGACATGCGGGACAACGGTGTGGACATTCAGGGACATTCCGCGACGCATCAGGACTTGCGCGAAGGCCATACGATCACACTGGCTGGTCCCGGCGTGAAGAGAACGCGGACGAAATTGACCGGACCACAATATGAACAATGGATGCAAAACGAAGTCGTCGGTTCCAAGCAACTGCTTGAACAGCGCCTGGGCATCAAAGTGAATTGCTTTGCCGTGCCGTTTGGGAATTACAACGAGCACGTCAAAGAAATTGCCCGAAATTCCGGTTACGAAGCGATGTTTACGGTTTACGGCCAGCCCATCACGTTTACATCGCCGATGGACGCAATCGGCCGTTATGCGATCGAAGCGAACAAACCCAAGGTGTTTGAAGATGCAGTGAAAATGATCGGCACCTCAACCGGAGGCGCTGCAGCGGTGGCCGAAGTCGGCGCGAAAGACCTCTCGACGCAGCCGGCAGACGGCGAAACGGTACGGACCGCCCTGCCGCTAATCAAAGCTAACCTCAGCGCGATTGGTCAGATCGAGCCTGGCAGCGTGCAAATGCGCGTAAGCGGTCTGGGGGTTGTTCCTGCGAATTTCGATCCGAAATCTGGTACGGTGTCATACCAGGTGACGCAAAAATTGCACGAGAAATCGTGCAGCGTGATTATCAGCGCGAAATCTCAGGGGAAAAAAGTCGAAGCGCATTGGACTTTCGGAATTGAAGAAGGTGCGGCGGGAGCGGCGACCTCCCCGATACCGACGCCCAAGAAATAAGCGTGCCAATGAGGTGGAACGCGTTGTCCCCAACGCGTTGGTAAAAGCGCGCCGTCGACGCCGATTTTGACATCGTCTTGGGAGAAGCCGATCAGCCTTGTAGATAACAATGTTTTCTCAACTCTCTGACAAACTCCAGGACGTCTTCAAAGAGCTGCGTGGGCACGGGACGATCAGCGAATCGAACATCGATGCCGCGTTGCGCCAGGTACGTCTGGCTTTACTCGAAGCCGACGTCGATTTTCAAGTCGCCAAGAGATTCATTACACGGGTCAAAGAGCAAGCGCTTGGAGAAGCCGTTCTTCGCAGCATTACGCCCGGTCAACAGATCGTGAAAATTTTCCACGACGAATTAACTACCCTGCTCGGAGGCGATGCCGCCCCGGTTGATCTGGGAGATTCAGGTCGCATTTTGATCGTTGGTCTTAATGGGTCGGGCAAAACAACTTCCTCTGCCAAGCTGGCCCGTCTTCTAAAAAAGCAGGGTCGCACGCCAGTTTTGATTGCCTGCGATCTGCAACGTCCGGCGGCCATCGAACAACTGGCAACGCTGGGAAAACAAATAGACGTCGACGTATTCACTCCTGATCCAGGTGAGAAGAATGTGGAGCGGGCTGCCGCCGACGCATCCAACAAGGCGAGATCGGCGGGTACGCATGTTTTGGAAATCTTCGACACAGCGGGTCGCCAGGAGATCGACGAAGCGCTGATTCAGGAGCTGAAAAGGTTAAAAGAATTCTTAAACCCACAGGAAACGTTGCTCGTTGTTGATGCCGCAACCGGCCAACAGGCAGTCAGCGTTGCGTCCCGTTTTAACGACGCTCTATCGATTACGGGAATCATTTTGACAAAGCTCGACGGCGATGCGCGAGGCGGCGCCGCATTGTCGATGCGCGAAGTGACGCAGCAGCCAATCAAATTCACTGGAACCGGGGAGAAGCTCGATCAGTTTGAACTCTTTGTTCCGGATCGACTCGCAGGCCGAATTCTTGGCATGGGTGACGTCGTTAGTCTGGTAGAAAAAGCAGCGGAAGCGGTTGATGAAGAAGAAGCCGCCCGGTTGGAGCGGAAACTGCGCACCGCTTCTTTTGATTTCAATGATTTCCTGGCCCAGTTCAAGATGATGCGGCGGATGGGGCCGCTGGAGAATATTCTTGGCATGTTGCCTGGCATGAGTAATATGCAAGGCCTTTCTGTTGACGAGAAGCAGCTTAAGCGCACGGAAGCCATCGTGCTTTCGATGACGAACGAAGAGCGGACGCGCCCCGACATTTTGAATGCGCGGCGTCGCCAGCGCATCGCACGCGGCAGCGGCTGTACCGTGACGGAGGTAAACGATTTGCTACGACGCTTTGATCAGATGCGAAAGATGATGAAAAGCGCAGGCAAAATGAAAAAGATGATGGCGCAACTGGCGCGAATGAAAACTTAACATGGCAGTTTCAATCAGATTACGCAGAGAAGGAACGAAGAATCGCCCCTACTACAAAGTGGTAGTGGCCGACAGGCGCAGTCCGCGCGATGGAAAATTTATCGAGATTGTCGGCGCGTACGACCCAAAGGTACCCGCTGACAACAGCACGTTGAACATTGATCGAGTCGAATACTGGATCAGCAAAGGTGCACAGCCATCCGATACGGTGCGCAGCTTGATCAAGAAGAATAAGAAGGCAACGGCGACCGCAGAACCGGCTGCCAAAGCAGAGCAAGAAGAGCCGGTCCAGGAACAGTCATCGTCACCTCCGTCACCGCCGACCGAAGACGCCAGTTAGTATCTGCGCGCTTGTTCAATTGCGGTTCGCTGCTCACGAGCCGTATCCAGCCATGTGGGACCGCTGAGGAAAACAGCCGCCGCGGCGCTGGAATCTGGGATAAGCGAAAAGACATGTTTATTCCTGCTCATTTGTCGCGACGTAGCTATTGTGCCAATGCGGAATCGTGGTTAGTCTCTCGGGCGCATGAGAGAGTTCCTCGAGTTCGTAATTCGCCAACTGATCGAGTTTCCTGACGACATGGTCTTGACGGAAATTCCAAGCGGCAGAACTACGGTCTTTAAGCTGCAACTTCGACGAGGAGACGTCGGTCGCGTTATTGGGCGAGGCGGCCAGACCATTCAGGCTATTCGCGCGGTGCTCGCCAGTTCGGCTGCGCGCCATGGCCAACGGGCGATCCTCGAGATCGTCGAATAGGGCTTGCTCTCCGATTCATTATTGGACGTTAGCGGCGGGCCGTTCAACGTTTTCTTCCCAAGTGAAGATCGACATCCTGACTTTGTTTCCCGACATCTGTCGCGCGCCTCTGGGCGAAAGCATCATGAAACGCGCACAGGAAAATGGGATTATTGATCTTCGTGTCCATAACCTTCGGGACTGGACCGCGGACAAACATCACATCGTGGACGATGCACCGTTTGGAGGCGGCCAGGGAATGGTGATGAAACCGGAATCGATTTTTGCGGCCGTTGAAGATTTGCGAAATCAAGCGTCCAAAGTGGTGCTGATGTCTCCCGCCGGACATCGATTTGTTCAACAAACGGCGCGGCAACTATCGCAAGAACCACATCTCATCATCATTTGCGGCCATTACGAAGGAGTCGATCACCGGGTGATTGAACATCTGGTGGACCTGGAAATTTCCATCGGCGATTACGTACTCACAAACGGCGCAATTGCCGCGGTCGTCCTTGTCGACGCAATCGTGCGTTTATTGCCTGGTGCGCTCGGCCACGAACAATCCGCGGTGGACGACAGTTTCAACCACGGATTGCTGGAAGCTCCACAGTACACCCGCCCGGCAGAATTTCGCGGCTGGAAGGTTCCGCAAGTTTTGCTTTCCGGAAATCACGCCGAGATCGCAAAGTGGCGCAAAGAACAGGCGCTCAAGCGTACCCGCGAAAACCGGCCGGATTTGCTCGGATAAAATTCGTAATACACTAACGGGTTCTCCCGAACGGAGCGAAGGACCTCACACGGGATCGTTGCGACTTCAAGGTGGTTTGGGCGTTCAAGGCTTTGATGGAGGGGTCCCTCGCCTACGCGACTCGGGATGACAAACGGCGTTGTTATTGAGGCGCTCTCCCGAGGACGACACACGCATTAATTCCGCCGAAACCGAACGAGTTACTCATTACGTATTTTAGTTCCGTTTCGCGCCCGCGATTGGGCACAACATCGAGATCACACGAGGGATCGTGATTTGCATAGTTAATAGTGGGTGGAACCCATTGCCGATCTAACGCGAGCGCGCAAAGCGCCGCCTCGATTGCGCCGGTCGCACCGAGCGGATGCGCGTAATAACCTTTCGTCCCGCTAACTGGGATTCGTCGCGCATGCTCGCCAAACACTTGTTTGATCGAGGCGGTCTCTGCGCTGTCGTTAAGCTGGGTCGAGCTGGCGTGGGCGTTAACATAATCGATCTTCTCGGGCGCCAATTGCGCGTCCGCAAGCGCTTCACGCATCGCGCGAATGGATGATTCACCGCTCGGCAGAGGCGAAGTCATATGAAACGCATCATTGTTTAAGCTGTAACCCAACACTTCTGCATAAATGTGCGCGCCGCGGGTGCGCGCATGTTCAAGCTCTTCGATAACGAGCGAGGCCGCGCCCTCGCCCATGACAAATCCATCGCGCAACAGGTCGAACGGACGACAAGCCTGAACGGGGTCGCCCGGCCACCTGCTCATCGTCTTGATGATGTCGAATGCGCCGATGGTAATAGTTGTCAGAGGTGCTTCCGCTCCGCCCGCGACTATTACGTCGGCGAAATCGTCCCGGATGTAACGCAACGCTTCGCCGACGGATACCGTGCCGCTGGCGCAGCTGTTCGAATTTGTCGTGCCCACGCCGCGAAAACCGAATTCGATCGCGATATTCGAATGGGCCGAACCGCCGAATACCTGAACGGCAAGCGTGGGTTGGACTCCGCGTGCACCTTTTTTAAGATACCTGAGATACTGTTCTTCCGCCTTGCAAACGCCGCCAAGTGCCGTGCCGAAGCTGACGCCTATTCGATCCTGCGGTTTGTCCCGCGAATACTCAAGATGCGCATCATCGAGCGCCAGTTGTGCTGATACGACCGCGAACTGCGCATAGCGGTCGAGTCGTTTCAAACGGTGCGGTGAAAAAAACTCCTCTGGGTCCCAATCACGAATCTCGCCAGCTGAGCGCACGCGGAATATGCTGGAATCAAAGGTTGTGATGCTATTGATCCCACTTTTTTCCGTCAGGATCGCGTTCCAAAAATTCTCGCGTCCGTGTCC
>Ga0066903_100003933_pt1 | contig 12360 bp, 11 predicted proteins | sample PanSoiMetaGPlot1_FD_67491 | JGI IMG/M metagenome (GOLD analysis project Ga0066903, IMG submission 67491) | Tropical forest soil microbial communities from Panama analyzed to predict greenhouse gas emissions - Panama Soil - Plot 1 (version 2) | ecosystem: Environmental > Terrestrial > Soil >...
GTGACCCTGGAGCGCCTCGAGGCTTGCGTACTCGGCCGGCGTGTTCACGTTGGCCAGCAGCCGCGACGCCCGGCCGAACCGGCCGATCTCGGGCTCCGACACCACGTGAACCGGCACCACATCATCGATGAGCTCGCGCAGCGCCAGCCGTCCGGCCGCCAAGTTGGCCGCCACATGCTCCAGACAGGCGCGCGAGTAGACCGCACACAACGGATGATAGCCGCGTTCGGTCTTTGGGACGACGATGTGCACGCCGCCTGCGAGCGAGAACAGATGGTCGGCGAATGCCGCCGTCACATACGGCATATCGCAGGCGACGACGAGCACGTGCTGACCGCGAGCCGCTGCCAGGGCGGCGTGCAGGCCGCCGAGCGGCCCGCAGCCGGGCACGATGTCGGCCACTTCGCGGACGCTGCCGCGCGCTCGGAACGCTCGCGCTTCCTGATATCCCTGCGGGTGCGCGCCCGCCGAGCGCGAGCCGTTCGCGCGAGCGTCCCTGGCGCCGACGATCACGATGTCGTCGGTCAGCGGCGACAGCTCGTCGAGCTGGCGGTCGAGAATCGCGCGGCCGTCGACTACGAGCGCGCTCTTGTCGCACCCGTCGAAGCGCGTCGCGCGGCCGCCGGCCAGGATGGCTATGCTACGCATCAGTCATCCGCCATCTTACTCTGACATGCGAGAAGCCGGCATCGGCCGCGTCCTCGTCGCCAGCCTCCACCAGGGCATCGCCGACGTTCTGCCCACGCGGCTGGGGTTCTACGAAAACTGGCTGAACGCCGAAGGCCTGCGCGAAGGGACGATTGGGCTGGCGCCGCTGTTTGCCGTTCTCAGTTTTCTCCGGCAGGAAGGCGACGCCTATCGGATGATCACGACGCGCGCCGGCGAGTACGCCGCCGAGTGGACCGTCCAGTCGATGCCGGCCCTGCGGCGTGGAATGATCAAAGCGGCGCCCGGCTGGCTGCGTACGCGAATGCTGCTGCGGCTGGCGCGGCACCTCGTGCGCGAAACGTATCAGGGCAGCCGTGCGATTCCGAAGCTGCGCCGCGGAACGGCCAACATCGATTTGCGCGCGTCGGTGTTCTGTTCGGTCCGCGAGCCGGTCGGGTATCCGCTGTGCGGGTTCTACGCGGCCGCCTTCTCACGGCTCCTGTCGCTCTTCGACGTGACCGCGCGCACCGAGGTCGTCGCGTGCCGCGGCAGCGGCGAGCCAAGATGCCTGCTGCAGGTGGCCATCGGCGACGGCAAGCCATGAAGACGAGGAGCCTGGCGGCGACGATCCTGCTCGCCGTCGCATCGGTCTCCCTTGCTGCCGCGACCGCGAACGCCCAGCCGCCCGCGCCCGCGCGGATTCTCGTGATGCCGTTCGAGAACGTCACGCGCGAGGGGCGCATCTTCTGGTTGACCGAGGCGGCGGCGGTGCTGATAACCGACGACCTCAACGCGCTCGGTGCGGCGGCCATCACCCGGGTCGAGCGGCAGCAGGCGTTCGAGCGGCTGCAGGTGCCGCCGTCCGCTGCGCTGACCGACGCGACCGTCATTCGCATCGCCCAGCTCGTCGGCGCCGCCCAGGTCGTGCTCGGCTCGCTGCAGCTCGAGAACGAGTCGCTCGTCGTTCGCGCGCGCAGCATCGCCCTCGACACCGGCCGCGTGCAGGTGGACGCCACAGGTCGCGGACCGCTCGCCGGGCTCTTCGCCACCTTCGAGCGGATCGCGCGCCGCATCGCGCTGCCGTCGACGAAATCACAAGGAGACATCGTCGCGCTCCAGCCGCCGATGGCGGCGTTCGAGGCCTACATCAAGGGACTGCTCGCAGAGACGCCGGCGACGGCGATCGATTACCTGAACGCCGCCCTCGCCGTGCAGCCGGCGTTCGATCGTGCGCGCCTGGCGCTCTGGGACGTTTACGACGCGCAGGGCGATCACGATCACGCGTTGGCCGCCGTCGAGCCGGTGTCGGCCGACTCGCCGTACGGACGCCGAGCGCGATTCCTGGCTGGCCTCTCCCAGATTTACCTCGGGAACAACGACGGGGCGTTCGCAACATTCAAGGCGCTCGCCGACGTGCAGGCGACGCCCAACGTGCTGAACAACCTCGGCGTCGTGCAGCTGCGGCGCGGCGGCGCGCCCGACACCGGGCGAGCCACCTACTACTTCACGAGAGCGGCCAACGCCGATCCCGACGATCCCGACTTCGCCTTCAACCTCGGTTACGCCTACTGGCAGGATCGCGACCAGCAGGCGGCCATCTACTGGCTGCGTGAAGCGGTACGCCGGAATCCCGCCGACGGCGACGCGCATTTCGTCCTGGCTTCGGCGCTGGCGGCCGGCGGCAGCCCGGCCGAATCGGCGCGCGAGCGCGAGCTGGCCCGACGCCTGTCGTCGAGCTACGAGCCGGACAAGCGGCCGGGCGGAGAGGCCGTGCCGAAAGGGCTGGAACGGCTGAAGAACGAAGTCGAGCTGCCGCACGCGCGCGGCGTCGAGTCACGGATCGCGAGCTCGGAGCAGCGCAACCAGGTGGAGCTCGCGGCGTTCTACCTCGATCGCGGCCGTCGGCTGTACGCGCAAGAGCTCGACCGCGACGCGCTCGTCGAGCTGAACCGCGCCGTGTATCTGTCGCCGTATCTGGCGGGCGCGCACCAGCTGCTCGGCCGCATTTACCTGCGGAACGGCCGCGTCCACGAGGCGATCGACGCGCTGAAGATCGCGCTGTGGAGCGCCGAGAGCGCGGAGGCCCACGCCGTCCTCGGCGAAGCGTTCCGGCAGGCGCAGGATCCCGACGCGGCGCGCGCCGAGGCAGCGCGCGCGCTCGCGCTCGATCCGGCGTCCGAGGAAGCCAGGCGGCTGAGGGCCCGCCTGGAGCGCCGCTGACGAGGGATCGCGACGTCTCGTGCTACACTTGACACAATGTCAAGCACGAAGCGGCATCATGTGGCGCAGCTAGACAGTGTGTCAAGCACCGGCGATCCCGCGACGCGCCGCCGCATCCTCGATGCCGCCCTCGCCCTCATCACCGCGCGCGGCGGCGGCGACGTGACGATGGCGGAGGTCGCCGTCAAGGCGGGCGTCTCGCGCCAGGCGATTTACCTCCACTTCGCCGATGGCGCCGCGCTCGCAGTCGCCGTCGTCGACGACTTCGACCGCCGCAGGGGAATTGCGGCCGCGATCGGGCGCGTCCGCAGCGCGCCGAGCGGCATCGACGCCGCGCGCGAAATGGTGGTGATCCAGGCGCGCATGAATCCAGGCGTCTGGCCGATCGCACGCGCATTCGATGCCGTCCGCCGGCGTGACGAGAGCGCCGAGCGCGCGTGGCAGTCACGCCTCGACCGCCGCCTCGACGCCTGTCGATCAATCGTGGCGCGCATGGCGCGCGAAAGGGCGCTGCGACGTGGACTCGATCAGAGCGTCGCCGCCGATCTGCTGTGGACGCTGACGTCGCTCAGGATGTGGGAGGATCTCGTGGTGCAACGCGGCTGGACCGCCGAGGAGTACGTGCGACGCGTGAGCGACCTCGTCGTCAAGAGCCTGACGACGGCCTCCACCGTTCGGCGGGGGAAGGGGCTGGTACGAGCGGCCGTAACGTGCTAAAATCGCGGCGGTTGTGGCTCACCACATACAGGACGAAGGCTTTCACGAAATCCAGCTGAACGGCAAGCAGTTGGTCTTTCTCTTCATGGCCGCCACGGTCGTGTCGGTCGTGATCTTTCTTTGCGGCGTCCTGGTGGGACGAGGCGTCCGCGCGGAGCGAGGCGCATCGGAGGGAACGCCGATCGCGAGCGTAACCGATCCGGCGCCGCAGCCGGCGCCCGCCAATCCACCGCAGCCCGCACCGGGTTCCGATCCGACGACGGCTGCCGCGCCGCCGCCAGCGGCCGACGACCTGAGCTACTTCAAGCGCCTCGAGAAGCCGGGCGCTCAGGCGGACCAATTGAAGCCGGAGTCGGGCGGACGTCTCGCTGCGGCAGCAAAGGTCGAGCCTGCACCAGCGCCAGTCGCAGCGGGGAAGCCGACGCGTTCCGAGCCGCCGCATTCGGAGCCGACCCGTTCCGAGCCGGCGCCAGTCGAACCGGCGCGAGCGGCGTCGCCCGACGCCGGAGCAGCCCAGCCGTCGGGGGCGGGATTCGCGGTTCAGATTGCCGCGCTCAACGTGCGGAGCGAAGCCGATGCGATCGCGAAGCGTCTGAGCTCGAAAGGCTACGCCGCCTACGTGATCACTCCGCCAACCGGGACGCCCGCCGTCTACCGCGTGCGCGTCGGCAAGTTCCCGACGCGGCGCGAGGCTGAAACCATGGCGGCGAAACTGCAGAAGGAAGAGCAGTTCAAGCCCTGGGTCACGCGCTGACCTTCAGTTCCACTCGATCGTCGCGATAACGGGATAGTGATCGCTCGGCGGCATGCCGCTTTGCTGCCGCACGTCGATGTCGGCGAGCGTGCACGCGAGCGGCCCCCGCATCAGAATCCAGTCGATCCGATAGTTGCCGTGCTCGAGGGCGACGCCGTCCGGGACGTCGGTCCCCACCGCGAATCCATTGAACGTGACGACGCCCTCGTCTGTGTGCCCGGCTTCGGTCCACCCGTCGCGATAGCCTGCCTCGTCGCGCAGGTACCGATGCGCGCCGCTTCCGGCTGCACAATTGAAATCGCCGACGACGACGATCGGCGTGGCACCGGCGACGGCGTCGAGCTCGGCGTGAAGCACCTTCGCGGCCGGCAGCGACGACAAGACGTTCGTGTCGAAGTGGGTGCACGCGAAGACGAGATCGCGTTGTACGAGCCTGTCGCGCAGTCTCGTCCAGCGACAGAGTCGCGCGCCGTAGTCATTAGGCCACGAGATGCTGTGCGGCACCGCCGGTGTTTCCGAGAGCCAGAACTGACCGCCGCCGCGCTCGTCGAAGCGGCTCGTCCGAAAAAAACCTCCGACGCTCTCGCGCTCGTCATCATCCGCAGAAGGAAATGGCGACAGCGCCGGTAGGGCCGCCGTCAAGTCGTCCCACTGATTCGGCATCGGCTCCTGCAGACCCAACAGATCGGGGTCGTGGTCCAAGATCGTCTGGCGGACATGGGCGCGCCGATGCCGCCATGCGTGCGGGCTGTCCGCGCCGTCGTCGTACCGGATGTTGAAGGTGACGACCGTCAGGGCAGACATCGGTTGGCATGGTACACTCACCGCGAGTGTCCTCGCGCCGGTTTCAGTACACACTCGCGACAACTTCGGGCATTCTTCTTGCGCTGAGCTTCCCCAGATACGGTCATCCGGCGGTTGCGTGGATCGCGCTGACGCCGTTGCTCGTGGCTCTGGCAACGGGTCCCTTGCTGCGCGCGTTCGCGCTGGGGCTGACGACCGGCGCCGTCTACTTCACCGGCACGCTGTATTGGATTACGCGCGTGATGGTGCGCTACGGCGATCTGCCGACATGGGTCGCCGTGCTGGTGAATGCCTCGCTCATCGCAACCATGTCGCTCTACGTCGCAACGTTCGCGTTCGTCGTGCGCCGCCTCACGCGCGCGTACGGCCCGCGGGGGCTTGCCGGCGCGCCGATCGTGTGGGTGGCGGCCGAACTGTTGCGGACGACGTTTCCGGACGGCGGCTTTCCATGGGTGCTCCTCGGCTACAGCCAGGCGACGGTCCTGCCGATCGCTCAACTCGCGAGCCTCTTCGGTGTCTACGGCGTGTCGATGCTGGTGGCGAGCGTGAGCACGGCGCTCGCGATGTACGCGATTGGTCCGGATCGGAGAAGTCCGGCTGCAGGCGGACGCCACCTACGACTGCTCGATATGCACGCGCTGGTTCCGGTCGCAGGCGTCCTCGCGGTCGTTACCTTGGTTGCGGTCTGGGGCGCGCGACGCGCGGCGTCGGCCGATCTCACGCGGGCGGGGGAGCCGATTCGGGTCGGCCTGATCCAGGGCAACGTCTCGCTCGAGGAGCGCATGGACCGGACGAGGCTCCTGTCGATCTTCGAGAACTACCTCCGCATGACGCGGCAGGCCATTCGCGAAGGGGCGCAGTTCGTGATCTGGCCTGAGGCGGCGACGCCGTTCCGGTTCGAGGAGGACGTGTTCTCGGCGGCGCGGATTCGGGCGATCGCGCAGCAGGCGCGCGTGCCGATCCTGCTCGGCAGCGACCAGGTCGAGCGGACCGGCGCAGGCTTGCCGGTGAAGTATTACAACTCCGCGTTCCTCGTCCGTGCGGACGGCACGACAGGCGGTGCGTACCGCAAGATGCATCTGGTGCCGTTCGGCGAGTACGTGCCGGCGAGGCGGGTGTTCTTCTTCGCCGCGCCGCTCGTCGAGAACGTGTCGGATTTCTCGGCCGGCGACACGGCGACGATCCTTCCGGTCGGGTCGCACGGCGTGAGCACGGCGATCTGCTACGAGGTCGTCTATCCCGAGCTCGTCCGCCGGTTCGTCCGTGGTGGCAGCGAGATGTTGACCACGATCACCAACGATGCGTGGTTCGGCGACACGTCCGCGCCGTACCAGCACTTCGAGCAGGCGTCGATGCGCGCGATCGAGGAGGGGCGTTACCTCGTGCGGGCAGCCAACACGGGCATCAGCGGCGCCGTCGATCCGTACGGCAGCGTCCTCGCCGCGACACCGATCTTCCAGCCTGCGCTGCTGGTCGTCGAGGCGCGGTTTCTCACCGCGTCGACCTTCTACGCGCGCCACGGCGACGTGCTGGCGTACGCGTCGGCTATCATCAGCCTCGCGTTCCTCGCCGTCACCGGGAGGCGTGTAGAATAGACGCATGCCGACCGTCGACGACCTGATGCGCCGCTACGAGGATTTGAGCAAGCGCGCCGCAGATTTGCGGAGCTATCTTTGAAGCCGCCCGCCTCGACGAAGAGCTGACCCGCCTCGAACACAAAGCCGCCGCGCCAGATTTCTGGAAGGACCAGGCCGACGCGCAGCGCACGCTGCAGCGACGGCGCCGGCTGGAGCAGGACCGCGATCTGATGGTGTCGCTCAGGAAGCGCAGCGACGATCTGGCGGTCCTCGTCGAGTGGGCCGAGGCGGGGGAGCCGGTCGACGCCGAACTCGCGCAGGCGCTCGAGACGCTCGATCAGGAAGTACAGACCGGCGAGGTCAAGAAGATGCTCGGCGGCGAGCACGATCGCAAGAACGCGATCATCGCCATACACCCCGGCGCCGGCGGCACCGAATCGCAGGACTGGGCGGAGATGCTGCTCCGCATGTACATGCGATGGGCGGAGCGCCGCGGGTTCGCGCGCGAGCTGATCGACTTCCAGCCCGGCGAGGAAGCCGGGTTGAAAAGCGCGACGGCGACCGTCACCGGCGAGTACGCGTACGGTTTGCTGTCGGCCGAGGCCGGCGTCCACCGCCTCGTTCGGATCTCGCCGTTCGACCAGGCGGCGCGGCGGCACACGTCGTTCGCGTCGCTGTACGTGTGGCCCGAGCTGCCCGAGGACGTCGACATCGTGATCGACGACAAGGACATCCGCATCGACACGTTCCGGTCGAGCGGCGCGGGCGGCCAGCACGTCAACGTCACCGACTCGGCGATCCGGATCACGCACCTGCCGACCGGCCTGGTCGTATCGTGCCAGAACGAGCGCTCGCAGCACCGCAACCGCGATTCGGCGATGAAGGTGTTGAAGGCGCGGCTGTACGACATGAAGCTGAAAGAGAACCAGGCGAAGCTCGACCAGATCGGCGGCGCGAAAAAAGAGATCGGGTTCGGCAGCCAGATCCGCAGCTACGTGCTCCATCCGTACCAGCTCGTGAAGGATCACCGGACGAAGGAGCAGGTCGGCGACGTCAACCGCGTGCTCGACGGCGACATCGACGTCTTCATCAAGGTGTACCTCATGAAGAAGGCGAGCGGCACGCTCGGGCAGGCGACGTCCGACGAAGAGATTGACTGAGACAGCCGCCCGGCTGAAGCCCCCGCGCTCCGGCAAAGGAGCAGCGTTCGTTGCGGCAGGCATTCTCCTCAGCCGGCTGGCCGGGCTCGTCCGCCAGCGCGTCTTCTCCCATTACTTCGGCCTCCGCAACGACGCGGCCGATGCGTTCACCGCCGCCTTTCGCATTCCCAACGTTCTCCAGAACCTGTTCGGCGAGGGCGCGCTGTCAGGCTCGTTCATCCCGGTCTACGCCGCGCTGCTTGCGCGCGGCGATCGGCGCGAGGCTGATCGTGTGGCAGGCGCCGTCGCGGCGCTGCTCTCGCTCATCGTTGCCGTGCTCGTGCTCGCCGGCGTCGTCGCGACGCCGCTCCTCATCGCCGTCATCGCGCCCGGGTTCCACGACGCCAAGCGCGATCTCACGATCTCCATCGTCCGGATCCTGTTTCCCGGCGCGGGGCTCTTCGCCGTCTCGGCGTGGTGCCTTGGCGTCCTGAACAGCCACGGCCGCTTCCTGCTGTCGTACGCGAGCACCGTGATGTGGAACGCCGCGATGATCGCGACGCTCGTCATGTTCGGCGCCCAGCGCGATCTGCCGGAGCTCGCGCTGATTCTCGCGATGGGCTCGGTCGTCGGCGCGGCGCTCACGTTCCTCGTGCAGCTGCCGGTCGTCTGGCGCGTCGCGCCCGATCTGCGCCTGACGTTCGACACCGCGTCGGAGCACGTGCGAACCGTCGGTCGAAACTTTCTGCCCGTGCTGATGAGCCGCGGCGTGGTGCAGGTCAGCGCGTACATCGATGCCTTAATCGCGAGCCTGCTGGGCACGGGCGCCGTGACGGGCCTGCAGAACGCGTCGACGCTCTACACGCTGCCGGTCAGCCTCTTCGGCATTTCTGTATCGGCGGCGGAGCTGCCGGCCATGTCAGCCGTCGCCGACGGCGATGCCGCGGCGCTCGACGCCCTGCGGCGGCGTCTCGACGATGGCCTGCGGCGCATCGCGTACTTCGTGGTGCCGTCGGCGATGGCGTTCCTCGCGCTCGGCGACGTCATCGTTGGCGCGCTCTTTCAAACGGGACGCTTCGATCGCGCCGACTCGCTGTATGTGTGGGGCATCCTCGCCGGCTCGGCGGTCGGGCTGCTCGCGTCGACGCTCGGACGCCTGTACTCGTCGACCTACTACGCGCTCCGCGACACCAGGACGCCGCTGCGCTACGCGATGCTTCGAGTGTTGCTGACGACCGTGCTCGGCTACATATGCGCGATTCCGTTGCCGCGCGCGCTCGGTCTGCCGCAACTGTGGGGTGCTGCCGGACTGACGGCGTCCGCGGGCGTCGCGGGATGGGTCGAGCTGCTGCTGCTGCGATCCGCGCTCAACGCACGCATTGGCCGGACAGGGCTGCCACTTGGATACGTCGTGACGCTCTGGAGCTCAGCCACGGTTGCGGCCGCGCTTGCGTTGGGCGCGAAGATTGCTGTCGGGTCGCTTCACCCGATCGTCACGGCTGCGATCGTGCTCGGCCTCTACGGTATCGTCTATGTCGGCACGACGATGACGATGCGCATTCCCGAAGCGCGCTGGCGTTAGATCCCCTCTTCCCTTCGCAAGCAGTGCAAACCGATGTCACATCTACGGTGTATGCTCGGCTGTCTGCGGAGGTGATCGATGAAGAAAACGTTCGTCGTGATTCTCGGCGCCCTGTTGTTCCTCGGTTCCGCCAGCACGTTCACCGCCGACGGCGCGCTGCGGATCAACGTGCGCCTGAGCGGCTACCAGGAGACGCCGCTCGCGCTCTCGACGACCGGCAACGGGCGCTTCCTCGCGCGGATCAGGCAGAACGACACCGAGATCCAGTGGGAACTGTCCTACGGCGATCTGGAAGCAGCGGTCACGCAGTCGCACATCCATTTCGGCGCGCGCGGCCAGACCGGCGGCGTGAGCGTGTTCCTCTGTACGAACCTCAACAATGGACCCGTCGGCACCCAGACGTGCCCGGCATCGGCGCCCCAGGACAATCCGCTGACCGGTGTCGCGACAGCAGCGGACGTGATTGGTCCGGCCGGGCAGGGCATCACGGCAGGCGAGTTCGCCGAGCTGATCGCCGCCATCCGCGCCGGTGTCGCCTACGTGAACGTTCACTCGGTTTTGTATCCCGGCGGCGAAATCCGAGCGCAGTTCCCGCGGAGCGATGACGCGCAGGATCATCATCACCACGATTGATCGCATCACCCTCCGCCTGAAGGCGGACGCCGCGTGCCGTCACACAATCGCTGTCTGCGAGGGCCGGCGGGAGCGGGCCGGCCCGTGTCCTACCTCGCGGGGTGGCTCCTGACCGTTTTCAGATAGATGTAGTCGCCGAGCGGTGAATCGTCGTTGTTCGATGCGTTGGCCGCGACGTTGAACTGCACAGGTGCGGTCGCGCCCGACGGCGCGCTCCAGTCGATCGTCCACGTGTTCGTGCCGGTGTCGATGACGCGCGAGCCGGTGAGGTTGTGCTGGACGAACGTGAGCGCCTTGTCGATCGCGCCCGGGATCAGCTGCGCGCGCGCGTCGCGGAGCTTCCACGATCCGGCCTGACGCCCCTTCAGCTTTCCCGACGAGAACCGAGCCGCGATCTCGAAGCCGCCGCGCCGCATGCCCTCGCGCGCGAGCGTGACCGTAATCGGGTACGTTTCGCCGCCGACGAACGACGACGGAACGTCGAGCGTGAGCGAGCCGCCCGGCGCGTTCAGCTTGTTGTCGAGATGGCACAGGTGACACGACTGTTCGCCGAACCCGCCGGTCACGTTGGGATACGGACCCTCCTTGAAGGCCGAGGCGGCCGGCGGCAGGCTGAGCAAAACGAGGGCGACCGGGGCTACAATTCGCAGCATCTGCTCACGTGGCGCAGGCCATCAGGCCTGCATCGAGTAGCGCAGGTCTTCAGGCCTGCATAGGGGAAGTATAGCCATGCGCAGAATTCCTGCCTTCGTCGCCTTGCTCTTCGCGCTCGTTGCCTTCGTACAAGCCGCGCCCATCAGCGACAACGTCGACGTCAAGATCGATCAGTGGATGACGCCGAGCAAACCGCCGTATCCACACGACCCGACCGTGGCGCCGGACGGCTCGATCTGGTACACCGGCCAGCGGGCGAACGTCGTCGGCCGCTTCGATCCCGCGACGCAGCAGTTCAAGGAATACGCGCTGCCGACGCCGAACTCGGGTCCGCACGGCCTGCAGCCCGACAAGGACGGCAACATCTGGTACACGGGCAACGCCGCCGGGTTGATCGGCAAGATCGATCCGAAGACCGGGAAGATCACCGAGTACAAGATGCCGAACGCGAAGGCGCGCGACCCGCATACGATCGCGTTGCTGCACGACGGCCGCATCTTCTTCACGGTGCAGGCCGGCAATTTCGTCGGCACGCTCGATCCCAAGGCGCCAAACGGCGCCATCAAGCTGATCGAGTCGCCGACGGCGAATTCCAGGCCGTACGGCGTGCGCCTTGATTCGAAAGGCGTGCCGTACTTCGACGAATTCAACTCGAACAAGATCGGCAGCGCCGATCCGAAGACGATGGTCATCCGCGAATTCGAGCTGCCGAACAAGGCGGCGCGTCCGCGGCGCATCGCAATCGGCAAGGACGACACGGTGTGGTACGGCGACTACGCGCGCGGCTACCTCGGCCACCTCGATCCGAGGACCGGCAAGGTGGAGGAGTTCAAGTCGCCGGGCGGCGAAGATTCGAGGCCCTACGCGATCGACGTCACCCAGGACGGTGCCGTCTGGTACGTCGAGACGGGCGACGACGCGAAGAACGTGCTCGTGCGGTTCAATCCCGAGACCAAGAAGTTCAAGACGTGGTCGATTCCGGGAGGCGGCGGCACCGTGCGCAACATGGAGATCGACAGAAACGGCGACATCTGGCTCGCCGAGAGCGGTGTCGGAAAAATCTCGCGCGTGAAGATCGTCGTGACCGGAGCGACGCAGTAGCGTACCGCGCTGGGCAGGTAAGGCGGGTAGGGCAGGTAAGGAGAACCTGTCAGGCGCCGTGGGTCGGGCCGAGCTGGCCCGACTCCACCGTTACTACTGTCGACTGAACGTGTTCGCGCCGGGCTGTGTGCCCGAGATGAAAGCCTCGGAAATGGAGCCCGGCGCGTCGGCGGGCAGCACGGCGCCGTTTGATTTGTCGACTGCGAGGAAGACGATGTTGCCGGGCGCTTCGAAGACCGGCGGATCGTCCTTGTCGGGCCTGCCGTCGATGTAGGTCCGCATGAACTCCATCCAGATCGGCAGCGCGGAATAGGAACCCTGTTCGAGCGTGCCGAGAGACTTCCGCTTGTCGTCGAAGCCAAGCCAGACGCCGACCGTGATGTCGGGATCGAAGCCGACGAACCACGCGTCGGTGTTCTCGTCCACCGTGCCGGTCTTGCCGGCGAGCGGCCACTGCGCCGCCAGGCTCGTCGCGCGAGCGCCGGTGCCGCGCGGGCTGAGGACGCCGCGCAGCATGTTGGTCATCACGTA
>Ga0066903_100003934_pt1 | contig 12359 bp, 14 predicted proteins | sample PanSoiMetaGPlot1_FD_67491 | JGI IMG/M metagenome (GOLD analysis project Ga0066903, IMG submission 67491) | Tropical forest soil microbial communities from Panama analyzed to predict greenhouse gas emissions - Panama Soil - Plot 1 (version 2) | ecosystem: Environmental > Terrestrial > Soil >...
CCCTACATAGGTCCTTATATAGCTCATCGAGCCGGTCGACCACGAAGTCTAGCTGCTTGTCGAGCAGGGCCAGCCGGTCCTGCAGGCCCTGACGGCCGTGGCCGATTAGCTCGGTCGTATGGTAGAGCTTCAGCATGGTAACCGAGGCCCGGTCGATGATCGACCCCAGGCCCTCGGAATTGACCGGAACTGCGGTCAGCGCCGGCCCGCTGCTGTTCTGGAGGTTGTTGGCGTGCTCGTCGATGTGTTCTATCAGGTCATTGCGCTCCTGGTTGAGCTTATCAATAGCCTGCTTGTTGGTCGCTATTACTTCTACTACGCCGCTGCGGCACAGGTCTTCGTGATGCCAGATCTGGTAGTTGGTCCAGTGGAGCTTGATGACCAACCAACATAGCTCACTGGGCAGCGCCAGGAGCTGCGCCGTCAGTAGCGACGGTGCATAGATCTCTACCTTATCCCATGGGAAGGTGTCGCCGATAGCGTGCCACCGCGCCGTTTGTGGCTCGATGGTGGTGGACAGGAAGCGCCGCCACGGTCCCCAGTCGTCATCGTCCATACTTTCCTCCTCCCTGATACCAGGCGATGGTCGCCGTCAGCCCATCGAGCAGTTTGGTACTAGGTTGGAAGCCTAACAGGTCCTTGGCCCGGTCGACGTTCAGGCAGCGGCGTGGCTGGCCGTTAGGCTTGGTAGCGTCCCACTGTATCTTCCCCGTATAGCCAGTCAGCCGGGCGATGGTCGTGGCCAGGTGGTGCATGCCTGTCTCCACGCCGCTACCGATGTTGATGGGTAGTGGCTCGTCTTGCCGCTCGATGGCCAGTTTGATGGCCTGGCAGCAGTCGGCCACGTACAGGAAGTCGCGGCTGGGCGAGCCGTCGCCCCAGAGGACTACCGGGCCGTCCCCTCTTGACTGGGCATCACGAGCCGCCAGGAACTTGCGGATCATGGCCGGAATGACGTGCGACGAGTACAGGCTGAAGTTGTCGTGCGGGCCATACATGTTGGTCGGGATCAGATAGGCGCTGCTGAAGTTGAATTGGCGCTTGTAGGCGTCCAGCAGTAGGCCCACGGTCTTCTTGGCCACGCCGTAGGGTTCGTTGGTCGGCTCCGGCCGCCCGCCCCATAGGTCGTCTTCGATAAAGGGTAGGTGGTCGGGCGTGTGCGGGTAGGAGCAGACCGTCCCCAGGTAGATCAGCTTGCGGACGCCGCTAGTGTAGCAGGCATTGACGACGTTCACTGCCATGGTCAGGTTGCGGTAGATCATGTCGCCGGGGACGTCCCGATTCAGGCCGATGCCGCCGACAAAGGCAGCTAGGTTCACTAGTACCTGGGGGCGCAGCAGCTTGAGGAAGCGGACCAGCGCCGCTTCGCTCATGGCATCGCAGCTGCTGCGCTGGATCGGGATGACCTTGTAGTAGTCGGTCAGATAGTCACAGAGGTTGTGGCCGACGAAGCCATCGGCGCCCAGGACGGCGACGGTAGTGGCTTTGTCCTGGACTGGCTGGCTGGCCCATTGTTCGGCGGCCGGGATGGGCTGGCGGTTGTGGCCGCACCAGGCCAGGACGTCGCTAGCTTGGTTGACGGCCTGGTCGCAGTCTACGCAGGCCAGATAGGTACGGCTTATCCCGTGAGGATGGCTGGCGGTGCGCTCTATCAGGTCGTGGTCGCTGGCGCAGAAGGCGCAGCATTCTGTGCTAGTCATGGTTATCCTCTAGTTGCTGGCGGAGGCGGTCGCGCTCGCGGCGCGTCGCTTCCAGATCGAAGGATATGTACGTATAGTCAAGTTTGGCCTCTGCCACCGCCGTGGAGATGAGCTGATCGCGGGCGACCAGGGCGGCCAGCAGCTGGAGGATGTCATTGGTCAGCCGCTGGTACTGCTCCAGCAGCGGGGCGGCCACCGCTTTTGGCAAGGATTTCAGCATGGCGGCCATGACGGCCAGGTTCTGGTAGAGATCGGGCAGGTCAGACTCTGGCATAGTGGGCCTCCCCTATGACATCCGCGTCCACCATCATCTCTACCAGCTGGCGGAAGTTGATCTGGGGCTGCCAGCCGGTCAGCATCCAGAGTTTGCTGGCGTCGCCGCGCAGCGACACCACCTCGGCCGGGCGGAACAGCGCCGCGTCGACGACCACGTGCGCCCGGTAGTCCAGGCCAACGCGGGCGAAGGCGATGTCGGCGAAGTCGCGTACCGAGTGCTTCTCGCCGGTGGCCACCACGTAGTCGTCCGGCTGCTCCTGTTGGAGGATGGTATGGATGGCGCGGGCGTAGTCGCCGGCAAAGCCCCAATCGCGCTCGGCATCCAGGTTGCCTAAGAGTAGCGTCTTTTCTACGCCGTGTTTGATGCGGGCCACGCCCTGGGTAATCTTGCGGGTGACAAATTCCGGGCCGCGCCGGGGCGACTCGTGGTTGAAGCAGATGCCGCAACAGGCGAACAGGTCGTAGCTCTCGCGGTAGTTGACGGTGATGTGGTGCCCATAGACCTTGGCTGCGCCATAGGGTGAGCGCGGGTGGAACGGCGTGGCCTCGTCCTGCGGTTCCCGGTCTACCTTACCAAACATCTCGGAGCTGCTGGCCTGGTAGAAACGGATTGATTTATCGACGTGCCGGATGGCCTCCAGGAAGCGCGTCACGCCCAGGGCGTCGATGTCGGCCGTCAGCAGCGGCTGTTGCCAGGACGTGGGCACGAACGACATGGCGGCCAGGTTATAGATCTCGTGCGGCTTTATCTGGGCCACCAGGGCGGTGAGTGACCCCTGGTCCATGACGTCGCCCTGCCATAGGTAGACGCGGCGGCCGTTGGCGTGGGCGAGGGGGGCGTCCACCAGGTGCTTGATGCGCTCGTAATTGGGCAGGCTGGCGCGGCGGATGAGGCCGTGGACCTCGTAGCCCAGGTCCAGCAGGTACTCGGCCAGATAGCTACCGGTCTGGCCCGTGATCCCCGATATCAAGGCACGCTGCGTCATGGTAGAGTCCCCTTATGGTATCGAGGCTGGCCTGGGCGGCCAGACTAGCCTTGCCGGTCTGCTTATCCCAGGCCAACAGCAGCCTGAGGAGCTGTAAGCTACCGTGGGCGGAATTGCGCTTCTTATCTTCAATAAGGATGTTGTGTAGAGCCACAATGGCGGCCGGGTCGTCGTGGCCCTGGCTGGCCAGGGCGGCGCAGATCAGCTTGCCCAGGGCCTGGGGGCTATCGTGGTTGTGGTCATAGGTAGTCTTGCCCCAGATTTTGACCACTAACCGGTAGAGCTTATAATAAGCCGGCGGACTAGCGCTACTGGCCTCCACGTCGATGATGGCGGTTGAGTCCTTGAAGCGATCGAAAGTCAGTAGCAGCTGGCCATGGTCCGCTGCGGTGATGAGGGCGAACACCACGGCGCCGCGCCCGTCCGCGTCACCGCAGGCGTGATAGACGTATTGGACCTCACCCAGCTCGCGGCTGGTCCAGTCGGTGTAACGGAACTCGATGACGTCCTTGGCTGACGGCGGGCACACGAAGGTCAGGCTAGGTATGGTGAAGCGGATGTAGGCGTTATCAATCCGCTCCCGGATCTCGATACGTACCGGTAGGTCCAGCATAGGGTGCCCCGCATAACCGAGCGTAGGTTGTTATACTTACGTCTTGGCTGCTGTGGATAGAGGGCGGGCGGTGTCATACTGGCCAATAAGGGGCCAGGCCAGCCCCATCGGCCGGGCTGAAGCCCAGAGCATGTAACAGCCGGGCCAGACGATGGAAGTAAGTGTGCCCGGCCAGGACCTCCTGGCGCTGCTGAGCAGCTCGAGCTGCCCGGTCGTCGTCGCTAGCGGCCAGCCACTGCTGGCACAGCTCGATGTAGTCGGCCGGCGTATGGCCGACCGGCACCGACGCCAGCACCATACCTAGATGGTAGGCCGGATCGTGCACCGCCAGCGCCCCCGACAGCGCCACCTTGAAGACGCGCTCGGGCAGGTCGATCCCGAAGCGGTGCGTGTGCGGCTCGGAGATACATGGCCCAACCTTGGTCCGGGCCAGTAGCAGCGGCACGTCGCCGTCCGCCGGCTGGCCGCTACTGCCCGGCCCATACTCGTCCGGGGGCCAGTTGCCCCAGCCATAGATGATCAGGCCGTCAGCGCGGAGCGGCAGCAGGTAGCTATCCAGGACCTGGGCCTTGTAGGGCCAGTAGCCGCCGATATAGCACAGGTCCAGGTCGCGGGCGCTATCGCGCGGGTAGAAAGCAGTGGCATCGCCGGCCGTGGGCAGCGGGCACCACGGGATGCCATAGTCGGCAGTCCAGCCGCTCCACAGCTCGGCCTGGTGCGCGAAGCCGTAACCGAACACCACCTGCGGGCGCTGCGCTGCTACCCACTGTAAGCCCACTAGCGGCTCATTGACGCCGGTGTTGACCGGGCCGTGCGGGTTGACGTGAATGGCCAGGCGGCAGCCGCCGCGCTGCTGGCCATGCGGGATGGGTTGGCGATGGCCGCTGCAACCGAGATAGACAGCCGGCCGGAAGGCCAGCCAGCTAGACAGCTCGCCATCCCAGCGCGCTACCTTGTGGCCGGTAGCCTTAAAGGCATTCAGCCACGCCTCACTAATGTGGCCATAAGCCCCGCCGGGCCGGTGAGTAAGGAGCACGTTCATAGTTTTTGGCCTCTACGCTAGCTGGACAGGGCAGCATCCACCTGGCCGCCATAGCCGTCGCGGCGTAAGCGGTCGCGCTGCTCGGATAATCTCTGTACCATAGGCAAGCCCTCTAGCTGCCGGCCTAGCTCCTTATTGCGGATGTGCTGCATCTCCCAGGCGCCGTCGCGGCCGTGCCACAGGTGTACGAAATGGTAGGTACGCTCCGCGTACCAGGCCCGTGCCCCGGCCTCCAGGCGGGCATAGAACTCGCAGTCTTCCACGCCGTAGCCGACAAAATCCTGGTTGAAGCCGCCGACGCGCCAGTAGGTGTGCCGATTACAGCCCAGCGATCCGCCCTCGAAGTAACCGACGACGCGGTCGCAACTGGCGTTGGCAGCCACGGCCCCGGACTCTTCAACTTGCTCGGTCGTCACCTGGGTTAGGTATAGGACGGTCTTGCCTAGGTGGCAGGCGTCATGGTCTACCAGGGCAGCGGCCACGGCGGCTACGTAGTTGGCCTGCACCAGCATGTCGGCATCGTGGATGATGATGTTGTCGCTGCTGGCCTTGGCGACCCCGGCATTGCAGACGCGCGCCTTGTTGAATGGACCAGCGCCGGCCGACAGTACCAGGACGTGTATGAACGGCCGGGCGGCATCCTGGATATGGCTGGTGACGTCGTGCTCGGCCACCACAATCTCTATAGCGGGATAGCGCTGTGCCCGGATGCAGCCGATGGCCGCTTCGATAGTGGTGCCCCGGCCCTGGTTGCGGCACGGGATGACGACCGTTAGTCGGGGCACGGTACTGGCCGGACCGGGGGGAACGTAGCCCCGGCCAGGGTTGCGGGTCGCGTAGGCAGCCCGGCCGGTGGCCAGAGCGTCCTGGCGGTCCGCTACGGCCGAGGCGTCGTTGTGGATGGTGAAGTAGGCATCGGAGCCGACCACGTCATAGTAGCCTGGCGTCTTATTGGCTTGTTGGGCGCGCTCCGACCAGTCAACGTGCTCCATGCCGTACAAGCCGAAGATGTCCTCATCGAAGTAGCCTATAGTGTCTATTACGGTCTGGTCGAAGTAGAGGACGGCGCCATGTGGCTTGTCGCCAACAACCGTTAGGGACAGGCCGGCGCGCTGGACGGTCTCGCCGCGCCGGGCGCCGTAGACGCCCGGCTGGCGCAGGCAGAAGTGATGTAGGCCGCAGTGGGCTGCCGCTAGCGGGTAGAACGCGTCCCAGCCCGGGGCTAGCACCTCGACGTCGTCATTGAGGAGCAGGCCGTGGCGGAACCGCGCCAGGCAGCGCAGCAGGCGGTTGGAGTTGCCGGCCACGCCGAGGCGCGGGCCGCGTAGGACCACGATGTCGCCGCTGCGGTCTACGGCCGCCAGGTAGTCAAGGAGGGCCGGGTCGGTGCTGCCGTCGTCGCTGACGAAGATGGTGGTGCGGCGCAGGTCGGTGTACTGCTGGATTGAGTCGAGCAGCCGCCGTAGCGATTCCAGCCGGTTATAGGATAGGATGCCCACGCCGATGTTGTTGCTGATCGGGTAGGGGACGCTGGCGCCGGCGTCGCGCAGCAGCTTGGTGGCGTCGCTCGCCAGCGGGCGGCCGACGAGCGGGCGGCGTCCGCCGGTGGCAGTCAGGCGGACGGTGGGCGTTATGCGTGGCTGGCTGACTGCTTGGGGTAGCGGTTGGGCGCGGAGGTTGCGGTTGCTGGAGTGGTGGGCGTTAGGCGGCTGGGTGCTGGGGGGCGTCAGCGGCTGGCCGGCTACCATCTGGACGGCCGGGCGCGCCTCCCCTCTGGCTGAGTGTTGGCTGGTTACGGGCTGGTAGCTCTGGGTGGCGATGCGGCGGATGAAGCCCTTGGCGCAGTAGCGCTCGAAGAAGTCCGGGAGGGTCACGCGAGCATAGGGTGCAATGCTCACGCTGAGGCCATCGGCGCCGGTGAGGTAGACGGTATGGTTATTCGGATTAAGGTAGTCGGGCACGGGTCACCTCAGTACCTCGATATAGAGGGGCTGTGTGCCGCCGCTACTGGCTGGCACCCGGCTCAGATTTGAATTGTGGTGACGGCCATTCCGGCTGGCTCCATTGCTGGTTGCCCCGGTAGCGGGGGGCCGCTCTACGGTCCTAAACTTGCTCGGTTTGATGATGAGGTTGCCGGCATAGGAGCCGCCGCCGTCGCGGACGGCAGCCAGCAGGCGGTCGTCCGCCACCTCGAGGGCTACCGTGTCTTGGACGCGTAGCACCGTCCCGAACAGGTCGCGGACCAGGCCCGGTCCGGCGAACTTGTTGGCGGCCAGCTGCACGTCTACCAGCACTAGCTCGCCGCTGGGATCAGTGGCGAAGAAGAACTGAGCCTGGGTCAGCCGGATGAGGCGCATGGTGTGTACTAACAGCGGCCAGCTGGTGGCCAGGAAGGTAGCAGCGGATGGGTCCGCTAGGCGCTGGCCGTGCCAGTCGCCGAAGATCGTACCCACTTCGCTGTCCTTGGTCTGCTGGTTGAGCCGCCGGCGGATGAGCACGCTGAGGCCGCTATGGCCGTAGTGGCGCACCAGGTAGCAGAGTACGTTCCGGATTTCGGGTGCTTGCCCCAGGCCCAGGAGCGCTGGGTAGGGCAACAGCGCCGGCATTTCAAATGTACCAGATGGTGGCGTTGTGCTCGGCGTCATGTTGGAGTACCGCAAAGCTGCCGGCCCGGGCCGTGGTAAGCCGGGCTAGAGGTAGCGTGTGGAGGTTTTTCTGCTGCTCGGCGGGCGTCAGCGTGAGCAGTAGCGCCGGCAGCCCTTCAAAGACGACTTGCAGGTTATAGCCGTCAATCCCGGCTATCATGCCGAACCAGGTACGGAACCAGCCGGACCAAATGATAAGGTCGCCGATGCGCGGCTTATATTGGTGCAGCGGCCGGTAGTGGGCCAACGGCGGCGCTTCCATCCTCATGGGGTGCTCGCATCAACCGGTGTTGAAAGATGTCATAACGGTAGACATAGCCCGATCCATCCGGGTTCCGCACGTTCCAGCAGATCCACAGGCCGTCGCGGTAGGCGCTCAGCCAGCGCTCCAGCAGCGGCTCGACCCACAGGTAGCTATCTACTTGCAGCCGCAGCGCCGGCCGTACGGTCCGGCCGTTAATGACCGTGGGGATTACGTTGCTTTCAGCCTTGACGCGGAGCTGCTGGCGCGCCTTGATGATGTTGAAGCCTTCCAGGAGGATGGAACGCTTGGTCTGCGGCTTGGTGGTGGCGCTGACCCGGTAGGTGCGGGCGCGGCCGTGTTCGTCGATCGATTCCAGCTCGGTCTGCAAGGTAGTGTCGGTGGCCGACACGTAGCGCGATGGATCGAGGTCGCTGAGCACGCGCTTGATATCCAACAGCGACTTGATGACTGGCGGCTGGAAGATCTCTAGTCCCCGGCGCCGCGCCATTCGTTCCAGTTCTTGATCGATTCGCTCTTGCATGGCTCACCTCTCTAATATCTAACGTCGTGCCCTGTTGGCTCCTGGCCAGGGGGCGGGGCGTCCCCAGTCTGTATCTTCAAGAGGATGTCCTGGGGGACGATCCGGCCGCGCTGGTAGAGCACGAAGCTGACATGCCACCAGTTGGCCAGCCGGTGTACCAGCAGCCACTTGACCACCAGGTTGTCCCACGGCAGCCAGCCAGCCCAGCTGCCCGGCAGCGTCCAGGCCAGCGCGAAGGCAGCCCAGACGCTAAAGCAGTAGCCGCATGTCAATACCTTATAGAGGAACGTCCAGTACCAGCGCAGGTCCTGGGGGCTGGCTGGCAGGGCCTGGCGGCCCAGCGGCGCTCGCAACCAGGCGAATAGCTCGCTACTGGTTATGATCTCGGTGACGGCCTCAGTGGCAATGGCGACGATAAGGGCGCTGGCGGCTAAGAGCGCAAGATTTGACCACACGTCCCACATCGCAATACCTCTACCCGGCCGATTAGCGTGGGCCGTAGCGGATAGCCGCATACCGGGCACGTGGTTATGGCCGACTGCCGCTGGCCGCTGCGCACCACTAGGACCGGGGCCTTGGCCGCAGTTGGTCCCTGTTTGGACGGCCCCGCCGGTACTGACAGCGGCCGAGCGGCGCCACCGCATCCACCACAAGCCATAGCGCCCCCTATCTACGCTAAGCGCGGTAAGGTTCCAGATGATTGGCACGCACGCTGCGTACCACAGTCGGCGTGGGAGCAGCTGCACTGCCATCCGGACGCAGGCCGTTGTTGATGTGCCGCTGGGTTATGACGCTGGGCTGGTTGGTGGCGATAGGCCCAGAGCGGGCCACGCGCCGACTAGCTGTCAAGGGGGCCGAAGAGCCGCATCCGCCGCAGGCCATGGTAACCTCCATTATGTAAGTGGCCAAATCTGGAATGTCGATGCCGGCGCTATATTCACAGAGAAGTCTTCCCATCTACAGAAGACAACGTCGTCTAGGTTGAGTTCAATTATCTGCTTGTGCTTCTTAGAGTGCGACACGTTGCTAGAGATCAATCCAGCCGTGCTATAGCCGACGTAGATCAGATGTGGAAACCACAAGCGTGCCCGGCCGATTACATGCCCCGGTCCGCGCAGGATGGGAATGACTCTTAATGGGAACGCCACCCAATTACATCCTGGATATGGTCTAAAGAACAGCAGTGGGTATATCTTGCGCCCGCGAATTCCCGATAGCAGATTGGCGTCATAGGTAGCTTGGCACCACCAGGAGGTGAAACCTGTTATCGATGGATTGGCCAGTAAAGCATTAAGGCTAAAGTCAGCACCGCATTTTGCTTCTACTGAAAAATTGAAATGTGTCGTCCCAACAGCAATAACGTCAGCAGCGCCTTCCACCCTGGTTACTTCTTGGCCACGTCCCTCGGTACGGCGCCGTCTAAAAGTCACACCCGACCACTCGGTAAGGCGATGAGCCACCCAGCGCTCGTGTGCTTTGGACCGCCTGACATTTGATCGGCCAATAGTAGAGAGGTCTCGTGTAGCCACTTTGATAACCTCCGGCGGCGCTGCCGCTGGGGTGGTCAATGCTCGCAACCATGACCACCCACGTCGTCGCCTAGCTGCGACTGTCCCTTGTCTGATGTTGAAACGCCGACACCACTGAGCTATCGTAAGCCGCTCGCCGCTCAGGGTTACCTTAACCACATCGCTACGATCGGTTGTTTGCTCTTCCCTGGTCATCCATTTGCAATTGACGGGCGAATAACCAAGCCCATTCTTCACTCTGCCAAGAGTGTGTTCAGACGATGGTCGCGGTCCCATGTCGGCTAGGAAATTTTCAAATCTAGCCCAACGTCGACAAACAGTAATACCGCGACCACCGTAGCGCCGATAATGTCGATGTTTCGGGTTCAAACAACGCTGACGCATAGCCATCCAACAGATGTACTCAGGACTGCGCCGCGTTCGTGACTTGTGCCCATGTCTGGTCCCGGCTGCTGATATGCGGGCGGACGTGCCGCAACCACAGTCAATCTTACCACGTCGAAGGCTAAGCCCAGATGTTTCAAATTCGCGCTTACAGGCCGGACAAACGCAAGCCCAGCGCGAATACGACGAGGTTGACGGTACGCGCCTGAGCACCTCAATACCAGTTGGTAGGATACCGACTAGATCGTAATTTGCCACCATCCTGTAAATTAAAACACAAGAGGATTAATAAGTCAAGATTATTTGTTTCGCTGCCAGGCGGATAAGTGCGTCGGTTCGCTACGGCCGTCGCCGTGCCGGCCCTTGAAGTAATCAAGGTCCTTATTGTAATCGGGCCGGTAGCGCCGCGCCGCCCAGTCCCGGTGGCCGGGCGGCATGTCCGCAATGACCTCCAGGCCATGTTCACCCCCTTCCTGGCGGTATACGCACATCTGGGCGATGGGCTGGCCCAGACATACCATCCCGGTACCCGCTTGGTTGAAGAGGAACACAAGGCCGAAGTTAGATGGCGCCCACCACGACTCGATGAGCGCCTCCATACACGTATATGGTAAGCCGCGCTCGTTGGCGAGATTTTTAATCATGATGAAGTCGCCCGGCTGCTCCGTCTGCGGGATGAAGCCCGGTTGGATAGTGAAGCTGCCATAAGCAGCGTGGGCGTCGACGGCGCAGGACGGCAGCGCTTCCACTGTTTCTATGACGGCATCTTGCTGGATGTCGCCCGACCATGACCATTTGAAGGTGACCGGGGACAGGATGAGATAGCCAAGGCTATTGGCCATGGCCAGCGGCAGGCAGTGATGGGCATGGTTACGGGTCTTGTTGTTGTCTTGCCACCACGCCTTGTGGACGGGCGCCGGTACCGGGGCGTAGCGCGGGTCCATTCCGGGCATTAAGTAAATCTTAATCATCACATTTCAGGTCCCTGACGGATAGGTCAGGATCATGGTGTTGTCCATGTAGCGGACGACCCAGCCGGCAGCGGCCTCGGCCATAATATAGGTCTTGAGGTCCGGGCTGGCCTGTGAGTTGGGCACCGCCTGATCCGGGACGACGCGCATCTCAGTATTGGCTGTCATCATCTTCTTGATGGTCGTAGCCGACTGGTCCTTGGCGAACGGATTACCGGTCGCGTCCACCGGGGTCGGGCGCACGTACACGACATGGCATTGAACTGCAGCCATCGTCATCCTCCTCGCTATCCACCTTAATCGTGGGGCCGCCCCCAGGATGATAAGCGGCCCCCTTATCTTTGGCGAGACATCAAGCTCAAGCTGGCGTGTCAACCCCCTGGCCGTGAGCGCGGGGCGTCGGAGCGCCGACGCCGTGGCCGTTCGGGCACACCCAGCCGGATGGCGACGACCGCTGCGGGCCGCCGCAGTCCGGACAGGCGTAGCGGTCATCGAAGCCGCCACCGATGGTCTTATAGGGTGAGCAAATACGTTCGTACTCCTGAAATAGTCCAATTACTTTGAAGGAGCGCGACAGCTTGATGACTTCGGCCTTGTTGTAATCCAGGTCCTCGCACAGGACGCGCTCGACGTACATGATGTTGGCCAGCACGTACGGGCACAGCGATAGGTCGATAAGCAGGCGGTTGAGGATATAGCGCTGCCGCCCGGCCTGGCCCAGGAAATCGAGCCTGGCTGGCAGCGACGCCGCTAACTGGCTACTCTTGACCGGGCCGATACCGTCGTAGCCGCTGACCTTATCGGTCTTGTCGCCCATCAGCGCCTTCTGGACGACCGGGTCCACCGGTGGGCACGGTACCAACTCGTTCTTGCGCGGCTCGTAGAGTAGGACATTGTGGAACTGGTAGAGCAGCTGGGTAAAATCGCCGTCTGAAGAGATGACTATCAGCGGCCGGTCGGGAACGGTGCGGCAGAAGGCATAGATGAGGTCGTCAGCTTCCTGGCCCTTGCGCTGGTACTGGCGGATGTTGAGGTGCTTGAAGATGGCGTGGGCGGCGTCCTGGAGCATTTCCAGGTCGGCGCCAATGTCTAGGGTATAGGTGGTGTCACGCTCCTTGTAGGTTGGTAGCAGGCGGCGCCGCCACAGGGTGGCCTTGGGTGCGTCCCAGAAGACGTGGACGTTACGCGGCTGGAATGTCTCCAGCCACGTGTGCATGAAGCGGAGCATGACTACCAGATTGTGGTAGTTGCTGCCGCTATCGCCCCGGTTGGCATAGATGGCCCGGTAACAGCTATTGCGGCCGTCGATGACCAGGTCGGATTCCAGGCCAAGGCCGATCTGGTTGAAGGCATCTTGCAGGGTGCGCTGGTCCATGGTAGCCTCTATAGAGAGGCGGGGCAGGGGGTGGCCCTGCCCCTAAACTGGAT
>Ga0066903_100003935_pt1 | contig 12359 bp, 11 predicted proteins | sample PanSoiMetaGPlot1_FD_67491 | JGI IMG/M metagenome (GOLD analysis project Ga0066903, IMG submission 67491) | Tropical forest soil microbial communities from Panama analyzed to predict greenhouse gas emissions - Panama Soil - Plot 1 (version 2) | ecosystem: Environmental > Terrestrial > Soil >...
TGGTGGTTGGCCCGGGCATTGATGTCGGGATGAAGCTTGCGACTGAGAGCGTAGAAATCGCGCTCGAGTTGGGCAGTGTCGAGGTTCAGCTTCAGCGGCAGTCCAAAGAAGCTGAAGTAGTCGACCGGGACAGGGGGCTGTACCTTGCCACATTCCTGGCAGTAGTGAGCGGCACGCATAGCGCCACAGGACCAGCATTCCATGGTGGCTGGTTTGCCATTGATCGAAACCAGCGTATTGGCGGCGGATTGTGGAGTATTGGCCATTTTATCGATTCAAAAGTATGCGGCGCAGAAGCGCCGCGCAATTTGCCGAATTCAACGGAACCACAACTTACGAGAACGAGGTGCCACATCCGCACGACTTCTTGGCGTTCGGGTTCTGGAAGACGAAACCCTGATGCATGAGGGTCTCCTCGTAATCCAGAACCATACCGTGCAGATAGATGAAAGATTTGGGATCGACGAATACTCTCACGCCTTCGAACGTAAAGATGCGGTCACGCTCGCGAGGCTGAGTATCGAAGCGAATGTTGTAGCTCAATCCAGAGCATCCGCCACCCTGCACGCCGAGGCGCAGGCCACCTTGCTCGGGTGAAATACCCTCTTTGGCCATCGCTGAGCGGATCTTGGCGACCGCCTTTTCGGTTACCTGCACGCCCTTTGCGGGGGCGTGGGGAGCGTCCGATTTGGCGGTTTCTTGTGTCGAAGTATCCATCTCGTGTGCCTGTCGCTGCGTGTCAGCGACACGCGGCCAGCAGCTATTAGTGACTCGCGCTTCCCGCTGACACTGGTGCCGGTTCGTCCACGCCCTGCTTCTTCTTCCAGTCGTGAATGGCTGCACGGATTGCGTCTTCTGCCAGTACCGAGCAATGAATCTTTACCGGAGGCAGAGACAGTTCCTTCACGATCTCGGTGTTCTTGATCTGGAGCGCCTCTTCGACGGTCTTACCCTTCACCCACTCGGTCGCAAGGGATGAAGATGCAATCGCCGAGCCGCAACCGAAGGTTTTGAACTTTGCATCCTCGATGACGTTGGTGTCGGGATTGACCTTTATTTGCAGCTTCATCACGTCGCCGCACTCGGGAGCGCCGACCAGACCTGTGCCCACGTCGGTGCTGTTCTTGTCCATCGATCCCACGTTGCGGGGATTGTTGTAGTGATCGATAACTTTGTCGCTATATGCCATCTCTATCTCCAGGTTTCAAAGTCAAAAATTTCGAAGTTTCAAGAATGTCAAGCGTTTGAAACTTGTTATTCCGCGGCCCACTTGACCGATTTCAAGTCGATGCCTTCCTTTGCCATCTCGTAAAGCGGCGAGAGTTCGCGCAGACGCTGCACTGTTTCAACGACCCGGTCCGAAACGTAATCCACTTCCGCTTGAGTGTTAAATCTCCCTAGGCCAAAACGAATTGAGCTATGTGCCAGGTCATCTCCCGTGCCCAGAGCTTTCAATACATAAGATGGCTCCAGGGTGGCGGAGGTGCATGCGGAACCGCTTGAAACCGCGATGTCGTTAATGCCCATTAGCAACGATTCGCCTTCTACATAAGCGAAGCTGATGTTGAGGTTTCCCGGCAGCCGATGCTCCATCGTTCCGTTGATATAAACCTCGTCGAGCCGATTCATGATGCGATCCTTCAATCGATCACGCAACGCAGCCAGATGAACGCCTTCCTGCGGCATATCTTCCGAAGCGAGGGCACATGCTTTTCCGAGTCCAACAATGCCCGGCACGTTCAAGGTGCCCGATCGCATACCGCGCTCGTGGCCTCCACCGTCGATGATCGGCGAGATCTGCACGCGAGGATTCTTGCGGCGGACATACAGTGCGCCGACCCCCTTGGGGCCGTACATCTTGTGAGCCGAAATCGACATGACGTCAATGTTGTTCTTGTTTACGTCCACCGGAATTTTGCCTACCGCCTGGGTCGCATCGCTATGGAAGATGACTCCCTTCTCGCGGCAAATTTTCCCAATTTCAGCAACCGGTTGCAGTACACCGATTTCATTGTTGGCCCACATAATCGTGACCAGGATCGTCTTATCATCGATGGCACGCTTCAGGTCATCGAGATCGATCAAGCCGTCCTTCTGGACCGGTAAGTAGGTCACGCGGTACCCGTACTTTTCCAGGCGCTTGCAGGTGTCGAGCACCGCTTTGTGCTCGGTCACTGCGGTGATTATGTGATTGCCCTTCTGCCGATACATTTCGGCGACGCCCTTGATAGCCAGGTTGTCGCTTTCTGTTGCACCCGACGTAAAGATGATTTCTTTGGTGGTGGCGCCGACCAGCTTCGCAATTCGCTCTCTCGCAGTTTCTACGCCTTCTTCGCCCGCCCAGCCAAAAGAGTGGTTCCTGCTCGCGGCATTTCCGAATTTGTCGGTGAAAAAGGGCAGCATCTCTTCGAGCACACGCGGATCGACGGGCGTCGTGGCGTGGTTATCCATGTAGATGGGCAGCTTGATGCCATCCGGCGCGATGTGCTGCTCCAGGGGAAGTGTCTTTACATCCGTGCTCATGTTTCCTATCTCCTCAAAAATGACCTGCTCAACGCAGCGTGATCAATTCCGTCGATTTCTTAACGTCAACGTGTGCTTCGACCTCTACAGTCTCTTCTTTCATCTCCGAGATTGTGATTCGCCGCAGTACTTGTTCGATGCTTTCATTTACGCGGCGCAAAGGCTCGCGGATGGTACAGCGATTACTTTGTCCACACTCGCCCCTGACCGTGATACAGGAGGTAATGAAGAGGGGCCCATCGATCGCGCGAATCACCTCGAAGGCTGAAATCTTGTTGGGCTCGCGGGCCAGGGTATACCCGCCATTGACCCCATGCTGGGAATGCAACAACCCGGCCTTCACCAAACGCTGAAGAATCTTCGCCAACGCTTCCTGCGGGATGCCGTAGGCATCGGCTACTTCTTTGGCGCTGCAGGCACCCGCATCAGCACGTTCTGCCAGGTGCTTCATCGCCATAAGGCCGTAGTCGGCTTTCTTGGTCAGCTTCAGCATTTTGGTTATTTCCGACCGATTAAGTCGGATATACGTATCCTAAAGTCCAGGCGCAGAAATTGCAACCGTAGAGTGTTGTTTTTAGGTGCTCGTATGCGAAGGAAACTGCTCAATATCAATAGCTTACGTTAGCCGACTTCTTTGGTCGGATTTTCTCAACAGCCAGCCGACGGAAACGGCCTCATCTTGGTGGAACGCCGTTTCGAACAATGTTGGACTGGCAGCCAAGTGAAGGCTCTGTGTCCCGAACTGGGACTTGACAAGGCCATCGGTACAGCTAAAATACCGGAAATTTTTGGTGAAATTGTGTTCCTGCCCTGCACCCTCGCAGAACCGGAGTTATGAACTCAATCCCGCCGTCCAGCGTTTCCGAGAAGAATAATCAGATGCCTCCGTGCAAACACCCGCGTGTGCAAGTGGTATCCCGGGATGGCGACGAAGAATTCGTCGAATGCCTGGAATGCCGTGAGATCTTCGAATCGAGCGAGTTCCGTGATATGGCCATCGAAGAAGCCAATCCCCCAACCGATGCGTAGGTGGTTTTCAAAGTGACCTGGGCGAGTGATCGGCGCCACCGCCGTAACCGAGGTAACCGGAATGATGGCTTTTTCCTTGTTGCCGGTGGAAGAGGGTTGATAGTTTGGCTTCCGAGGTGCATCACTTGGCGGGAAAGGCATCACGCAAGGTGTTACTGGTGGATGATTCCATGCTCGTGCGCCACTCTGTTTGTCGCTTCCTCGAAGAGCGTGGATATACCGTGGAAACTGCTACGAACGGAGTAGATGCCCTCGAAGTAGTTAGTCGACTTCACCCTGACGTCATCATTACGGACATGCAGATGCCCAAGATGAGCGGTGGAGAACTCATCAATGCATTGAAAGCCGAACCTTCCACGGCACAGATTCCGGTCGTAATTGTCACGAGCCGGCATGGCGCGCCTGATGAAAATGAAAAACGCGCAGCATTCGCCATACGCAAGGACATTGATATCGAGGTGCAATTGGCGAAGGCGTTGGGCGCGGTGTTTAAGGCTTCACACGCGCAGGTTGCCGGCAAGTAAACCGCAAGCTTTCATTCCACATTCTTCTTCTTTCTAAAATTGCTTCTCAAGCAGAGTTTGAGCCTTAAGCGGGAGTCTTATTGCAGGCGCAAGCCAGCTTCTGCGGAGAAATCACCTGCGGCAAAGTGTTTTGCTAAGAACTTTGGATAGGCTGCTGCTGCAATCATCGCTGCATTGTCTGTCGAAAGCGGCCGCGAAGGGAAAAAGACGTTAACGCCTGCGCTCGGAGCAGCTTGTTCGAAACTTTTCCGCAACTCCTGGTTCGCAGCGACACCGCCGGTTACAAAGAGTGTCTGCGCGTTCGTAGCTTCAACGGCATTGAGCGTCTTGCCAATCAAGTCCTCGACCATGGAGCGTTGAAAAGAAGCAACGAGATCGAGAGTGCGCTTGTCGGAATGTGCCAGATAGTCTTCCAGCTTAGGTTTCGTGATATTGGCTAATGCCGACTGTCGCGCTTGAATGCCGGCGCGCATTTCATGGACTTCGACATATCGCAGAACGGCAGTCTTGATTCCGCTGTAAGAAAAATCGAACCGTGGTTCATCGCTCAGGCGATCTTTGTCCTTGCGATCGGGATGTTTGAGCTGAGAGGGCGGGAACTTGACAACTGAGGGATCGCCGTGGGGTGCAAGCCTGTCAATGATCGGGCCCCCGGGATATCCATAGCCAAGTAGTTTGGCCACCTTATCGAAAGCCTCTCCTGCGGCGTCATCCCGCGTGTGACCGATGTTCCGGTATGACCAAATGCCGTTGCTTTCTTGGGCGAGATAGAGATGCGTGTGTCCGCCGGAGACCACGAGTGCAAGAACCGGAAAGCGGACCTCGTGATTGCCCCGTTGCCGCTCCTCAAGCAGGACCGCGTGAATGTGTCCCTCGAGATGGTTGACGGCGATCAATGGCTTATTCAGCGCAAAGGACAGTCCCTTGGCGTAGCTGATGCCAACGAGCAATGCTCCGGCTAGACCGGGACCCTGAGTGACGGCGATGGCGTCGATCGATTCATAAGTCTGGTTGGCATCTGCGAGCGCCTTACGGACGACAGGAACGATGGCGCGGAGATGCTCGCGCGAAGCCAGTTCAGGTACAACTCCGCCGAACGGCTGATGCGTGGCGACTTGCGAAGCCACTACATTCGAGACGATCTGCTCACCCGAACGCACGACGGCCGCTGCCGTCTCGTCGCACGAGCTCTCGATACCAAGAATGTAGGTTATCGGCACGTAACTATATTATTAGGTTTTGGCTGGTTGAGTGACTATGGCGGTTGCCGGTCCTGTGGGCGCGCTTGTGGGGAATCGCTGATAAGCGATTGCTGAAATGCTGAAAGACTTTGCCATCACGGTCGTTAGGACCCTTCGTAAGAAGGGCTTCCAAGCATATCTGGTCGGCGGATGTGTCCGCGATCTGCTGCTCAAACGAGAGCCCGCCGACTACGATGTCACGACAGACGCAACGCCAGACGAAGTCATGCGTATCTTTCCGCAAACGTATGCGGTGGGAGCGCAGTTCGGCGTCGTGCTGGTTCCAGTGCCGGAGGTCGACGAAGCGGAGCCGCGCGTAACGGATCATGCCAAGGCCAACGTTGTCGAAGTAGCAACCTTCCGATGTGATGTCAGCTACAGCGATGGTCGCCATCCCGATGAGGTTCGCTACAGCAAAGACCCGCGTGAGGACGTGGAGAGACGCGACTTCACTATCAACGGATTGCTGCTAGATCCGATCAAGAATGAAGTTCTCGACTACGTTGGCGGACGCAGGGATCTGGAGGCGCGCATCGTGCGCACCATCGGGGATCCGTCGCGACGCTTTGGCGAAGACAAGCTGCGGATGTTGCGCGCGGTTCGCTTTGCAGCACGATTTGAGTACGAAATTGAATCCCAAACCTTCTCCGCGATTAAGAAGCTGGCGTCCTCCATTCACCAGGTGTCGCGCGAGCGGGTGCGCGATGAACTCACAAAGATGTTGGTAGAAGGGGACGCCAGGCGGGCTTTCCTGCTACTTGACGAATCCAGCCTGCTAAAGGAGGTGCTGCCAGAAATCTCTGCCATGAAGGGTGTCGAGCAGCCGCCACAATTTCATCCGGAAGGCGATGTATTCATACACACCTTGCTCTTGTTGGAAAAGCTGCCGCCGTCGCCAGCACCGACCTTGGCCTGGGGCGCACTACTGCATGATGTCGGCAAGCCGCCGACGTTTCGTGTCGCGCCAGACCGCATCCGCTTCGATGGCCATGTAGAAGTTGGCGTGAAGATGGCGGAAGAAATCTTGCGGCGCTACCGCTTCTCAAATGACGACTGCGATCAGATTGTTGCTTTGGTGAAGAACCACATGCGGTTCGCTGATGTTATGCGTATGAAGGAATCGACACTAAAGAAATTTGTGCGAATGCCGCGCTTCGAGGAGCACCTGAACTTGCACCGCATCGATTGTCAGTCCAGTCACGGAGACCTTACATCGTACAACTTCACGCGCGAGAAGCTGCAGTCAATGCCCCCGGAGGTGGTGAGCCCGCGTCCGCTGCTTACAGGGCATGACCTGATCTCCGCCGGATATGCGCCAGGCCCACGCTTTAAGGAAATTCTGACAGCTGTGGAAGACGCACAACTAGAGGGAACTTTGCAGAGCAGGGATGAAGCGATGAATTACGTAGAGGCGAACTTTCCGGTGTGAGACGCTTATTTCCCTTCGTGCTCTTTCACAAACTTTTGTGCCGCCTCTGCGTTGGGGTACTTGGGATCGATCTCGAGAGCCTTCCTGTAGTTCACGACAGCGTTCGGCACATCTCCGGCATCGAATAGCGCCTCGGCGTAACTGTCGTAGGCATTGGCGGACTTGGGGAAGTCCTCGACATTCATTCGCAGGAAGGCCACTGCTTCGGAGTATCTCTGCTGCCCGATCAGTGCGTATCCAAGATTGTTGATCGTTTCCTCGGAGGCCAGGTTTGCCTTGGGATCTGTTTCCCGTAGTTTGCTGATTGTTTGCTTCACCGTGGTGATTCCATCTTTCGATGCAATATCGAACAGCGCCGCTCCTGCCAGCCTGTCGAAAGGATCATGTTGCGCCAGATATTGCTGCGCCATCCGCGGATCCGTCTTCAGTTTCTCCTCGACTTCCTGCTTTTGGCGCGCATATTCGGTAGGCACACTCTCGAGCATGCTGGTCAGTTCATCCTGAGATAGCCACTTGCCGAGCACCATGACGCCGTCAATTTTTCGTGTACACGAGATGTCCGAAAGGGGATTGCAGCCGAGCACGACAAAATCGGCGCGTTTGCCGACTTCTACGGTGCCTGCTTCGTCTGTTGTTCGCAGATAACGGGCGGCGTTTATTGTCGCTGTTTGAAGCGCCTGATACGGCGTCAGTCCGTCGTTCACGAACTCCTGCAACTCATCGTGAATACCGAAACCCGCCACGGGACCAAGGTCGGTCGAATCAGTTCCGGCGAGAAGCGGTACGCCTCCGTCCTGCAAAGCCTTAAGCAGTTTCCTCTGAAATGCGAGTGAGGTGCGAAGCCGGTCATGGCTCTTTTCGGGGAAATGGTAGTAACGATTGGCCGCGGGTTGAAGCCCCTCTAGTGTCCAGGGGGCGACGTACTTCAGGTCTGGCCGCTTCAGAAATTCGTTCAAATTTGTCGCTTCCTCGACAATGTCACGATAGGTATACAGTGTGGCCACCACCGAGACGCCGGATTTCGCGGTTTCACGCACGACGTCGGGAATTTTGCTCTCGTCGTAAACGATGTGGGAGTTGTTGTCGTCGTGCTGCGGATTGAAGTAGGTGTAGGTGAACTCTTCCAGGTGCGCAATCGATTGGCCGGAGTTGATGGTCATTTCAAATTCGGGCTCACGGGCAACATGTCCCATCAAAAGAAGGTTTTTGCGCTTCGCTTCCGCAATCAGCGCCGGATATTCGGCTTTCGACACTCGGTTGTAGATTTTGACAGCGTCGTAGCCCGCGGCAGCTTGCTCATCCACCAACTTAACGGCTTCTTCGGCTGTGTGCGGGCTATCGATGGTCGGCCCCGCTGTGAAGATTGTTGGTCCCAGTAATTCTCCTGAGGCAACTTGCTTGCGCCACAGCAGGTGAGCGGGGCGTCCATTCAAGTTCAGGACTGTCGTTACCCCGTTGGCGAGATAAAGCTTGAACTCGGTCGGCGAAAGAAGGTGCACATGCGAATCGGTCAGGCCCGGGATGAGGTATCTTCCCGCAGCTTCGATTCTCCGGGCACCGGCCGGGATATCGAGATCATGCGCGATCTTAGCGATCCGTCCGTCGCGCACCAGCACCATCTGGCGCTCGATCACTCCCTCCCGATTCATCGGGATGATATTTACGTGCATGATGACGGAGACCGATGGGGTATCGGAAGCCGTAGCTGCTAGAGTCGGCAGCGATAGCAGACACAACAGAAACAACAACGCGAGGTTAGGGACAACGAGCTTTCGCGAGACGTTCATCGAGATCAGACGCTTAAAGGTACGAATGGTAACGACAGAAGGTTCCATGCCCTGTTATGGCGTGAACACGCGGTAGTAGCCTTGGCCTGACAGGGTACAACGCAAGGTTTTTTCATGCACAGGCGTATCGAAGCTCACCTGTTCCTGCGGAGGCACGTCTTCGTCGCCAGCCCAGAAGCCGCCATGGCTGTCGGAAGTCATCTTCCACTCTTCGCCATCAGGACTGACAAGTCTGAGTTCGCCCTTGCGCAGAACGATGCGAAAATTGCTGAACCATGCCTGGTTTGAGCGGTAGTGGCCCGGGTAGCTGGCCCACTCAGCAGGTGTCTTGAAATCGCGTGGACCTTTGTACCCATCGCTCGCAAACCAACGGTCGCCGTGAAAGGCCTCGACGACTTTTCCATTTTGCCTTCCGAAGCGCACCGGAAACAGCTTGAACTCGGGATCGGGGACGAGAAACTGATCCTTGCCGTAGTGCTCGAGCGAGATCGCGCGACCATGGTAGTTCAACAGTAGAAGGTCGCCCTGCGCTTGCATGGTGATCTTGTCGCCGGAAGGCGAAGTGTAAGTTCCTGCGTAATCAGCGGCATTCTTTACCCGGGTGGGTGGAGTGTCTTCTGGCGGTGCGGGTAGCTCGCGTCCCTCATTCGCTGCACGCAGTAGCTTGAACGCGTAGTCGGGAACTCCTCCAGATTCGCCAGCCCAGTTCACCAACGTGATGATGCCGTAGCCCGCGTCCATGTCGCCTTCGAGGCGCGAACTATAGCCAACCATGCCACCGGTGTGGCCGATCATGTGATGTCCGTCGGAGATCCAGGTGGACATGCCGTAGCCGTAGTAGTCATCGTCGTCGTCCGATTCTTTCACTCCCTTCTGTGTGAGCAGCTGAAAGCTTTCGTCGGACATGATGCGGCCATTCGGTCCCACGCCTCGATTCATGAGCATGCGCAGGTAAATCGCCATGTCGGATGCAGTGGACACGATCGCTCCATCGCCTGCGCCATATTCAAGCCACGTTGCTTCAATGAGCGGAGCATGGCGGCGGTTGGGGCGGTCGTCGTAAAGGTTGGCGTATCCGGTGGCAAGGCTTGAGTAGGTATCGTGGGTGAAAACGGGATCAGTCTGATTCATGCCAAGCGGCTTGAGGATGCGCTCGCGGACATTGTCGCCAGATGACTTGTCGGTGATTTCCTCGAGTGTGTAACCCATGATCTGGAAACCGATGTTCGAATAGAGATAGTGCTTTCCCGGCTCGTATCCGGTCCAGCGATCTCGGCCTCCGGCGGCCTGATAAAGCGAAGAGGGAATGTCATCGCGGTCGCGCGGCAGGCCCGCGGTATGCGTCATGATGTCGTGTCCAGTGATCGGTGTGTACTTGGAGTGAACGGAAAACCACGGCAGATACTTGGTGATCGGCTGCTTGGGATCGAACTTGCCCTGCTCATGAAGCTGCAAGAGTGAAATCACGGTAAACGACTTCGAGATTGACCCGATCTCAAACCTGGTTTGCGCAGTCACGGGGGTCTTCAGCTTCGTGTCGGCGTATCCGAAGGTTGCGGTGTGCAGGATGCCATTGCGATCGGTAATGGCGAGCGAGAGCCCCGGAATACCATGCGTTTCGACGGCCTTGGCAGCATAGGCATCGAGCATCTGAAAGGCTTTCTGCAGGCGAGCGTCGAGGTCGGCGGGCTTCTGCTGGGCGTGAAGCAGGCTGGTGAGGACCAGCAGGACGATGGCGATACGCTTCATGAATGGCTCCCGTGCTTTCGTGGTGCTTAGCAGATGGTTGCCCGGCTAGCTAAACAGAGCGGAGATGGAGGCGTCAACCGCGCGGGCTGATACTGCTAGCGCCGGCTAATGGAGACACGTCGCCGGAAAAATATATCGCCCTTCTCTATGTCGTCGGCAACCGGATGACTCTGGATCTTCCCCAGTTTCTGGGATATGCTCATGCCGCCAAAACGCCCCTACGTTCCTTGGCTATCGTTAACACAGTTTGGGCCCTTTCTCTTTCCCGAGTTGATCACGTTAGGAGATTTCGATGTCAAAGTGTCTCACTCTGCTATCCGCCGTCCTCATCACGATGACAGTTTTGTGTTTGGGCGACACCGCGTGGGCTCAGGGACAAACCCTGGCCCTCGATTTCAGTTCTGCTGTGCCTGGAACCATTCAGGACATCTCCGGGAATGGCACCGGCCTCACCGACCGCCTCCCGGGCACTGGGTCCGGTCTTCTGACCGATGACACGAATCTTGCCCTCGATACCGCCGATGGCTTGCTTACCATGCTCAGTACGAACAGCGATCTCAACGGGCAACGCAATCTGGACACCGGGGAGTACTTGGGAACCAGCCTGGCGAGTCTGGGTTTTACTGGACATGGAAATTTCCGGGTGAAGGCGAGGTTCGTAAACATTCAGTACGCGGAAGACTTCGATCAGTTCGGTTTGTATGTAGGAGCGGACAGCAGTCACGTCTTTCGCTGTGGCTGGGGACACATTTTTGGACCGGCCACTCTAATGACGATCAACAACGGCGGTTTCGACTCGGGAGGGGGGTACGGTTCTCAGTTCGTTCCCGCGGTCGGCGACACTATCGTTCTGACTCTGTTTCGCAAAGGAGCGAGCTTTGGTGTCACCATTCACAATCTGACTCATCCGGGTAGAAGCGGAGTGTTGACCATACCTCAGCCTTCGTTCTTGAACCATTACACCAACCTTTACGTCGGCGTGTTCGCCGCAAACGCAGGAAATAGCAACGTGAAAACCCTGACGGTCGATCAGTACCTCGTAAAGGTGCAATAGGAACCAGCGTTGTCGGGCGAGGGTGCACCCTCGTCCGATAAGACGCCGGGCCACAGCTGCTATTAGTCCCGGGCACGATTTTTCTTGGTCGCGTCGCGAAAAATTTCGCTCCGCCTGAGGGTGGAGAATGCATTGGTCACGCCAGACAGTCCACTGACTCGGATTTTAAGAAAGTGTGGAAACGAAACAAACTTCGGGTCGAACCCCTGTCAATTCGAGCACACATGGACGACGTGAGCAGGCTCAACCGAAGTCATTCACTTTTGGCGACCTCTAAACCTTGCCCGCTCTTTTCTTCCAGCATGAACTCCAGCACCTCTTGCGGCACCGGGGCATTCCACACTGGCGCGAACGATTGGCGGTGCAATGGCGAGGGGCCGTGCTCACGCAGGGCTTTCAGGTGTCGAGGGGTGCTGTAGCCTTTGTTAGACGCCAGACCATATTCGGGAAAGATGGAATCCCATTCGCTGACCAGGCGGTCGCGTTCGACTTTGGCGATGATGCTCGCCGCAGCGATCGATGCTGAAAGCGCGTCCCCGTGAATGATGGCCCGCTGGGCGATCTCGCAATCGACTTTTACGGCATCGATGAGAAGCGAATCGGGCATAGGCTGGAGCTGAAGAATCGCTTCCCGCATGGCGACCCGGGAAGCCTGGTAGATGTTGATCTGATCGATGCGTGCCGCGTCCACCACCGCAAATGCCCAGGCTATGCAGTGTTCGCGGATTCGTTCCGCGAGGACTTCGCGCCGCTCACGCAGGAGGAGCTTCGAGTCGCGCAGCCCCCGAATCCGGTAGGTGGGATCGAGAATGACCGCTGCTGCAACAACGGGTCCGAAGAGCGATCCGCGGCCGACTTCATCGACTCCGGCGACAAGCTGTGCGCCCGCCTGCCAGGCCAGCTTTTCGAATTTCAGAGTGCAACGAAGCCTTTTCAGCAGGCGCAGTTTGGCTGCAGAAGGCGACAGTTTCTTTTCCAGAGCGCGCTTTGCCTTGGTGGCCACTGGGGAGATAACCGCATCTT
>Ga0066903_100003936_pt1 | contig 12358 bp, 15 predicted proteins | sample PanSoiMetaGPlot1_FD_67491 | JGI IMG/M metagenome (GOLD analysis project Ga0066903, IMG submission 67491) | Tropical forest soil microbial communities from Panama analyzed to predict greenhouse gas emissions - Panama Soil - Plot 1 (version 2) | ecosystem: Environmental > Terrestrial > Soil >...
CGAGTCCCGGAGAAACGAGACCCGCCCCTCGATTCTTTCGGCGGCGCTCAGTCGAACGTGGGCTCGGCGAAGACTTCGAGGATGGCCTCGTCCAAGGACGAAACGTATCGAACGGTCTCATCGAGAACCCGTCGCGGCAGCCGGCTCGATTGCTCGAGCTGCATCCGGTCTCCCGAGGGCACCACGATCTTCCGCAGGTTGCGGTGATAGGCAGCTTCGACCTTGTAGATCAGGTCTCCCACGGACCGCACGGTCAACACCTCGTGAGAGTCCGCCACCACCACGCCCGTCGTCGCCACGTCCTGCGCGAGAGGCTTCTGCACGAAGACCGAGAGGAACGCGAGCGCGGCGGGCAGTCCCGCCGAGGTTCCCCCCGACGGCTCGTCGTCCTTCGTCACCTTGAAGGAATAGTTGTATTCCATGAGGTCCCGGGTGGCATGCGGGAACTTCGAGCGCGCGAACTCCCGTACGGCGAAGAACGTGCTGCGCACGCTCTCCTTCATCTCGCCGGTGACGCTGCCGAGGATGTCCTCCTTGAGCAGCGCGCCGCCGCGGCCCGCGGGCGCCATCTCGCGCCCCGCCCAGACTTCGTGGATCAGGCCCTCGGGCTGGCCCGCGAAACGGTACACGGCCGCCGAGAGCGCCCGGCCGACGGCGCGGGAGCGTGCGCGCGCCGCCTCCTCGACGGCCCGCGCCCGCTCCCGGAACTGATCGCGCTCCTCGCGCCCGCCGTGGCGCGCGCCGAAGAAGGTCGCCAGCCGCCACCAGGGCGTGGGATTGCCGGGATCGATCTGAACCGCCCCCTCGAGCACGCCGAGCACGCGTGACGCCAGTTGCGGATCGGCCAGGAGCCTCGCGACCGCGCGCGAATGGGACATCGCCTCGATATCGAGCGCGCGATCGACCAGAGTCGAATCCTCGGGATCGAGGCGGAGCGCTTCGAGATAGAGCGGCAGCGCCGGCTCGGGGCCATGCTCGAGGTCTTCGATCTGCGCCAGGTACTTCTGGTCGAGCAGCTCGTGCTGCGCTGTGAAGGCCTCGCGCGCCGCTTCCCAACGACCTTCGAGGGCGTGCGCGATCCCCTCCTCTCGTTGCGTACCGAGCACCGATGCGTCGTGATGGAGTCGTAGCTCTCGCAGGCGAACCATCGGCAAGTGATCTCTCGCCGCCACCTTCACCACGTCCTCGAATGAAGGCCGGTGCATGCGCACGCGAAACGACGCGAAATGCCGCCTCTCGTATGCCTCCGCGAGCTCCGGCTGCGCCAGGCGCCGATAGAGCACCGCGAGCCGTCCGAGAACCGCCGACTCGCTCATGCTCTGCTCGAGGAACAGGCAGATGTTGACGGCGCTCTCGAGCCTTTCAGGCGATCCGATCCGCTCGTAGAGGGTCACCAGAGCGACGAGCCGATCGAGGTCGGTCTCGAAGCCGCGCTCGCCTCCGAGTCGCTCGAGGATCTCGCAGGCGGATGGCAGATCGCCGCTCATCTCGCTGATCCAGGCTTCGGCGAGCACCGCGAGCCGGTAGACCGAGACATCGCTCCCGTGGTAGCGCTGCGCCACCTGGCGGCACACGGCGCGCGCCTCCTGCGGACGGCGCGCCACGTAATGCTGAAAGGCCGATTCGAGCGCCAGATAGGCGGTGGGCTTCTGGACGAGCTGGAACTGCCCCACCGCCAGGAACTCCCCGGCCCCGCGCGCGGGGTCTTGCGCGAGCAGGAGCATCGATTCGAGGTGCATGCGCGCGACCTCGCCGGGAGCCGGGTTCCGCGCGCGCAGCTGGGCCACACACGCCACCGCGAGCGACAGCTCCCCGCGCATGTGCTTGAGCTTGGCGTACAGGCTCAGCGCATCGAGGTCCTCGGGAAGAGCCTCGAGCACGTGCGCCACATCGAGCTCGGCTTTCTGCAACGATCCCAGCTCGGTGAGCACGGTCGCGCGCTGCAGGCGGTGCTCCCGATCGAGAGTTGGCGATGGCGTGGGCGTCGATGTCGACATGGAGCTTCTCGGATGCGGAGTGGGGACACCACCGTACCACGCGCCACGCGGTCCTGCGGTACCTTCCCGGGCTCGGAGGTCGTACATGCGCGTCGTGCTCGTGGTTGTCGGATTGGCCCTTGCCTTCAGCGGGTATGCGGTCGAGCGCCAAGGCCCGGTCGGCTTCAATCGTGCCACGGCGGTCGGTGTGACCTTGTTCGTGATCGGCGAGATCTTCCTGTTCGGCGAAGGGTGGCTATGGGGTTTGATCGGCTTCGTGATCCCACCGCTGTTGATCGAGCCCCTGTTGTTCGTTGCGCGGCGACGGTGACAATCGCACCAGACTTGGAGAGCTCGTTTCGAAGACGTGCCCATCATCCCTCGCGGAGTCGAGATATGAATACGAGATCGCTTGTCCCTCGTGTGTCGTGCGCCTTACTGCTGGCCTTGGGGCTCACCGTAACGCCCAGCGCAGCCCGAGCAGCCGCTATCGGCGCCCAGCTCGGCATCAATCGCGCCGCGCTCGATGGCGACACTCCGCTGAACACCGCGTACACCGACAAGGCGGGCGTGGTCACGGGCCTTCAGGGCGAGATCGGCCTTACCGATGGCTTGTCGTTGAGCGTGCAGCCGTCGTTCGACCAGCGAAAAGCCGGCGTTCTCCTTGCTCCAGCCACACGCGGCGGCAGCACGACCGAATTGGAGCTCTCGTTCGACTACGTCTCGGTCCCGGTCGTGGTGAAGTTCGCCAAGGCGGCGGGACGCACTTACGTCGCCGGCGGTGTCACGGTCGACTTCCTGACCGCCGCCACATTGTCGGGCCAAGGCTCCGACCGGGATGTGAAGTCGGCGTTCAACAGCACGGGCTTCGGCGCCCTGCTCGGCTTCGGCGTGGTCTTCCCGGCCGGTCGGACGCGCCTCACCACGGAGCTGCGCTTCGTCCAGGGAATCGCCAACATGACCCCAGGCACCGCGGCCGAGGCGGCCGGCGCTCTGGCCCCCCGCCTGCACTCCAACGGATGGGAATTGATCGTCGGTGACCTGCTCCCGGTCGGGAGGCACTGATGCCCTCCTCTTGCCAGCGGTCGAAGCCCGGCCGGAAGACCTTGCGGATCGCCTTGACGGTCGTGCCGGCTCTGCTCGCGCTCGTCGCGGCGCCGGCTGCACGCGCACAAGAGTCCCCACGGCCCTCGCTTGCGGGCCATACGTTCGTATCGACGGACCTCGTTCCCGATGCGTTCGTGCGGAGCTACGCGCGCGCCTCGCTCGGTTACGCGGAAGCGGAGAGCATCGACTATCCGCCGCTCGTGATCCATGGCGATACCCTGCAGGTGCTGAACGGCAGCCTGTCCTACGCCACGCTCGGCATCGAATACCAGGCCTTGCTGCGCAATTGGATCGCCACACGGATCGCGGCCGCACTGGTCTCACGTCTTGGCACGCAGGGATCCTCGCTGGCCAACGAGGGCGTGACCGTCAGCTCGGGTTACGAATTCGGGTTCCTGGCTCGCCTTCGCCGGACCGCGAAGACCATGCTGTGCGGGTCCATCGCCGTGACGAACCAGAGCGTGACGATCGTCGATGTGAAGGGGTTCGCCGAGGATGTGGCCAATGACGTGCCGAACGCCAGGCTGATCGACGACGTGCCCACCGTGCGATCCAGCGCCGGGCTGCGATTCGCATGGGCCGCCAGCCCCTCGTTCGGCGTCACCCTGCTGGGGGAGACCTCGTACGGAGACGCGCCGCGGCGTCGTGATCTGACCTCGTGGGGCTGGGATCTGGGTGCGAGCGTCGACTACGACGCGGCCCCGACCCATGGCATCCCGTTGGGGACCGCCTTTGGTTATCGCCTGGCCTCGCTGCCCGGGATCACCGCCACGGACACCGGGAACAGCTCGCAGACCGTTCTGCGCATCGCCTACACCGGAAAGCGCGACATGGTCGCGGTGGACATCCTCGGTGTGTTCAACCGGCAGAACACGCAGGCCACGGCGATATGGGCGGGCGGCAGCGCGTTCTCCATGCGCATCTACTTCTGATCGCCGTTCTTCATCGAGCTGTTGGAGGCTCCCATGATCCACATTCTCGCCGGCGTGATCACGTTCGTGTGCACGTTCGGCGGTGCGCAGGTGGCGACTCTCATCGAGTCGCTCTTGCCGCCATCCCACCTTCCTTTCGACGGATTGATCCGGGTTTCGAGCGCGCCGGTACGCTTCGCATTGGAGAACCTCGACAAATGAAACAGACCGCGAACGCTCGCTTCGCCATCACTTCCTGGGACGAGAAGCCCTATCGCGAAGCACCGGACACGCCCAAGCTCACTCGGGCTTCGGTCACCAAGACGCTCACCGGCGACATCGAAGGCACAGGGCACGTCGAGTACCTGATGATGTATCGGAGCGACGGCTCCGCCACGTTCGTGGGCCTCGAGCACGTCGAGGGTCGCATCGGCGGCAAGGCCGGCGGCTTCGTGCTCCAGCGCACCGGAGTCTTCGAGAACGGCCAGGCCACGGAGTCCTATTCCGTCGTCCCGGGCTCTGGGACCGGCGAGTTGCGCGGGCTCCGCGGTGAAGGCAGCACCGCCGTCGGTCACGGCCTCGAGCATCCCTTCAGGCTGAGCTACGAGCTCGACTAGTTCTCCTTCTCGACGGCCTCGCTCGGGAGCCGCCACGATAGCTCGATGCTCTCAGGGGCTCCGTCCGATCCCGGCTCGAAGTTCCTCAGCGTCCAGCGAAAGCTGTTTCCACTCTGGTGGGCCAGCGGGGTGGTTCCGGTGATCCTTTCGAGCGGGATCCCATCCACGGTCGCGACAATGTCAGCCGAGCCGATGTTCCCTTTCCAACTCGCACCGGTCCAAAGGATGTACTGGAAACTTCGGTCGACCACCTCTTCGCTGTCCGCTTGCCCCGCGAGATTTGGATGCCACGAGGGGGACACGGTGTAATGATCCCGGATCTTCCGCACACCTCCGGTCGGGAAAGTAACCTTCTTCGTCCACCATGAGGTCACAATCGCCTCGATACCACCGGCGTCCGGAATGCGTCGGCATTTCACTTCCGCGCCGTCGACCCAACTCCGGAATGATTGGATCTCGTACTCCTCCCCTCCGCCTTGGTACGGCCCGATGGCGCCGTCCGGGAAGCCCACGAGAACCGTGTCGGCTGGACCTTCATTCTTCATCACGAACTCGCAATCCACTTCGATCAAATCCGGAGTGACACGGGCTCTCACCTTTTCCGAAACCATGCGGACACTTGAATGCGTGTTCATCAGGTGCACCGCGCCCCCTACCGTCTCGATGCTGCCGTCATCAGCCCGTGCCGTGAGGGCGGCCACCGACGTTACAGCAAGGGCTGCGGCAAGCATCGCCGAACCGACCGGTCTCCGCCCCAAGCTAGGCGCCGAACTGCTTCAGATGGTGGTCGAGATGCCTAGCATGCAGGCAGCTCCATTCACGACCCGAGATGGTCCCGAACACTGCGCGACTCCACTCGCCGTCGTCCATGCTTCGACCGGACACACGGCCGATCAACTCGAGACACTGCGCGCGCTCGTCTTCGAAATCGTGTCGAACCCCCGCCTGGTATTCGGGCGCGGTTGGAGCTCCATGCGGCCAGGGCAGGTAGAACAGCATGAATTTCAGCATCGCCACCGGAACCGGAGGGCGTCGGAGCGGGACTTTGATTTCACCAAGAGACGTCTTCAGCACCTGGTTGCAGTGCCAGAGCATCTGGTCCACGGACATCCTTCCCCACCGGGCTCGCGCCTTGGGAGTCAATGCCCCGATGCGAGCGCGAATGCTGTCGCGGACCGCGGAGTCGTGAATGACGATCATCGGTGAAGCACGACCCTCTGCCCCACGGACAGCCGTCCAGCGCGCGTGACCGTGGTGTAGACACCCGCGTTGGTGTGATTGGCACGAGCCACGGCCTTCAATACTTCGGGGTCGAGTGTCCCCTGGTCGGGATCGATGTTGATCATTACACAGCGGAGATCGTGCATCGTGACGGCGACTGCTGGACCCTCCTCGGCCTCTCCAAAGGAGAGGATGCCGCCCAACCACTCGTCCTCTTCGAACGGGATCCCACGCGTGGAGCGAACCACGACGTTCGGGCGAAAGCGCCGGACGTCCGCGGCGACGCCGGCGAGCCCGCACACCTCGCGAACCGTGTCCGCCCCGATCACCGAGAGGCTCGCCTCGTCGAACATGCCCTGATTCAAGTGCATCATCTGCACGGGAGCTCCGTGGCGACGACCGATCTCCGCCGAGAGCGCGGCGCCGAGGACCGGCATCGCTTCACGCTCGGGCGTCATGACGAGGGTCGGCGGACCTTCGCCGTTCGCGCCGTTCTCGCGTTGCGGGGTGAAGAGCACGAGCTCGGGAAGCTTGCTCGCCGACAGCCACGGGAATCCGCTCCGCTCTTCGAGCCGGCGAAGCGCCAGGTGCCGGTCGCCCTCGAGGCCGTGCCATCCCAGCGTGGCGGATTCGAGTGACTCGCCCCGCATGGACTTCACCGGGTAGCGAAACAGCGCTTCGACCTGTCCGATCTCGATGGCCATCGCGCGCGCTCAGCGGCGAACGACGAACGTCAGAACGAGCACGTTGTGCCCATTGCGGCGCTCGTAGCTCGCCGAGTCGGCTCCGGTTCGCATCAGGGTGATCCCACGTCCCGAGGGCTTGGCGTCCTCGAGCGACGTGGGCGGCGACCCGGGCACGCCGAGCGGATCGAACGGGCGCGCGTCGTCCTCGATTCGCATCACGAGCCGGTCACCGTCGCGCGCGAGCTCGACTTCGATCTCGTGACGACCATCGTCGAGATAGCCGTGCCGCATGACGTTGGTGACGGCCTCGGTCACGCAGAGATCCACCTCATGACACGTGTCGACCGAGGCGCCGAGCCCTTTCGCGCTCTCGACCGCCCAGGCCGAGAGTGGACGCAGCTCCGAAATCCGGTTGGCGATGCGCCGGACCTGCCCCCCTACCACGGCCGGGTTCCGCGCATGACCTCAGGACTCTGCCGGAGTCGTCACACGCACGCGCGCTTCGCCCAGCGTCGCGCACATGGGAATCATGGTCGTCACATGAGTGCGCTCGAGGGCGCTGAGGACATGCGGTCGCGCCCCACACAACACGACCACTCCCTTGCGCAGCGTGACGTTCTTGGCCCCGGTCAGGATCGTGCCGATGCCGAGCGAGCTGAGGAAATCCACGCTCGAGAGATCCACGATCACCGCCGGGCCCGCGGCCGCCGTGAGGGTGTTGAACTGAAGCGCGATCTTCTCGTTTCCTTCGAGATCCATGCGTCCTGCGAGACGAATGACGCGGACACCGTCGGCGGTATCTTCGTATAGGCATTCCATGGAGGCTCCGTGTACAGGTCTGCTCCCGCGGTTCCCCAGGACGACGGACGTCACGGGCCCGAGAAGCGCGGGGATCGTACCAGCTCAATCATGAAAGGAGTCGATCATCTTGGATTCTCGAAAACCTGGAGTTCCTCGCCCTCGATGATGAGCGTGTCGCGCACTTGCATGGTCATGTGGCACGTCTCGATTCTGGGTCAGCCGGCCACCCAGCCGATTGCCTTCACGTACACCACGAATCCGAACAGATCGTGGCGGCCCGCCAGCGCCGCCACCTCCCGCTCCAGTTCGTCCAGGTCGGCTTGGGTCGCCCAGCCCTGCGCGATCACCGTGTCGCGGAACGCCCGCTCACGAAGCTGGTGCTGCATGACGAAGGTCATCAGTGGCGGCTGCTCATCGTTGCCCGCCGGCGTCTCGGTGCCCGCCTCGGCCCAGGTCCGCGCGAAGCCCGCCTCGAGCAGGCACGCGCGCAGATCCGCCGAGTACGCGCCGCTGGCGCCCAGATGCGCCTGTGACTTGGCCATCAGCTCCTGGAATCGCTCGATGGCGTGGACGCGCGGTCGAAACGTGAACGCCGGATAGTAGGGATCCTTGATCGCGGCGAAGCCGCCCGGCTTCAGCACGCGGCGCATCTCGCGAAGCGCGCGGATCGGCTCGCGCACGTGCTCGATCACGAAGTGGGCGACGGCGGCATCGAGGCTCTCGTCGGGAAACGGCAGCTCGTAGATCGAGCCCGTCTCGAACCGCACGTTGCCGACGCCGCGCTCCTTCGCCAGGGCGCGAGCGGTCTCGATCTGGCGCGGCTCCACGTCGATTCCGGTCACCTGGCCGGGTGCGACGATCTCCGCCACGCCGATCGTGATGGAGCCGGGTCCGCATCCACAATCGGCGACCTGCATGCCGGGACGCAGGTGCGGAACCGCGAACGCCAGCTCGCGCGCCGCGGTGCGCTGCGACATCCACTCCCGCGTCCACTCCTCGTATCCGTGAAGGTATCGCTCGCTGCTCTTCTCGGTGGCGCTCACGACGCTCTCCATGGGTTCGGTGGGGTGCTCGACAGGCCGGCAGCCTATCGGCCGGTCGCTGGCCTCGCAAGCGCAGAGGCCGCTGGTTCGCGCTTCGCTTCCATGAAAGACTGCCGCGCGTTTCGGGCCGTACAGGCCCAGCACGGGGAGGCCGCATGAAGTCCACGTCCATCGAGCTGCCGCGAGTCCTCGGGCTCTGGGGCGCTACGTGCATCGTGGTCGGCGCCATCATCGGCGTCGGGATCTTCTTCGTTCCGCGCGCCGTCGCCAACGTCACCGGCAGCGCGACGGGCGCGCTCCTGGCCTGGGTGCTCGGCGGCGTCATCGCGACGCTCGGAGCCTTCACCTTCGCCGAGCTCGGCCGGCTGCGCCCGCTCGCGGGCGGCCAATACCACGTGCTCCGCGATGCCTACGGTCGTGGACCGGCCTTTCTCTACGTGTTCTGCAATCTGACCGCGGTCCAGGGCGGTGCGGTCGCGATCATCGCCATTCTGTGCGCGCAGAATCTCTCCGTGGCGCTGCACGGCGCCGATCCTTCCCCGTCGTGGACCAGCGCGCTCGCCGTCTTGCTGATCGGGGCGTTGGTCGGCATCAACGTCGCCGGCGCTCGACTCGGAAGCCGCCTGCAGGAAGGCACGGTGATCGTGAAGCTCCTCGCTTTCGCCGCGCTGGTGGCGATCGCCCTCGTTCATCCGGCCGCCGGCGTGCGCGCGACGGCTCATGATTCGAGCGACGCGACACCGTTGCGATTCTCCGCGCTGTTCGCCGGCGTGGCGCTCACCATGTTCGCCTACGGCGGCTGGCAGCAGGGACTGTGGATGGCCGGCGAGATGAAGGACGCGACGCGCACGGTCTCCCGTGCCATCTTGATCGGAGTCGGCATCGTGATCGTGGCGTATCTCGCCGCCAACTGGGCGTATCTCGATCTGCTGGGACTGGCCGGGGTGCGTCACGCGCAGGCGCTCGCGGCCGACGCCTTCTCGGTGGCGTCTCCGGGCCTGGGACGTCGTTTCGCCGCCGCGGCCGTGGCGATCTCCGCCTTCGGCGTGCTGAACGCGCAGCTCCTCGGTGGACCGCGGCTCACCTGGGCGATGGCGCGTGACGGGCAGTTCTTCGGACCGTTCGCCGCGCTCGACGCGCGCTTCGCGAGCCCGGCCCCGGCCATCCTGCTGCTGGGCGGCATCGCCACCGCGTTCACGCTCGGGCTCGGGCTCGAGCGCACCGACGCACTCACGACGGGTGTCGTGGTGGTCGACGCGACCTTCTTCGCGCTGACCGCCCTGGCGCTGCCGGTGCTGCGTCGCCGCGCCGGCGTCCACGAGCGCGGACCCGGCTGGATCGTCGGCGCCGCGGTGGCCTTCGCGGTGCTCGAGCTGATGGGCATCGTCGGATCGCTGCTCACCCAGAACGTCCGGCTCGTCGCGATTTCCGGGATCGCCTGGATCGCGGTCGCCGCGCTCACCTGGACGCTGTTCTTTCGCGCACGCCGCTCGTCGCCAAGCTCCTGAACGCGCGCTCTTTATCGCACCTCCCCGAGAACGGGCATTGACTCCGTACCAAAGTACGGAACGCACACTGTCCGCAGAGAGGAGGCATGCGATGCGCTTTCATGCCGCGAGCCTGTTTCTGCTGGCGATGTGGGTGGGTCCCGTCACGTTCGCGCAAACCGACGCGGGACAGGTGCTGAAGTACGTCCCGGTCTACGAGCGGCCTTCGAGCCAGTCCCGCGTGATTCCCGCCGGAGAAGCCCTGGTTCTCGAGCCCGGCACGCCGCTCGAGCTTCGACTCCGCGACGGCAGCGTGGTTCAAGGGCGGTTCCTGGGACGCACGTTGCTCGACTCCGCGATCTACGTGCCACGGTTCGAAGCGCACATGCGCTCGAAGCACGATGTGCCGCTGGCGCTCGGCGAGACGCTCCAGGTCGCGCTGCAGGACGGTCGGGAGGTCCGGGCGGCGTTCGACGGCTATGCGGAGCTCACCTTGCTCCTGTTGGCGCCCGACGGGACACTCCTACGCGTGCCCTTCGAGTTCGCGAAGGCCATCCATCGCGCCAACGGCGAAGGCGTCGACCCCCAGGCGTTGGCGCGCGCGTTCCGCAAAGGCCATCTGCCTTCAGCGGAGGCGCTCGTGCTGGGTGAGCGGCTGACCAACGAGGACGAGGCCTTCGACTGGGCCAACGCGCTGCGTGTGCCGGTCGAGGACATCGCGTCGGTGACCGCCGAGTTCGCCTCGGCGTCGGGTGGCTCGGGAGCGAGCGTCGCGGGCGCCGTCGTGCTCGGCGTCCTGCTCTCGGTGGTGCTCTTCTACGTGACGCTCGCGGCCGCGTTCTCGAGCTCGTCGCACTCCGGCTGCGGGGAAGTGCAAGTGCCGAGCTTCCTCGGCATCCGTGTCACCACGCGCCCGTTCGATCGATCGCGGGGATGCTACGTGGACGATCCGCTCGCCGCGGCCGGTGCGTGGCCGAGCACTTCGCCGGTGGCGGCGTCTCAGCCGCTCAGCGGATCCTGAACTGGAGCGTGAGCGCGGTCCAGGAGCTCACCGGCCGGCCGTGATTCCGCGCCGGCACGAACCGGGTTCCCAGTGCGACGGATTCGCCCAGCGTGTCCAGCGGAGGCGTCGATTTCACGGCGTGGGCTTTCAGTGCGTGGCCGTTCTCGTCCACGAGAACGTGATAGACCATCTGTTCATTCTTCTCGGGGTCGAGTCCGGTCCCCTTGGACTGGACCTGGATGACCTCGGGAGCCTTCACGGGCTGCGGCGCGTTGTCGACCCATCCCGCGCCCGACCAGCGGTCGCTCGCGAAGTGCATCGACACCATGCTCCACACCGACGTCGGCTCTCCCTCCTCGTCTCGCGCAGGCTCGAAGATCCATTGCTGCAGGGCGGCGCACGCGGCGTCGTCGAGGAGCGGCGCCGAATGCACCACGTGGGTCGCTTGGACTCGCCCGTCCGCCCCGATCTGCGCGGCGACGACGACGGTCACGTCCATCCGGTCGAGCACGTCGGGGACGGCGGGGCGAACGCGGGTGAGCGGCTCCGGGATCACGACGTCGGGCACCACTTGGCCCGGCCGGAGCGCGCGGTCCGAGACGGGGCTCACCAGCGCCGCGGCGAGACCCAGCACCAGAAGTGGAAGCATCACACCACCCTCAGTGACGGCTGCCGAGCCACACGAGCTTGCGGACCTGCTCGCGATCGCCGAGCTGCGCGTGCACGTAGTAGATGCCGCTCGGCAGCGCGCGCGGCTGCCAGGCACGCGTGACGCGACCGACCAGCCACTCGTCCGCGACCGGGCGAGCGACCTCGTGGCCCGCCAGATCGAACACGGCCACGCGCGCGCGCACCGGGTGATCGAGCGCGAACGAGAGATCGACGTGGGTCGCCGCCGGATTGGGACGCATCCCGACCAACGAGAGGCCCGCCGTCGGCGCAGATGGCACGTCGGTCGTGCCGAGCGAGTTCGCATAGACGTACACGCGCCCGCGGTCGTAGCCGACCTGCTCGGGATCTTCGGTGCCGCCGGCGATCAGATCCACCGCGCCCGGGCCATCCAGATGTCCCGCCGCGGCGAGCGAGCGACCCAGGTCTCTGCCAGGTCGATCGCCGACGAAGGTCAGATCCGCGATCCCGTCGAGCGTGTGGCCGCCGAAGAACACCGACACGCGACCCGCGTCCGTTCCACCGGTGTCGTCCCCCGGCTCGCCGATCATGAAGTCGTCGATACCGTCGCCGTTCACGTCGCCGGCGCCGGCCACGGTGGCGAAGTTGCCGACGATCGTGAGGTCGGGCGTGGCATCCGGAGAAGGTCCGCCCAGGTAGAGCTCGGCGTGACCGCTCTTGCTCACGATCAAGTCCGAGTATCCATCGGCGTTGACGTCGCCCGCGCCCGCCGCGTACACGGGACGGTCGCTCGCTCCGACTCCGCGGATCGTGAGATCCGGCGCCGTGTGCATCGTGGAGCCACCGAACCACACGTACACGCCACCGGGATCGGTG
>Ga0066903_100003937_pt1 | contig 12358 bp, 9 predicted proteins | sample PanSoiMetaGPlot1_FD_67491 | JGI IMG/M metagenome (GOLD analysis project Ga0066903, IMG submission 67491) | Tropical forest soil microbial communities from Panama analyzed to predict greenhouse gas emissions - Panama Soil - Plot 1 (version 2) | ecosystem: Environmental > Terrestrial > Soil >...
TGCATCTCGAAGGGATCGAGTCCGTCGTCCTGGAGAACCGCAGCCGCGACTATATCGAAGGCCGCGTCCGCGCCGGGCTGCTGGAGCAGTGGACCACCGATCTCCTGCTCGAGACCGGCGTCGGCGAGCGCATGCGGCGCGAGGCGATGTTCCACAACGGGATTCACTTCTGCTTCAACGGCGCGCTGCACTACATCAACTTCCGCGAGCTGGTCGGACAGGGCGTCACCATCTACGGCCAGCAGGAGGTGGTGAAGGACCTCGTCGCGCGGCGGCTCGCCGACGGGGGGCAGATCCTGTTCGAGGTCGAGGACGTAAGCGTCCACGACTTCGCCGGCACTGCACCAAAGATCCGCTTCCGCCACGCCGGCCTGGCGCAGCAGCTCGACTGCGATTTCGTCGGCGGCTGCGACGGCTTTCACGGCATTTGCCGGCCGAGCATTCCGGTGGGCGTCATCAGCGAATACGATCGCGAGTATCCGTTTGGCTGGGTCGGCATTCTCTCGGAATCGCCGCCGCCGGACGACGAGCTGATCTATGCCTATCACGAGCGCGGCTTCGCGCTTTACACCATGCGCTCGCCGAGCTTGGCGCGCCTCTACGTGCAATGCGCGCCCGACGATGACATTGAGGCCTGGCCCGATGAACGCATCTGGCATGAGCTTCACGCCCGCATCGGCGGCACCCGCAAGCTCGCCGAGGGCGGTCTCCTGCAGAAGGGCATCACCGCCATGCGCAGCTTCGTAGCGGAGCCGATGCATCACGGCCGGCTGTTCCTGGCCGGCGACTCCGCGCATATCCAGCCGCCGACCGGTGCCAAAGGCATGAACCTCGCCGTCGCCGACGTGCTGGTGCTCGCCCGCGCGCTTGCGCGCTATTACCGCTCCAACAGCAGCGACCTGATCGAACGTTATTCAGAAACCTGCCTGCGCCGTACCTGGAAGGCGCAGCGCTTCTCCTGGTGGATGACGCAGATGCTGCATCTGCATCCGACCCATAACGCCTTCGACCGCAAGCGTCAGCTTGCCGAGCTCGACTATGTCGTGAGTTCGCCGGCGGCGTCTCGCTCGCTGGCGGAGAACTACGTCGGCCTGCCCGTCGAGGCCTAGCCGGTGAAGGCCGCCGCGGCCTGCTGGGTGTCAGGGGCAGGATACTCAGGAATTCTTCAGAATATCTCCAGAGCGAATCCTTCCTAGCGCGAATTTTCCTCCAAGCTTCTCTTTACGATCGAGGATAGCGGTGTTTCCCGGTCAATCAGGCTGTGCAATCGACGGCCATTCCTACATCCAGGGAGATACCTTTATGACTCCGACACAGACCCTCGCGAAGGCTGCCACCAAGCTTGCGGACGGGTTGACGGGCCAGCTCCTGCGGCCTGGCGATGCAGGCTATGAGGAGGCGAGGAAGGTTCACAACGGCCTGGTGGACAAGCGCCCCGCGCTCATCGCGCCCTGCCGCGGGGTGGCCGATGTCGTCGAGGCCATCAAGCTTGCGCATAGCCTCGATCTGGAAGTGGCGGTTCGTGGCGGCGGCCATAACGTGGCAGGACGCGCGACCGTCGATGGCGGGCTGATGATTGACTTGACGCCAATGAAGAGCATCCACGTCGATCCCCGCACCCGCACGGCCCTGGCTGAGGGCGGGGTCACCTGGGCCGAGTTCAACAGCGAAACCCAGTTACATGGACTCGCGGTGACCGGAGGTGTCGTATCAACCACCGGTATCGCCGGCCTGACCCTGGGAGGCGGACTGGGCTGGCTCATGGGGAAATACGGGATGGCCCTCGACAATCTTCGCTCCGTCGAAGTTGTCACCGCCGAGGGCAAAATGCTGCGGGCGAGCAAGGAGCAGGCGCCTGATCTGTTCTGGGCGCTTCGCGGCGGCGGTGGAAACTTCGGGGTGGCTACCGCGCTTGAATATCAACTCCATCCGGTGGGACCGACGGTCACCGGGGGCCTGATCGCATATCCGTTCGAGCGCGCCCGCGAGATGCTCAGATTCTACCGTGACCGCACCATGGAGTTGCCGGATGAGCACACGCTTTTTGGCGGCTTCATTCATGCGCCGGATGGTTCCAAGCTCGCGGCCATGGTGACGTGTCACTGCGGCCCGCTGGCGGCTGGTGAGAAGGCGATGCAGCCGCTGCGGCGGTTCGGTGCGCCGGCCATGGATGGGCTCGGCGCGCTTCCCTATTCTCAGCTTAATACCATGCTCGATGACGCCTATCCCAAAGGCGCGCTCAATTATTGGAAGTCGAGCTTCCTCACGCGATTGAGCGATGATGCAATCGACGCCATGGTCGACTGCTTCGCCCGTTGCCCAACGCCGATGGGCCAGATCCTCGTCGAGCACTTCCACGGCGCGGTGACACGCGTGGGCGTCAGCGACACCGCCTTCCCGCACCGCGCGCCGGGCTACAATCTGGTCGTGCTCGCCGAGTGGATGAAACCCGCGGACAATGAGCGCTGTATCGCCTGGGCCCGGCAATCCTATGCGCAAATGGAGCCGTTCTTCGCCCCCGGCCGCTATGTGAATTACCTCGGTGACGACGAAGCGGGTGATCCGCTGGCGATGGCCTACGGTCCAAATTACCAGCGGCTGCGCGAGCTCAAGAGAAAATACGACCCAAAGAACTTCTTCCACATGAACCAGAACATCAAGCCTCTGTAGGCGGCGCTACACATTCCGCCCTCATCCTTAGAGCTATTCGGCCAGCGTTCGTGCGCCCTCTCCCGCAGCAACGGGAGAGGGCGCAAGCACTGACACGGGCGTCTCTGGACGAGCCGCTACTGAGGGAGCACCTCGACAAAGCCGACGCGTCCCGGAATGTTGCCGCTGAAGAAGATGCGGTTCGGGTTGGTCGGATCGATGTCGATGCGGCGCGGATCCGATTCGGCTTCGGCAAGCGGGAACTCGGCCCACTCGCTGGTCTTGGGATCGAACCTTGCGATCATGTCGACCTGGTGCAGGCTGACCCAGATGTAATTGTTCTTCTTGTCCACCACGACCGAATAGTTTCCCCCGTTCGCCGTGGGCGGCGAGAAGATCGACATTTCTCTGGTCTTGTGGTCGACCTTCAAGAGCTTGCCCGCGTTCCACAGGGCCACCCAGAGATCGCCGTTGACATCGCTGTTCATCCGGCGCGGGAAGGCGTGCCCGTCCGCGTACGGAATTTTGTACTCGTCGACCTTGCCGGTCGCAGGATCGACGCGCGCCATCAGGTCGACTTCGTCCTCCGCAAACCAGACCGAGCCGTCGCCGGCGACCGCGATGCCGTAAGCGCCGGGGTTTTTGTGGTGCTTGGCGGCGGGCGCCTCGTAGAACTTGAACTGCACCGTTTCCGGGAAGAGCTGGCGCGCCTCTTTGCCGGCGCCCGTCGCCCAGACCGTGCCGTCGGGGTGAAGCGCCATGCTGTTGCCGCCGGCGGCGCCCTTTCGTCCCGTCCAGGCGAAGGCGAGGAACCTGCCGTTCGCGGTGTCGTAGCTGAGCCAGCGGTTGTTGGGACCATCCGCGACCCACAGGATGCCCTTGGAGTCGATCTGCGGGTTGCCGAGGCTCTGGCGGTCCTTCGCCGCCGGACCGGGCGGCGTGTCGTATTCTACGAATTCGAGCGTATTGGGATTGAACCGGCCGAGTTTGCCGGCGCGCTCCGACACCCAGGCATTGCCCTTGGGATCGGCAGCGACGTCGTGCGGCTCGGCATGCGTGTTCACGAGGTCATAGGTCACCACGCGATAGTGCACCGCCTTTCCGGTCATCAGCGCCTTGGGCAGGCGGCTATTGGCGTCATACGGTTGCACCTCGGGGAAATGAGAGACGAGATAGTCCACGATCTTCTTGTTCTCGGCCTCGGTCAGGTCGGGAATGGAGAGGACCGACATGCGTGTGCGCATCCGATTGACCGTGTGCTGCCAGTGGTCCCGATTGGAGCGCTTCACGATGGTCCGCTGCAGGTCGTGGCAGCTGGTGCATTTCTCCGCGACCAGCTCCTTGCCGTCGCCGTCGGGGAGCTCGAGCGCAATGGTATTCGCCTGCGCCTGCGGGATTCGCTGCGGCCAGGCGGGCGGCAGCATCGGGCCGCGCTCGGTGCTGAGCGACAGGCCGACCTTGGCGGCGCCTCCTGCGGTTACGCCGACGTTGGTGAACCACTCGCTCTGATGACCGCCGCTAACCGCCTGCACGCGATATTGACCGGGCGGCAGGTCCTTGGCTTCGAACTGGCCTTGTCCCTGGGTCACGACCATGTAGGTCAGCCGGCGGGCGTCGTTCTTCAATTTCACGAAGGCGCCGGCCATTGGTCTGCCGGTGGCGTCGTTGACGACGCCCTGGACCGAGCCTCGCTCGTCTGCCGCGCCGGCCGGCGCCGTGGCGAACAGCAGGGCTGCAATTCCTGCAGTCAGAATCCCACTAATGTTGAGGCGTTTCATCGTGCTTCTCCCTAGGGCTCAACCAACGACCTTGACCGATCGTGTTGGACCAAGCCGGGGCGAAGTCTAATGCATGTGGGCTGCCGATTCGAGGGCCATGCGGGTCGGGGAGTGATGGATTGCGAACGAAGCCGTGCGATGAGGCGAGGTGCCGCTCACTGCAGCGGTATGTTGGCCTCGCGGATCACTTTCGCCCACTTCTCGGTTTCCTCGACGATGAAGGTCTCGAATTCCGCGGGCGACATCGGGTTCGGCACGCTGCCGAGTTCGGCAAGGTGCGCCTTGATGTCGGCGTCGGCGAGCGCGGCGTTGATCTGCTTGTTGAGAGTGGTGATGATCTCCGGAGGCGTATTCTTCGGCGCGCCGATGCCTTGCCACGTGCTTGCCTCGAAGCCCGGGACGGATTCGGCGATGGTCGGCACGTCCGGCAATGCCTCCGACCGCTTTGCCGTGGTCACCGCCAGCGCGCGGATCTTCCCCGCCTTGATAGTCGAGATCGATTCGGGCAGGGGGCTGTAATAGACCTGCACCTGTCCGCCCATCAGGTCGGTCAGCGCGGGCGCGCCGCCGCGATAGGGCACGTGCAGCATGTCGATGCCGGTCATCATCTTAAAGAGTTCGCCGCCGATGTGAGACGTGCTGCCGGTGCCGCCCGACGCCATGCTGACCTTGCCCGGATTCGCTTTGGCCCAGGAGACGAACTCGGGAACCGTCTTCGCCGGGTTTGCGAGATTGACCTCCATGACGAGCGGCAGGCTGCTGATCATCGCGATCGGAGCGATGTCGCGGATGAAATTGAAGGTGAGATGCTGGTAGAGCGTGGCGTTGGCCGTCACCGATCCGGGGATCAGGAGAAGGGTGTAGCCGTCCGCCGGGGCGCGCACGACGGCCTCGACCCCGATATTGGTGCCGCCACCGGGCCGGTTCTCGATGAGGAAAGTCTGACCCAGATGGTCGGAAAGCCACTGGCCCATCAGCCGCGCGAGAATGTCGAGCGCGCCGCCGGGAGGCACCGGCACGATGATGCGGACCGGCCGCGAAGGATAGGCCTGCGCGCTTGCGACACGCGAAACCGCGGGCAGCATGGCGGCGGCCGCGGTACCATGCAGGAATGTTCGGCGGCAAAGCTTCATGGTGTCCTCTCGGATCTAGTTGAGGATCGGCTTCAGCGGCCGGTTGAACGACAAGATGACGATCCCCGCGAATGCGGCGATTCCGGCGATCATCAGGAAGAAGTGCATCTTGTCCATCGAGCTCCAGAAGCTGCCGAGCCAGCCGCTGAGGAAGTTGCCGACGAAGCTGGTGCCGAGCCAGACGCCCATCATCATCGAGACCATCCGCGCGGGCGCCACCTTCGAGACCAGCGACAGCCCGACCGGCGACAGGTAGAGCTCGCCGATGGTGATCACGACGAAATAGAAGAACAGCCACAGCCAGGTTGCATCGGGGGCGCCCGCCGACTGCCAGGCCGCTCCGACCATGATCAGATTGGCGAGCGCGACGCCGAAGCAGCCGAGCGCCATCTTGGTCACGCTCGAGGGTTCGCGGCCGCGGCGCGCCTGCCGCGCCCACAACGCGATGATGAACGGCGTGAAGGCGAAGATCATGAACGGGTTGAACGCCTGGAACCAGGTGGTCGGGATTTCGCCGCGCCAGACGAGCAGGTTGATGGTGCGGTCGGTATAGTCGTCGGCCCACAGCGCGATCGTGTTGCCCTGCTGCTCGTAGGTCGCCCAGAACAAGGTGTTGGGCAGGAACAGAAGCAGCAGCGCAAGGATTGCGTGCCACTCGTCGCGGCCGAGCGGTCTCTTGTATTCGCCGGTGGCGATCGCCTGATGCAGCTCGTCCGGTGGTAGGCTGTTGGAGCCCAGTGCTGTGAGATAGATCACAAGCGCGATCGTCATGCCGACGCCGGCGGCGGCGAAGCCGTAGTGCCAGCCGACCTGTTCGCCGAGCGTGCCGCAGATCAGGGGTGCCAGGAACGCGCCGACATTGATCCCGACGTAGAAGATCGAATAGGCGCGGTCGCGACGCGGGTCGCCGTGCGGGTAGAGCGTGCCGACCTGCGCCGACATGTTCGGCTTGAAGCAGCCGTTGCCGAGGATGAGCAGGAGAAGCGCGAACAGGAAGAACGGCTCGAACGCCATCAGAAAATGGCCAATGGCCATCAACGCAGCGCCGATCACGATGGTGCGATGTTGGCCGAGCAGGCGGTCGGCGATGAGGCCGCCGAAGAATGGCGTAAGATAGACGAACCCGGTGTAGAAGCCGTAGATGTGCGATGAGAACGGCTGCACGCCGAGCGGCCCGAACACGCTCTCGAGTCCGCTCTTGAGGCTCGCGAGCCCGATCACCGTGTTGGCGTGATCCGGCAGCAACAGATACTTGGTCATGTAGAGGACGAGAAGCGCCCGCATCCCGTAATAGGAGAAGCGCTCCCACATCTCGGTCGTGAACAGGAAGGCGAGCCCGCGCGGATGGCCAAGGAAGTCGGTCGAACGCCTGCCACGGCGCGCTTGGGTCATGGCCATAATGCGGTTCCCCTTGTCGTCACGCCGGCATTTATGACTCGATTGGCGACGGATGTCCCGCAGAAACCGGGTGTGCCATTCTAGCGGCCAATCGCGGCCTTGGCCTTCTCGATGACGCTCCTGGGATAGTTGGCGAATTGCCGGAGCAGCTCTTCCACCTGCTCGGCGGTGGCGATGTCGATGTCGATGTTCATCTTCTCCGCGTCGGCGAGGAACTCGCGATCCTTCATGGTATCGAGGAAAGCCTTGCGCAGGACGGCGAGCCGCTCTTTCGGCAGGTTGGGCGAGGCGGCAAAGGGGCGGCCGAGGATGGTCTGCTTGAAGTGCAGTTCGAGGACCTTTCTGTCTTCGTCGGACTGCACGAAGTCGAACACGTCGGGGACCTCGCCGAACTCGGTCGTGGTCTTCGGCCCCATCTGCACGAACAGCTTCAGCCGGCCGGCCTTCACGTCCGGCAGCCATTGCGTTTTGATCGAGGAGGCGAACAGCCCGCAGGCGCCGTGCACCTCGCCGCGCTGCATGGCGAGATTGACCTCCTTCTGTCCGTCGTATCCGGCGATCACCCGGAGGCCGGCGCCGAGCACATTCTTGAGCACCAGCGGATGCTGATGGCTGATCGCAGCAGGTCCGGCCGAGCCGAACACAAGCTCCTTTGAAACCTTCGTGAGCATGTCGCGGAACGTCGCCGGGATGCCCGGACCGACCCAGACGCCACAGAACGAAACGTCCTGGTTCATGCTGCCGATCCAGCCGAACTTGGTGACGTCGAATTTGGCCTGGTCATTGCCCATCAACGGTTCCATGGCGGTCGACGCCGAGAAAATGCCGATCTCGACGGCGTCGCGCGCCGCAAGGTTGTAGATGTGGTTGGCGGCGCGCAGCGATCCTGCGCCAGGCATGTTCTTCGGGATCACGCTCGGATTGCCGGGAATGAAGCGGCCGTAATGGCGCGCCAACGCCCGCCCGTACGTGTCATAGCCGCCGCCCGGTCCGTAGCCGATCTGGATAGTGACGGTTTCGCCCTTGAAATTGGCGGGGGTGGGGGCCTGCGCGGCTGCAGGAGCGGAGACGGATATTGGGGACAGCAGACAACAAGCGCAAGTCAGGAACCGAAGCAGTGACATCGTGAGCCCTTTTGAGTGCGTCGGAAACGATGCTATCCGTATTCGAGGGGTGCCGATAGATTGGCGCAGGTGATCGGCGTGCGACCAATCGACGGATACCGGCGCGGTTGTGTCGTAGCGAGGAGGCAGAGAGATGGCTTCGATTGGAATTTCGCGCGTACTGGCCGGGGCCGCATTGTCGCTCGCCGCGCTGCTGGTGGCGCACCCGCTCAAGGGGCAGACCAACCCCGCCGACAGCTATCCCAACAAGCCGATCCGCGTGATCGTCCCGTTCGCGGCCGGCGGCGGCAACGATATCTTCGCACGGCTCGTCGGCCAGAGGCTCGGCGAGCTGCTCGGGCAGACCATGGTGATCGAGAACCGGCCGGCGGCGGGCGGCCGCGTCGCCGCCGAATTCGTCGCCAACCAGCCCGGCGACGGCTACACGCTGTTTGTCGGCGCGAGCGGCGTGATGTCGATCTCGGCCGCGGTCTATCCGAAGCTTCCCTATCATCCGACCAAGAGCTTCGTGCCGCTGTCGATGATCGCAGACTATCCGCTGATCATGGTGAGCCAGATCAACATCGAGCCGAAGACGGTGGCGGAGCTCGTGGCCTATGCCAAGGCCAATCCCGACAAATCGAACTACGGCACGACCTCGCCGGCGTTCACGATCTCGACCGAGCTCCTCAAGCTCAAGACCGGCATGCCGGGTGTGGCCATCCCGCTCAAGAGCAGCGCCGAGATGATGCTATGCGTGATCCAGCAGCAGTGCCTTATCTCGATCGCGGACGGACCGCCGACCATTCCGCAGGTCAAGGACGGCAAGGTCCGTGCGCTCGCGGTCACCGGAGCACAGCGTTCGCCCGAGCTTCCTGACGTGCCCAGCATGGCGGAGGCTGGCTATCCGGAGGTCAACACCAAGCTGTGGAGCGGCTTCTTCGCGCCCGCCTCGACCCCGCCGTCGATCGCCAGGAAGCTCGAGACCGCGCTGCAACAGGCGATCCGCGATCCTGAGGTGAGCGCCAAGCTGCGTGGCATGGCGGTCAACCCGGGAGGATCCTCGTCCGACGAATTCCGCAAGATGATCGACGCCGACATTGAGAACTACGTTGCGGTCGTCAAGGCCGCCAACCTGAAATTCGAGCAATAGGCGGCGCAGTCAAGCCGGTCGCACAGAGCCGCGGCCGCTCGGCGCACCAGATGATGCGCCGAGCGCACCCCCCACCGGCGCGCGGCCTCGCACCGCGATCACGAACATGCTGCTACTGGCCGCCGGTCTCGGGCGTTCAGTAGCAGACATACCTCCAGCGCCACCCAAACCGCGTCCAGACTCGCACGTAACAGCTGTCATAGGCGGCATAAGGGAAGGCCGCGAAAACAGCGAACCGGTTCCGGAAGAATCGGTGGTGCCTGAAGGCAAATCGGTGCCTAAAGGCAAAGCGATTGGCCCGAAAGCCGGGATGGACCGCGGCGAAACGTCCGAAGCCGGGACGGGCGAAAGCAGCGCCGTGGCTAAATCCGCCGCGGGCAAAGCCCATATGGCCAAATCCGCCACGGCCAAATCCGCCATGGCCAAATCCACCATGGCCAAATCCACCATGGCCAAATCCGCCGCCCATTCTTGCCGACGCGTCTAGCGTCGAACCGGCGAGGACGGCCGTCGCTGCCGCCAACGCGATCACCATCTTGCGCATCATGATGCATTCTCCATCTACTTGAGGAAGCACGATCCCTTCCTCGGGGCGAGTGAATTCATGTTGCCGTGACCGAGCGCGATGACCGCGAGCTAAGGATCAGCAACCGGAGCGCGTCGATCAAAATCGAAATAAACACTTGAGGCTGAGACCCTCAAATGAGTAATGAGTCAGTTTCTGACAGAGAAGTCAGTTCCTTTCTGACACAGAAGTCAGTTTTGCGGTCGCGACATCCTTGGCAAGATGTTTCGAGACCCCGGGGGCGGCGTCCTCCTGGAGATGCCAAGACATGACAGATGGACGGCGTCGCATTCTCGTCATTGAGGACGACAGCGAGACGGCCGCGCAGCTCGCCGACTCACTGGCGGCGAGCGGCTATCAGGTCGATCTTGCCGCCGACGGCAATGATGGGTTGAGCCTCGGACATTCCGCCGAATATGCGGTGATGGCGATCGACCGCATGCTCCCGGACATTGACGGGCTCGCGGTGATCCGGCGGCTCAGGGAGGACGGGATCGTCACGCCGGCCTTGATCGTCAGCGCACTCGGCGAAATCGATGACCGGGTGCGAGGCCTGCGTGCCGGCGGCGACGATTACCTGGTGAAGCCATTCGCCGTTGCGGAGCTGCTCGCCCGCATCGAGGCGCTTGCTCGACGCAGCGATACCGTGGTCAAGGAAACGGTGCTGCGCGTCGGTGACCTGACGCTTGATCTCGTGTCGAGAACGGCCACTCGCTCCGGCAGAGAGATCGAGCTGCTGCCGCGAGAATTCCAGGTTCTCGAATACCTGGTTCGTAATGAAGGCCAAGTCGTGCCAAGGGCGATGCTTTTGCAGCACGTCTGGGATCTCCATTTCGATCCCACGACCAACATCATCGATGTCTATGTCGGACGCGTGCGCCGTAAGGTGGACGCGCATCAAGCCTATCCGCTCATCCACACCGTACGCGGCGTCGGGTATTGTGTCCGTGCTCCTTGCTAAGACCTTACGATCGTCTACTTTCCGGCTCGCGCTGATCTCGATCGCGATTTTCGGCGCCACGGTCGTTGCGCTGTTCTGCTACGTCTACTGGTCGACCACGACCTACGTGCGTAGCCAATCGGACCGCGCGATCGTGACGGAGCTTGCCGTCCTGCAGGACGCCTACGCCGGCGCAGGGCGCGATGGATTGGCAGCCACAATCGCGCAGCGCATTGCCGGAAAAGCCTTCGACGGCGGCGTCTACCTGCTCGCCGACCCGTCATACGCGCCGATCGCCGGCAACCTCGAGGTCTGGCCATCGAGTCTGAAGGAAGGCAGCGGATGGGCCAACTTCAAGGCGCGGGAGTGGAGACCTGATGCGGCGCGCCGGCCGCTGTTGCGGGCGACATTCGAACCGCTTTCGGACGGCAGCCATTTGTTGGTCGGAAAGGACATCCAGGACCTCGAAGCATTCGCTGACAAGATCAACACAGCCCTGGTTCTGGCCATGCTGTTGATATTCGTGCTTGCCGGGGCGGCCAGCGTGTTCGTGACTCGGCGCACGGTGGGGCGTATCGAGGCCGTCAACGCGACCAGCCGCGCGATCATGCAAAGCGGCCTCAGCGAGCGGATACCCCTGCGTGGGACGCGGGACGAATGGGACGAGCTCGCCACAAATCTCAATTCGATGCTTGATCGCATCGAAGGGTTGATGGCGGAGGTCAAGCAATTCACCGACAATGTGGCGCACGATTTACGCACGCCGATAACCCGCATACGCGGACGGCTGGAGAAGGCCTACAACAGCCTAGGCGACGGGGATCCCCACCAATTGCTGATCGGCGATACCATTGCCGACCTCGACGGCGTCTTGCGGATTTTTTTCTCGCTCACGCGAATTTCGCAAATTGAGAGGAGTGATCGAACTGCTGCGTTCCGAACCATCGATCTGGCCGAGATGGTGCGCGAGGTCGTGGAACTGTTCGATGCCGCAGCGGAAGATAAGGGCGTTCATCTCGAGGCGATCGGGGATCAACGCGCGCTTGCCACCGGCGATAGAGATCTCCTGTTCGACACATTAGCCAATCTGCTGGACAATGCCATCAAACACGGTCGCGCGGCAGGTCGGGTCACCGTGGAGGTGTGGCAGAGCGACGGCGCTGCTGCGATTTCGGTCTCCGATGACGGGCCCGGGATTCCTGCCGACGAATTTCAGCACGTGTTCAAGCGCTTCTACCGGCTGGAGCGAAGTCGCCAAACCCCCGGCAATGGTCTCGGGCTGACCCTAGTGGCAGCCGTCGCCCGCCTCCATGGCGCGCACATCGAGATGCTCGACAACGCGCCGGGTCTCAGATTTCGATTGGTTTTCCCGGCGCCCAGCCAATCCGGCATCGAACACAGGAGCGAGTTGCGCAAACGCGGCGGCTCACTCGGCTGATCCCACGCTCCCGATTGAGCGGTGCGCGAACGACGGCATGGGCATCAGCGCTCGTTCCGGATCGCCTCGAATTTCTGCACGATCGCCTTGGGAGTCGCGTAGAGATCGCGCAGCACCGCGTCGACCTCCGCGCCGGTGATCGGGCCATCGACCTCGAGCCCGTTGCGCCTGGCGTCCTCGCGCAGCTCCGCGTCTTGCATG
>Ga0066903_100003938_pt1 | contig 12357 bp, 12 predicted proteins | sample PanSoiMetaGPlot1_FD_67491 | JGI IMG/M metagenome (GOLD analysis project Ga0066903, IMG submission 67491) | Tropical forest soil microbial communities from Panama analyzed to predict greenhouse gas emissions - Panama Soil - Plot 1 (version 2) | ecosystem: Environmental > Terrestrial > Soil >...
GCGGCCCTCCATGCCAAGCCCGATCGGTGCAATCGCGCTGGCGGCGGCGCTGCTGATGCCCGCCGCCGCTTCCGCGTTCGACGAGAGCAAATACCCCGACATGAAGGGGCAATGGATCCGCGTCGGCATTCCGCGCTGGACGGCGGGCGGCCAGAAGGCGCCGCTGACCGAGGAGTATCAGAAGGTCTTCGACGCCAACTTGGCCGACATGGCGACAGGCGATCCCGGCAACGTGCCGTCGTGGTACTGCCTGCCGCAAGGCATGCCGATGATGATGAACATCTACGATCCGATGGAGGTCATCGTCACGCCGGCCATCACCTACATCCTGATCAGCCACGTCAACGATTCCTACCGGCGCATCTACACCGACGGCCGCGACTGGCCGGCCGAGGCCGAGCCCAGCTATGCGGGCTACTCCATCGGCAAATGGATCGACGAGGACGGCGACGGCCGCTACGACGTGCTCGAGGTCGAGACCCGTCACCTGAAGGCCCCGCGCACCTACGACGCGACCGGCATCCCGTTCCACGCTGACAATCAGGCTGTCGTGAAAGAGCGCATCCATCTCGACAAGTCCGATCCCAACATCTTCATCGATGAGGTCACCACATTCGACCACGCGCTGACCAAACCGTGGACTGTGGTGAAGAAGGCGCGACGCAATCCCGATCCGCGCCCGGTCTGGCGCACCGAGGCCTGCGCCGAGCAGAACTCGCTGGTGCGCATCGGCGACGACGCCTATTTCCTCAGCGCCGACGGCTACCTGATGCCGACCAAGAAGGGCCAGCAGCCGCCGGATACGCGGTATTTCAAGTGAGCCGTAGGATGGGTGGAGCGATCAAATCGGACGCTTGTCCGATTTGATCGCGATACCCATCAGCATCCGTCGCGCGTGCCGCCATCGATGGGTATCGCGTGATCCGATCTCGGCAAGCCGAGATCGGACACGCTCCACCCATCCTACTTCCCGATCCGGTCCGGGCCCTGTGACAACGTCTTCACGCGGTAGAGGCCCTCGCGTGCGGTGATGTAGAGCACGCGCTTGTCGGGGCCCGCGAACGCCACGTTGGCGGGCTGACGTGCGACCTTGATCGTGCCGAGATACGCGCCCTTGGCGTCGAACACCTGCACGCCGGTGAGCGTGGTGATGTAGATGCGGCCGTCATTGTCGAGCGCGAGGCCGTCGGCGCCGCTCTCCTTGCCCTCGGGTATATCTCGCAACTGGGCAAATGGCCGCTTGTTCTTCACGCTGCCGTCGGCCTGCACGTCATAGGCAAATACAACGTTGCCGATGGTGTCGTCGACGATCAGCGTCTTGCCGTCGCGGCTGAGGGTCAGCCCGTTGGGCCGCGCCACCTCGCCGTCGATCACGGTCGCCTGCTTGGCGCCGGGCGCCAGATAGGACACTGACGTGGGGCGGCCCGGCACCACCGGCCGCGGGCCGGGATCGGTGATGTAGAGGCCGCCCCTGGCGTCGAGAATCAGGTCGTTGGGCGACAGGAACGGCCCGCGGTTGGTCCCTTCGGCAACGGTGGTGATCGTGCCGTCGCGGCTGCGCTTGCTGACGCGCGGACCGCTGCCTTCGGCCGCGAACAGCTCGCCGTCCTTGGTGATGGCGAGGCCGTTCGAGCCGTTCGACTGCTCGCGGATCAGCGCGATCTTGCCACTGGGCTCGAGCAGATAAATCTTGTTGGGGCGTATGTCGGAGAAATAGAGCCCGCCGTCGGGCGTGCCGACCGGCCCCTCGGTGAACACGAAGCCCTCCTGCACCAGCTCCGGCTCGACGCCGGACGCGATCACGCCGGGGATGCCGGGCGATGTCTGGGCGAGGAGAGGCGTGGAAAGCAGCAGCGCAGCAGTTGCGATAACGATCGTTGGTTTCATGGAGGTCCTCCCGCACGACTTTCGGTGATTATCAGTCGCGCGTCAGCGCGCGCGCTTGACCTCGGTGCAGCTGACCACAGTCGACGTGGTCTTGCCGCCCGTATGCATGTAGCAGAACGAGAGCGTGTCGTTGTCGTCGAGCTGTCCGTTCCAGAAGCCGTCGGTGTCGGCGAAGACGAAGCTCCGGTTGTCCTTGCCGGCAAGCTCGCCGATGAACGGTTCGTCGGTCTTCTCCCCGCCGCCCGAGAGCGTCGTCACCCCCCAGAAGCGGCGACCGTCCTGCCCCTTGATGTCGATCACCAGGTCCTTCTCGAGTAAGGCCGGTTTGTCCCAGGTTCCGCGGCCCTTCGGCCAATGCCCGCCCTTTCCCACGAGTATGGTGTGAGTCTTTCCCATCCATTTGCCTTTGACGTCGGGTGCCTGATCTGCGCCGAGCGAGCAAGCGGGATACGCAATCAGCGCGGCGATGCCGAGGTTGCGAACAATCGACCAGCTCATGCAGCTCTCCAAATGTCGACGCCCTGCGAGCATCCTAGCATCAGGGTTGGAGCCGGAAAACTACATGGGCGACCTCTGCGGGGGCACTGACGTGATGGTCTCCACTCCGCTATGCTGTCGGCTCGGCCAAGCGGCAGCGAATGCAATTGGATCGGTTGAGGCGGTGCGAGCTCGTGGCGCTGCTCGGACCCGTATGAGGTCGGCATGTTGACTGAGCAGATCCATGGCTTCGTCGATCAGCTGGCCAAGGCGCTCGAGCTCGCTGGCGTCGCGATCATCCTGGGCGGGATCATGCTCGCCACCGTGGCATTCGTCCGCGACGGCATACGCGCCAGCGACTGGCGATCCGCCTATCCTCGGTACCGTTCCGACATCGGGCGCGGCATCCTGCTTGGACTGGAGCTGCTTGTCGGCGCGGACATCATCTCGACCATTACTGCGCCGCTCACATTCGAGAGCGTCGGGCTGCTGGCGGGCATTGTGGCGATCCGAACCTTTCTCAGCTTTTCCCTCGAAACCGAGATCGAGGGTTGCTGGCCCTGGCAGCGGGCCGCGAAAGATGTCGCCGAGTCGGCTCGTGCCAGGGGCAGCAATTGAGCAAAGTGGTCCGGGATGGCAAGCGCCGCGATGGACCTGTGCGGCCCCGGCGCCGGGTGAGTGAGGATTGCTCACAATCGCAAAAAATACACCCGACCTTCGACGGGCATGATCGAGAAGCTTGCGCCGGCGCGCTCGGCGAACGAGGCGATGCGCGCGCTGCCGTCATCGTCCATCTCGCCGAAGGCGTATTGCGGCTCCATGGCGGAAAACAGACGCTGAGCGTCGCTCAACGCGATCCACCCCTCCTCGCGCGGCCGCAACCGCCTGATCGCTTCTGACAGGGCCGAGGTGCTGCTCGCATCGAGCTGCGGTGGCGAGCTGGGAGTTGCGTCGCGGCTCACTGCGTCATGCCCTCATTTGAAGCGCTTCTGAAGCGCTTCTTTTACGACGCCGAGGTCATCAGTGCCGCTCGGCGGTCCTCCAAACGAGTCGGGGCCGCAACGCCGCAGATGTTGGTCTGCGGCGCTGCGCCCGGGTTGTCTGGAAAGCGAGCTCCAGACGGTCCTATCTACACCAGCCGCACATTCTTCAGCGGCAGCTGCCGCACCGGCTTGCCGGTCGCCGCATAGATCGCATTGAGCACAGAAGGCGCCACCACGCAGATGGTGGGCTCGCCGACGCCGCCCCAGAAGTCGTAGCTCGGCACGATCACGGTCTCGACCTTGGGCATCTCGGCAAGCCGCATGATCTGGTAGCTGTCGAAGTTGAGATCGACCATGCGGCCGTCCTTGACCTTGCACTCGCCGTAGAGCGTGGCGGTCAAGCCATAAGCCACCGAGCCCTCGACCTGGGCGGCGATCTGGTCGGGATTGACCGCATGGCCGCAGTTGATCCCCATCACCATGCGATGCACCTTGACCTTGCCCTGGTCGCTCACCGACACCTCGGCGACGGCAGCGGAGTAGCTGCCGTAGCCCATGAACTGCGCAATGCCGCGATGGACGCCGGCCGGCAAAGGCTTGCCCCAGTCGCCCTTTTCGGCGACGGCGTTGAGCACCGCGAGGTGCTTGGGATGCGGGCCCATCAGCGCGCGGCGGAACTCGAGCGGGTCCTTGCCGGCCGCCTTCGCCACCTCGTCGATGAAGCACTCCATGTAGACGGCGTTCTGGTTGGTGTTGACCCCGCGCCAGGGGCCGACCGGAACGTGGGAGTTGCGCATGACGTAGTCGATCAGCAGGTTCGGCACGTCGTAGCCGAGCTGCGCGTCGCCCGGCTCGGCCCACAGCCCCTGCAGCTGGCGCATGTCCTTGCCGTTGACGATGCCGTTCGGATTCAAGGTGGCGTTGATCGACTGGCCTGACACGCGCACGTGCAAGCCGACGAGATTGCCCTTGTCGTCGAGCCCGGCGCTGAGCTTGCATTGCGAGATCGGCCGGTAGAAGTCGTGCGCCTGGTCCTCCTCGCGGCTCCAGATCAGCTTGATTGGGGTGCCGGGGAATTCCTTGGCGATGGCGACCGCCTGGTGCACGAAGTCCTGCGTGCCGCCGCGCCGGCCGAAGCCGCCGCCGAGATCGACGCGATGGATGTCGCACTTGGCGAGCGGAACACCCGAGGCCTCCGACAGCGCGGCGAGCGACGCCTCGACGTTCTGGCTCGGCACCCAGGCTTCCGCCTTGTCGGGGCCGAGCAACACGGTGGCGTTCATCGGCTCCATGGTGGCATGCGCCAGGAACGGCGTTGAGTAGACCGCCTCGACCTTCTTGGCGGCGCCCTCGATCGCCTTGAGCGCGTCGCCGTTCTTGCGCTCGCCATTGTTGGCGGTCGCGGTCAGTCCCTCCTTGAGGAGGTCGGCGATGGTCGCGTCGGACGCCGTGGCGCCCGCGCCTTCATCCCAGACGATCGGCAGCGCCTCGAGCGCCGACCTCGCGCGCCACCAGGTGTCGGCGACCACGGCAACGGCGGTGTCCTTCACCTTCACGACTTTCTTGACGCCGGGCATGCCGGCGAGCCTCGCCTCGTCGTAGCTCTTCACCTTGCCGCCGAACACCGGGCAATCCTTGATCGCGGCGCACAGGATGCCCGGTAGCTTGACGTCGATGGCGAAGACCTTGCTGCCGTCGAGCTTGTCGGCGGTGTCGACCCGCTGCATCGGCTTGCCGGCGATCTTCCAGCTCTTCGGATCCTTGAGCGTGATGGTCTTGGGATCGGGCGGGGTCAGCCGCGCCGCCGCCGCGGCGACCTTGCCGTAGCTGGTCGAGCGCTTCGAGGGGCCGTGGGTGATGATGCCGTTCTCCACCGTGAGCTCGGCAACCGGGACCTCCCATTCGTCGGCGGCCGCCCGCAGCAGCAGCTGGCGCGCGGCCGCGCCGCCGCGCCGCACGTAATCCTGCGAGGTGCGGATGCCGCGGCTGCCGCCGGTCGACATCTCGCCCCAGACGCGCTTGCGCGCGAGATTCTGTCCGGGCGTCACCTGCTCGGCCTTCACCTTGTGCCAGTCGCATTCGAGCTCCTCGGCGACCAGCTGGACGAGGCCGGTGATCGTGCCTTGCCCCATCTCCGAGCGCGCGACGCGGATGATGCAGGTGTCGTCGCCCTGCACCACGACCCAGGCATTGACCTCGGTGCCGCCAGCGGTCTGCGCCAGCGCGGAGGTGGCGCCGAACGGCACGTGGAAGCCGAGCGCGAGCCCGCCGGCGGCGGCGGAGCCGACGACGAAGGTGCGGCGCGAGAGCTTCGACGAATTGTCGCGGATGATCTGATTCGTGCTCTTTTTCATGGCGGCCTCCCTCAACCCTTCGCCGCGTCGGCGGCGGCCATGTGCACGGCCGTGCGAATGCGCTGGTAGGTGCCGCAGCGACAGATGTTGGTCATCGCCGCGTCGATGTCCTGGTCGGTGGGCTTCGGGGTTTTCTTGAGCAGCGCCGCTGCGGCCATGATCTGGCCGGACTGGCAGTAGCCGCATTGCGGCACGTCGATCGCCGCCCAGGCCTTCTGCACGGGATGCGACGCGTTGGGCGAGAGGCCCTCGATGGTGACGATGCGGTCGGTCGGCTGCACGTCGCTGAGGCGGATCGAGCAGGAGCGCATCACCTGATCGTTGATATGCACGGAGCAGGCGCCGCACTGCGCCACGCCGCAGCCGTATTTCGTGCCGGTGAGCCCGACCTGCTCGCGGATCACCCACAGCAGCGGGGTGTCGCCTTCTGCCTCGACGTCACGGACAGTGCCGTTGATGTTGAGCTTTGCCATGAGCTTCCTCTTGCTGGTTGCCTTGCGCCGGAAATTGTCGCCCGTCGGCGCAGGCGGGCCGGTTTGGAGCAGTTTGAAAATGCCTCCCAGGCCATTGGCAGGGTAGCGCATTTGGCGGCACCTTGCCTACGGGCTTGCGGGACGAACGGGCGGGCGTAGGCGTAGGTTGGGTCGAGTTCTTCACGAGACCCAACATCGTCGTGGTTTGGCCAAAGGGTTGGGTCTCGCGCAAGCGCGCTCGACCCAACCTACGAGGAGAGCGTCGGTGCAGGCAACGAACACAACGATGATCCAACGCGGCGATGTGCGCATCGAGGTCATTGCGCAAGGGGAGGGGCCCGTCATCGTCCTGCTGCCATCGCTCGGACGTGGCGCGTCCGATTTCGATCCGATCGCGCTGCGGCTCGCGCAAGCCGGCTACCGCGTGCTGCGGCCGCAGCCGCGCGGCATCGGCCAAAGCTCGGGCCCGATGACGGGAATCGATCTGCACGACCTCGCCGCCGACATCGCGGCGGTGCTCACACGCGACAACGAGTTGCAGGAGGATTTGGGCCCGGCATTCGTCGTCGGACACGCCTTCGGCAACCGGGTGGCGCGCATGCTGGCGACCGACCGGCCGCAGCTCGTACGCGCGATCGCGCTGGTGGCGGCCAATATCGGCAAAGCGCCGAGCCCGCCGGCGGTGCGCGCCGCGATCCGCAGCAGCGCCGATGCGTCGCTCCCCGACGAGGAGCGCCTCAAGGCGCTGCAATTCGCGTTCTTCGCGCCGGGCAATGATGCGCGCGCATGGCTGCAAGGCTGGCATCCCGAGGTGCTTAAGGCGCAGCGTATCGCCGGCGACCGCACCTCGCGCGAGGAGGATTTCGCCGGTGGCACCGCGCCGATCCTTTATCTGCAGCCCGATCACGATCCGCTGGCCCACGTGGAGGACGCCAAGGCGTACAAGGTGCAATTCGGCGACCGCGTGACGGTGGTGGTGATTGCGCGATCAAGCCACGCGGTGATCGCCGAGCAGCCCGATGCCGTGAGCGATGCGTTGATCGAGTACGCGCGCAGGCTTTGGCCGTAGGTTGGGTCGAGCTTGCGAGACCCAACGCCTTTCTCGCGGTTCGGGCGAGGTATTGGGTCTCGCGAAGGCGCTCGACCCAACCTACGGAATCGCTTGTGGCGCCCTGCTATTACACCTACATACTCCAGCTGAATGCAGCGAGAGGCCGGCATGGACAAGCGACCCGTACCAGACGCCGAGCAGCCCAAGGCGGAGCCAGAGATCATCCCGCCCGGCGATCCGCGCGCGCGCTCGGGCCACGCCCACATGTGGCAGTCGGCGGACGGCACCCAGCGCATCTACGTGGCGCGGGTGAGCCCGTTCGGCTTCACCATGGTGCTGTTCCTGGCCGCGCTGACCGCGATGATCTTTTTCCTGCTGGTGATCGGCGCGTTCGTGCTGCTGCTGCCGCTCGCCGGCCTCATCATCGCATTCGTGATCCTGAGTGCGCTGCTGCGCGGCCCGTTCTCGCGGCTGCGCTGAGATTTAGGATTATTGCTGGGTGGGCACGAGCTTCTTCACGGTCTCGATCAGGTCGGGCGGCGTCTCATAGATTTGCGCGACCAGCCGCTCCAGCAGATCGGGCGGGCGGTAGCTCATGTCCATCTTCATCTTGGCCGCCTCGGCGATCAGCGCGGGATCCTGCGCCGCCTCGGCGAAGGCCTTGCGCATCAGCGCGACACGCTCCTGCGGCACGTCGGGCGGAAAGACATAAGGCCGGCCGAACTCGGTGCTGGAGAAGATGAACCGCATGAGCGCCCGCTGCTCGGCGGTCTTGGCAAAGTCGAAGATCGAGGGTACGTCGGGGATTTCCGGGATCGGCGATTCCTCCGCACGCAGGAGAAACACCATCTTGCCGTCGCGGATGGCCTGCTCGTAGGTGCGGAACTGGCCGTACGATGCGCAGGCGCCGTGCACCTCGCCGCGTTCCATGGCGAGCATCACGTCGGTCGTGCCCTTGTAGCCGATGACGAGCCGGAATTTGGTGCCGAGCACGTGGTTGAACACGGTCGGCAGGATGCTGAGCGACGAGCCCGCGCCGGCGCCGCCGACGATGAACTCCTGGGTGAACAGATCGGCGGGCGTCTTTACTGAAGCGGCGGGCGTGCGCACGCACACCCGCGCCGGCAGCGAGGTGGCGCCGAGCCAGCGGAAGCGCCGGGGATCGACCTCGAGGTTGGCCTGCCCCATGCGCGCCTGGCTCGGCACGTTGCGCGAGAACGAGCCAAAGACAGTGCCATCGCGCGGCGCCTGGGCGTAGAGATAGTTGGCCGCGGGAATGCTTGACGCCGCCGGCATGTTCTGCACGACGATGCCGGGCTCGCCGGGGAGGTGCTTGGTCAGGTAGCGGGCGAGGAAGCGGCCGGCGAGATCGTAGTCGTTGCCGACCGCGTGCCCGATGATCATGCGGAGTTGCTTGCCGCGATAGAAGTCGGACGGTGCTTGGGCGGCAGCATGATCGCAGGCAGCAAGCACCGCCCCGCCGACGAGGGCAATCGCGGCAATCGTGTTACGCACCATCATCGACCGGACGCACTCATTCCGCCGCGCGCTTCTGCACCAGTGCCGCCGCGGCCTTGTCGTAGCTCTCCTCCTGTGCCAGCAGCGGCTTGAGGCCAACTAGGTCATAGTAGTCGTCGAGCGGAATGAGCTGCTCCTGGCAGGGGCCGAGTGAATTTGCCCGCTTGAGGGTGCGCAGCGCGTTGCGCACCGCGTTGGCCGCCGCGAACAGCGGCAGCGACGGGAAGGTCGCGGCGCATACGCCCGCCGCCTCCAGCTCCTCGAGGCTGCGTGCCTTCGGTCCGGCCGCCTGCGACAGCGTGGCCATGTGCGGGCCGCCGACCTCGCGCAGCACGCGCTTGATCTCGGCTGTCGTGTCGACTCCCATGGGCTTGGCCATGTCGGCGCCCGCCTCCATGAACAGCTGGCAGCGCGCGATTGCCGCGTCGACGCCTTCGACGCCGGCAGCATCGGTGCGCGCGGCGATGAACAGGTCGCCGTCGCGCCGCGCGTCGAGCGCGGCCTTGAGCTTGGCAAGCATCTGCTCGACCGGGATGATCTGCTTGCCCGGCAGATAGCCGCAGCGATTGGGGAACACCTGGTCGCTGAGGAACAGGCCGGCGACGCCGGCCGCCTCGAAGGCGCGCACCATCTGCCGCACGTTATTGACGCCGCCGAAGCCGGTATCGGCATCGACATAGACCGGAATCTCGACCGCGCCGCACACGCGCGCATAGTGGTCGGCATAGTCGCGCATGTTGGACTGGCCCATGTCGGCCTGGGCCAGCATGCTGCCGACCGCGGCATAGCCGCCCGCCACCAGCGCCTCGAAGCCCTCGGCCTCGATGATGCGCGCGGAGAGCGCGTCGTAGGCGCCGGGCATCAGCACCAGGCGCTTGCCCGCCATGATGGCGCGAAGCTTTTTTCGGACGGTCATGTTTTCACCTCGAGGTCAAACCCGGTTGTCGCGAGCTCGTTGCAACCAAGGCTGCGCGGCGGCGATGCGCTTTTCCCAAGCTCCGATCTCGTCCGCGTGCTTGAGGGTGAGCCCGATGTCGTCGAGCCCCTCCAGCAGGCGCATCCGGTCGGCGAGCGGAATGTCGAACGAGATGTCGCCGCCGCCCGGCCCGCTGATGCTCTGTTTCTCCAGATCGACGGTGAACGGCGCGCTGCCGTTCACCGCAATGACCCGCTGCTCGAAGGCGTCCGCGTCCTGCGCTGCGAGCACGACGGGCAGCAGGCCGTTCTGCAGGCAGTTCTCGCGGTAGATGTCGGCGAAGCTCCGCGCCACGATGACGCGGATGTTGTTCGCCAGCATGCCCCAGACCGCAGCCTCGCGCGATGAGCCGGCGCCGAAGTTCTGCCCCGTCACCAGGATGCCGGGCGCGCGGAACTGCGGCTTGTTGAGCACGAAATCGGGATTCTCGCTGCCGTCGTCGCGCGCCCGCGCACGCATGAACAGGAGTGTCTTGTAGTCCGGTTTGAGGGCGCGCATCGCCTGCACCGGCGCGATCTGGTCGGTGTTGATGTCATCGGCGATCAGCGGGACGGCGATGCCGGTATGGGTGGTGAAGGGCTGCATCAGGCGTATCCCGACATCACTTGCCGCACGTCGGCGATGCGGCCGACGATCGCGGTTGCGGCGGCGGTCGCGGGGCTGACCAGGTGCGTGCGCACCTTGGGGCCCTGGCGGTTCTCGAAGTTGCGGTTGGTGGTGGAAACGCAGCGCTCGCCCGGCTCGCCGCGATCGCCATTGCCGCCGGCACACATGGAGCAGCCGGATTCGCCCCAGAAGAAGCCGGCGTCGCGGAACACCCGGTCGAGGCCGACGGCCTCCGCGGCGCGCTTCACCGAGGTCGAGCCCGGCACGACCATGGCGACGACGCCGTCGGCGACATGCCGCCCGCGCACCACCTCGGCGGCAACTTGCAAATCGGGCAGGCGGCTGTTGGTGCAGGAGCCGATGAAGACGCGATCGACCTTGAGGCCCGCGAGCACCATGCCCGGCTGCAAGCCCATATACGACAGCGCGCTTTCGGCTGCCGCGCGCCGGCTCGGATCGACCGCGGCCGGATCCGGTACGCGGCCGGAGATGCCGAGCACCTGGCTCGGGTCGGTGCCCCAGGTGATTTGCGGCTCGAGGTCGGTGCAGTCGATGACGTGCTCGCGGTCGAACGCGGCGCCGTCGTCGGTCGCGAGCGTGCGCCAATGCACCAGCGCCGCCTCCCACAGCGTGCCCTGCGGCGCAAACGGCCGGCCGGCGATCCAGCTGAAGGCCGCGTCGTCCGGCGCCACGAAGCCGGAGCGGCCACCCATCTCGATGTTGAGATTGCACAAGGTCATGCGCTGCTCGATCGGCATCGCGCGCACCGCGGCGCCGGCATATTCGACCACATGGCCACGCGCGCCCGCCACCCCGAGCTCGGCGATGATGCGCAGTGCGACATCCTTGGCCGACACATGCGTGCCGAGCCGGCCTTCGAGGCGGATCCGCATGCGCCTGGGCCGTTTGAGCGCCATCACCTGGGTCGCAAGAATGTGCGCGAGCTCGGTGGTGCCGCAGCCGAAGGCGAGCGCGCCGAGGCCGCCGACCGTGCTGGCATGACTGTCCGGCACGGCGTGCGTCGCGCCCGGCAGCACCATGCCGAGCTCGGGCGCCACCACGTGCGAGATGCCCTGCTCGGGGTCGTCGATATCAAAGACGCGGATACCGTTCCGGCGGCTGCCCTCGCGCATCGCCTTGAGGAAGGCCGCGCCGGAGGGATTGGTGGTGTCGTCGCGGCCCGGCCTGGTCGCGACGGTGTGGTCCTGCATCGAGAAGGTGAGGTCGGGCCGGCGCACCGGCCGCTCCTGCTTCTGCAGCTGCTCGAAGGCGTGGGGCGCGTGCAGCTCGTGCAGCACGTGGCGATCGATGTAGATGATGTCGCGGCCGTCGGCGCGCTGCGCGACCAGGTGCTGGTCCCAGATCTTGTCGAGCAGGGTGCGGGGCATGGGCGTCGCCTTCTCTCTTAATGACACATCTTGGGCAGGTGGCCTATCGAAGGCAAGCGGGCCTTGCATCGTCATCAAGCTGCCACTCTACTTGCGGTCGTTCACGCGACCTCGATGCACAATTGAAGGATTTCCCCCATGGCCACGATCCGATCCTATGTCTTCCTGCGCCACGCCCGGGTCGAGGCATCCTCCACGCTGGTGGTGTACCGCAACGGCCAGGTGACGAGGTCGGGCAGCGGCATCAGCGCCTGGTTCCTTCCCCAGGGCAGCACGTCGCTGCTCGAGGTGCCGGCGGACGACCGCGACCACGTCATCACCGTGTCGGCGACGACGCGCGACTTCCAGACCGTCAGCGTGCAGGGCATCGCCACCTGGCGGGCGTCCGATGTGCTGAGACTCGCGCGCCGCATCGATTTTTCGGTCGACTCCTGGCGCGGCGTCTACCGCACCGATCCGCTCGCCCAGATCGACACCCTGCTCAGCGGGCTGATCAAGTCGGCGGTGGAGATGCACGTGGCCGCGCGCGACGTGTCGCAGGTCATGGCGGAGGGGGTCGGCGCGCTGCTGACCCTGGTGCAGGCCGAGCTCGCGCGCACCGACCGGCTGTCTGCCATCGGCATCGAGCTCGTGGGAATCCGCTT
>Ga0066903_100003940_pt1 | contig 12353 bp, 8 predicted proteins | sample PanSoiMetaGPlot1_FD_67491 | JGI IMG/M metagenome (GOLD analysis project Ga0066903, IMG submission 67491) | Tropical forest soil microbial communities from Panama analyzed to predict greenhouse gas emissions - Panama Soil - Plot 1 (version 2) | ecosystem: Environmental > Terrestrial > Soil >...
AGACGCCTTCCGTTGGCCTTGCCGTTTATGATGTGCAGCTGGCCGAAGCCCCGAGCACCGCTTCTGAACTCAAAGCCAGTTCGTCTTCACTCGAAAACGCGCGTTATGCCCTCAAGCTCGATGACAACGGCGATGTTTCCAGTATCTTTGACAAGAAGCTGAACCGCGAGCTGTTGGGCAACCCCATCCGCCTTGCCATCTCGGCCGATAACCCGAGGCAATGGCCGGCCTGGAATATGGATTTTGAAGACGAACAACGCGCGCCCAGAAGTTACGTTGCCGGACCCGCCAAGGTTCGTGTGGTTGAGAACGGCCCGGTCCGCGTAGCCGTAGAGGTTGTGCGCGAAGTGGAGAATTCCCGGTTTGTGCAGACGGTCCGCCTATCCGCGGGCGATGCCGGTAATCGTGTGGAATTCAACAACTCGGTCGACTGGAAAACCAAGGAAGCGAACTTGAAAGCAGTGTTTCCGCTCAGCGCTGCCAACAAGGTGGCCACCTATAACTGGGACGTTGGGACTATCCAGCGGCCCAATGAACACGAACGCCAATTTGAAGTGCCTTCGCACCAGTGGATCGATCTCACGGACACGAGCGGAGGTTATGGCGTCACTGTGTTGACGGATTGCAAAAACGCGTCCGACAAACCCAATGACAACACGTTACGTTTGACCTTGATTCGCACACCCGGCACTCGCGGAGGCTATGCGGACCAGGGCACGCAGGACCTGGGTCATCATGATTTCGTTTACGGGCTTGCTGCCCATGAAAGCGACTGGCGAAAAGGCGAGACAGATTGGCAGGCGCATCGCTTGAACCAACCCCTCATTGCCTTTGAGACTGGGAAGCATCCGGGATCGCTGGGAAAGAGTTTCTCTCTACTTAATCTCAACCAAAGCCGCGTCCGCGTCCTGGCCGTGAAAAAGGCAGAGAGGAGCGATGAGATCATCATTCGTCTGGTGGAACTCGATGGCCATGATGCCCAGAATATCCACCTGAGCTTTGCCGCCCCTGTCATTGCAGCCCGCGAAGTGGATGGGCAGGAGCAACCTGTGGGTCCAGCCACTGTCAAGTCCGGCGGAGTGGTTATCTCTTTTACTCCTTTTCAGCTCCACACTTTGGCGGTGCGCCTGGCTCCGCCGGCTAGAAAGTTGGCGCCGCCGACGATGCAGACAGTATCGCTCGACTACGATTCGTCAGTGACGACTCGCGAAGGGCGGCCGACCGACGGTTGCTTTGATTGTTCACTGGATAGGCCAACGGCACCCCAGGGAAAAGCGCTGCCTGCTGAACTGCTGCCCCAGGTCATCGACTATGCCGGTATTCGCTTCAACCTGGCTTCTGCCGGAGAAGCCAAACTCAATTCCGTCACTGCCCACGGTCAGACGATTGCCCTTCCGGCAGGCCGATTCGACCGGCTCTACTTGCTCGCCGCTTCTGCCGGCGGTGACCAGGCTGCGTCCTTCAGCGTGGGCGAGCAATCCGTGGAACTGAACATTCAGGATTGGACGGGTTTCATCGGCCAGTGGGACAACAGGATCTGGAAGCGAGAGGAGCAGGCGATTGCGCCTCGTCCCGGGGCGCCGGCGCTGCCCCCCGGCGCGCCGCGCACACGGATCAACGAATACGCCGAGATGCTCGGCTTGAGACCGGGCTTCATCAAACGGGCCGACGTGGCCTGGTTTGCCTCCCACCGTCATGACGAAGGCGGGGCCAACGAGCCCTACGCATATTCTTACCTTTTCGCCTATAGCATTGATCTGCCGCCCAATGCGCAAAGCGTCAAGCTGCCCGAGAACGATAGAATACGCATCCTGTCAGCCACGGTGTCGCTTGAACCAGCACGGTTGCAGCCGGTTCAGCCGCTCTACGATACTCTAGAGCACAATAAGTAATGTAATTACCAGGGATCGATGTGGAACGCACAACAAAGCGAAAACTCCGGTATCCAGAAGTCCGACAAGTCACCCAGTGACAATCATTGCCGAGGAGGTGTGGCGGTCTATAAGGTGAGCCTGGCCGGACTCGCGACAATAGCGCTGTTGAACTTAAGCCTCCTCGCATTTTCGACAGCAAGGGTGGTGATTGACCACAACTCCGTGAGCACTGCGAACAAGGAGTTCCGATTCAAAAACGTTCCTTCTCCAGTTATGGACAATGCCGGCGCCAAAGCGAGGATATCGCTTGTGGTGGGCAGGCCAGATCCTAACAGTGGCGGCTTGAGTGTTCTGACCGATGGCGCTCTTCCCACGCATGAAGATGAGCCCCGCGCAAACTTCTTCTTTGATGCCGGCAGCGATGGCGGGCGAATCCTCGTGGACTTTGGAGGCGTGGTCGATGTTACCCAGGTCAACACCTACTCCTGGCATGCCAACAGCCGTGGCCCCCAGGTGTACAACCTCTACGCGAGCGACGGTAGGGATCCCAAGTTCAAGGCTCAGCCGGACGCCAGCACGGACCCGGCTGCCTGTGGCTGGAACTTGATTGCCCGAGTGGATACCCGGCCCAGGCAGGGTGACAGCGGCGGACAATACGGGGTAAGCATCAGCGATCCCGCCGGCCTACTGGGCAAATACCGTTACCTGCTTTTTGATTCTGTTCCAACGGAAATTGACGATCCCTGGGGCAACACGTTCTATAGTGAAATCAATGTCGTGGCCACTCCATTGAAGGCAACAATTTAGACAGCCCGCGAACGGCTTTTTCGAGGTTGGAGAGGAACCGTGGGTTCGCGAACCGCTTTTGTTCCTCTTCAATAGTAGGTCTCACACGCTCCCAAACGAAGAAGAACTCCCCGTTCGTCTCGAAGCTCCTTCAGTTGATCTCCCTGCGCCTCTGGTTTGCCTGTTGAAATGATGACCATGGAATCAATCGCGGGTTTGGCGCAGACGCGCCTCGCGGCGAAGATCGAAGATTTTCAGCTGAAGTTCTGCGCCGTCAGTAATTCGACGGGTGCTCTTTTTCAAGCGGTGAGATTCGATGTGGGGCAACTTTTTCTGTAAACCATCACCGACAATAATCTTTCCCGCTCCTTCATGTGCTCTTAACCCGCTGACTAAGTCTGTGCGCATAATTATGAATTTTTCTGCGGATAAGCGTTTTCTAATTTATTAAGTTGTGCTAATATTTCGTTTCAAGTCTGTACGACGCCTTGCCACGTCGGCAATTCCTACTCTCGACGGATGCTTGTTTTCCAACGCTGAGGCTCCGGGTTCTCAGCTCTTCACGCATAGCTGAATCCTACAGCAGTGGAGGTGTAACTGCTGGGAACTGGAGGAAAGCGAATATGAAGCGGCCATACCTGCGCGGCATAGGCTCAGGCCTTGCTGCCTTGGTGTCGGTGATTTTCATTCTATCGCTATCTACGCCGATGGCGTTGAATGCGGAGGATGGTCAGAAGACGAACCCACCTCCGTTTGACTTCACTGACAAGTTCTATCGCGACCATGGGATTGAACCGACCCGACTCCTGCAGCGGGCGGGAACTCCCACGAACAATGCGCTGAACTGGACCATTTGCCAAGCTGGCGATCCAGCTCCGTGTCCCAACACGGACGACGAACGTAACCAGACCCGGATTCTGCAGACAACAGGCGGCTTTGCCTTTGACGGCAGCCTGCTGTACTACAGCATCATGGCTTTTGTCACGCCGAGCAGCTTCACCACCGACAGCGCTGGTGAGGGCGCCCGGCAGATCGCCAACCGACGCATGGCGTTTATTTTTCCCATCCGTCGTTCGGACGGCACGTATATTCTCAGCCCGGCACTGAGCAATCGCCGTCAGGATAATATCTTTGATACAAGCGGCGGCTATCTGGGACAGGACCCGTTGGGTCTCTGGATTCTGGAATTCGTGGAACTCACAGATTTCGGAACCAGCCCTGCCGGTCAGAAGATTCTTGCACCCTTCGCCCAAAAGCATGGCATCGGAACTGACGGTACGCCGGTAGTCGAAACCCTTGACGAAATCAACACTCTGGCTCAACAGGGTGTGTTCAAACTCGTCACGCGCAACCTCGATGGGAGCCAGGGCTTTCCCTGGGTGGTTTGACCCATCATTCCTGACCCCCGGTCCGGGGGTATCCCGAAAAACCAACAAGGAAAAATTGTATTTGTCGAAGACGTTACCAGGTCCGATGGGACATCGGTTTCCCAGCCGGTCCTGGATAACTTCAAGTGCCTGCAGCAGACAGGAAACTTCTGCCCAGGTACAACGAATGGCTCCGTCGACGGCCGGAACCTGAATCACTAATCAACCGGATGGCGGGAGCGCCCTTGCTCCCGCCTTGCCAATCTTTCGCTGGTTCGCCGCTTCCGGATTGGGTGTAAATCGCCATGCGCTTGTCCCTTACAGTCACTTTTTGGTCTCGGTTAGGCACAGCTGTCATGCTCGTTGCCGGTAGTCTGATGCTTGCAGGTGCCGGGCAGCGAAAAGTGGAATCCATCCCGGCCGAGCCGGCCTACCATCTTCCGTTCGGCGACAAACCATTCTTGCCAAGTCAAGCCGTCACCAAAACTGGGGGCTTCATTGCAGCAAGCTCATTTTTGCCCGCAAACTATTGTGCTGCCTGTCACAAGGACGTACATCGGCAGTGGCGCGAGTCAGCACACGCGAACTCCTTTCGCGAGCCTTTTTATTTACGCAATGTTGAGTTGTTGAATAACACGAAGGGGATTGAATTTTCGCGGCACTGTGAGGGCTGCCACAATCCAGTCGCTCTGTTTTCCAGTGCGCTGACGACCGGCTCCAAGCTGGAGCGGCCGTTCGATGAAGAGGGCGTAACGTGCACCGTATGCCACTCGATTCAGAAAATCCAGAATACTAGCGGAACAGGCAGTTATGTGATGGGAGTTCCCGCTGTACTGCTCAAGGATGATGGCACTGCGGTCGCAGGCCCTGTGCCAGAAAACGAAATACTTGCCAATCTGGATGAACACAAGCGCGCGGTCATGCGCGACTTCTATCGCACTCCTGAATTTTGTGCCGTGTGCCACAAGGCCGCGGTTCCCAAAGTTCTGAATGACTATCGCTGGTTGCGGGCTTTTACCGTTTACGACGAGTGGCAGGAATCATCGTGGTCGAAAGAGTCGCTCGCGCCGTTTTATACCAAACCCGTCGCCCGCACTTGCCAAAGTTGCCACATGATGCCTGAGGCCGCCCCCAATGACTACGCGGGGGAAGATGGCAAGGTCAAATCACATCGCTGGCTGGGGGCAAACACCGCCATCCCGACTTTCTACAATTACCCGGATCAGCTTAAGAAGACGGCGGAATTTTTGAGGGATACTGTCTCCATCGACATTTTCGCGATCACCAGGAATGATGGCGTACTGATTGCGCCAGTTGAGAAGCAGCAATTTGCTCTGGCCCCTGGCGACGTCGTGACCGTAAGCGTGGTCCTGCAGAACAGTGGAATCGGTCACAGCCTTGTTCCTGAGCAACGCGACTTTTATGAGAGCTGGCTACAATTCGAAGCGAAGGACGCGAATGGCAGCGTGTTTTGCCAAAGTGGGGTCCTTGACAACCAGGGTTTTCTTGATCAGCAGGCGCATACCTACACGAATCGCCTGGTGTCAGCATCCGGGAAGTGGCTGGATCTACATGAGGTCTGGGAAACTCGGATCCGTGCCTATGACAACACCATCATGCCAGGCCGTTCCGATCTGGCTCGATACCGATTTACGATCCCTTCAACCGCGCGCGGTCCCATCACGCTCACTGCCCGGCTCAATTACCGGCGCTTTCGCCAGGGTTATCTCAATTTTGTTTTAAAAGATCGGCCTGCATACCCGGTTGTTGAAATCGCATCGAGATCCCTGGTCGTGAATGTGGGAGAAAACAGGTCTCGGCCCGCAGCGGTAGAGACGCCTGACTATCTTCGCTGGAACAATTATGCGATCGCGCTCCAGGGAGAGATTCAGTACTATAAGGCCGCCGAGGCCTTCCGCAAGGTTGTAAGTCTGAACCCGAAATACGTCGATGGGTATACAAACATCGCCATCGCCACCTATACCGAGCTTCTCGATCACAAGCGCGAAGGAGCCGACGGCCTGGGCGAAAATGGATTGGCAGCCGGGGGAACACCGGATGGTACAGGAAACCTATTTTTACCTCGCGCCAGCGATGAGAGCTTTACTCCAGCGCTCCGCGCTTTGGAGGAGGCGCTTGCCCTCGACCCGGGCAACCTCCGCGCGCGCTATCACAAAGGCGTGATTCAGAGGCTGTTGAAGCACTTTGATGCCGCTATCGGTTTGCTCAAACCCGTTGTCGAGGCCTATCCCAGATTCCGGCAGGCCAGGCAAGAACTGGGCTACGCATACTATGTGAGTCAGAAATATCAACTGGCTCGTGAGCAGTTTGAAGCGCTACAGGCGATCAACCCTGACGACATCACGGCAAACAATTACCTGTCCTACATCTATGCCAAGCTTGGACTGAAAGGGAAAGCCCTCGAACAGGCAAGTCTGTTTGCCGATCGAAAAGAGGATGTCGAGGTGGAGCCCCTGGCACAGGACTTCTGGAGCAGGAATGAAAGCACGGCCCTTGAGTTGGCGCCGTTTCATGTCCATGACCTGCCAATGATCCCAAGGGCAAGAAGTGAGTCAGCCTCGGTAGGTCGATGATGGAGAAACTGCCTGTAACAGCAGGGGCTTGGCGAAGAGCTTCGTTCACACTCGGTCTTCTCATTACAGCGACTCTCGCTACTATGTCCGCCCAGAGCGGAAATAAAGCGACTGCGGATGGGGCTGCCAAGCGTGATCCAACCTCCACGCAGGTTGAGATGTTGCCTGACGCTCCAGATTTTCGACTGCAGACACTTCAGGGCAAGGTCATTCGTTTGGCTGATTACCGCGGGAAAGCTGTCTTACTGAATTTCTGGGCAACATGGTGTGTTCCCTGCAAAGAAGAAATTCCCTGGCTGGTCGACTTCCAAAAGCAATATGGGCCCAAGGGACTTGTGATTCTCGGAATCGCAATGGATTCCTCGATCGATCCGGTCAAAAAATTCACGACAAAGCTCGAAGTGAACTATCCCATTCTGCTTGGGAACCAGGCTCTCGCGGACCAGTACTATGTGAAGGCTCTTCCAGTTAGTGTTTTCATCGACCGCAATGGACGGATGACTGACCAGGTCCCCGGAGCAGCCTCTCGCAGCTTCATCGAAAATGAAATTCGACTGGCGTTGGAAAACGGCAGCCAGTCACCAGCCAAATAGTTTGTCATAGCAATTACCTCGAAGGAATTAACGAGATGACCAATGGAGATCGGCGCTGTTGCGCAGGCCAAGTTCCTTGTGTAGGCCGGCTTGTTCCACCGGTTGGCTGTCGGACACGGTTCACAACGATGCCACAAGATGTTAAGCCGGCAGCCATGTAGGAGGCTATGGAATGTTTGGTTCCGCAGGATAATCGCAAGAGGAATTGCGGCAGATTCCCGATTTAGGACAAATGAAATCTCGCCCATGATAATTGGCCGAAAGTCTGTGAATGTGCAGGGTGCGCTGATACAATGCCTGCGTAATTTTGAAATCTACGATGAAAACGGGTCGCGCTCTCCTTCTGATGGTGATGGCTGCCCTTTGCAAACTCGGCTTTCCCGCCGAAGCAAGTGCGCAGACTTCACCCAACGTCCAACCCAACCCTTATCGTCCGGTCGAGAATTGGGCAAAACTTCCTGCGGGAAGAGCATTCGGATCGGCGAGTGCCATTGACGTTGGTCCCGACGGCAGCATCTGGGTTGCAGAACGGTGTGGCGCCAACACCTGCGCCGGGTCAAGCCTTGCACCCATTTTACGCTTTAATGGCTCCGGCAAGGTGCTCGCAAGCTTCGGTGGCGGCATGCTGGTTTTTCCCCACGGAATCTTCGTAGACAAAGAAGGCAATGTGTGGATTACCGATGCTCAGGGCAAAGATGGGCACGGGCACCAGGTCTTCAAGTTTAGTCCGGAGGGCAAATTGTTGATGTCGCTTGGCAAAGCAGGAGTAGCCGGCGACGGCGTGGACACGTTCAATCAGCCGTCTGATGTGGTAGTGGCGGCCAATGGAGACATCTTCGTAGCCGACGGGCATGGTGGAAACAGCAATGCCCGCATCGTAAAGTTTTCCAAGGACGGAAAGTTCATCAAGACGTGGGGTAAGAAAGGGAGCGCCCCGGGCGAGTTTGATACTCCGCACGCTATCGCCATGGACTCCAAAGGACGGATCTTCGTGGGCGATCGCGCCAACAACCGTATCCAGATTTTCGATCAGGATGGAGGATTCATCGCGGAGTGGAAGCAGTTTGGACGGCCGAGCGGGATCTTCATCGACAAGCACGACATTATCTATGTGGCTGACTCCGAGTCGCGCGCGGAGAACCACCCCGGCTGGAAAAGAGGCATCCGGATTGGAAAAGCCAGCGACGGAACTGTCACTGCTTTCATTCCGGATCCCGAGCCGGATCCGGATCACCACCCAACCAGTGGAGCGGAAGGTGTGGCCGCGGATGATGCGGGCAACGTTTACGATGCCGAAGTCGGCCCAAAAGACGTAAAGAAGTTCGCAAAGAAATGAGCATCTGACCGCTCATAGTGGGTCTATTGTTGTAAACACATGTTCACCTGTATAAGTCTCTTGCTGCCTGGGAAGGCATGGCTGTGGCTCTTGCAGGGCGTGAGGTTGGAGATGAGCGCAGGGATCAAAGCGTGGACCCGGCGAGCTTTTCTGGAGTCAGTCGGGCGGGCCGGAGGTGCCTCAGCAGTCTATCGAACCATGGCAGCCATGGGGCTCATGCCTGAGCCGGATCCATGGACCGGTCCCATTGACTTACCCAAGAATTCCGGAGTCGGCAAGACGGCGTTGATTCTGGGCGCCGGACTGGCTGGTTTGGCTGCTGCCTACGAATTGACGCGCTTAGGGTACAAATGCAAAGTGCTTGAAGCCCAGGGCCGTGCCGGTGGGCGCAATTTTACCGTGCGCCGCGGCAGTGTGATCAGCGAAGAGAGTCCGGAACACGGAACAACATCGCAAAGATGCGAGTTTGACGAAGGCCTCTACGTCAACCTCGGTCCGGGAAGGATTCCTTACCATCATCGCCGCATGCTGCACTATTGCTCAGCGCTCGGCGTTCCCCTGGAAATCTACATCATACAGACTACCGCCAACCTGTTTCATGTGAAGGATGCTTTTGCAGGCCGGCCGCAACTGAGGCGCCGCATCAATAATGATGCCGATGCCTATATTAGCGAGCTCCTGTCAAAAGCTGTAATGCACGGAAGCCTGGACGAGATGTTGGATGCAGCCGACAAAGAAAAGCTGCTGGGACTTCTCGCCGTCTTTGGCGATCTCCAGGCGGGAAAGCCGTGTCCTCCCGGAGCACATTGCCCACCGAGAAACTCTGTCTGCGAAGATCCGCGCTCGGTAACCGATTTGTGCGAGCCCAGAGAACGGCTTCCACTGCAAGCGTTGCTCAACTCCCAGTTCTGGCAGCATCGCTTTTATGGCGAGCAAAATTTTGACTACCAGCCCACGCTGTTTCAGCCGGTCGGCGGCATGGACAAGATCATTGAAGGCTTCAGACGCAAGGTTGAACACTTGATTGCGTACAACTCGAACGTCACCAACATACGCCTGGTGAACGATGGGGTTGAAGTCAGTTATCGTGACCGAAAGCAACGCCGCGAACTGATGCAGCGGGCTGACTATTGCTTATCCAGCATTCCGCTGCCGGTGCTGCAGAAAATACCTTGCAACTTTTCCGCTGAATTCAAAACTGCTGTCGATAGCGGCCGGTTTTCTCCGGTCTGCAAGGTGGGCTGGCAAGCCAATGAGCGCTTCTGGGAATCTGAAAAATACCAGATTTTCGGCGGCGTAAGCTTCACAGACGAGATCATTCGCGAGATTTGGTATCCCTCGCAGGGCTATTTTCAAAAGTCCGGCGCCCTGGTGGGCGCGTACATGTCGGGAAACGACGCGGCAGAGTTTGGAAAGATGAGCTGCGAGCAGCGCTTGTTGGTGGCGCGTTCGCTGGCCAGCAAGTTGCACCCAGAGTTTGCCGACGATCGAATTGTGCCGCCAACCCTTGGGCTGTCGATTGCATGGCACAACATTCCCACACAGCTTGGCGGGTTCCCGGGTTTTGGCCAGGACAGGACCGAAGCCAGGAAAGCTTACCTGCGGCTCTTGCAACCCGACGGACGGTTCTACGTCATTGGCGACCAGGTTTCTCCTATGGTCGCCTGGCAAGAGGGGGCACTCATGTCCATGGAGCATGTGGTCAAACAAATCAGCACGCAGCAAGCAACGGCGAAGGCCGCTTAACAATTTGGGGAGCACGAGCAATTAGTCCGGGCTGTTTTGCATTTTGCAAATGTTTGTCTTAGACTTCCCCGCCTGAAGCCGTGGAATGGTACAGGTAAAGAGATGAAAACCACTCGCAGAACGTTTCTGGAAGGATTGGGGGCAGTTGCAGCCCTTGGTGCGGTTGGACTACCCAGCGAGGCGGCGCAGCAGCCGGTCAAAACGCAGGCGACTGCGTCCACGGAAAAATCTCTTTTCTGGATCGCGGCTGCCACGCCTTGCGACAAGAACTTGAAGTTCGAGGACGGCCTGTACAAAGACATGCTGTCCTACTTCAAGGCGAATGGCGCTGACGGAATCGTAGTTCTGGGTTCAACCGGAGAATATCCGTCGTTTTCCGTGGCCGAACGGAAGAGAGTGGCGGAGACTGCGCTCAAACATAGGAATGGACTCAACATCATTGTCTGTTCCGGTACCTCCAATTTTCCTGAGACTATCGAACTGTCACAGCATGCGGCGGCAGAGGGCGCCGATGGCCTTCTGATCATTCCTCCCTTCTACTACAAGCAACCTCCCCTGGAGGGAATCGCCAGATACTATTCGCTGATCTTCGAACAGGTATCCATACCGATCAATCTGTACCACTATCCGCGCATGAGCGCTGTGCCGGTTACGCCGGAGCTGCTGCATAGCCTGGAAAAGTATCCCAATCTTGCAGGTATCAAAGACTCCAACGGAGACGCAGCTGAATACGCGGAATATGTCAAAGAATTTCCCAAGCTGAACATGCGGACAGGCACCGGCAATAACCTGAAGCACGCGCTCGAAAGCGGCATGGGAGCGATCCTGGCGGAAGGTAACTTGTTTACCAGGCAGATTGCGGCTGTATTCGCCGCCCGGCGTGCTGGGAAAGACATTGATGGCCCGCTCGCCAAGCTCAGAGATATGCAACAGGTGTTGCGTCCCGCAGGTGTTGGCAGCTTTGGCCCGATGAAATACGCCCTGAGCCTGCTGATGGGCTCGAGACAATCCTACCAGCGCCCACCACATCCCGATGTAACTGATGAACAGAAGGCAAAGATCCAGGAGGGACTGCAACAGATCAAGCAAATGGCGTAAGCGATCTTAGTTAAAACTGGGAGAGACCTATCCATGGAGCAAAGACGGGCGGTTGGAATTAAGCATCCTTTATTAGGCTGTCTGGTTGGGCTCACTTGCCTTTCCGCGGGCGCCTCAGCCCAGGACCGCAGCAAGGACGCTGAATGGCCGACCTACGCCGCCGATCTGGCAGGCACGAGATATCGCGGGCTGGACCAAATCAATGCGTCCAACTTCAACAAGCTGGAAGTCGCATGGCGGTTCAAGACCGACAATCTGGGCAATCGCCCGGAGTACAAACTGGAAGGCACTCCTTTGATGGTGAATCACCGCCTCTATGCCACAGCGGGAAGCCGGCGGGCGATAGTCGCACTGGATCCCGCTACAGGCGAGTTGCTTTGGGTGCACGGTGAACGTGAAGGAGCGCGAGGCGCGGCTGCTCCTCGTCAACTCTCCGGTCGGGGCTTGGCATACTGGTCCGATGGAAGGGAAGAGCGAATCCTGTATGTAACACCGGGATACCGACTTGTTTGCCTCGACGCGAGGACCGGAGCACTCGTGCCAACCTTCGGCGACAACGGTATCGTGGACCTTAAACTGGACGATGACCAGACATTTCTCCCGGATCTGACCACCGGCGAGATCGGTTTCCAATCCGCTCCGGTAGTAGCCAGGGACACCGTGATTGTGGGCGCAGCCTTTCGCGAGGGATTTACGCCAAAGAGCATGCGTAACAATAAAGGATACGTCAGGGGCTTTGACGTAAGAACGGGCAAGCGCCGCTGGATTTTTCACACGATCCCCAAGAAAGGCGAGTTCGGCTACGAAACGTGGCTGAGCGGATCAGCGGAATACACCGGCAATACGGGAATGTGGACACAACTCTCGGTAGACGAGGAGCGTGGGCTCGCCTACTTGCCAATCGAGACACCCACCGGAGATTTCTACGGAGGCCACCGGCCCGGCAACAATCTTTTTGG